>Ga0207691_10000281_pt1 | contig 50396 bp, 49 predicted proteins | sample KBSM13metaG_FD_184327 | JGI IMG/M metagenome (GOLD analysis project Ga0207691, IMG submission 184327) | Miscanthus rhizosphere microbial communities from Kellogg Biological Station, Michigan, USA - KBS M1-3 metaG (SPAdes) (version 2) | ecosystem: Host-associated > Plants > Roots > Rhizosphere >...
CGCGATCCCGGCCAGCTTTGAGCCGACCATCGACTATGTCGTGACCAAGGTGCCGCGTTTCGCCTTCGAGAAGTTCAAGGGTGCCGATGCTCTCCTGTCGACCGCAATGAAGTCGGTCGGCGAGGTGATGGCCATTGGGCGCAGCTTCCACGAGAGCCTGCAAAAGGCGCTGCGCGGGCTGGAGATCGGCTTGTGTGGGCTCGACCGGGTGCGCGAGCTCGAGAATAGCGACCCGACTGCGATCGAGACCGCGCTGGCACGCCCGACGCCCGACCGGCTGCTGGTTGCAGCCGAGGCGCTCCGCCAAGGCTTTACGGTCGAACGGATCAACCAAATCGCGCATTTCGACCCATGGTTCCTCGAGCGGCTGCGGGAGATCGTGCAGGCTGAGGAGCAGGTGCGGCTGAAGGGCCTGCCGGCCGATGCGATCGGGATGCGGCGCCTCAAGACGATGGGCTTCTCCGACGGGCGCTTGGCGCAATTGTCGCTGCGCTCGGTCGAGGTCGACCGCGCGATGAGCGAGAAGACGGCGGCGGGATCGGGCGTGGTTCACGACGCGATGAAGGCGATGACCGGCGGCGTGACCGAAGTGGAGGTGCGCAATCACCGCCAGAAGCTCGGCGTCCGCCCGGTATTCAAGCGCATCGATAGCTGCGCGGCCGAATTCGACGCAACGACGCCCTACCTCTATTCGACCTACGAGGCGCCACTGTTCAGCGAGCCCGAAGACGAGGCGGAGGTCGAGGCCAAGCGCAAGGTCATCATCCTCGGCGGCGGGCCGAACCGGATCGGGCAGGGCATCGAGTTCGATTATTGCTGCTGCCACGCCGCCTTTGCGCTGCGCGATGCCGGTATCCAGACGATCATGGTCAACTGCAATCCAGAGACGGTTTCGACCGACCCGGACACCTCGGACCGGCTCTATTTCGAGCCGCTGACGGGCGAGGACGTGCTCGAGATCGTCCGGCGCGAGCAGGAACAGGGCGAGTTGCTGGGTGTGATCGTCCAGCTCGGCGGGCAGACGCCGCTGAAGCTCGCGGCGGAGCTTCAGGCGGCAGGCGTGCCGATCCTGGGGACGTCGCCGGACAGCATCGACCTTGCCGAAGACCGCGAACGGTTCGCGGCGTTGGTGCAGAAGCTCGGGCTAAAGCAGCCCGCCAATGGCATTGCCCGCAGCCGCGACGAGGCGGTGCGGGTGGCCGAGCGCATCGGCTATCCGGTGCTCCTGCGGCCGTCCTACGTCCTTGGCGGGCGGGGGATGGAGATTGTGGAGGGCCCGCAGCAGCTCGATCATTACATTGCGACCGCAGTGCAGGTGTCGGGGACGAGCCCGGTGCTGATCGATCGCTACCTTCGCGACGCGATCGAGGTCGACGTCGATGCAATCTGCGACGGCAAGGAAGTCACCGTCGCCGGCGTTCTCCAGCATATTGAGGAAGCGGGCGTACATTCGGGCGATAGCGCCTGCTCGCTTCCACCATACAGCCTCAGCACGGATATCGTCGCCGAGATCGAGCGCCAGGCGAAAGAATTGGCCCTCGCGCTCAAGGTCAAGGGGCTGATGAACGTCCAGTTCGCGGTCAAGGATGGCGAGGTTTACCTGATCGAGGTGAATCCGCGTGCCAGCCGCACCGTCCCGTTCGTCGCAAAGGCGATCGGCAAACCGGTCGCGAAGATCGCCGCGCGGGTAATGGCGGGCGAGGGGCTCGGTACATTCGGCGAGATCCAACATCCGCTCGACTATATCGCGGTCAAGGAATCCGTGTTCCCGTTCGCTCGCTTTCCCGGCACCGACCCCGTGCTTGGACCGGAAATGAAGAGTACGGGCGAAGTCATGGGAATCGATAAGGATTTCGATACAGCTTTCGCCAAATCGCTGCTCGGCGCAGGGATGAAGTTGCCGCAGTCGGGAACGGCGTTCGTATCGGTGAAGGATGCCGACAAGGACAATATTGTGCCCGCCGTCGAGAAGCTGATCGAGCTTGGCTTCTCCATTATCGCAACTGGCGGCACGGCGACGCATCTTCAGTCGAAGGGGCTGAAGGTCGAGACCGTCAACAAGGTGGCGCAGGGCCGGCCGCACATCGTCGATCGCCTGACCGACGGCGAAGTGGCAATCGTCTTCAACACGACCGAAGGCTGGCAGTCGCTGAAGGACAGCCATTCGATCCGGACAACGGCGCTGAATAAGAAGGTGCCCTACTTCACGACTGCGGCGGCAAGCTTGGCTGCGGCGCGTTCCATCGAAGCACTTCGCGGGCACGCGCTTGAAGTCGCGTCGCTCCAATCCTATTATTCCGCTTCCTAGAACGAGCTTCCACACCAGATTTGCCCACGTTCGCGCGCCCGCAGCAGGCGCGCCGGGGCCGGTTTTTGAAAAGGGATTGAAGATGGCGAGTGCCGAAAAGGTGCCGATGCTGGCCGAGGGGTTCCGCAAGCTCACCGATGAGCTGAAGCGGCTCAAGAGTGAAGAGCGTCCCGAGATCGTCCAGGCGATCGAAGATGCGCGCGCTCACGGCGACCTCAGCGAGAACGCCGAATATCATGCCGCCAAGGAGCGTCAGGGCCAGGTTGAGGCGACGATCGCCGATCTCGAGGATCGCCTCAGCCGCGCGATGGTGATCGATCCGACCACGCTGTCGGGTGACAAGGTCGTGTTTGGCGCCACCGTGAGCCTCGTCGATGAGGACGAGAAGAAGGTGAAATACCAGCTCGTGGGCCAAGCTGAAGCGGACGCCAACAATGGCCGGATCAGCTACAATTCGCCCCTCGGCCGTGCCCTGATCGGCCGCCAGAAGGGTGAAGAGGTCGAGGTCACGACCCCGTCCGGCGACCGCTATTACGAGATCAAGAAGATCGAGTTCATCTGAGCCGGTAATGGCTCGGGTCTTCCGCAGCGCAACGGCAATCATCGCAGCGCTGACGGCGCTTGCGTGGCTGTTCGCGTGGCTGAGTGGGCAGAGCGACTATGCCGCGGCGACGCTGGGGTTCATCCCAGCCCGGATCAGCGGCGCCACGACGCCGTGGGTGTCGGCTCCGGCCTTCCTGACGCCGCTGACGGCGACGATTGTCCACGGCAATTTCCTGCACCTCGCCACCAACCTGCTGGTGTTCATTTGGTGCGGCCATGCAGTCGAGCGCGCGCTCGGTCGTACGAGCATGATCATCATCTATGTGCTCGGCGCTTATGCGGCTGCGGCAGCCCAATGGCTCAGCAATCCGCACGGCGTCGTTCCCATGATTGGGGCGAGCGGCGCGATCAGCGCCATCATGGCCGCTTTCGCGCTAAGCTTTGGCCGGCCACGAATGTTCACCGGCAAGGCGCGAGTGAACCGCTGGCTGCACATCGCCCACCTGCTCGTGGCGTGGATCGTGATCCAGCTCATGGTTTGGTGGCTGGCGCAGGGCCAGGGCTACATGCTGGCGACGCCGGCGCACGTCGGCGGCTTCATCGCCGGGCTATTGTTCCAGCGACCGTTGCTCCTTTGGAAGTTCCGTCACGCTTAGCCGGCGGGCTGCTTCGGCCTTGCAATGCCAGGAATGCTACCTTCGAAATCCGGCTCGAGCAGCCGATGCAGATGGACGATGACATATTTCATTTCTGCGTCGTCGACGGTGCCTTGCGCCTTGCCCCGCCACGCGTCCTCGGCGGCTGCATAGCTGTCATAAACGCCGACGAGGTCGATGGTGGTGAGATCGAAGTCGAGAGTCTGCGGGTCTTTCACTCGCCCGCCGAAGACCAGGTGAAGCTTGCTCATGGCCCCCTGCTAGCCGGAAATCTGTGCTTCGTCAGCGATTCTTGACTGCGTCGACGGCAGCCTGGCCGGAAGCCTTGGCAGCGTCGGTCACACCTTCGAACAACGAGCGGATGGTCTGCTCGCCCTTTTCGCGGGTGAGGCCGAGTTCGTTCAGGCGGTCGTTTCCGGTTTCCCTCGCGGCGTCCAGGGCAGCCTGCGCGGTTTCGCGGACGCGGCGAACCGTCGGACGAAGCGCCTTCGTCTCGGCCTTCGTCCGGGGAAGCAGCGCGGCGAGAATGGCGCCGGCAGCAAGACCGCCGGCAATGGCGATCAGCGGAGCGGAATTGACGGTGTCGCCGGCTCGACGGCCAGCGCCGCTCACGCTCGTCCGGGCGCGGTCATAGGCTTCGATCGCGCGCTGACGCGGCGTGGTCCGTTCGGCTTCGTTATCTGTGCGGCGCGAGTCGGTCATTGCACTGTCTCCGTACTTGGCTTGGTTCGCCGTCGCCGTGGGGTTTTCGGCGGGGCTTTTTCTGGCTTCTTCGCTGGTTTCTTAGACGTGAATTTGCTGGCGATGTTCCCGGCGAGTTCCATCAGCGGCTCCCGCGCCAGAAACAGCGCGATGGCGGCGACTGTTCCGCCCGCTGCGATGGGGCGGGAACGAACCGCGTCGACGGCATTCTCGGCGAGATCGGCGCCCTTGTCCTTGGCGCCTTCCCAGGCATCTTTGGTGAGGCGCTTTGGGCTCAGGCGTTCCTGTAGCTGCTCGGCGCTTGCAATCATCCGGGTGCGGCGGCGATCTGCCTCGGCCCGCGCCGCGACGATTTCGGGCGTATCCCTCACAGGTCGCGCTTCAAGCGCTGGGCGCCATACCATCCGAGACCGCCGGCGATGGCTGCGAAGAGCACGAACGAGATGAAGCCCGCGATCAGCGGATCCAGGAACGCGAAGAGCTCCATGAACACCCCGAATGCGATCGTCATGATCGCCGCGAGGGCGACCATGAAGGCGACGCCGAACAGGATTGCGGGAAGGATGAGGGCCTTGCCCTTCGACGTGGCAATAGCCTTTAGAACATCGAGCTCGGCCTTGGCGTACGCCTTGCCCTCCTCGACGAGCTCGGAAACGAGCTCACCGATCGGCCGCTCACCCTGCGGTCCGTTGCCGGGGTCAGTCGGCTTCAGCATCAATCCTCGTCGTCGTCCTCGTCCTTGGCGAGTCCGGTCTTGAGCAGGCGCGCGAGGACGAAGCCGACAACGGCGGCGCCGGCAAGCGCGATGCCCGGCGAATTGCGGACGAACTCGCGAGTGTCGTCGATCAGCTCGTCGGCATCCTTTTCGGCGAGGGCGTTGGCGGCATTTTCGATCGCCGAGGCTGCGCGGCGGGCATAATCGCCGTATTCGGTGCCGAGGCGCTCCTCGATGCCGGGCGCGGTGTCGCCGACCAGCTTGGCAACGTTGCCCAGGGCTTCGGCCGAACGCTCCAAGCCCTGGCTGACGAGGCCGCGAGCGCGTTCGCCCGCCTGGCTCGACAGGTTCTCCGTGCCGCGACGGATGCGGTCCGCGATTCCGTCGCCATCGATGTCGCCAGACGTCGTGATGTCGCGGTCCTGGACCAAGGTGTCGTTCACTGTCGCCGCGCCGCCGGACGCGCCCTTGATCACCGTGTCGGTGCCCTCGGGCAGATCAGCGGTCTTGTTGTCAGCCATAACTCAAACCTCCTTTTCCGGATCAACCATGAGCCGGCGGCCTTCGTTCCGGCGCCACGGAGTGAAAGTTGCACGGTCCGGCGCGACGGGTATGAGGACCTCGGGTCGATATGGCTCGTTCCAGTTATGAAACAAGGTCAAATGACGCGAATTGCTCACGTCCACGCGCGGCAAATCCTCGATAGCCGCGGCAACCCGACGGTCGAAGTCGATGTAAAGCTCGAGGATGGCAGTTTCGGGCGCGCCGCCGTGCCTTCCGGAGCCTCCACCGGGGCTCACGAAGCGGTCGAGCTTCGCGACGGCGACAGGAGCCGCTGGGGCGGGAAGGGCGTTGAGAAAGCGGTCGCCAATGTGAACGGCGAGATTGCGCAAGCCGTGACCGGCCGTGACGCCAGCGACCAGCAGGGCCTCGACCACGCTTTGATCGATCTCGACGGGACGGAGAACAAGGGCCGGCTCGGGGCAAATGCGATCCTTGGCGTCAGCCTTGCCAATGCGAAAGCGGCCGCCGCGTCGGCCATGCAGCCGCTGTACCGCTTTATCGGCGGCCCGGAGGCGAACCTACTGCCGACCCCGATGATGAACATCCTCAACGGCGGCGCGCATGCCGACAATGGGATCGACTTCCAGGAATTCATGGTGCTGCCGGTTGGCGCGCCGACCTTTGCCGAAGCGCTTCGGTGCGGAGCTGAGATCTTCCACGCGCTGAAGGGCGCGCTGCATTCGGCGGGCCTGTCGACGTCTGTTGGCGACGAGGGCGGCTTCGCTCCGGCCATCAGCAATTCGCGGGAAGCTCTGGATTATATTGAGAAAGCCATCGGTGCCGCAGGCTATTCGCTCGGCAAGGATGTGCTGCTCGGCCTCGATTGCGCCGCCAGCGAATATTTCAAAGACGGCGCCTACCGCATGGTGGGTGAAGGCAAGACCCTGACGTCGCAAGAGAACGCAGCCTTCCTGGCGGACCTCGCGGCCAATTACCCCATCGCCTCGATTGAGGATGGCATGGCCGAGGACGACTGGGACGGCTGGAAGCTTCTGACCGACAAGATCGGCGACCACGTCCAGCTCGTTGGCGATGATCTGTTCGTGACCAACGTCACGCGCCTGCAGAAGGGCATTTCCGACGGCATCGCCAATTCGATCCTGATCAAGGTCAACCAGATCGGGACGCTGACGGAAACGATCGAGGCGGTGAACCTGGCGCGCAGCAACGGCTACACGTCGGTCATGTCGCACCGTTCGGGCGAGACCGAGGACTCGACCATCGCCGACCTCGCCGTTGCGCTCGGCTGCGGCCAGATCAAGACGGGCAGCCTTGCCCGATCGGACCGCACCGCGAAGTATAACCAGCTGCTTAGAATCGAGGAGGAGCTCGGCTCGACGGCGCGTTATGCCGGGAGCGGCGCAATCAAGGCATATAATCCACGCTGAATCACAGCTTTATCCACGACTTATCCGCGAAATATCCACCAATTCGTCCGTTTGTTCTTGCCTTCATGGCGTCTTCGTGATTCTTGTGAGGAGTCATGAAGGGGACAAATCGCATTTTGGCTCTGATCCGCAGGTCGGCGATGCCGGCGCTGGCGGTCATTGTCGTCGGCACCTTCGCCGGCCATGCGGTCGCAGGTCCGAATGGCTTGCTCGCCTGGGGCGGTTATCACCGCGCGCTCAACGAGCGGAAGGCTGAACTTGCGCAGCTCCAGCTGGAAAAGGCGCAGCTCAAGCATCACTCGGCTTTGCTCGATCCGCGCAAGGCCGATCCGGACATGGCGGACGAACTGGTGCGCAAGGATCTCGGCCTCGTCCGCAACGATGAAGTCATCGTTCCGCTCGACTAGTTGCCGCATTCCAAAGCCCTGCCTATAGGCGGGCCGCTTCCAGATGAGAGAGACTGCCGTGGCGAAAAGCGCCAAGAAAGCCGCCGTTTCCACTGCTGACGCCGAGCCCGGCGTCCGGCAACCGCCGCAGCCTCAGCGCTACAAGGCGTCGAAGGATGAGCTGCTCAAGCTCTACCGCGAGATGCTGCTTATCCGCCGTTTCGAGGAGCGCGCGGGGCAGTTGTACGGTCTCGGGCTGATTGGCGGCTTCTGCCACCTCTACATCGGCCAGGAGGCGGTCGGCGTTGGCCTGCAGTCGGCGATGACGGTCGGCAAGGACAGCGTTATCACGGGCTATCGCGACCACGGCCACATGCTCGCCTACGGGATCGACCCCAAGTTGATCATGGCCGAGCTGACAGGCCGCGAGGCTGGGATATCCAAGGGCAAGGGCGGCTCGATGCACATGTTCAGTGTCGAGCATGGCTTCTACGGCGGACACGGCATCGTCGGTGCTCAGGTGCCGCTCGGCACCGGCCTCGCGTTCAAGCACAAGTATAGCGAAGATGGCGGCGTCTGCCTCGTCTACATGGGCGACGGAGCGGTGAACCAGGGCCAGGTCTACGAAGCCTTCAACATGGCCAAGCTGTGGGACCTGCCGGTCATCTATGTGGTCGAGAACAACAAGTATGCGATGGGCACCTCGATCAACCGCTCATCGTCGGAGCCGGAGCTGTTCCGCCGCGGGCAGGCGCACCGTATTCCGGGCCTCCAGGTCGACGGCATGGACGTGCTTGCGGTTCGTGGCGCGGCCGAAGTCGCGCTCGAATGGACGCGGAGCGGCAAGGGACCGATCCTGATCGAGTTCCTCACCTATCGCTATCGCGGCCACTCGATGTCGGATCCGGCCAAGTACCGGACGCGCGAGGAAGTGCAGGACGTCCGCGAGCATCGCGATCCCATCGACCATGCCGCCAAGGAGCTCGAGAAGCTCGGCGTCAAGGAAGAGGAACTGAAAGCGATCGACAAGGAGATCAAGGACATCGTGGTTGAAGCTGCGAAGTTCGCTGAAGACGCGCCGGAGCCCGATCCCAAGGAGCTCTACACTGACGTCCTGGTGGAGAGCTACTGATGGCGACCGAGCTCAAGATGCCCGCTTTGTCTCCCACGATGGAAGAGGGGACGCTCGCCAAATGGCTGGTCAAGGAAGGCGATGACGTGCGTTCGGGCGACATTCTCGCCGAGATCGAGACCGACAAGGCGACGATGGAATTCGAAGCCGTCGATGAGGGCAAGATCGCCAAGATCCTGGTGCCGGAAGGCAGTGAGGGCGTGAAGGTCGGACAGCCGATCGCTTTGCTCGCCGCGGATGGCGAGACGGTCAGTGATACGCCGGCACCGGCGCCTGCCGCTGCAGAAGCACCGGCAGCGCCCGAGCCTGCCGAGCAGAAGTCGGAAGCGACGCCGACTCCGCATGTGTTCGAGACCGCGGCCCGCGACCTGGTCGCTGACGTCGCCAAGACCCACGACGACCCCGAGGTGCCCGAGGGCACGCCGCTTGTATCGACGACCGTCCGCGACGCCCTGCGGGATGCGATGGCGGAGGAGATGCGCAAGGACGAGCGCGTCTTCGTCATGGGCGAGGAAGTTGCTGAGTATCAGGGCGCCTACAAGGTCACCCAGAATCTGCTGCAGGAATTCGGGCCCAAGCGCGTCGTCGATACGCCGATTACCGAATATGGCTTTGCGGGCATCGGCTCGGGCGCGGCGATGGGCGGACTTCGTCCGATCGTCGAGTTCATGACTTTCAACTTCGCGATGCAGGCGATCGACCACATCATCAATTCGGCTGCGAAGACGAATTACATGTCAGGTGGACAGATGCGCTGCCCGATCGTGTTCCGCGGTCCGAACGGCGCCGCCGCTCGCGTCGCCGCACAGCACAGCCAGAATTACGGCAGCTGGTATGCACATGTTCCGGGCCTGATCGTGATCTGCCCGTACAGCGCGGCGGACGCCAAAGGCCTGCTCAAGGCCGCGATCCGCAGCGAAGATCCGGTCGTCTTCCTCGAGAACGAGCTTCTCTACGGCCAGCATTTCGACGTGCCGCAGCTCGACGATTACGTCCTTCCGATCGGCAAGGCGCGTATCGTCCGCCCGGGCAAGGACGTGACCATCGTCAGCTACTCGATCGGCGTCGGAGTCGCGCTCGAAGCCGCACAGGAGCTGATGGGGCAGGGCATCAATGCCGAGGTTATCGACCTCCGCACGCTTCGGCCACTCGACAAAGAGACGGTGCTGGCGAGCCTCAAGCGAACCAATCGCATGGTGGTTGTCGAGGAAGGTTGGCCGACCTGCTCGATCAGCTCGGAGATCATTGCGATCGCCATGACCGAAGGCTTCGACGATCTCGATGCACCCGTGATGCGCGTGACCGACGTCGACGTGCCGCTGCCCTATGCCGCGAACCTCGAGAAGCTGGCGCTGATCAAGGCGTCGGATGTGGTCGAAGCGGTGAAGGCCGTCACCTATCGCTGAGCTGACGGACCGCGACCTGGTCCGTAGCCACTGGCCGGCGCATTTGAGGCCGGCATTCGATGCCTTGTTCGCGATCGATGATGCGATGGCGGATGTCGTCGCCCAATCCACCCAGCCTGCGCTCGGAGCGATCAAGCTCGCTTGGTGGCGCGAGCGGCTCGAGGAGCTCGATCAGGGGAAGGTGCCGGCGGAGCCGAGGCTGGAGTCGGCAGCGGAGGAATTGCTTCCGCGCGGGATAAGCGGCGCTGGGCTAGCAACGCTCGAGGATGGTTGGGCGACTTTGCTCGACGAAGCGCCTGATACTGAGCGGATCGCTCGTCGAGGTTCGATGCTATTTGGTCTCGCCGCGAAGCTACTTGGAAGCGAGGCGACGGAGGAAATCACCGCAGCGGGGCGGGTATTCGCTACCGCTGATGTCGCCCGTCGCGGGCTGACGGTAGAGTTTCCGAAGGCCGATCTTGCTGGAATTATCGTAGATCGCCCGCTGCGATGCCTGACGGCGATGAGCGCCTTGGCGGCCCGCGATATCCTCCGTGACTCTTTCGAAGCAGAGGCGACGCCGGGACGGGCGTGGACGTTGCTGCGCCATCGCTTGACGGGCACTTTCCCTCACTAGTTGATGACACGCGCCGTGCCGAATCTCCTTCATATTTAGGAGATTCCAGTGTTCCGTGGCGTCGAACACCGCGCCAGCCGAAGATTAAGGTTGCGGCCATGGCTGTTGCAGCTACTACCTAGGAATGAGCCTGAAATCATTGACTTACACCAGCCTCGCTCGCCTCGATCTCCAGGCGAGCGACCTCGAAGCCATTCACCGCACGGCGCGGGAAGTGAATGCGCTGGAGGGGATCAGCGGACTTCTCATCTTCAACGGCACGCACTTCCTGCAGATTATCGAGGGTGCGCCCGACGCGATTGACGAATTGCTTGACCGGTTACGGCGCGATCCGCGCCATAACGGTTTGGAGGTCCGCGACGAGCAGCAGGTCGAGCGGCGCAGCTTCCCGGACTGGTCGATGGAGCTGGTTCGAGTCAGCGCGAGCTATTTCGAGGCGAAAGATACGGTGTCCGAGCGATTGCCAGACGCGACGACCCCGGAAGTACGCGAACGAATCATCCGGATGACCGAGGGGATTTCCGGCACCGTCGCTTTCTAGGCGGGCTCGCGGACCTCCACCTGTTCCCGCCATTCGGCGAAAGCGGCTCTGGCCCGATCGGTGTAGGCCTTCTTGCGGTCGGCTTTCTTGGCTCGGCCCGGTGGCGGCGGCATCAGCCCGAAGTTGACGTTCATGGGCTGGAACGTCTCGGCGTCGGCGCCACCCGTGATGTGGTTGAGCAAAGCGCCCAGCGCGGTCTCGACTGGCGGTGACGCGAGAATGTCATCGCGCAGTTCTGCGGCGGCGAAGCGAGCGGCGAGGATGCCGACGGCGGCGCTTTCGACATAGCCTTCGCAGCCCGTGATCTGCCCGGCGAAGCGGATATTTGGCTTCGACTTTAGCCGAAGCTCGCTGTCCAGCAGCTTGGGCGAGTTGATAAAGCTGTTGCGGTGGATCCCGCCGAGCCGCGCGAACTCGGCATTTTCCAGGCCAGGGATGGTGCGGAAAATGCGGCCCTGTTCGCCGTGCTTCAGCTTGGTCTGAAAGCCCACCATGTTCCACAGGGTGCCGAGCGCGTTGTCCTGGCGAAGCTGCACGACGGCGTAGGGCCAGCGTCCGGTGCGCGGATTGTCGAGGCCGGTTGGCTTCATCGGTCCGTAACGAAGCGTCTCGGGCCCGCGTTCGGCCATCACCTCGATCGGCATGCAGCCCTCGAAATAGGGCGTGTCCTTTTCCCAATCTTTGAACGGCATCTTCTCGCCATCGATGAGCGCAGACACGAAAGCCTGGTATTGCTCCTTGTCGAGCGGGCAGTTGATGTAATCCTTGCCGCCTTTGTCCCAGCGCGCGGCCATCCAGCAGACGTCCATGTCGATGCTGTCGCGATGGATGATTGGTGCGATGGCATCGAAGAATGCGAGGGCGCCTTGGCCGGTTTTGGCGGCAATGGCTTCGGCCAGCTTCGACCCGGTCAGCGGACCCGTCGCGATGATCGTCGGGTGGTCGGGCAAAGCGTCGATCCGCTCGCGGACGACTGTGACGTTCGGGTGCTGTTCGATCGTCCGGCTGACTTCGGCGGCGAAGCCATCGCGATCGACGGCGAGCGCTGAGCCAGCGGGCACGCGATGCTGGTCGCCCGCGTGCATGATCAGCGAATTGAGCGCCCGCATCTCCTGGTGAAGCAGGCCGACCGCATTGTGCTCGGCATCGTCGCTACGGAAGCTGTTCGAGCAGACCATCTCGGCTAGGCGATCCGTCTCGTGTGCCGGCGTCGTATCGCCCCCACCGCGCATTTCGCTGAGGCGCACGCGAATGCCTGCTTCGGCCAGCTGCCACGCGGCTTCGCTTCCGGCCAAACCGCCGCCGATGATGTGAATGTCGAAACTCATGTGGGGCTGTTAGTCCCGCGCTTCCGCGCTATCCAGCCGCGATGCGCATCTTCACCATCGGCTACGAAGGCACGACGGTGCCGGATTTCATCGGCGAGTTGCAGAAAGCGGGCGTCGAGCGGATCATCGACGTCCGCGCACTGCCGCTGTCCCGTCGCCCGGGCTTTTCGAAAACGCCATTGCGAGGTGCGCTCGAGGAGGTGGGAATCGAATACATTCACCTGAAAGCGCTCGGTACGCCTTCGGAGGGTCGCACTGCGGCGCGGGCTGGGCGACACGCCGACATGGCTCGGGTCTACGCGGGTCAGCTCGAGCTTCCGGAAGCGATCGCTCAATCAGCCCAGATGCTCGATTTAGCGTCTGAGAAAGTGAGCGCGCTGCTGTGCATGGAGCGCGAACCCGAACATTGTCATCGGACCTTACTCCTCAATAGCGTCGCACCTGACGCTGAGGTCATTGATCTCTTCCCGTAGATGACAATCGTTCAGCTTTAGGAACCGCGCTCGGGCTGGCCAGTTTCTCAGCCGCAACGAATAGCAAAGGGAGGCATCCTCATGAGGAAACTGGCGATCTTATTTGGCGGAGCAGCACTGCTCGCCGCATGCCAAACGAACCCGCCGCCGCCACCAGCGCTGCCGCCGGTCGCAGTCGATCCCAACAATCCGTTGTTCGCCCCGGGCTTCCTCGCGCAGGCGGGCAGCGCCGGTCAATTCGAGATCCAATCGAGCCAGATGGCTCAGCAAATGTCGCAGAACGTAGGGGTGCGAAATTTCGCGAACATGATGATCGCGGATCACACGCGCCTCGCGCAGGCGGTTGGCGCGGCGGCGGCATCCGCGGGAATTACACCGCCCCCGCCCGGGCTGCTCCCCGCCGACCAGGCGACGCTCAGCCAGCTTGGCGCGACGGGCGGTGGTCCGAACTTCGATATCGCTTACAAGAATGCGCAGATCGCGGGCCATCAAAGTGCGCTGGTGCTGATGCAAAACTATGCGGCGAGCGGCGATGTGCCGGCGCTGCGTGCCGCTGCGTCGCAGGCTATACCGGTAATCCAGATGCATCTGCAGCAAGCGCAGATGCTCAACGTGACGCCGGTGATTCCGCCACCTCCGCCTGCACCATTGCCCGGACGGTCGGGCGAGCGCGGCTGACAGGAAATTGGCCCGGCCGAATTGGCCGGGCCCCATCTCAGCTGGCGTCCTGCACTCGGAAGGTGACGACGCTGTCTCCGATGTTCGCTTCGACATTGCCGCGCCGGTCGAGCGTAATTTCGTATGACGACCCGCGACGGTCGGTACCGCGGATGTGCGTCGTCCCGCGACGGTCGACCCTTTGCGAAAATGTCCCAATTTGATTTGAGAAGTCTCCGGCAACGGTCTCGGCCGCGCTGCCCTGCTTGAGTGGGGCCACGCCAATCGCAACGGCCACTACTGTCGACATCAACATTTCTAATCTCCCTTTTACGCGCAGCCTGGGGTGCTGCGCGGGAGATCATTTCAAGAAGCGTGCCAGAAGGTGTTCGCCAAGGCTTTCAATAGCTTAACCGCACTGTCGGATGAACGACAATGGTGCTGAGTGCTATAGCTTAGTAATACACACCTCAGACGGTGGGAAGCTCTTCCGCGCGCGTGTGAGCATCGAGCAATGCCTCAATGTCCGGGATCGGCCGTCCGGTCATTTCCTTGTCGACAGTGCAGACGATGCGTTTCTGGACCTCAGAGTGCAGGCATTTTTTGAGAACGCCTAGCGCCTTGGGAGGAGCGACGATGGCGAGCGCGCCGAAGTCACCGCGCAGGACGCGGGCCTTCAGCTCTTCGGCCGCCTCCTTGACCCACCGGTCTTCCTCCTGCTGGTGGAAGTCGGTCTCTTCGTAGGTAGAGTGGCCGTAGCCGTAGCTCTGCTTCACCGTGCCGGGCGCGTCGCTCTTGATGTCGCGGTCCTTGCGCTCATCCCTTTGGTCATGCGCTTCGGTCCGGAGATCGATCTGGTTTTCGTCGCCGTGGTTGCGGAAGAATAGCAACTTGCGGCCGTCGGCAACCATGACCAGCGCATTGTGGGGAAGGGGCATGAGCGGTTCCTCCATTTATAACTACCAAGGAGAACGCGGACTTCGGCCCCGCGGCTCCGCCGCTCGTCGCAGCGGAGCGCGCCTTGAGCTAGTTCATTCCTCCTCGGTATCGAAAGGTTCCGGGTCAACCGGCTTTTCAAGCTCGCTTTCGCCAGTCACCGCGTCGGGCAGCGGTGCCGTTTCGTCGCCGCCTTCCAATTCGAGCTCTTCCTCATCGCTCTCATCGATCTTGGCGACGCTGACGACATGCTCGTTGTCGGCGACTCGGAAGATGGTGACGCCCTGCGTATTGCGCCCTGCGATGCGGATCGTGGCGACGGTCGTCCGGATCATCTTGCCCTGGTCGGTGACGAGCATCAGCTGCTCGCCCTGCTGGGCCGGAAATGATGCGACGACGCAGCCATTGCGCTCAGAGGTGTCGATGTTGGTGATGCCCTGACCGCCACGGTTCGTGCGGCGATATTCGTAAGCCGACGAGCGCTTGCCATAGCCGTTCTCGGTGATCGTCAGGATGAACTGCTCGTTTTCCTGAAGTTCGGCATAGCGGTCGGCGGGCAAGGCGCATTCGACGTCCTCGCGCTCGCGCCACGGCGGGCAGCGCATATAGGCCTCGCGCTCTTCCTGCGTGGTGCCGACGCGGTGGAGAATCGACATCGAGATGACCTCGTCGCCTTCGAGCAGGCGAATACCACGGACGCCGGTAGAGGTGCGCGACTGGAACTCGCGGACATCGGTCGCCTTGAAGCGGATCGCCTTGCCCTTTCGCGTGGCGAGGAGAACGTCGTCACCCTCGGTCAGCAGCTCGACGCTGATCAGCCGATCGGTTGGATCCGCCTGTTCATCGCCATCGTCGCTCTCGACATCCTCAGTCGTGCCGGCGCCGAAGCGCATCGCGATCTTGCCGTTCGACGGGATGTTGGTGAATGCTGCCATGCTGTTGCGGCGGACCGTACCGTGGGCGGTCGCGAACATGATGTGCAGCGCGCCCCAGGTTTCCTCGTCTTCGGGCAGAGAAAGCACAGTCGAGATGGTCTCGCCCTCCGCCAGCGGGAGCAAGTTCACCATCGGTCGGCCCTTGGTGTTGGGTCCGCCTTCGGGCAGGCGCCACACCTTCATCCGGTAGACGCGGCCGAGGTTCGAGAAGAACAGCACCGGGTTGTGCGTCGAGGTGACGAATAGGTTGGTGACCGCATCCTCTTCCTTGGTCGCCATGCCCGCGCGGCCCTTCCCGCCGCGGCGCTGCTCCCGGAACACCGATAGCGGGGTGCGCTTGATGTAGCCGGCGAGGGTCACGGTGATGACCATGTCCTCGCGCTCGATCAGGTCCTCGTCCTCGATGCCGTCGGCGGCGGGGGCGAGTTCGCTCATGCGCGGAGTGGCGAACTCGGCTTCGACCTCGTCGAACTCCTGGCGCATCACCTCGTAGAGGCGGACTCGGTTGGCGAGGATTTCGAGCAGCTCCCCGATGTTCTTGGCGAGACCTTCGAGCTCCCCGGCGATTTCATCACGGCCGAGCGCAGTCAGTCGGTGGAGGCGAAGCTCGAGAATTGCCCGAACCTGCGCTTCGCTAAGCTTGTAATTTTCCTGCCTGGCTTGAGGTTCGACTGCCTCGACCAATGCGATGTACGGGCGGATCTGCTCGCCGGGCCATTCGCGCTCGAGCAGCTTTTCGCGGGCGATCGCGGGACTGGCCGAACCACGGATCAGTTTTACGACTTCGTCGAGGTTGGTGACGGCGATGACGAGGCCGAGCAGGATGTGGGCGCGTTCGCGGGCCTTCAGCAGCTCGAACTTCGAGCGGCGGGTGATGACTTCCTCGCGGAAGCGGATGAAGGCCTCGATGAAGTCGCGAAGCGTCAGCGTCTCGGGCCGCCCGCTGCGGATCGCGAGCATGTTGGCGGGGAAGCTCGACTGTGCCGGCGTGTGCCGCCATAGCTGGTTTAGGACGACGTCGGGCGTTGCGTCGCGCTTGAGGTCGATGACGACCCGGACGCCTTCGCGGTTTGACTCGTCGCGGATATCGGACACGCCCTCGATGCGCTTGTCCTTCGCAGCTTCCGCGATCTTCTCGACCAGCCCGGACTTGCCGACCTGATAGGGTATCTCGGTGAGGACGATCGAGCGGCGGTCGCCGCGGCCTTCCTCGACATGATAGCGCGAGCGAAGGATGATCGAGCCGCGCCCGGCGGTGTAGGCGTTGCGGATACCCGACTGGCCGAGGATCAGGCCACCGGTCGGGAAATCCGGCCCTTTGACATGCTCCATTAGGCCTTCGGTGCTAATTGCCGGATCTTCCATGAAAGCGCGGCAGGCAGCCAAGACTTCGCCGAGGTTATGTGGCGGGATGTTGGTCGCCATCCCGACCGCGATTCCGCCGGCGCCGTTGACGAGCAGGTTGGGAAAGCGGGCAGGGAGGACCTGCGGCTCGCTCTCCGACGCGTCATAGTTGGGCTGGAAGTTGACCGTGTCCTTGTCGATGTCGCCAAGGAGGAAATTCGCGACCTTTGCCAGCCTCGCTTCCGTGTAACGCATCGCGGCGGGCGGATCGGGATCCATCGATCCGAAATTGCCCTGGCCGTCGATCAGCGGGACTCGCATCGACCAGCTTTGGGTCATTCGGGCGAGGGCATCGTAAATCGCGCTGTCGCCGTGCGGGTGGTATTTACCCATGACGTCACCGACGATGCGGCTCGACTTGCGGTACGGCCGTCCGGCGACGTAGCCGGCTTCCTGGCACGCGAACAGAATGCGACGGTGGACCGGCTTCAAACCGTCGCGCACATCGGGAAGTGCGCGGGCGATGATCACGCTCATCGCGTAATCGAGGTAGGATGTCTTCATCTCCTCGACGATGGAGATGGGAGCGATGTCGCTGCCGCCCGGAGGTGTGCTGCTGTCGTTGACGTCGTCGATCGGCGGTTGGGTAGCCAAGATAAGTCCTGTAATTGGGGATGTACGCTTGAGGATTGCAGCGATTGCTGCCTCCCCCCACACCTCATCTAGGGCATCGGTCCGGCCATTGCCACCCCGCGCGCGCACGTACGCGTACGCACGCGCGAGGATTTCACCGGTTCAAAGGCGGTTCAGGCCGCGAGGGCCATAGAACTTGGCGTGTCCGCCGCGAACGACTAAGCGCTCGCGCGCATATTCCTTCCAAATCAATCTCCATGGGGAGAGGAAATCGATGAAACTGACCACCACCGCGCTTGGCGTCATACTGGCGCTCTCGGCCGTTTCCGCCAATGCGCAGCTCACTCGTCAGATGTCTCAGGACGATGTGGAGAAAGCGAACCCTAAGCAGCAGCAAAATGGCGAGCCGCAACTTCAGCCGTCGAACAGCGCAATGAAGGCAATCGTCGACCTCCAGACGTCGGTGAACGCGAACGATTATGCGGCCGTGCCCGCAAAGGTCGCGACTGCGCAGAAAGCGGCGAAAACTCCGGTCGATCGTTACTTAATCTCACAGCTGCAGCTAAAAGCGGCGCTTGCGGCAAAGGACAATGCCGGGATCGCCACGGCTATCGATGGCGTTGCGAACTCGGGCTATGTCGACAAGACGAAGGCGGCCGCGCTCTATCAGAGCCTTGGCGCGTCGTTGTACAACGACAAGCAGTTTGCCCCGGCTGCGGCCGCGTTCCAGAAGGCGGTCGCTGCGAACCCGAATGATGCCGAGGCGCTCGCCATGCTTGGCGAGAGCCAGAACGCTTTGGGGCAGAAGGCCGAATCGATTGCCTCGTTCCAGCGGGCCATCCAGTTGGGGTCAGCTTCGGGCGCCAAGCCGCGCGAAGAAATGTACAAGCGTGCCGTCAGCCTGGCCTACAATGCCAAGGCGCCAGCGGCCGTGGATCTGGGCCGTCAGTGGATTGCGGCCTATCCGGGACCGGACAGCTGGAAGAACGGCATCGCCATCTACCGCAACCTGACCACGCCGGATGTCGAGGGTACGCTCGACCTGCTGCGCCTGATGCAGGCGACCGGTGCCCTCAACAGCGCGGCCGACTACAATCTCTATGCGACCGCGGCTGCCGACCAGGCGAATTATGCAGAGGCGCAGGCCGCGATCAACGCGGGCATCGCCGCGAAGATCGTCGATCCCGCCAGCCCGATGTTCAGGGACACGGTTGCCGGCCTCAAGGCCAAGAAGATCCCGACCGAAGCGGACTTGGCTGAAGCGGTAAAGATGTCGCAGACAGGTACTGCGCTCGTTCGCGTTGGCAATGGTTATTACGGGCTCGGCCAGTATGCGAAGGCCGCCGATCTCTACCGTCAGGCTATCGCCAAGGGCGGAACGGATGCCGACGTTGCCAATTTGCATCTTGGCATGGCGCTGGCTCGCGCGGGCGACAAAGCGGGGGCAACCGCGGCGTTCAATGCGGTCGGCGGCACGCGCGCCGACATCGCGAAATATTGGCTGCTTTACCTGCAGACACACGGCTGATCAGGGAGGGCAGGCGCTTCGTTTTTGTAGTGCCTGCCCGCCCTTTCGATCCGCCAATCCAGGCTTGTCCGAGCTGTCCCGTTTCGGGATAGTTATGCACTGGACGCTTAGCGCAAAGTAAATGGCCGCATAGAGCCGGTGTTCGTGCGTCTAGGAATGCGGAATAGCCGGTGCGGTTTGACGATCGATTGCTCACTGTCCTGAACCAGCCCGCGAGCGACCGCCACGATACGGCGGTCCGCTGGCGGCAGCTGGTGGACCTTGTCGCGCGCGCCGGCCCCAACAGCGCGAGCCCAGTCGTCATCCAGGCGCTCGACTCGATTCGAGCCGAATCTTCGAAAGTGGACGACTCGCTACGGGCCGCGGCTGCTCGAGCAGTTGCTGCGCTTCCACTGCCGCTCGGCCTCCTTGAATGCTTTGCGGCAGACAAGCTTACCGTTTCCGCACCGGTGCTCGCTGCGGCGAGCCTCGAGCCGGCGCAATGGCAGGATCTGCTCGCCACCGCCGACGATGAGACCCGGCGGTTTGTCGAAACCCTTCATCCCGAGCTGACGGCCGTGGCCGAGCCGGACGCGACCGACGCGCTCGTCGAGCCCGCTCCGGCCAAGCCTGCGCCAACGCCGGCACCGGCCCCACCGCGAAAGCCTGCGGAACGCCGTCCGCGGCGCCCTGCCGGCCCATCCCTCAGCGATGTCGTGGCGCGCATCGAACGCCGCCGTCAGACCCGCGAAGCGCAGGCTGCTGCCGCACCGGCCAGTCCAGCCGCTGCTCCCGGGGCACCTGCCTTGTTCCGCTGGGAATGCGGGCCTTCGGGCGAGATCGCATGGATCGAGGGCGCACCCCGCGGCGCCCTGATCGGCCGCTCGATCGCTCGCAATGACAATGGCTCGCGAGTGGCGGACGAGGTGATGCGCGCCTTTGCAATGCGCGCTCCGTTCCGCGATTCGAGCCTTACCGTGCCGGGAGACGGTATTGTTTCGGGCGAGTGGAAGATCAGCGGCGTGCCCGCGTTTGACCCCGCCGACGGCCGCTTCCGGGGTTATCGCGGAATCGCGCTTCGCGACTTGCCGCCTCCGGTCGAGCGGAGTGCGGCGCCGGAACTGATGACGGACCCCGACTCGCTTCGCGAACTTGTGCACGAGATCAAGACGCCGTTGAATGCCATCATCGGGTTCGCCGAAATCATTGATGGCCAATATCTCGGTCCGGCCGACCGCCGCTATCGTGAGAGGGCGGGCGACATCGTCGGGCAGGCGCATCTGCTGCTCGGGGCAATCGACGACCTCGATTTCGCGGCGAAGATTCATTCGGCGGATGGCGGCACGCGCGAAGTGGTGAACCTTGGCCAGCTGGTCGAACGCTTGACGCCATCGCTACGGGAACTTGCCGGGAAGCGCGGCGCGGAGCTCGATGCCTCGCGCACCATGCAGGATTTGGCGGTCGCGATCGAAGCGGAACTCGCCGATCGGATGATTTTTCGCCTTTGTTCGGCGGTGATCGAATGCGCGGGCGAGGGGGAGCGCCTGCGACTGACGGTCGACCGCGGGCCGCGGGAGACTTGTCGGGTCGTCATCAGCCGGCCCCAAGTCCTCCGCGGTCTTTCCGACAACCAGCTGTTCGGAACGGCGGAAGCGGACGAAACGCAGACATTCTGGTTGCGGCTTACGCGCGGGCTGGCGAGGATCGCGGGCGCGAGCCTCTCGACGACCGCAGATTCCATCGCGCTGATATTCCCGCGCGCCTGACTTGGCGCTGGCAAAGTCGCCGTCTATCTGCCACCGAACCGGTGAGGGCCTGTAGCTCAACGGTAGAGCCGGCCGCTCATAACGGCTAGGTTGGAGGTTCGAATCCTTCCGGGCCCACCAGCCTTCGCTCTACCGAGCTACGGCTGGTAAACCAGAAAATCAGGCGGGCTTGCCCGCCGAAGCCTTCGGCGAAGGCGGGGAGTAGCGCAGTCTGGTAGCGCATCTGCTTTGGGAGCAGAGGGTCGCAGGTTCGAATCCTGTCTCCCCGACCATCCTTCGCTCCGGTGGAGCTTCGACTGGCAGGCCTTCACCGCCGAAGCTTCAGCGAAGGCGGCTACTTCGTCTTGTTCTCGGTCTTGTTATCGGCCTTCACATCCGTGTTGACGTTCACGTCCACGTCCGTGTTCTTGGCCTTGTCACTGAGGTTCTGAGCCTCGTTGCCGACATCCTGGGCGATGTTCTGGATCTTGTTGCCGGCGTCATTGGCCGCATTGGCGGCCTCTTCCTCATTCAGCGTGACGCTGACCGTGTTGTTGGCATTGTCCTTCGAGAAATTGCAGGCGCCGACGAGCAGCAGCGGAACACCAAGCAGAATTCGCATATGAACCTCCCTCGTTTGGAGCCTTAACGCCGCGAACGCCGTTTCGGCTCCGGCTCAATTCCGCCGGACAGGATTGCGAGCACCGTCGTCCAGGCGGCGACATTCTGGCGAAGCTGCGCTGGATCGATCTTGTCGAGCGTGTCGTCGGGCGTGTGGTGGTAGTCAAAGTAGCGCGTGCCGTCCTGGTTAAGCGAGACCCACGGAGCGCCAGCCTGGATGGTGGGGTCGACGTCGGTGCCGTCGCCTTCGACCTTGTCGCTCTTGGTGATTCCGAGCGGGGCTAGCGCCGCCGTCAGCAAAGCGTGAGTGGCGGGGTCGGTCTTGTACATCGCCGAATTGAAGCGCCAGACGCGATCCGCGCCGAAGTCGCTCTCGCCGGCGATGGCGTAGCGGTCCGCAGCATGGGCTTTGGCCAGGGCCGCGCCGCCGAACCCGCCTGGCTCCTCGGCTCCGAACCAGACGATCCGAATGGTCCTGAGCGGACGTCCGGCGTCCATGATGTGCCTGGCGGCGGCAGTGGTGATGGCGACGCCGGCGCCGTCATCGATCGCGCCGGTGCCCTGGTCCCAACTGTCCAGATGACCCCCGACGAGCAGGATGGGCGCTTTCGGATCACGGCCTGGAATCTCGGCCACGACATTGCCTGAATGGCCGCCTTCCGTCTTCTGGCTGACGAGGGTCAGGTGCATCACGACCGGCTTGCCGCGCTTGAGGATCCGGACGAGCTGCTCGGCATCCGGAACGGTCAGAGCTCCCGCCGGGATCGGCGCTGCGCCGTCCGTGAAATATTGGACGCCGGTGTGCGGGTTGCGGTGATGGTCGGTGCCAATCGAGCGGATGACGATGCCGATCGCGCCCTTCAGCGAGGCGATCGTCGGCCCCTGGCGGCGTGGCGCTCCGAACTGGCCATAGCCCGAGCCATCCTGCGCCGGCATCATATTGTGGTCGATGAAGACGATCTTGCCTTTCACCGCGCTGTCGGGCGCGGCGCGGAGGGCATCGACGCTGTCGAAATAGACGATCTCGCCGGTGATGCCTTCTGGCCCGGTCGAGCCGCTGTAGCCGAGCGCCGCGACGACGAGCTTCTGCGGGAAGGGCGAGACGATCTCGGCGCTCTCCGCGCCGCGAACCCAGACTGGCATGGTGAAGGGTTCGACGTGGACGTTGGAGAAGCCCATCGCCGTCAGCCTTTTCACCGCCCAGTCGCGCGCGCGCGCTTCAGCTTCGGTGGCCGCGAGGCGCTGGCCGACCTCGGTCGTCAGGCCCTCGACGAGGTCCCAGGCATAATGATCGTTGTTGAGCGCATTATCGCGCAATGCTGCGACCTTCGGATCGACCAAAGCCGGCGGCGCAAGCGTGGTGATCGACGTCTGGGAGATGGCGGGAGCTGCAGACCCGAGAAGCAGCGCGGCAATGAGATGAGATTTCATGTGAAAGACCTAGGGCAGGGAAGGGAAAAGAGTCACGATCCTCGGTCGATTAAATTTGACCGCTGATCGATCAAAGCAGGCGCATCTGGTCGCCCTCGGGCGGCATGAAGAGGTCGGTGCGAAGCGAAAACCTGGCCTTGTGAAGCCCGTACTTCTTCGCCGCGATCTCGAACCGGGTCTTGAGCAGCTCGGCCCACGGGCCTTGCCCGCGCATCCGGGTGAAGAAGTTGGGATCGTTGTCGCGCCCGCCGCGGAGCGACTGGATGGTCGCCATCACCTTGCTGGCTCGGTCGGGATAATGCTCCTCGAGCCAGGCGCGGAAGAGCGGTGCGACCTCGTGCGGCAGGCGCACCGGAAGGTAGAAACCGCCCGGCGCGCCAGCTTCGACCGCGGCCTCGACGATATGTTCAAGCTCATGGTCGGTGATTTGCGGGACGACCGGCGCGATGCCGACGTAGCAGGGCACGCCGGCGTCATTGAGAGCCTTCATCGCGGCGAGGCGCTTCTTTGGCTGCGGAGCCCTCGGCTCGAGCGTTCGCGCAACTTTGGGATCGAGTGACGTCACCGACAATGCGACGGAGGCAATGCGAAGGTCCGCCGCTTGCTTGAGCAGGTCGAGGTCGCGAAGGACGCGGTCGGATTTGGTGGTGATGGTGAAGGGATGCCGCGTCTCGACCAGCAGCTCGATCACCGAGCGGGTAATGCGCCAGCGCTCCTCGATCGGCTGATAGGGATCAGTGTTCGTGCCCATCGCGATCGGACGGCATTCGTATCCGGGCCGCGACAGCGCCGCGTGGAGCAACTGCGCCGCCTTGGGTTTCACGAACAATCGGGATTCGAAGTCCACTCCGGGCGACAGGTCGTGATAGGCGTGGGTCGGCCGAGCGAAGCAATAGATGCAGCCGTGCTCGCACCCCCTATAGGCATTCACCGAGCGGTCGAACCCGATGTCGGGTGAGCTATTTCGCGTCAGGATCGACTTGGGATGCTCTATCGTAACCGTGGTCCGGCGCTTCGGAACTCCATCCAACGCGTCGACCTGATCGAGCCATTCGCCCTCGGTGACCCGCTCCTGAAGATTAAATCTGACAGGCGTCGGATTGCGGTTCGCTCCGCGTCCGTGACTCGATTCAACCGGCATCTGAGCGGTTTACGCTCATAAAAAGAACATAACAAGAACACGTAAGTCAGAATCTCTCCATCGAAATGTAATTTCCCATTCACCTGAGAGCCAAGTTCGCGGCCTGAAACCCGCGTGCAACAGGGGCCAACAGGCAAAAAGGGATTTAGTAATGAGGAAATTATGGATGGCGGCGACCGCCACCGTTGCGTTCGCGACACCCGCCTTCGCGGGAGCGCCTGGACCCTATGTGGGCGTCGAAGGCGGGATCACCTTACCGCAGAATTCAGATCTCGACGTGATCCGGAACAACACCACGACGTACGACAACGGATACAAGGTCGACTACAAAGACGGCTACGACGTCGACGCGATCGCCGGCTACAAGATCGGGCCGGTTCGGATCGAGGCGGAAGGCGCCTACAAGCGCGCGAAGGTGAAGAGCCTCAGCGTCAGCACGCCGCTTATTACCGACGTCGGCACTGCGGCCGACACGACGGCTACGGCAGCGGACTTCAGCGTCGGCAACCACATCGGGATCACCAGCCTGATGGCGAACGCGCTGCTGGACGGCGATTTCGGCGGCGGGCTTGGCGGCTATATCGGCGGTGGTGCGGGCAGGGCCTGGGCCTCGATGTCCGGCGACAAGGATAGCGCCTGGGCATTTCAGGGCATTGCTGGCCTTCGCTATGCGCTCAGCCCGAACATCGATGCTGGCCTGAAGTACCGTTACTTCCGCACTGGCAATCTCAACTTCAACGACGCCTTCACCGTCGATGGGACCGCATTCACGACGCAGACGTCAGGAAAGTACAGCTCGCACAGCCTGCTTGCGAGCCTGGTCTATAACTTCAATTCGGCCGGTGAAGCGGCGCCGCCGCCACCGCCGCCGCCCCCTCCGCCACCGCCGCCTCCAGCGGCGCCGGCTACACAGACTTGTCCCGACGGATCGGTGATCCTGGCAACGAGCACTTGCCCCGCTCCGCCGCCGCCACCTCCGCCGCCTCCCGCCAACAGCGGCGAGCGCGGTTAGTCGGCGGCAGGGAAGCTCCTGGGCCAAAAACCCGGGAGCTTCTTTCTTAGTGGGAGAGGCGGGTCATGCTGGTCGGGAAGCTCGGCCAGCGATGCTCTGCCATGGCCTTGAGCGTCGTCGTCTCCTCGCGGTTGAGGCCCTGATAGACCCACATGTTCCGGAGGACGGACGGCACATAATAGCGCGTCTCCCAGTATGGCAGGGACTCGATCCACAGCAGGGGGTCCCCCTTATCGTTGATTCCGGCCCAGCGCGCGACCGGAAGCGGCCCGGCATTATAGGATGCGATGACGCGCGGAAGCTGGCCGGCGGTCCCCGGATCGCGGCGCATCATCTCGATGAAGCTCTGGCCATATTCGAGATTGTAGGTCGGATCTGTCAGCGCGGCTCGCGAGAAGGGTACTCCACGGTTGCGCGAGACGAGTTCGGCCGTGACCGGCAGGACCTGCATCAGGCCGACGGCGCCAGCCGTGCTGACCGCGGTCCGGCGAAAGGCGGATTCCTGGACGATATGTCCGAAGGCGAGCGCCGGATCGACGCGCCAGCCATTGAGCGGGCTCCAGCGCGGATTGGGATAGCGGTCGGCCGCATCCGATTGCGCTCCCCATTGTCCATGGTTGGCGAGCCATAACTGCGCTGCTGCGAGATCCAGGCGCTTGGCGAGCTGGATGAGAGCATGATGTTCGGTTGGAACGCCGATCGCGGCCTGATGCCGCAGCATTTCCTCGGCAAGGGCGGGCTCGCCGATCCGGGCGAGCTCGATGGCGCGCTTCACGTTCGGATATTGATCGATCGGCGGATCGAAACCGGCCAGCCGGTCGGCCGGCAGCTGGGTCGGCATGCCGAGGCTTTCGCGGGCCAGGAGCCCGTAGAAGCTTTCCGGCGATTCATCGGCGGATGCGGCAGCCTTGAGTAGCGGCGTTACCTGCGTCGGGCGGCGGCAGGACTGTTGCGCTCTGGCGGCCCAGTAATAGCCGCCGGCGCGGAGCTCGCGCTGCTGAGCGAGCTGGGCAACCTGCTGGAAGAAAATCGCCGCCGAATTGCAATCGTTAAGCCGCCAGGAGGCGAGCCCAGAAATCCACGCCGCCTGCGAAGCCCAATCGCCAGTCGCGCCCTGGCGCCAGGTTTCGGCGACGCGTCGGGCGTCCATGTCGAGGCCGAGCACGTAATAGACGAAGGCCACCCGGGTCCCGGCTTCGGCCCGCGCTTCGACCGACATCTGCGGCGCGAAGGTGAGGAGCTGTGCTTCGGCACCCGCAGCATCGTCTGCCTTGATCAACGGATCGAGGGCCGCCCGCAGCTGGTCGGCTGCCGGTTCACCCTGAACCGGCTTGGCACGGTAGCGAACGGGAGCGGAGCCGAGAACGTAGGTCGGCTTTTCAGCTATTGTCTGTAGGGGCACCAGGGCACCGCGCTTGACCGCCATGGCCGCCAGCTGATCGGCCTGCGGGAGCTCAGGCGCCTCGGCAACGAGCGCTTGAAGCGATGCAAGGTCCACCGGCGGCGAGTTTTTCGCGGTGTAGAGCTCTGCCTTGGCGACCGGCGTTAGAATGCTTGGTGGAAGCGTAGCGATTCCGGCGCGCGCCGAGGCCCAATTGCCGGCGCCAATGGCGTCAAACACGCCGCGCCAGTCTTTGGGTACCTGCACCGTCGCTACGGGAGGAGCCTGGACCACCGGCGGTTGAACGGTCGTGGGCTGCGCCGGCGCGGGCTGAGCCGGCTTCGCCTGCTCCCATTGGATGAGCGAGTCGTCCGTCGACTGCGCGAACACCGGCGCGGCCCAAATCAATGCTCCAAACGCGAGCAATCCACGCTTCAAGATTCATCCTCCATCAGAAGCAGTAGGTCCTTCCATGCCAGCGACTTGTCTAATGGCCGCTTAATCAGATGACGGGCCGCGAAGGTGACGATCGTCCGAACGCCTTCGATCTTGTGAACGTGGCCGCGGGCCTGCAGCAGCGGCTTGCCAAGCAGGGCCTGGGACGGCCCTTCGCCGAACAGTAGCACCCGTTTGGGCCTCGCGAGACGGATGTGCTGGCGGGCGATCTCGGCGCAGGCCTCACGATCTTGCGGCGACAGCCGGGCGCCGGGCGTCTGGAAGCAGGTGAGAGAAGCGCTGTAGGCCTCGTCGGGCGAGATCCCGATCGCGCCGAGCATCCTTTTGGTCAGCTCCCACGCTTCGCCGCCAATCGGCTGGCCGGCGGCAGCATCCTCAACCGTCGGCGCATCGCTGAGCAGCATGATGGCCGCTTCTTCAGGCCCATGCGGAAGCACGCGTTTGGCAGCGGGTCCTGCAAGCGGGAGCTGGACGCTGCTCGACAGCCATTGCTGGAGCGCTTCGAGCGTCTCGTGACTGGGTTCGGCCACGTTGACGACCGGAGCGGGAGTTGGGGCGCTTGGCGAGGCCTTCTGGACCGGCTTCAGCCAGTCGCGCGGCTCTTCCTGCACGGCGAGGTCGACCCCTGCCTCGAGCCACCAGGCCAGTGCGCTGCGCGCTTCGGCAATGCCGACCGAATCCATCACCCCGCCCACAGGTCTTTCGTCCCTGCCATTGACGTCACGGTCAAGGAATTGGCAGGGCAGACGAGTCGAAATGTGTGGGTAACGCGCCCAAGAGAGGGATCATGAGCGAACGCGAATCCATGCAATATGACGTGGTGATCGTCGGCGGCGGTCCCGCAGGCCTGGCGGCGGCCATCCGGCTGAAGCAACTGGCGGCCGAAAAGGGGCGCGACATCTCGGTCTGCATCCTCGAAAAGGGCAGCGAAGTCGGTGCCCACATCCTGTCGGGCGCTGTAGTCGATCCCATTTCGCTCAATGAGTTGATCCCCGATTGGAACGATAAGGGTGCGCCCCTCACCGTGCCGGTCACCGAGAACCATCACTGGGTGCTGTCGAAGTCGGGCAAGTTCGCGATTCCCGAGTTCCTGAGCCCGCCCTTCATGCACAACAAGGGCACGTACACGCTGAGCCTGGGCAATCTCTGCCGCTGGCTGGCGGGGCAGGCGGAAGAGCTGGGCGTCGAGATCTTCCCGGGATTTCCTGCAGCCGAGATCCTCTACAACGGCGATGGGTCGGTGAAGGGCGTGGCAACGGGCGACATGGGCATCGCCCGCGATGGGAGCCATCGGCCCGACTATCAGCCGGGCATGGAGCTGCATGCGAAATACACCTTCTTTGCGGAAGGGGCGCGCGGGCATTTGACCAAGCGGCTGACCGAGATCTTCAAGCTCCGCGACGAAAGTGGGCCGCAGGTTTTCGGGCTTGGTATCAAGGAATTGTGGGATATTCCTGCCGAAAAACATAAGCCGGGTAGAGTGATCCATACCCAGGGCTGGCCGCTGTCGGACGCGTGGGGCGGGGGGTTCCTCTATCATCAGGAGAATCACCAGGTCGCCTTGGGCTTCGTCGTCGCGCTCGATTATTCGAACCCGTACTTGTCGCCATTCGAGGAATTCCAGCGCTGGAAGATGCACCCGGCGATCCGCGCCGAGATCGAAGGCGGGCGCCGCGTCTCCTACGGCGCGCGGGCAATCAACGAGGGTGGATACCAGGCCATCCCCAAGCTCGTCTTCCCGGGCGGTGCTCTGATCGGTTGTTCGGCGGGCTTCGTGAACGTGCCGCGCATCAAGGGAACGCACACGGCGATGAAGTCGGCGATGCTGGCGGCCGAGGCGGCATTCGACGCGCTGTCAGCCGACCGTTCGAGCGATGTGCTGGAAGCCTACCCGACCACACTCCACAAGAGCTGGGTCGCCAAGGAGCTCAAGGGCGTCCGCAACGTCCAGCCCGCTGTTGCGCATTGGGGCGGGACTTTAGGAACGCTCTACGCCGGGCTCGATATGTGGCTGAATTATCTGAAGATCGGCGTTCCGTGGACGCTGAAGCACAAGCCCGACAATGAACGGCTGAAGCAAAAGGCCAACGCCGCGCCGATCGACTACCCGAAGCCCGACGGGGTGCTGACCTTCGACCGCCTGACCTCGGTCTTTGTCTCGAACACCAATCACGAGGAAGACCAGCCGGTTCATCTGACGCTCAAGGACCCGGACATACCAACGGCCATCAATCTTCCGGTCTATGCGGGGCCGGAGCAGAGATATTGCCCGGCGGGGGTCTATGAATTTGTCCAGGAAGGCGATGGTGAGCCTCGGCTGCAGATCAACGCGCAGAACTGCGTCCACTGCAAGACCTGCGACATCAAGGATCCGACCCAGAACATCAACTGGGTCACGCCCGAAGGCGGAGGAGGCCCCAATTACCCGAACATGTAAGTGGCTGGTGAGCGCCGGCGTGATTGCGCTGGCAATGGCGGCGACACCCGCCGCAGCCCGGCTGAAGCCGGCGCCCAACGATCCGGCGCTGGTCTATCTACAGGCGCGAGCGGCCTCCATGACTGGCGACCACGCCCGCTCCGCGACCTTGCTTGCTTCGCTGGCCGAAGCGCAGCCGAACGACGTCGACCTGGCGCGCAAGGCGCTCAATGAAGCGATCAGTGCCGGCCGGATGGACATGGCGCTTGGGCTGGGAAGGCAGGTTCCGCCGGCGCAGCTGACCAGCGATGCGCGGCTGTTGCTTGCCGCCGACGAGCTTCGTCGCAATCGCCTCGACAAGGCACAGACCTGGTTGTCGTCTCCGGGCGACGCTGGCGCGCTGCAGTTCCTTAATCCGCTCATCACGGCCTGGTCCGACGCCGACCGTGGTGACGTCAAGAAAGCGCTCGAGGGCATTTCGCAGATTCCGCCGAACAGCCTGCTGGGCCCGCTTCGCTGGGAGCAGGAGGCCTTTATCCTGCTCAAGGCTCGCCGAACGGCCGACGCGCAGCCCTTTGTCGATCGCGCTTTGGCCAATGCGGGCTCGCGGGAATCGCGCCTTCGACTCGCTTTTTCGGACGGGTTCCTTGCCGCAGGTGATCAGCCGCGCGCCCTCGCCGTTCTCGATGGGTTGGGCAGTGAAGTTGGTCCGGCGAAGCAGCGGGTCCAGTCGCGCCAGGCGAGCGGCCAGGCGATCGATACTGCCGCCAAGGCCCTCAGCGAGGTGCTGACGTCGTTTGGAGCGGACGTGGCGCGCATCGAGCGCGCGCCGCCGCCGATCGGCCTCATCCAGGTTGCCCGATATGCCAATCCGCAGAACAGCGGCGCGGCGATCCTGCTCGCGCTGCTTATGGACGGCAATGGGCAAGCGGATCAGGCGCTCGGCGTCCTGCAGGGTGTCCAACCGAATAACGGCCTGGTTGCGCAGGCTCGCGACATTCAGGTCCGGATCCTGATCGACGAGAAAAGGCTGAACGATGCCTATTCGATTGCTGCGGGACCGGCGTTCGCACCTGGCGCAACGATCGGGGACATGTCGCGCCTGGGCGACGTCTATCAGGCGATGAAGCGCTATGACGATGCTGCTGGCGCCTATGGCAAGGCCGTCGCGCTGGCGAAGGCGCAGGGCCTGAACGACCAGCAATGGCCGCTGCTCCTGCTCCAGGCGAGCTCGCTCGAAACCGGCAAGCGCTGGCCCGAAGCCCGGGCCGCGCTCGGCCAGGCGCTGGAAATCGCTCCGCAGCAGCCGCTGCTGCTGAACTTCATGGGCTATGCGAAGCTCGAGCGTGGCGAGGATGTCGACAATGCCGAGGCGATGATCCGCAAAGCGAGCGAGCTTGCTCCTGACGACGCGTCAATTACGGATTCGTTGGGCTGGGCTCAATTCAAGCGCGGCAAGGTCGATGAAGCCATCGCGACGCTGCAGAAGGCGGCCGAGAAAGACCCGGATCAGGCCGAGATCCAGGAACATCTGGGTGATGCCCTGTTCCGTTCGGGTAGACGCTACGAAGCGCGGTTTGCTTGGGAAGCCTCGCTGGTGACGGCCGAGGATGAGATTGCGGCGCGCGTGAAGGCGAAGCTCGCGACCGGGCTTACGCCGGCGAACGCCGCGCCTTGAGCAATCCCGCGCGCGACATTGCGCCCGCAAAGCTCAACCTGGCGCTTCACGTGCGGGGGAAGTTGCCGGATGGTCGGCACTCGATCGAGACCCTGTTTGCTTTCTGCACCGATGGCGACCGGCTGAACGCCCAGGCGGCGGACCTGCTGACCCTAACCGCTTCGGGGCCGTTCGGAGCCGAGCTTCCCATTGATGGCGGCAATCTCGTCTTGAAGGCAGCACGGGCGTTGCAGGCCGAGGCTGGAGTCACCGATGGCGCTGCGATCTATCTCGATAAGAAGCTGCCGGTCGCGTCAGGAATTGGCGGCGGATCGGCCGATGCTGCGGCCGCGCTAAGGCTGCTGACGTCATTGTGGCAGATTGATCCAAAGTTCGCTTCAAAAGTCGCTCCGACGTTGGGTAGCGACGTTCCGGCCTGTCTGCTCAGCTGTTCCGCACGTGGAACTGGGGCTGGGGACGAACTGGCCCCGATCGAACTGCCGGAGCTATCCGGAAAACCGGTTCTCCTCGTCAATCCGCGCGTCGAACTGTCGACTGCTGCGGTCTTCGCCGGATGGGATGGAGTCGATCTTGGCCCACTCGGAGACTGGCGCGAGGGACGAAACGACCTCGAAACCTCGGCGACGGCGCTCGTCCCGCAGATCGAGACCGTACTTGCGTGGCTGTCGATCCAGCCTGGCGCCGAATTCACGCGTATGTCGGGGTCGGGCGCGACCTGCTTCGCTTTATTCGACAGCGAGGAAGCGCGCGACCTCGCTCTCGACAATGTCCCGCGCGAGTGGTGGCGCCTGGCGACCTTCCTGCGCTAGGGGCTCGGCGCGATGACTGGGCGCCCGATCCTGACTGTCGAAGCCATGCGCGCCGCCGAGCAGCGGGCGATCGATGGCGGCACCAAAGTCGAAGAGTTGATGGAGCGGGCCGGGGCCGCGCTTGCCGAGGCCGTGTACCGGTTCGCCGGGCCGCTGCCCGTGCTCGTCCTGTGCGGGCCTGGCAACAATGGTGGTGACGGCTATGTCGCCTCGCGCCATCTCACAGAACGTGGCGTCAAGGTGCGGGTCGCTGCGCTGTCGGAGCCCAAGAGTGACGCGGCTAAATGGGCGCGTTCGCAATGGACCGGGGAGGTCGAGCAGCTGTCCGACGAAACGAAAGCCGCTCCGGCGATCATCGACGCTTTGTTTGGCACCGGCCTGAAGCGTGGGTTGGACGAGAATGTCGCGCGGCAATTGGCCAGGCTGTGCGGCGACGCTGTCGTGCGGATTGCCTGCGACGTACCGAGCGGCGTCGAAACCGACAGCGTGGCCGAACTCAGCGACGTGCCGTCATTCGACCTGACGGTGACGTTCGGAGCGCTCAAGCCCGCGCACCGCCTGCACCCTGCCATGCACAAATGCGGGCGCGTCGTACTGGGTGACATCGGCATTGAAGCTGATAGCCAGTGGCACGAGATCGCTCCACCGACGCTCCCCGCGCTCGATCCCGGCGGCCACAAGTACACCCGCGGGCTGGTCCATATGCTCGCGGGCAAGATGCCCGGCGCGATCGCTCTCGCTGCCAAAGCAGCCGCTCATGGTGGCGCGGGCTATGTTCGGGTCAGCACCTCGCGCAGCATCGACGGCGTCCCTTCGTCCGTGGTCCAGACCGACACTGCAAAGGTCGATGACGAACGGATTGGCTGCCTCCTGGTTGGGCCTGGAATGGGCGATATCCCTCAAGTCCTGACGCTCGCGCTGACGTCGAATGCGCCGAAGGTGCTCGACGCCGACGCGATCGCGTATCTCGGCGAGCCTGAACGCTTGAGGGGCCAGGACGCGATCATCACCCCGCACGAAGGCGAATTCCGCAAGCTGTTCGGCGATATCGAAGGCTCGAAGGCCGATCGCGCTTTGGAAGCGGCGCGGCGATCCGGCGCGGTCGTCGTGTTCAAAGGACCGGATACGCTGGTGGCGGCGCCCGATGGGCGCGTGGGCTTCTCGCCTCCCGCTCCGGCGTGGCTGGCGACCGCCGGGACCGGCGACGTCCTCGCGGGACTTACCGCTGCATTGCGAGCACGTGGACTGCCGGCCTTCGAAGCCGCCTGCGCCGGCGTCTGGCTGCATGGCCGCGCTGCGGAAATCGCAGGCCCTCAGATGATTGCCGACGACCTCGCCGAGGCGATCACCGCCGCCATCGCCGACCTGTGAACGAGCTAGTCGTCCGCATTGCGGCGCGCGGCGACGGCGTGACGTCGACCGGCCGCCACATACCCTTCGGCGTCCCCGGAGATGCGGTCCTCGACGATGGCGCGCTCGCCTACGGTCCGAACCACCAGGAGCCGCCGTGCGGGCTTTTCCCGAAATGCGGGGGATGCCAGATCCAGCACGCCGACGACGAGGCTTATCGCGGCTACCTGAAATCGCGTGTCGAAACGGCGCTGGCCCAGCACGATCTTGCGACCGAAATCCGCGAACCGCATTTGTCTCCGCCAAACAGCCGGCGCCGGGCGGCTCTGCGCGCCCTGAAGGTTGGGAAGGGTGTCGTGATTGGCTTCAATGCCGAGAAATCGCACCAGATCATCGACATGAGCGAATGCCATATCTTGCGTCCTGAACTGTTCGCGCTGGTGGCGCCGCTTCGTCAGCTGCTCGGCGGCTTGCTCAAGCCCAAGCGGAGCGCCGAGGTGCAGCTGGCCCTCATCGATCAAGGAGCAGATGTGCTGCTGAAAGGGGTCGAAGCAGAAGGGCTGCAGGCGCTAGAAGCGCTGACGTCATTCGCGTCGACGCATGTCGTGGCTCGGCTCGGCATCGACCAGGGACTGGGCGCCGAGACCGTCTACGAGCCGCAGCCAGCAACGATTACCTTGTCGGGCATTCCCGTGGCCTTCCCGACCGGCTCCTTTCTCCAGGCGACCGAGGATGGCGAAAGGGCGCTCGTCGAATGTGTCCATGAAGCGGTTGACGGCGCGGAGAGGGTTGCCGACCTGTTTGCCGGCTTGGGCACCTTCGCGCTGGCAACGCGCGTGGCCTATGCCGCCGAAGCTTCTCGGGATGCTGCTGCGGCTCTCAAGCGGGCTGCTCCAGCAATGGGCGTCGAGCATCGCGATCTCTATCGCCGACCGCTCGACGCCAGTGATCTCAAGCGCTTCGACGGGGTGATTCTCGACCCGCCTCGGGCCGGCGCCGCGGAACAGGTCGCAGCGCTGGCGAAGTCAGATGTGGTCGGAATCGCTTATGTCAGCTGCAATCCCGCGACCTTCGCGCGCGACGCCCGCGCGCTCGTCGACGGCGGCTACCGGTTAGATTGGATCAGGCCCGTCGGCCAGTTCCGTTGGTCGACCCACGTGGAGCTGGCCGCCGCCTTCAGCCGCTGATTACCAGCCCATCTGATGGTGGAATAGGAAAATCGCTGCGTGGACGGTCAGGCACACCAGGCAAATCGTTGCCAGCAGGAACACGGCGAAGCGGATTGCGACGATGTTGACCGTTGCCTGCACGATGCTGTGAATGGCCCGCAGCCCAACATATCCCCAGGCCAGATAGACGTTGATCGGATGATCGAAACCCATCAGTGCTAGCGACAGGACGATCGCGTAAAAGATCGTCGGCTGCTCCATCAGGTGGCTGTAATTGTGCGATTTCCACTGGGCGTGGGGATCGGCGCGGCCTTCGAGGTCCACGCCGCGTGCGCCAGGCGGGATGTTCGAGAAGGTGATGCCGAGACGTTTGAACTCGGCGAAGCGCGTGACCGCCATCCAGAGCATGACGATAATCGTCCATGCAACAAGCGCGACAACCGGCGCGATCAGCGGACTGATATGCATGTGATTTCCCCCTTCGAACGACATCTGATGCGCCATGAGGGGCGTCACGTCTACTTTGCTTCCGCTTTGGCGGCGGCGAGCAACTTGTCGAGCGCCGCATTCACCTCTGCCGGCGTACCGACCTCCGGCGTGCCCTTCCAGATCGGCTTGTAGCCTTCGAGCTTCGGACCGGACGTGAAAATCCGCGGACCGAGCAATTGCCCGCTGGCGACGGCATCCCGCCATTCGAGAACCGACGGACTAATGTCAGCGGCGCAGTCGCGAACGCCGGATACTCCTTATGCGACGTAGAGCGGCAGCAGTGCTTTGTTCTCGGCGATCAAGGTGAAGCGCTTGGACAGAGTGCGATCCGGCCCCACGGCAACGATGTCGTTGCCGCGAACCGCGACCGCCTGACCGGGGCTCACTTGTCCGCGGGCGACGTCGACGACTCTCGCACCGTGGATCAGGAGGTCGACCTGCTCGCGCGCCTGGGCGGAACTCGCCGCGACTAGTGCCGCAAGACCCGCGAGCAGGCAACGCATCAGTCGAACAGCTTCGCGAAGCGGCGCTTCTCACGGTTGCGCCAGGCGCCGCGGTGGTAGGCGTCGCTGGCGAGGAGCGGGAGGACGCTGGTCGCTTCGGCGAACACCATCTGCTCCATCGCAGTCGAAACCTTGCCCCAGCTCGCCGCTTCCTGAAGTGTCGAGGAGGAGCAGGCGCCATCGCGGACGTCGGCAACCGTGATCTGGACGGCATATTTGTGCACCTCGACGTCATCGTGACCGAGGATTTCGGCGCAAACAACCGTGTCCTGAGTGAAGTTCTTCGGGACGCCGCCGCCGATCATCAGCAGGCCAGTGGTGCCCGCCTTGATCTTGATGTCCGTCAGCTCGCGGAAGTCGGCGATAGCATCGAGCACCATATAGTGGCCGCCGCGCTTCATCGCGTCGACCTGGTGTTTGACGAGACCGAAGCCGGCGGAGCTGTCGACGAACGCCGGGCAGAAGATGGGCACGTCATGCTCGTAGGCGAGCTGGACGAGGCTATTCTGCTTCTTGGCGTTGCCCTCGCTCAGCCACTTGCCCATCTCGCGGATGAAGGCTCGGCTCGAGTAGGCGCGGGGCTCCAGGCTGTCGGCGATCTTGCCGATCGTGAAGTCGCAATCCTGAAGCTGCTGCTCGTCGATGTAGGTGTCGTAGATGCGGTCAATGTAGAGCGAGCGCAGCGTATCATCGTCAGGAATTTCGTTGGCCTGGTAATGCTTGTGACCAAGCGCTTCGAAGAAATCCATGTCGACGATCGAGGCGCCGGTGGCGACGATCGCATCGACCATGTTGGACTTCACCAGCTCGGCATAGAGATCCATGCAGCCGCCGGCCGAGGTCGAGCCCGCGATCACCAGGATGATCGAGCAATCCTTGTCCTCGAGCATCGTGTTGTAGATGCCGGCGGCGCGCGCGAGGTCGCGGCTCGTGAAGCTCATCTTGCCCATCGAATCGATAATCGGGCGGGCGTCGAACTTGGTGATGTCGATATGCTCGATCGGCGTCGACAGCAGCTCCGCCTTGCGGGTGTCGTTGATCCGGTCGGCGTCCTGAACCTTGTTCAGCGTATCGGTTTCCATCCTCATGCTCCAATGCGTCGCCGCGCCCCAGGGGCAGCGGCATCAGGGTAGGGCAATGTCATTTCGAACGGGGGACAGCCTCACCCCGAATTTGCGCAGCTGCGCTTAGCTCCCCTCCCGTCGTGGCGGAAGGGGAGAAATCCTAGAGCGTCACCACGTTCGAGCGGGTGATCTTGCCCGGGATGAGGTAGAGGCTCGCCATTGGCTCGTCGTCGACGATTTCGGTCCCGGTCACGCCGAAGCCGTTGAAGCCGGTGCGCATGGCACAGCCGTAGGCGCCGAGCATCCCAACTTCGATGTAGTCGCCGGGGCCGATGTCAGCCGGGAGCTCGAACGGACCAGCCATATGGTCGAGATCGTCGCAAGTCGGACCGTAGAAGCTGAACTCCATCGGGCGGGTCTGCGAATCGTGGTCGCGGATCAGGCGGACGGGGTAGCGCCAGCCGATGTGCGCTGCATCGAACAGCGCGCCGTATGCGCCGTCGTTGATATAGAGTTCCGACCCGCGGCGCTTCTCAACGCGGACGAGGACGCTGGCGTATTCGGCGCAGAGCGCCCGGCCCGGCTCGCACCAAAGCTCGGCCGAATAGCTGATCGGCAGCGCTTCGAAGCCGGCGTGGATGACCGCGAAATAGGTCTCGAGCGCCGGAGGCTCCATGCCCGGATAGACCGAGGGAAAGCCGCCGCCGACATCGACAATGTCCACGGTGACCGCAGCCTCGACGATCGCGGCGCGAACACGAGCAAGCGCTTCCGCGTAAGCTGCCGGGCTCATCGCCTGGCTGCCAACGTGGAAGCAGATGCCAAGTGCATCGGCTGCCTGGCGAGCAGCAATCAAAAGCTGCTTCATTTCAGCCGGTTCGGCTCCGAACTTCGCAGCCAGGCTGAGCTTGGCATGATCCGAGCTGACGCGGATGCGGACCAGCAGGTTGAGGTCGGTCGCGGCAATTCCGTCCGTCGACGTCGCGCGGACGATCTTCTCGAGTTCGTCCATCGTGTCGAGCGAGAAGGTGCGCACGCCATAGTCGAAATAGGCCTCGGCGATGACTTCCTCGGCCTTCACCGGGTGCATGAAGCATTGCACGGCCCCGGGTAGCGTGTCGGCGACCAGGCGCACTTCACCGATCGAGGCTACGTCATAGTGCGTGATTCCGGCGTCCCACAGGATCTGCAGGAGCTCGGCCGACGGGTTCGCTTTCACCGCATAGAGCGAGCGGCCAGGGAACTTATCCGTGAAGAAGCGGGCGGCCCGACGCGCGGCGTGCGGACGCAGAAGCGTAACCGGCTGGACCGGACGCTGCTTGGCGATAGCGGCAGCCCCCCGGCTACCGAATGGGGCGGCGGCTAGCCCCAGCGCGCGATGGTGAGTGTGCAACTCAAGGGACCTCCAACGGTACGTTTCAAACAAGGAGCTGCCTTGCGGTTGGAAGTCCCATGGGGCAGCGGACGCGCGATATATGTTTGGGGGTCCCCAGTGTAAAGATTTTTTGGTTTTCAAATCCCCAACACGGGAACTTTTGTCTCTCTCATGCAACGGTTGATCGAATGGCTAGCGTAATCAATCATTTATCCGTCACCCGCGACGACGTTTTGGACGCTGCGAAGCGCATTTCCGCCTTCGTCGAGCGCACACCCTTGATTAAAACCGAGATCAGGGGCGTGGCTGTCTGGCTTAAATGCGAGTGCCTGCAGACCGGCGGCGCCTTCAAATTAAGGGGCGCGACGAACCGGTTGCTGCAGCTTTCGCCGGAGGAACGAGAGCGGGGGGTGGTGGCGTTCTCGTCGGGCAACCATGCTCGTGGCGTTGCGATTGCGGCGAAGCGTTTGGGAATTCGCGCGGTGATCGTAATGCCCTCGGACGCTCCTCAGGTGAAAGTCGACGGAACGGCCGCCGAGGGCGCGCAAATTGTCTTCTACGATCGCCGGACCGAGAGCCGCGAGGAAATATCGGCCAAGATCGCCGCGGAGAGCGGCGCCACTGTGGTTCCAAGCTTCGATGACGTGGCGATTGTTGCCGGGCAGGGCACCGTCGGCCTCGAGATTGTCGAGCAGCTGGGGAGCGCTCCTGAGTGCATCGTCATTCCATGTGGGGGCGGCGGGCTTGCATCCGGCGTCGCTTTGGCAGCCTTGAAGGCTGAGATTGTTGTCGTGGAGCCCGAGGGCTGGGACGACATGGCCCGCTCGCTCGAGAGCGGTGAGATCGTCCCCGTGGCATCCGATGCCCCGCCAACGCTCTGCGACGCGCTCCAGACGCCAAAAGTGTCGCCAATCACCTTCGCTATCCTTCAGGATCGCAAGGCAACGGCGCTGGCGGTAAGCAATGCCGAAGTCGAGGACGCCGTCCGCTTCGCCTGGGAGAAACATCAGCTGGTGGTCGAGCCAGGCGGGGCCGCAGCGCTTGCGGCGCTGCTCTCAGGCAAGGCCGAGCCGCGGGAAGGCACGGTGGCGGTGCTTTCGGGAGGAAATATCGATCCGGCGCTGCACGCCCGAATCGTCGGGTCTTAGGCGGCGCCGCGCGCCTTATATTCACCCGGCTCGACGTGAGCGGGGCTGGACAGCTCGACGGTGCGAGTGAGCTCCTCGAGCTCGGCCGCCAGCGTCTTCAATTCTCCGATAAGGAAGCGGCGCTCGCCCTCGGCGACATGTTCCGACGCCTCGATCAGAGTCTCAAGCATCATGGCGATGCACGGCAGGATCGTTTCCTCGATCCGCTCGAACGCCTCTTCGAGGCGCGCCTGTTGTTCGGTGCTTCGCATTAGCTCCTTTTGGAGCCAAGTCCGTTAAGTCTTGGTGAAAGCCACTCGAAAAATCGAAGATTACGAGCGGGATGACCTCGACAGGGTGGGCGGTTTGATCGGGTCGGTTGCCAGCCGCATGTCGAGATATTCGTCGACTTCCTTCATCAGGAGGTCGAGCTCGTTCGCGAAGAAGTGGTTCGCGCCAGGGATCGTCTCGTGAGCGATGGTGATGTGCCGCTGGGTGCGAAGCTTGTCGACGAGCTTCTGGACCGCACTTGGCGTTACGACCTCGTCCGCTTCGCCCTGGACGATGATCCCGGAGGAGGGGCAGGGTGCCAGGAAGCTGAAATCGTACATGTTCGCCGGCGGCGCGATCGAAATGAAGCCGCGGATCTCGGGGCGGCGCATCAGCAGCTGCATGCCGATCCATGCGCCAAAGCTGACGCCGGCAACCCATGTCGTCTCCGCTTCCGGATGGATCGACTGCACCCAATCGAGCGCGGAGGCCGCGTCGGACAGCTCGCCAATGCCATTATCGAAGATGCCCTGGCTCTTGCCGACGCCGCGGAAATTGAACCGCAACGTCGCGAAGCCGCGCTTGACGAACGTTTGATAGAGCAATTGCACGATCTTGTTGTTCATCGTGCCGCCGGCCTGCGGATGCGAATGCAGGATCAGCGCGACGGGCGCGCGGGGGCGGGTTCCGGGATGAAAACGACCTTCGAGGCGGCCCTCGGGGCCGGGAAAAATGACTTCGGGCATTCAAGCTCGCTATTAGGGTGTGGCGCGGACGGGCCGGGCCTATATAGGCGGCAGCCCAATCAGCGCAATCATTGGCGGTAAGCGGGCAATTTCGAACCGATGAGCAATCGCATCTATCTCGACCATGCAGCAACGACGCCCGTGCTTCCGGAAGCGCGCGCGGCAATGGAGCGCGGGTTTGGGGTCTGGGCCAACCCGAACTCCCCCCATGGCGACGGACGCGCGGCACGGGCGCTGCTCGAGGAAGCGCGCAAGAGCATCGCCGACGTGCTCGCCTGGCGTCATGACGTCATCTTCACCTCTGGCGCGAGCGAAGCGATCGAGATCGCCAGCGCTCAAGCGAAGGTCGCGGGCAGGGCGCATGGTGCGACCGAGCACCCGATCGTGCATCACGCAATGGGTCCGAATTCCCAAGTGATCCCGGTGCACGCGAGCGGCCTGATTGATGAGGAAGCGCTTGCCATTGTGCTGGCGAACGGGCCGAGCCTGGTCGCGATCCAGCACGTGAACAACGAGACCGGCGTCATCCAGCCAATCGAGAGGATCGCGAAAAGCGTGCGCGCTGCCGGCTCGCTGCTTTTGGTCGATTGCGCGCAGAGTGCTGGCAAGCTGCCCATTCCGGATGCCGACTTTGTAGCCGCGTGCGGGCACAAGCTTGGCGGGCCGCCGGGCGTCGGCGTCCTGCTGGTTCAAGATCTTGGCACGCTGGAGGCTGCGGGTGGAGGCCAGGAAAAGGGTTATCGCCGCGGCACGCAGGACATGCCGAGTGCCCTGGCTTTTGCCGCAGCGCTGGATGCGCGGCACTATGATCTCGACCGCCTGGCCGCGCTCCGTTCGCGGCTTGAGAATGCGGTGAAGGACTCCGGCGGTGTCGTGATTGGTGAGGATACGCCGCGGATTCCGACCATCGGCTCCGTTGCGCTTCCCGGTGGATCGAGCGCTTCCTTGCTGGTTCAGTTCGATCTCGCGGGCATCGCCGTCTCGGCAGGCAGCGCCTGCTCGTCTGGCAAGATGAAGGCGAGCGATGTTCTGGCGGCAATGCGCGTTCCAGACGAGGTCGCCGGCGGCTTCATCCGGGTCAGCTTCGGTCCGTACACGAGCGAAGCGGACATCGACCGGTTCCTTGACGAATGGCAGCGCATCGCGAGCCGGGCTCAGGCTGCGTGATCTATCTCGATTACCAGGCGACGACGCCAGTCGCGCCGGAAGTGGCCGAGGCGATGCAGCCCTGGATCGAAGAGAAATTCGCCAATCCGCACTCTCCCTCGACCGCAGGCCGTGAGGCCGCAGCGGCGATCGAAGTCGCACGCGGCCAGGTCGAGCGTGCCATCGGGCTTCGGGGCGGAAGTGTGGCGTTCACCGGAAGTGCAACCGAGGCGCTCAACTGGGCGCTCAAAGGCACGATCGAGAAGGCGCTTGCCGGCCGCAACCGCATTATTACCGTCGCGACCGAGCACGCGGCGGTCCTCGATACGTGCGAATGGCTGGCGGGGCAGGGCGCTGACCTGACCGTGCTGCCCGTTGGAGCCGATGGCCTGCTCGATCTCGCCGATCTGGAGCAGGAACTCGACCAACGGGTTGCCCTCGTCGCGGTAATGCTCGTGAACAATGAGATTGGCGTGATCCAGCCAATCGCCGAAATCGCGCGTCTTGCCCATTCTTGCGGCGCCTTGATGCTGTGCGACGCGGTGCAGGGCCTCGGCAGGATCGAAATCCCCAATGGGCCTGACCTCGTCGCCGTCTCGGCGCACAAGATCCACGGCCCGAAGGCGATTGGCGCTCTGTGGATGCGTCAGGGAGCCGAGCCTGCCTCCCTGATCCACGGCGGCGGACAGGAGAGGGGACTGCGTTCAGGAACGCTGTCGCCGGCGCTGTGCGTGGGCTTCGGGATGGCCGCCAAACTGGCCTCAGAGCGTCGGGAGGCCGATCATGATCATGTCGAGCAGCTGTGGATTACGGCCGGTTCCTCGTTGACGACCGACTGGATCATCAACGGAAGCATGACCGATCGATACCACGGCAATTTGAACATCTGCTGGCCAGGAGTGGATGCCGCCCGCATCATTGCCGACATTCGCGATGTCGCTTTCTCGCTCGGCTCGGCCTGTGCCAGTGGGTCGGGGCGCCCGAGCCATGTCCTTCGCGCCCTTGGGCTCAGCGATCGCGACGCCCGCTCCTCCATTCGTCTTGGGTTCGGCCGCTACACGACTGAGAACGAAGTGATCGACGCCGTGAACCGAATCGACGCGGCAGCTCGCGCCCAGCAAGGGCTCGCCGCTTGACCTGCGTTCGGTTCTTCAGGGCGGATGGGGCCCTGGACAAGGAAGTTGAAGCGGCGCCCGGACAGCGACTGCTCGACGTTGCCTGGGCCGAGCGTCAGCCCCTTGAGGGAGCGTGCGAAGGCGTCATGGCCTGCTCGACCTGCCACGTGATCGTCGACCCGGATGATTTCGCGAAATTGCCAAGAGCGAGCGAGGAAGAAGAGGATCTCCTCGATCTCGCCGCCCACGCCGGCCGCACATCTCGTCTTGCTTGTCAGATCATCCTGACCGAAGACCTCAAAAGCCTCAGCGTCAGGATCCCGCCAACGGCCAAGAACTGGATGGGCCGCTAGTTCGCGGTCGGCAGGCCGTTCCCGACCCGGGAATCATCATCGCCAGGACGTCGCTTTGCCGTGAGCTGAGCTTCTCGGATGCTTTGCAACCCTTGCAAAGTCAGCTTGCCGGTCCGCTTTGTGTCGAGCAATTCGAAACGCTTCGCGGCGGCGAGCTTGAATTCGCTCAATGAAATGCCGCGATTGTAATCGGTGTCTGCCGCTGCGACCGGTTCGGGAATGTTGAGCAGGCCGTAGCGCGCGGCTCCCTGAAGCGCCCCAGTCAGGCCGAGCATGTCGTCGATTCCTTCGCGCTTCCTCTCCTTTTTCGCTCCGGGCCCGCGCATCGTCTTCATCGCGGTCTGGATTTCGGGAGCGACCTCGAGCTCGTATTGGTTGAGCTCGACCGGATCGATTTCGCCATTGTGGTCCGTGTCGAGCAGGACGAAGAATCGGTCGGCGTCGGCCTGCATCTCGCTCTGGTCGATTGCGCCGTCGCCATTCCTGTCGGCCTGCCGGAACCACCTTGCCAGTGCATCTTCTTGCGAGGTGCGTGCCCGGAACGGTTCACCCATCGGGCTGATGAAGGGCGCCCAAGGGTGGCCGGTCACGATAACAGGATTCTCCGCTGCAGCCGTCGCTGCCCAGGCAAGGATGCTGAGCGCGATCATCTAAGCTCAACCGCCGCCGGTGTCGGCGTTCGCGTCGAGCTGCTGGGTCGGGTCCGTCGCGTCCTTCTTATCGCGCTCGGGCTCAGGTGGCCGAAGGCTTCTGAGGCCGTCCAAGGTCAGCTTGCCGAGATGATCGACATCGAGCGCGGCGAACCTGCGCCCTGCGGCAACGGTGAATTCCTGCAGCGAGACGCCCCGATTGAAATTCGTGTCAGTCGAGGCGACAGGCTCGGCGAGGCCGAGCAAGTTGGAGTTGCGAAGGAACTGCGGCGCTACCGTCTGCTCGTAGTGCGAAATCTCGTCCGGATCGATTTCGCCGTCATGATTGGTGTCGAGCACTGCGAAATAGCGCTCCGCGTCCTGCTTCATCTCGGCAACCGTGATCACGCCGTCGTGGTTGGTATCCGTCTGCTGGAACCAGGCACCGAGCGCGTCTCCGCCACGATCGGCCGAGAACGGCTCGCCCATCGGGCTGATGAAGAGGCGCCGGCTGCCGCGGGAAATGAAGCCGGGTCGTGGATGTATCGAAGTCGGAACCGCGGGCTGGGCCTGCGCTCCGGCCGCGGCGGCCAGCGTGAGAATGAAGAAGGGAAGCGGCATCGGTGTAGCTCTGCGAGTGAGTAAGACTGCCTTCCTATCGCCGAGGTGAACCGTGAATGAAATAGCCGGATTTGTCCGGCGGCTTGCAGAGTGGCGCAGTGTCGCCCATATGCCCGCGCGGAAGTCGGCGGACGGCGCTGTCGCCAACCTGGTCAGATCCGGAAGGAAGCAGCCACAACGATTTCGTGCCGGGTCGTCGGCTTCCACCGGCCTTCGCTGAAGCTTCGGCCGGCGAGCCTCTAAAATCTTTGTCGAAGGCCACCCGCCGAAGCCTTGGCGCAAACGGGCGATAGGCCCTAAACCGTTACTGATGGACGACGCCGAATCGCCGGGCCTTGGGCTCGACCTCCCCGAGACGCCGCAACAACCGCGTTCCGGTGCGTCGCCCTATCGCGTGCTTGCGCGGAAATACCGCCCGCAGACCTTCTCCGAGCTGATCGGCCAGGATGCGATGGTGCAAACGCTCGCCAACGCCATCGCTCGCGATCGGATCGCCCATGCCTTCCTGCTCACCGGTGTTCGCGGCGTTGGTAAGACGTCGACCGCTCGGTTAATCGCCAAAGCGCTGAACTGCATTGGGCCGGACGGGGAGGGCGGTCCGACCATCACCCCGTGCAACGTCTGCGAGCCGTGCCGAGCGATCAGTGAAGGCCGGCACATCGACGTGATCGAGATGGACGCGGCGTCGCATACCGGCATCGATGACATTCGCGAAATCATCGATGCTGTCCGCTACGCATCGGTCAGCGCACGCTACAAGATCTACATCATCGATGAAGTGCACATGCTTTCTAAGAGCGCATTCAACGCGTTGCTCAAGACTCTTGAGGAACCACCTGAGCATGTGAAGTTCCTGTTCGCGACGACCGAGGTCAACAAGGTGCCGGTTACGGTGCTGTCGCGTTGTCAGCGCTTCGACCTGAGGCGCATTCCGGCGGAGAAACTCGCTCAGCATTTTGCCGAAGTCTCGAAGGCCGAAGGCGTCGAGGTTGAGCCGGAAGCGATCGGAATGATTGCCAGGGCGGCCGAGGGCTCGGCTCGCGACGGCCTGTCGATCCTCGACCAGGCGATCGCCCATGGCGCAGGCGCCGTGACGGCAGGCCAGGTGCGTGACATGCTTGGCCTTGCCGACCGCGGGCGCATTCGGCGGCTCCTGCAGCTGATTCTGGCCGGCGACGCACCGTCAGCACTCACTGAGCTTGATGAGGCGCACGAGCTCGGAATCGACCCGACGCAGTTGCTTCGCGGCCTCATGGAAAGCCTTCACGCTGCGACGCGCGCCAAAGCTGGCGCCACCAACGACGCGCTTCAGTCCGCCGAAGAACGCGACACTGCGCAGGAGATTGCAGCCAAATTATCGTGGGGCTCCATCCATCGCCTATGGCAGATGCTTCTCAAGGGCCTGCAGGACGTCGCAATTGCTCCTGATCCACGCGAAGCGGCGGAAATGGCGCTCCTCCGCCTGATCCACGCTGCCGATCTGCCCGACCCGGCAAGCCTGATCGCTCGAATGAGCGGTGAGGGGGCCGTAACAGTGCCAGCTTCAAACCCCTCCGGAAGGTCGAGCGCCCCTGCTGCGCATATTCCCTCCGACTTCAACGGCCTGGTGAAGCTAGTCGAAAGCAGCGGCAGGCATATCCTCGCCCAGCAGCTTCACGATCAGGTCGGAATCGTTCGCTACGCCCCTCCCGAACTGGTGCTGAAACCCAGCCGCCCGCTCGGCGGCGACTTCCCGCGCGACCTCGCCGCGCAGCTGAAGTCGATCACCGGAGCCAGCTGGCAGGTGTCGCTTTCCGACGAGGCTGGCGAGCCGTCTTTGCTCGATCAGGAGAAAATGGCCGAGGAGCGCGTTCGCGCAGACGTGCTGGCGGATGCCAATGTACAGGCCGTGCTGGACGCCTTTCCGGACGCCCAGCTCGAAAGCTTTGATGGAACGAGAGGCCAATAATCATGCCCGAGATGCCCGACCTCAATGAAATCCTGCAAATGGCGCAGAACGCCCAGGCCGAGCTGCAAAAGGCGCAGGACAATCTCGATCAGGTCGAGGTCGAAGGGGTGGCCGGCGGCGGCCTGGTCAAGGTCCGCGCCACGGCCAAGGGGCGGATCATTGCTGTTGAGCTTGACCAGAGTCTGCTCGTGCCAGCCGAAAAGGCGATGTTGGAAGACCTGATCGCGGCGGCATTCAACGACGCCAAGGCCAAGTCGGACACGGCCGCCGCGACCGAAATGCAGAAGATGCAGAGCTCGCTTCCGCTCCCGCCAGGGTTCAAGCTTCCCTTCTAACGGTTTGACGCCCGACAATATTGCGCCATGATGCGCCCCTCTTGAGGGGGAGGCGCCAATGTCGTTGGGCGCAATGCAGGATTTCCCGCTCCGCATCATGCGGCTCATGGACCACGCCGAGCGCGAGCATGGCAATCGCGAGATCGTCGCGGCTCGACCCGATGGCACGCTCATCCGGACCAACTGGAAAGAGGTAGCGGCGAAGGCACGGCAGCTTGCCCAGGTGCTTGAGCGACTTGGCCTTCAGCCCGGCGAGCGTATCGGAACCCTGGCGATGAACCACGACCGGCACCTGATTGCCTGGTTCGGCGTAGTCGGAATGGGCGGCGTCCTGCACACGCTGAACCCGCGGTTGTTCGACGACCAGCTCGCTTACATCATCAATCACGCTGAGGATCGGGCGATCCTCTACGACCGCGCCTTCGCCCCGATCATCGAACGACTGAAGCCCCAGTTGACCGCTACGTCGCATTTCATCTGCTTCGACGACGAATTCGACGACCTCCTTGCCGCTGAGAATGGCGACTATAACTGGTACGAGGGTGACGAGCGCGATCCGTGCGGCATCTGCTACACCAGCGGCACGACAGGAAATCCCAAGGGAGTCCTCTACGAGCATCGCTCGACCGTCCTCCACGCGATGAGCGTGATCGCTCCCGACATTTTCGACCTGTCGGCCCGGTCGGTGATCCTGCCCGTGGTCCCGATGTTCCATGCGAACAGCTGGTGCCTCCCATATGCGGTCGCCATTGCCGGTTCGAAGCTGGTAATCTGCGGCGACAATCGGCCCGAACATCTCTGCAAGCTGTTCAATGAGGAGGGAGTGACCCACAGTGCCGGCGTTCCGACCGTCTGGCTTGGAATGATCGACCATGTCGAAGACACCGGCGCCAGCCTCGGCAAGCTGCGGCTGGTCGTCATCGGCGGTTCCTCGGCTCCGCCGGCCACGATTCGCTGGTTCCGCAAGCGCGGCGTTCACGTCAATCACCTGTGGGGAATGACCGAGATGACGCCGGTTGGGACGGTCGGCGCCCCGCCGGCGCATTGGGACGAGATGAGCGACGAGGAGCAGGTCGATTATATGTCCCGGCCCGGCCGTTCGATGTTCGGAGTCGAGCTTCGCGTGGTCGACGACGATGGTCGGGTCCTGCCGCGGGACGGCGCCAGCTCGGGCCGGCTGCAGACCCGCGGTGCCGCCGTGGTTCGGCGCTACTTCAAGAAGGACGAGGATTGCGTCGATGCCGAGAACTGGTTCGACACCGGCGATGTCGCTGTCATTTACCCAGACAATACGCTGCGGCTGACCGACCGAGCCAAAGACGTCATCAAGTCGGGCGGCGAGTGGATCAGCTCGATCGAGCTTGAGAATGCCGCCGTTGGTTGCCCAGGCGTCCTCGAAGCCGCGGCGATCGGCATCCCTCATCCCAAGTGGGACGAACGGCCCTTGCTCCTCATCGTGCGCGACGACAATCACGATATCACGGTCGAAGAGATCAGGACCGCGCTCGCTGGCCAGATGGCCAAGTGGTGGCTTCCCGATGCGATCGAGTTCGTCGAGGAACTCCCTCACACGGCAACGGGGAAGCTCAGCAAGAAGGACCTGCGCGACAAATATCGCGACTATCGCTTCGCCGATGCCGAGGCGATGATCGGGCGCGACTAGAAAAAGGCGCCGCGCTCGCCTAACTGGGCGCCAACTTTCCAATCCCGATCAAAGGACGTTCGCGACCCCATGGCCGCCCAATATGCTTTTGTCATGAAGGACATGACCAAGTCCTTCCCCGGCGCCCAGAAGCCGGTGCTGAACCACATCAACCTGCAATTCTACCAGGGTGCCAAGATCGGCATCGTTGGGCCGAACGGCGCCGGCAAGTCGACGTTGATGAAAATCATGGCCGGCATCGACAAGGACTTCCAGGGCGAGGCCTGGCCGGGCGAGAACATCACCGTCGGCTACCTGCCGCAGGAACCGCACCTCGACCCGAGCAAGACGGTGCTGGAGAACGTCAAGGATGGCGCCCGCGACGTTGCCGACATGGTGGACCGCTTCAACGCCATCTCGGCCGAGATGGGCGATCCCAAGGACGACACCGACTTCGACGCGCTGATGGAGGAAATGGGCGACCTCCAGGGCAAGATCGACGCGGTTGATGGCTGGACGCTCGACAATCAGCTCGAAGTCGCGATGGAGGCGCTGCGCTGCCCGCCGTCCGACTGGTCGGTCGAAAACCTGTCAGGCGGTGAGAAGCGCCGCATCGCGCTGACCCGCTTGCTGATCCAGAAGCCATCGATCCTGCTGCTCGACGAGCCAACCAACCACCTCGATGCCGAGAGCGTCCAGTGGCTGGAAGCGCACCTCGCGGAATATCCCGGCGCGGTGCTGATGATCACCCACGACCGCTACTTCCTCGACAATGTCGTGAGCTGGATCCTCGAGCTCGATCGCGGAAAATACTTCCCCTACGAAGGCAATTACTCGACCTACCTCGAGAAAAAAGCCAAGCGCATGGAGCAGGAGGAGCGCGAGGAATCCGGTCGCCAGAAGGCGATCAAGGATGAGCTCGAGTGGATCCGGCAGGGAGCCAAGGCCCGCCAGACCAAGTCCAAGGCTCGTATCGCCAAGTTCGACCAGCTCGTTGCCGCGCAGGAAAAGCATGTCCCGGGCAAGGCCGAGATCCTCATCCAGGTGCCGGAGCGCCTCGGTGGCAAGGTCATCGAGGTGAACAACCTCTCGAAAGCTTACGGCGACAAGCTCCTGTTCGAGGACCTGTCGTTCACGCTTCCGCCGGGCGGAATCGTCGGCGTCATCGGCCCGAACGGCGCTGGTAAATCGACCCTGTTCAAGCTGATCACCGGCCAGGAACAGCCCGATACCGGCTCGATCGACATCGGCCCGACGGTGCATCTTGGCTACGTCGACCAGAGCCGCGATCACCTCAACGACAAGAACAATGTCTGGCAGGAGATCTCGGACGGCCTCGACTATATGAAGGTCAACGGTCACGACCAGTCGACGCGCGCCTATGTCGGGGCGTTCAACTTCAAGGGCCAGGACCAGCAAAAGAACGTCGGCAAGCTGTCCGGCGGTGAGCGCAACCGCGTCAACATCGCCAAGATGCTGAAGCGCGGCGGCAACGTGCTGCTCCTCGACGAGCCGACCAACGATCTCGACGTCGAGACTCTCGGCGCGCTCGAGGAGGCGATCGAGAATTTCGCCGGCTGCGCCGTGGTCATCAGCCACGACCGCTTCTTCCTCGACCGCCTGGCGACGCACATCCTCGCGTTCGAAGGTGACAGTCACGTGGAATGGTTCGAAGGCAACTTCCAGGCCTATGAGGAGGACAAGATCGCCCGCCTCGGCGAGGAGGCCACCCGCCCGCACCGGACGACGTATCGGAAACTCACCCGCTAATTGCTTGACCGAAGGCGTCGTTTCGCTTCCCTTGAGCTCAAGGGAGGCGGCAATGGACGATTTCGAGAACTCGCCATTGGTTCGAACCGATTTCAGCGACGATGCCGCATGGCTGTCACTCGTTCGGGCGGCGGCCGCCGAGTCTCCCGATGGCTTTCAAGCCTATCTCAGAATCGTCGACGATCGCCGCTTTAAGGATTGCTCGGCGGCAGATCTCATCGACAGGGGCGAAGGCTGGGATCAGGCAGCGGTCCTGTTCGTCGCCGATGCCCACGCGCTCAGGGATCCAGAGCAGGCGATCCTGTGTGTTGACCTGATTGACCAACCCGGGCGATCATTCCGCTGCATCCCATCGGAATTATGGGGTGTCGACAACAACCTCAGCCTCGCCAACATGGCCTTCGACGAGTTCGCGACGGCCGTCGACCGCGGTGGAGTCCATCGGGGGTTCGGATGATTACCCTCACCGGTCCGCTCAAGATCTGGACCAACGACGAGGGCAGCGTCCATTTCATGAGCCTGCCGGAGGAAATGTCCGGCGAAGTGCGGGCCCACGCCCTCGCGTACCGGCGCGGTTTCGGCTCGGTGAAGGTCGAGGTGACGCTCGCTAGCGAAACCTGGCGGACATCGCTCTTCCCGGTGAAGGCGGGAGGTTATTTCCTCCCCGTGAAAGTCGCCGTGTGCCGCAAGGTTGGCATCGTTGCCGGCGATGAAGTCACGGTCGAGCTGGAATTGCTCTAACGCAGGCGTTTGACGAGGAGGCGTCCTTCGTCGCCCGTTTTCACTTCGAAATTTGGCACCGCCTTGATGAGGTCGGAGAGGCGCGTGAAGCCGTAATTGCGCGCCGCAAAGCTCGATACCGCCTTGGCGCGCTGGCCGAGCTCCGAAAGCGGGGTAAAGCCGTCGTCGTCGCGCTTCGAGGCCTTGTAGGCCGAGCCAAGCACCTGGAGCAGTTCCGGATCGACCGGCCGCTGGCCCTTGGTGATGGCCGGCTGTTCGAGGCAATCGTCGTCCGTCAGCGCCAGCGCGCCGACGTCGAAGAAGCGTGTGCACGCCTGCTGGAAGGAGACGGGCGTCTTTTGCGTGCCAAACCCGTAGACCGGCAGACCCTCCTCACGGATGCGCTGGGCGAGCGGCAGGAAATCGCTGTCCGACGACATGATCCCGAAGCCATCGACGTGCCCACGATAGAGCAGGTCCATCGCGTCGATCGTCATCCGCATGTCGGTGACGCTCTTGCCTTTGATGACGTCGAACTGCTGAACGGGGACGATCGAGTGGCTT
>Ga0207691_10000284_pt1 | contig 49983 bp, 46 predicted proteins | sample KBSM13metaG_FD_184327 | JGI IMG/M metagenome (GOLD analysis project Ga0207691, IMG submission 184327) | Miscanthus rhizosphere microbial communities from Kellogg Biological Station, Michigan, USA - KBS M1-3 metaG (SPAdes) (version 2) | ecosystem: Host-associated > Plants > Roots > Rhizosphere >...
GGTCGAGAGCCGCGCCGCCGCCTCCTCGCTCAGCGCCTCCGCCGAGGGGTAGAGCAGGTAGGCGAAGGCACGCTCGCGGGAGCGCCCGACGCGGCCGCGGATCTGGTAGGCCTGCGAGAGCCCGAGCTGGTCGGCGCGCTCGACGATCAGCGTGTTCGCGGTCGGGATGTCGAGACCGGACTCGATGATCGTCGTCGTCACCAGGCAGTCGGCCTCGCCGCGGAGGAAGGCGAGCATCGTCTCCTCCAGCCGGTTCTCGTCCATCTGCCCGTGCGCTTCCAGGAACCGCGCCTCCGGCACCAGCGCCCGCAGCCGCTCCGTCGTCTCCGGCAGCGAGTCGATCCGGTTGTGGAGGACGAAGGCCTGGCCCTTGCGCTCGATCTCGCGCTGCACCGCCTTGCGGACCAGGTCCTCGTCGTAGGGACCGACGTAGGTGCGGACCGGGCGGCGGCCCTCGGGCGGCGTCTCGATCACCGAGATGTCGCGGAGGCCGGCGAGGCTCATCTGCAGGGTGCGCGGGATCGGCGTCGCCGAGAGCGCCAGCACATCGACCTTCAGCTTCAGCTGCCGCAGCAGCTCCTTCTGCTTGACGCCAAAGCGCTGCTCCTCGTCAACGACGACGAGGCCGAGGTCCTTGGCGCGGACGTCGCGCGAGAGCAGGCGGTGGGTGCCGATCAAGACGTCGACCTTGCCGGCCTCGAAGTCTTTCAGCACCGATTTCACCTCCGCCTGAGGGCGCAGGCGGGAGACGCTCTCGACCCGGAAGGGGAGGTCGGCGAGGCGCTCGCGGAAGGTGCCGAAATGCTGCTGGGCGAGGATCGTCGTCGGCACCAGGACCATCACCTGCCTGCCGTCGGAGGCGGCCTTGACGGCGGCGCGCAGCGCCACCTCGGTCTTGCCGAAGCCGACGTCGCCGCAGACCAGCCGGTCCATCGGCCGCCCCGACTCCATGTCGGCCTTGACGGCGTCGATCGCTTCCATCTGGTCGGCCGTCTCCCGATACGGGAAGGCGGTCTCCAGCGCGATCAGCCATTCGCCGTCAGGCGGGAAGCCATGCCCTTTGCGGGTGCGGCGCTCGGCGTAGAGGTTGAGCAGCTCGCCGGCCAGCGCGCCGGCGGCTTTGCGCGCCCGCGCCTTCATGTTCTGCCAGCGTTTGCCTCCCAGCGCCGACAGGGTCGGTTCGCCGCCGGCGCCGATGTAGCGGCTCAGCTTCGCGAGCTGGTCGGTGGGGACGTAGACGCGGTCATCGCCCTTGTATTCGAGGTAGAGGTAGTCGCGGGTGACGCCGCCGACCTCGCGCGTCTCGAAGCCGGCGAAGCGGGCGACGCCGTGGTCCTCGTGGACGACGTGGTCGCCGACCCGCAGTTCGCTGAAGGCGAGGCGGCCGCGGCCGGCGCCGGGCGCCGGCTCCTCGCCGCGGCGGCGGTGGACGAGGCGGCGAAAGGGAAAGACGGCGAGCTTCAGCTCGGGGCTGACGAAGCCCTCGCGCAGGCGCGCCTCGGCGAAGGAAAGTGCGGGGTCCGGGGAGACGCGACCGCCTTCGAGCAGGCGGGCGTCGAGACGGTCGAGCCCGTAGCGGGCGCGCTCGGCCTCGCCGCGGCTGTCGAAGGCGACGACGGTGCGGTAGCCGGAGCGGACCAGTTTCTCCAGCTCGCCCTCGGCCTCCTTGACGCTGCGGGCGGGCGACTCGGCGCGGGCGGCGCGGAAGGCGTCCTCGTCCTCGTCGCCGGCGCCGGTCAACGCCAGCGCCGCCCGCTGCTGGAGCGGCGCGGCGACGTCGACGTAAAGGTGCTGGGCGTCGTCGGCGTGCATCGCCGTCGTCGCGTCCTCCCAGTGGTCGCGCAGCGCCGGCTCGATCTCCTCGGAGCCGACCAGGACCAGCGCGGCGGTCTCAGGAACGGACTCGAGCGGCGCCCGGAAGTGCTCCAGGGGCAGGGCTTCGGCCAGGTTCGGCGACTTGGACCCCTCCTCCTCGGCGGCCATCGCCGCCAGCTCGGCCAGCTCCCGGTGCTCGGCGTCGAGCTCGGCCGCCGGCGCCAGCTCGACCCGCTCCGCCTCGCCGAGCGAGCGCTGCGTGAAGGTCGAGAACCAGCGCATCGACTCGACCTCGTCGCCGAAGAGCTCGATCCGCACCGCCCGCTCCTCGGTCGCGGGGAAGACGTCGAGGATGCCGCCGCGGATCGCGAACCGGCCGCGCTCCTCGACCTGCTCGACCCGTTCGTAGCCGGCGGCGACCAGGTCGCCGGCGACGACGTCGAGCTCGATCTCCGTCCCAACCTCGATCGCGAAGCCGGCCGGGCGCAGGGAGGCGTCCGGGACCGCCTCGGCCAGCGCCGTCGCCGAGGCGACGACCACGGCGTCAGCCTCGGCTCCAAGCGCGTCGAGCGCGTCGATCCGCAGCCCGACCAGGTGCGGCGGCGGCGTCACGTGCGAGGCGTAGCCGGTGCCGCGCGAGGGATAGAGGCGGACCCGGCGCGGCGCCAGGTAGGCGCGCAGGTCGGCGGCGAGGTCGCGGGCCGAGCGGTCGTCAGGAGCAACCAGCAGCGCCGGCCGGTCGGCCAGCCCGCGATCGTCCTCCAGCAGCGCCGCCAGCAGCAGCGGCCGCAGCATCGTCGAGGCGCGCACCGTCGCCTCCTCCCCTCCCTCGGCCGCCGCCCGCACGCGCGAGGCGAGCGCGTGCACGCGCTCGTTCTCGGCGGCGATCTCGATCAGGGGGCGAAGGCTCATGGCAGCGGAAACGCCCCGATCGGGCGATCCGGGACGGAGGAGCGATTCTAGGGTTCGGCCGGATTGGGCCGCAGACGACGCCATCGCGCGCCTCGTCCGACGCTTTCGGCCGCCAACAGCCCTTCGTCGCGCATGGCTCGCAGCGCCAGCCGGATGGTCGGATCGCTGACCCCGGGAATCGCCCGGCGCACGTCCCCGATCTTGAATTCGGCTGGGGCCTCCTGAAGCGCCCAACGGCGAATCCGCTCCTGCTTGTTGCCGGTTTCCGACCCCCTCCCCGCTGCGACACGGCTTTCGAAGTCGTCGTAGGACTCGGCGAGGATCCGCAGCAGGTACTCCGTCCAAGGCCAGATCGTGTGCTCCCCCTCGTGCCACCCGCGCTGCGACTCTTCGAGCGCCAGGTAGTAGGCGTTCTTCGTCTCGTAGATCCGCTGCTCAACGCTGACGTAGCGGGCCACGCCGTAGTCGAGCCGCAGCAACTCGTGAGTCGTCGCCAGCCGCGCCAGCCGCCCGTTCCCGTCCAGGACGGGATGGATCGCCAGCAAGTCGAGGACGAACGCGGCGAGGGCGATCAGCGGATGGACCGACCCGCCTTCCAGGGTGTACCGGTAGCCGGAGCAGAGCCCCGAAAGCAACCCCTCGGTCTCGCGCCAGGGCGGCGGTCGGAAGATGATCCGGGTCGTTCCGTCGGAAAGGCGATCAGCGATCCGATTTTCCTCGCGCTTGAGATTGCCACCGAGCCCATCGGTGCGGGCGAGCATCTTCCGGTGCAGCTCGAGCAAGCGGGGCACGCCCGGGAACTCGAGACGCTCGTCCCGCATCAAGCCCTCTAACGCGTCGGCGTAGCCGGCGAACTCGCGCTCGTCGCGGTTGCGAAAGCGGGGAGGGCTGGCGCTGGCGAGGCTCTCCGCCCGGGACGGCTCAACCTCGACCCCCTCGATCGCGTTAGAGGCGGTGATCGACTCCACCCTCGTCTGCCGCGCAAGCCTGCGCAGCAACTCCGGGACCTGATCTTCGAAGAGCTGCTGTTTACCGCTCCCCTTGTCGACCGCCTTCAGCAGCACCCCCAGAGAGGGGGGCATGTCAGAGAACGTCCGAGTGGGGTCCTGGAAGCTCCTCATTGAGGTAACTTAGCAGGAATTGAGATAAAAACATGGGGACGTTACCCCTTTAGCAGCTCAATTAGTGGCTAATTACCCCAATTCAGGCTATTTCTTTAGGACGGTGAACTTCCTCTTCGCGGGCTTGCCGACGTTGCCGCCCTTGTCGATCGCGCGCACCTTGAAGACGTGCTTGCCGGGCTTCAGCTTCTTGTAGGTCTTGGGCGATTTGCACTTCTTGAATTTGCCCTTGTCGAGCTTGCATTCGAACTTCGAGCCGGCCTCGTTCGACTTGAACTTGAACTTGGCGGTGGTGCTGGTCGATTTCGCTTTCGGGGCTTTGGTGATCTTGGCCGTCGGGGCGGTGGTGTCGGCGGTGCTGCCGGAGCCGCCGCCACCGGAGCCTCCGCCGCTGCCGCCTCCGCCGCCTCCGCCCCCACTCGGTTCCGCAGGGACCGCGGCGAACGACAGCTCCGAGGTTCCGCCGAGAACGCTGGTCTGGGTCGCGGCGACGTTCGTTCCGCCCGGGATCGCGGCGGCATAGGTCACTTCCCAGTTGCCGCTGCCGTCGGCTTCCGTTTCGCCGAGGAACGATTCGATCTCACCTGCCTGGCTCGTTTTCTTGCGGAAGACGCGAATCGTCGCGTTTGGTTCTGCCCCACTTCCGCTCGCGCTCGACTTCAGCGAGGCGAAGACCGGTGGCAGGATGCCGCCGTTGGCGTTGCCGACGAGGTCGATGAAGAGGCCGCCGTTGGAGTCGCCTTTGTTGCGGCCAACCGCGTTGTTGCTGTCTTCTTCGGTGTTGCCGGAGATGTCGATGATTTCGACCGCGGCCTCACCGCTTTCGCGAATCGTGTTTTCTTCGCCGGCCGAGCTGCCGCCGATCAAGTTTCCGGTCGTGATCACCAGCGGGAACGCGGTCGGGTCCTGAACGCGGACACCGGCGTCGCCAGAGCCGTAGATCGCGTTGTGCAGCACGTTGTTGAAGTCGCTTTCGATCAGGATCCCGTTGGCTTCGGATTCGCCGATCACGTTGTCCTTGATCAGGTTGCCCGCTCCCGCCGGGTCGCCGAGGGCGAAGATCCCGGTCTGGGCGCCTTCGATGAAGTTGTCTTCGATCTCGGTGCTGCCGAACTTCTGTTCGATCCCGATACCGCCATCCATGTCGAAGACGTTCCCGTCGACGATGACCGGTTCGACGCTTTCGGTCCCAAGGTCGAGGCAGAAGATGAACATCCCCAGGGCCGGGGCGTCCACGTCAGCTGCGGTCGGACCGTCCCCGATGATGTTGCCGATCGCGGCGAAGTCTTTGCCGTCTTCGTGGTAGATCGCCGTCCCGCCGCCGACAAGGAAGTTGGCTTGGCTGTTTTCTTCGCCGCCGATCGTGACCCCGCCGGCACCGCCGGCGAGGATGCCGAACGTCGCGCCGTTTTCCACTTCTTCCCCGGTCGCGTCGAGCCCGACGTAGTTGCCTTCGATCTGCGTGGGACCGGTCGCCGGAATCTCTTCTTCGAGTTCCGTCCCCACCAGGTTGATCGCAGCCGTCGAGAGCGACGGGCTGGCGAAGACGTTGCAGCCGAAGTCACAGGCGGCGGTCGCCATGCCGGCTTCGCCGACATCGGCCCCGATCTGGTTGTCGGTGGCGTCGACTTCGCCGCCGAGTTCGAGCTTGTTGGCAACCACGAGGTTGCGCCCGTTCGGGGCCGTCGTGGTCCCGTTCGGCCCGACCCCGAAGTAGTTGCCGAGCACGGTGCCGAAGCTCGATCCGCGGAGGAGAAGAGCGCTGTTCGTATTGCCGAACACGTTGCGCTCGGCAGCGGTGGTGCCGCCGATCACCGCATGGTCGGCGTGAGGCGCGACGAAGATGCCGTAGCTCTGTTCTCCCGGGCCGTCGGTCCCGTCCAGCTCGATCCCGATCCAGTTGCCGTGGGCTTCGAATTCTTCCCCTTCAACCGTGATCGCGATCTGGGAATCGGTGATTGCCAAGCCGTCGATCGTCACTTCGTCGGCCTGGACTTCGAATCTGGATTCCCCTTTCACCCCCACGCAGGGGCCATCGACGCCGGCGGCGTCGGTTTCGCACTGGCCGCTGGCGTCACCGTCGATCGTCACCTCGTCTTCGATATCCGGCAGGCTGAAGCCGACCGCGATCGTGCTGTCGGCCAGCTCTCCGTCGAATGCGCTGCCGAAGAGGATTTTGTCGTCGACGCTGGTTGAGGCGTTCGACTCTTCGATCGCCGCCCGCAGCGTGCAGGTGGCGACGCTGGTCGCGCAGCCGCCCGTGCCAGGCGACGCGTCTTCCTGGTCGCCGGTCGAGTTGACGGTGTAGTCAACGGCCGAGGCGGTGGCCGGAACCGCGAGGAGGAACAGGGCAGCAAGAAGCGTCAGCGCGACGCGGCAGCGAAGGATCATGGCGCGACCCTATCCGGCCGAGGCGGACGAAAAGAGATTCCTGGCCAAACGTCCCCGGTCAGTCCGAGGAAGGTAGACCCGGCCCCGACCGCTGCCACTCGACCTGGCCGCGGCCCTCGGTGGCGGAGCGGCCGACGACGTCGTCCCACTCGTGCAGCATCCGCTTTAGCTGGGCGACCGCCTCGGGCGGGTGGGCGGCGACGGCGGCGGCGAGCTCCAGCGCCGCCTCCTCGGTGCCGGCGGCGGGGGCGACCCGGTTGACGAGGCCGAGCCGCAGCGCCTCGTCGGCGCCGACCGTTCGCGAGGAGAGCAGCAGGTACTTGGCGGCGGCGAGGCCGCAGAGGGTGACCAGCCGCGCCGGGCCAACCGGCACGCCCAGCGCCGCCCCGGGGAAGCGCATCCGCAGGTTGGCGCCGCCGACCCGCATGTCGCAGGCGACGGCGATCTCGGCGCCGCCGCCGACGACGTCGCCGTGGCAGGCGGCGATCGTCGGCTTCGGGAAGGCGACGATCTGGTCATAGAGGTCGGCGAAGAGCTGCATGCGGCGCACCTTGCCCTCGTCGTCGAGCTGCTCGCGAACGTCGGCGCCGGCGGAGAGTCCGAGGTGATCGGCGGAGCTGATCGCCAGCACCCGCACCGCCTCGTCGCCGCGGGCGACGGCGAGGTGCTCGAGCAGCTCGAGCAGCATCTGGGTGTTGATCGCGTTCCGCGCCTGCGGCCGGTTCAGCCGGATAATGGCCACCCCGTGCTCGTCGACGGAGTAGCTCGTGATCTCGCTCCCGGAAGCGGTGCCGTCCTCGGCGTTCATTCGTCGGACGCTATTCGTTCCACCAACCGCTCGGTCTCCTGCGCGGCCTCGGCGACCAGCGCCTCGACCTCGGCCCTCGGCTCGCTGAAGCGGCCGAGCACGTAGGCGGAGACGACCTCCGGGTCGGTCGAATCCGGCCGCCCCACCCCCACCCGCACCCGCCAGAACTCGGGGTCGCCGAGGCCGCGCCTGAGGCTCTTGAGGCCGTTGTGGCCGGCGAGGCCGCCGCCGATCCGGGTCTGGATCTCCCCGAAGGGCAGGTCGATCTCGTCGTGGATGACGACGACGCGGTCGAGCGGAACCTTCAGCGAGCCGCGCGCCGGCCCGGCCGAGCTGCCGGATTCGTTCATGTAGGTGCGCGGCTGCAGCAGCGCCACCCGCGGCCCCCCGGGCCGGATCCGCCCTTCCGAGATCACCCCGTTGAACTTCTGCTTCGGCTTCGGCAGCTCCCAGCGCTGGGCCAGCTCGCTCGCCACCGCGAAGCCGACGTTGTGGCGGGTGCGCTCGTACTCCGGCCCGGGGTTGCCGAGGCCGACGATGAGGATGCGATTGCCCCCCTCACCGCCTTCTCTATAAGGGCGGCGGAACAGCGACAGCGGCTACTCGCCCTCGGACTCGCCCGAGTCGCCGCCGTCCTCGCCCTCGGCGGCCTCGCCCTCGGCGGCCTCGCCCTCGCCGACCACCTCGGTCTCCTCCTCGACCTCGGGCTCGACCTCTTCGACGCGCGGCGGCGAGAGGGTGACGATCGTGATCTCCTCGGGGTCCTCGGCGACGAACTTGACCCCGTCGGGGGCGGTGACCGCGGAGAGCTGGAGGGTCTCGTTGACCTCCATCGCCGAGACGTCGACAACGAGGTTGTCCGGAATCTCGGTCGGCAGCGCTTCGATCGTGATCTCGCGGGTGACGTGCTCGAGCACGCCGCCACCGCGCACGCCCGGAGCGTCATCGACGCCTTCGAGCTCGATCGCGACCTCAGCCTGGATCGCCTCGTCGAGCTTCACCTGCATCAGGTCGAGGTGCTGGAGGCTGCCGCGAACCGGGTGGTGCTGCTGCTCCTTGACCACGACCGGGACGGCTTTGCTGCCCTCGATCTCGAAGTCGAAGAGAGCCGCGCCCTCGCTGAAGAGGCTGCGCACGTCCCGTTCGCTCACCTGGAAGGGCTTGGCGTCGGAGCCGCCCGAGTAGACGACGCCCGGAACGACACCGTCGCGGCGCATGCGGCGCGAGGCGCGCGAGCCGAAGTCGGCGCGGGGCGCGGCTTTGAGCGTGGAGCGTTTGCTCGCCATCGGACGGGAGAGGATAGAGAAAGGCGCCGCAGGGAGGCACCTGTGGCAACCTTGGCGGCGAATGACCGACGAGTCGAAGATCCCCAAAGGCCGGATTCGGCGCTCCGCCAAGCTGGGCTCGATCGTCGGCGTGCAGGGGGCGCGCTACGCCGGCACCAAGGCCACCAACGTCGGCCGCTCCGAGGAGGAGGGCAAAGAGCGGCTGGAGCAGCGTCACCTGGAGACTGCGATGAAGATGGTCGGGGCGCTGGGCCAGATGAAGGGCGCGGCGATGAAGCTCGGCCAGTTCGCCTCCTTCATCGACACCGAGTTCATCCCCGAGGAGTACCGCGAGATCTACCAGGAGCAGCTGGCCAAACTGCGCACCGACGCGCCGGCGATGCCCTGGGAGAAGGTCGAGAAGGTGCTGGAGGAGGAGTACGACGGCGAGCCGCTCTCCGAGCTGTTCGCCGAGTTCGAGCAGGAGGCCTTCGCCGCCGCCTCGATCGGCCAGGTCCACCGGGCCGAGCTGCTCGACGGCCGTCAGGTGGCGGTGAAGATCCAGTACCCCGGCATCGCCGAGGCGCTCGACGCCGACCTCCGCAACGCCGGCACGATCGTCCGGCTGGCGAAGGTGCTGGCCCCGGGCCTGGACGCGAAGGAGATCGCCGAGGAGATCCGCGAGCGGGTGATGGAGGAGCTCGACTACGAGTACGAGGCGCAGAACCAGCGCTCCTTCGCCCGCGCCTACCGCGAACACCCCTTCATCTACGTGCCGGAAGTGGTGACGCGGCTCTCGCGGCGGCGGGTCCTCGTCACCGAGCTGGTCGAGGGGAAGAACTTCGAGGAGATCAAGGAGCTGCCGCACGAGGAGCGCAGCCGCTTCGGTGAGATCGTCTTCCGCGGCAGCTTCGGCTCGATCTACCACCTGCAGCACTTCAACGCCGACCCCCACCCCGGCAACTACCTCCTGATGGAGGACGGGCGGGTCGCCTTCCTCGACTTCGGGATGACGAAGAAGCTCGACCGCGAGCAGATCCTGCTCGAGCAGCGCGCCTTCGACGCCGCCTCGCGCAACGAGCCGGAGGCGTTCCGCCAGGCCCTGCACGACCTCGGCTTCGTCAAGAAGCCCTCGAAGCTCGATGCCGAGCGGCTGCTCGACCACCTGCGCGCGGTCGGCGGCTGGTTCGTGACGGAGGACCGGGAGCTGGAGATCACGCCGCAGCGGGTGATGAAGATCATCGAGTCGACCAACGACCCGCGCTCGGAGTACTTCGACCTGATGCGGCGCCAGTCGCTGCCCGCCGACGAGCTGATGGGGAGGCGGATGGAAATCGGCGTCGTCGCCGTGCTCGGGCAGCTGCGGGCGAAGCGCAACTGGCACCGGATCGCCCGCGAGTGGGTTTATGCAGACCCGCCGGCGACCGAGCTGGGCGAGCTGGAGTGGGAGTATTTCGAGGAGCGCGGTGTCAAGCGAACGCCGGGGCTTGCCGAAACCCTCTGAGTCCCGGAACCAAGGAGGAGCGATGCGCAGGATCAAACGCGGCTGGGGTCTGACGAAGAAGAGCTGGGCTCTGCTGAGAGAGCACCCGTCATTGATCCGCTTCCCGCTCTACGGAGGGGTGGCGACGACCCTGCTGGCGATCGTCTTCCTCGGGCCGGGGCTCTACCTGTGGGACGACGATCAGCTCGCGGGCGCGATCCCGCTGATCGCGATCGGCGTCTACGTCCTCAGCTTCGTCGGCTTCTACTTCAGCGTCGGCCTCGCCGCCTGCGCCGACATGATCTTCCGCGGCCAGGAGGCGAGCGTCTCTGACGGCCTCGCCGTGGCGCGCACTCGCCTCCGCCAGATCAGCGGCTGGGCAGCGGTCTCGGCCGCGATCAGCCTGGTCATGGGCGTGCTGGAGAACCAGGGTGGCATCGGTGGCCAGATCGCCGCCCGCCTGGTTGGGATGGCCTGGTCGCTGGTCACCTTCCTCGCCGTGCCGGTGATCGCGATCGAGGGCACCGGCCCGTTCGAGACGATCAAGCGCTCGGCCTCGATGTTCCGCGAGCGCTGGGGACAGCAGATCACCGGCAACATCGCGATCGGAGCGGCCGTATTCCTGCTCGGAGTGCTCCCGGCCGTGGCCCTGATCGTCGCCGGCATCGCCGTCTGGTCCTCGGCCTCGTTCCTCGGGGCGCTCTTGGTCGTGATCGGCGCCTTGGTGCTGGCGATCGCGATGCTGGTCTCGCGCGCCCTCAGCGGCATCTTCGGCGTCGCCCTCTACCGCTACGCCCTCGACGGCGAGACCGTCGGGGGCTTCACCCAGGAAGACCTGGAGTCGGCGGTGAAGGTCAAAGGCCGGGGACGCGGCGCCCACAGCCCCCCAGGCGCGACGCCAGGCACCGTCTAGCCCAACATCGTTTCCACCCTTTTAGTTCCTATAGGAACTTCAATCGTGGAAACGAGCGAACATGCGGGGGTCGTTTGAGACGAGGCCGTCGACGCCCATGGCGACGAGCTTCCGCATCCGGGGCAGGTCGTCGACGGTCCAGGCGATCAGCTCGACCTTGGCGAGGCTGCAGATCCGCGCCAGCCGCGGCGTGACCAGCGGGTGGTAGACCCACATCGCCTCCACCCCGAGCTGCGGCAGCTTCTGGGCGGCGAGGCCGGGCAGGCGGTGGCGCATCGCGACCATCGCCGCCAGCATCGGCCCACGGGCCCAGCGCTTCGAGTTCCAGTCCCTGCTCACCTTGGGATAGGTCCAGCCTCGCCGCAGCGCCGGTTCCAGCTCGAGGACCCGGCGCAGCGTGTGCATCTCCATCGTCGAGATCATCGCCCGGCCGACCAGGTCCCGCTCGCGCAGGGCCTCCACCAGCTCCTCCTCCCTGCCCGGCAGCTTCACGTCGAGGTCGATCTCGACCCGGTCCAACGGCGGCTCGAGGAAGGCGTCGAGCGCCTCGGTCAGCCGCAACGGCGTCCGCCGCTCCGCGTCCTCCCAATCGTGGGCGATCACCAGCGGCTGCCGCTGCTCCAGCGGCAGGTGCGCGTCCGGCAGCCAGAGAACGTCCAGCTCGATCGTGTCGACACCTGCCTCGACCGCCGCCCGGAAGCTCTCCACCGTGTTCCCGGGCGCGATCAGATCGGCCCCCTTGTGGCCGACCAGGCGCAGCTTGCGCTCCCCTGAGAGCAGGTCGCTCAGAAGAGTTGGTTCTCGCCCGCGAAGATCTCGCTCACCGAGTCGTCGGTGAAGATGCGGCGGATCGAGTCGGCGAAGGTGCTGGCGGTGGAGAGGACGGTGATGTTGTCCGGCGCGTCGGGGCGGAGCGGCAAGGTGTCGGTGACGACGATCCGCTCAATCGCCGAGCTCTGCAGCCGCTCGAACGCCGGCCCGGAGAAGACGCCGTGGGTGGCGCAGGCGATGACCCTCGCCGCACCCTCGTCGATCACGGTTTGGGCGGCGGCGCAGAGGGTGCCGGCGGTGTCGATCATGTCGTCGACGAGGACGGCGGTCTTGCCCTTGACGTCGCCGACCACGTAGCCGATCTCCGCCACCTGCTGGGCGGGGCGCTCCTTCTCCATCACCGCCCAGTGGGTGCCGATGCGGCGGGCGAAGTTGCGCGCGGTCTTCACGCGTCCCGCATCAGGGCTGACGATCACCAGCTCGTCTGCCAATTCCTGGTCGACGAACCACTGGGTCAGCATCGGCATCGCCGTCATGTGGTCGACCGGGACGTGGAAGAAGCCCTGGACCTGGCCGGCGTGGAGGTCCATGGTGAGGACGCGGTCAACGCCCACCGCCTCCAGGCACTTGGCGACGATCCGGGCCGAGATCGGCTCCCGCGGAGCGGACTTCTTGTCCTGGCGCGCGTAGCCGTACCAGGGGAGGACGGCGATGATCCGGTGCGCGGAGGCGCCCTGGGCGGCGTCGGCCATCGTCAGCAGCTCCATCAGCGCGTCGTTCGGGGTCATCCCTTCCTGCTCGTAGGCGCAGGTCGACTGCACGAGGAAGACGTCGGCGCCGCGGATCGACTCCTCGTAGCGGCAGTAGACCTCGCCGTTGGCGAAGGTCTTCAGGGTCACCTGACCGACGTCGAGGTCGAGCTTGCCGGCGACCTTGGCGGCCAGGTCCATCGAGCAGCGGCCGCCGAAGACCATCATCCGCTTCGTGTAGTCGTGGTCGATGCCAGTCGCCACCTGTGGGCGCTCCTCGATCGTGCTCACGGGGTCTTGTCCTCTCGCATCTCGGCCGCCTTGCGAGCGGCGTATCCGTCGATGTTTCTCTGCGCGTTCTCGCTGACGGCCAGCGCCCCCTCGGGCACGTCGTCCTTGATCACTGCGCCAGCGCCAGTGTAGGCGGAGTCGCCGACTTCTACCGGTGCGATCAGCATCGTGTCAACGCCGATCCGCACGTCGCGGCCGATAACGGTCCGGTTCTTCCGGAAACCGTCGTAGTTGGCGGTGATCGCGCCGGCGCCGATGTTGCTGCCGGGGCCGATCTCGGTGTCGCCGACGTAGGCGAGGTGGGGCACCTTGGTGCCCTCTCCGACCTGCGAGTTCTTGATCTCGACGAAGGTGCCGGCCTTGGCGCCGTCCTCGAGCAGGGCCCCCGGGCGCAGGTGGGCGAAGGGGCCGACCGAGCAGCCCGCGCGCACGTCGCATTCGACCAGGTAGGAGTGCAGGACCCTGGAGCCGGCGCCGACGGAGGTGTCGACCAAGGTGCTGAGCGGGCCGACGACGGCGCCCTCGGCGACGCTGGTCTCGCCGCGCAGCGCCGTGCCGGGCTCGATCCGGGCGTCGGCGGCGATTTCGACCCCGGCGTCGACCCAGGTCGAGGCCGGGTCGACGATCGTGGCGCCGGCGATCATGTGGGCCTCGAGCAGGCGACGGCGGCCCTCGGCCTCGACGGCGGCAAGGTCGACGCGGTCGTTGACCCCCATCGTCACCGCGAGGTCGTCGGCCCTGTGGGCGAGGACGGCGTGACCGGCCTCGCGCAGGGCGGGGAAGACGTCGGGGAGGTAGTACTCGCCCTGGGCGTTGTCGTTGGAGAGCGCCCTCAGGGCGGCGGCCAGCGGGGCGGCGTCGAAGGCGTAGGTGCCGGCGTTGATCTCGCGGATCGCCAGCTGACCGGCGTCGGCGTCGCCGGCGGCTTTGGCCTCGACCACCCGCTCCACCGCACCCGAGGAGTCGCGGACGACCCGGCCGTAGGAACCGGGATCGTCGAGCTCGATCGTCATCATCGTCGCCGCCGCCTCTGAGGACGCGTGCGCCTCGAGGAAGCCGGAGATGACCTCGGCCGAGATCAGCGGGTGATCGCCGGAGAGGACCAGGACCGTCTCGCTTTCCTCGATCAGCGGCAGCGCCGCGCGGATCGCGCCGCCGGTCCCGTCGGAGGTCGGCTGCTCGACCGTCTCGACGCCCTCGGGGAGGCCGGCGGAGAGATCGCGGCCGGGCGAGACGATCGCCGCCACCCGGCCGGCGCCGGCCTCGCGCGCGGCGAGGATCGGCCAGGCGACCATCGGCCGGCCGCAGACGGCGTGCAGCATCTTCGGCGTCGAGGAACGCATGCGCGTGCCCTCGCCGGCCGCCATGACCAACACCAGAGGTGGGCTCACTCCCAGATCCTATTCGGGACGGTGGCGGCGCGGCGGGTCCTGTCGCCGATTGGGACCCACCATCCCTGCGCTGCAGTGGCTGCTCGGGATGGTCCCCCCAATCGGCGCCACCCGCCGCGAGCAGCGGTCTCGGTTGACGTTCCCTCAGGGAGCCTTGGAGAGATCTTTGCCCAGGAGGGCTACTGAGGTGAGGGTCCAGCCGGCGAAGATCAGGTCGATGCCGACGAGGAGGCCGATCGCCCAGTCGGCGGAGCTGGGGAGCTCGGCGAGGATGAGGATGCCGACCAGCAGGCCCGCGATGCCGCTGAGCCCGAGCAGGCCGGCGTTGGGCTGACCGCGGGCGATGAAGGCGATCGTGGTCCGGGTCAGCCCCATGAAGAGGAAGTAGATGCCGAGGACCAAGGTCAGCGTCAGGGTGCCGTTGTGCGGTTCGACGATCAGCCAGATCCCGACGATCACGGTCAGGATCGCCCAGGCCAGGCGCAGCAGCAGGGTCCCGACCGAATGGGCGGAGAACGCCCCGGCGACCATCACCACCCCGACGAAGAGCAGCAGCCAGCCGATGAAGATCGCCGTCCCCACCGAAGCCACCGCCGGCACCAGGATCGCGATGCACCCGAGCACGATCGCGGCGACGCCGACGAACATCAGCGCCTTCCAGCTCCGCCTCAGCCCCTCGCGAACTTCCGGATCCAGCGACGCTCCTCCGATCTCCATATGACGACCCTAGGGCCCCATTCGGACGGGTCAGAAAATCCAGTGGTTACTTGAGCACCCATACGGTGCTCAAGTAACCACTCGATGTCCGCAGCGCTACGCTCGGAGTTCGATCCGGGGTGGTGTAGTCGGTAGCACGCTTGGTTTTGGTCCAAGAAGCAGGGGTTCGAACCCTCTCCCCGGAACTGGCGACGAGCTACTCCTCCGTCGCTCGCGCCACCTTGCCGCCTTTGGCCCCGGGCTCCATCGCGGGGCCGCGGGGGGAGGCGATGCCGAGCACGCGCATCGCCTTGAGGCCGAGGCCGAGCTTCTCGCGGCCCTCGGTGGCGGAGACGTCGTGGCCGCAGAGCTCGCGGACGCGCTCGAGGCGATAGCGGATGGTGTGGCGGTGGGTGAAGAGCTGTTTGGCGGTCGCGGCGACGTTGCCGTCGTTGTCGAGGTAGGCCTCGACGGTGGCGACGAGCTCGGTCTCGTACTGCTCGTCGTACTCGTTCAGGGGCTGGATCGTCTCCGCGTAGAAGCGTTCGAGCTCAGCCGGGTCCTCGCTCATCGCCGGCAGCAGCAGGCGGTAGGCGCCGGTGTCCTCGAAGGCGAGCAGGGCGCGGCCCTCGGCCTCGCCGACGTTGACCGCGAGGTGGGCCTCGCTGCCGGCCCGGTAGAGGTCGACCTGGTCGGCGCAGCGGCGGCTGCGTCCCACGGTGAGGTGGAAACCGGCGAGGCTGTCGTCAAGCTCGCGCGCCAGCCCGGCAGCCGCCCGGGCGAGGCGCTCGTCGTCCTCGGCGGGGACGATCGCGGCGATCTCCGCCGCCGCCTCGCCGCCGTCGCTCGCCGCCAGCGAGCCGGGGGCGAGCGCCCGCAGCGCCCGCTGGGCCAGGACCAGCACCCGCTCCCGCCACTCCCCCGTCTGCGCCGCCCGCGGCGCCGCCCGCACCACCACCACGCCGGCCCCCCGGTCGAGATCGGCGCCGAGCTCGGAGGCCTGGGCGGCGATGTCGCGACGGTCGGTGATCTCGCGCCGCAGCACCGCCCGCACGAAGGCGCCGGCCGCCTCCTCGCTCTCCCACTCGGGCGAGCGCGAGCGCTCCAGCTCCAGCGCCAGCAGCGTCGTCACCATCCGCGCGATCACCGGGTCCGGCGCCTTCTTCGCCCGGTAGCGCATCTCACCAACCGCCGTGTCGGCGACCCGCAGCTCGACCGTCGTCACCCCCTCGCCGCCGGAGAGCAGCTTCCGCTCCTGGTCGGAGGAGGCGCCGGCGACCGCGAGGACGGCGCTGGAGCGGTCGATCAGGACGACGCTGGCGTCGAGCAGGCGCGCCGCCGCGCGGGCCACCGCCGGCAGGCCGGCGCCGGACTCGACCGCGTCGGAGAGCGCCTCGAGCAGCCCGGCGCGTTCGCTCGCAGGGCTTTCGCCCCCCTGTTTCGAGGTTGCCTGCATCCCGGCATTATCCCGGGACGGCGAGCTGCGGCCAGTAGTCCCTGCTAGACCTCGGTGGAGAAGTAGACGATGACGAGCCCGATCACGACCCCGCCGATGATCAGCGCCGCGAGGACGAAGACGGAGAGGAAGCCGGCCGCGGCCTTCTCCCAGAGCCGGCCGTAGGCGTTCAGCGCGGGCGAGAGGATCAGGGTCACGAAGACGACCAGGCAGATCGCCGCGGCGATCCCGTAGAGCAGGTACTGGTGACCGAGGTCGGTCAGCGCGAGAGGCATCACTGCGCTGGATCTTGACGCACTTGCGAGACGACCAGCCCGACGGCCGCGCAGAGCGAGAAGGCGGCGGCGCCCAGAGCCCAGCCGGCGCTGACGTCCGAGAGGTAGTGGACGTCGAGGTAGACGCGCGAGAGGCCGACCAGCGCGGTGAGGACGAGGCCGGTCACGACCACCGCCGTCGCCCGGGCCATCCCCGGCCGCAGCCGCAGCACGATCGTCACCGCCAGCCAGAGGTAGATCACCGAGTGGGCGGCATGGCCGCTGGGGAAGGAGGAGCCGGAGCTGGAGACGAGCGGATCCGGCGGCCGCGGCCGGTCGACCGCGTCCTTGATCCCGTCGATGCCGGCCTGGGTGATCGTCATCCCGCCGAGCAGGACCCAGAACTCGACCCAGCGCCGGCGCCAGGCGAGCAGCGCCGCGCAGACCAGCGCCAGCCCCCAGGCGAAGGCGCCGGAGCCGAAGAAGGTGACCACCTTGGCGACGCTGACGAGCGCGGCGGTCTGGATGTGGCCGACGAGTTCGGCCGCGGTTTCGTCCCCCGGCGTCGGGCCGGGGTCTTCGCCGACGATCACCGTGTAGGCGATCAGCACGAACAGCGCCACCGCCAGGGTCGCCATCAGCGAGGTGAATTCGAGCCCGAAGGTGCCGCCGGGCGTGACCCGGTCCCAGAGGAAGCGGAACTGCGGGCGGCGGGACAGCTCGACCATCCAGGCAGTGGCGCGATGATCCTCCATCCAGCGCACCACCGCTTCCCGGTTCTCCTCCTCGCGCAGGCGGCGGACGACGAAGACCGTGCCGGCGACGACGACGATCAGCGTCGCCAGCAGGAAGGCGCCGCGGGCGGCGTAGTGGCCGGCGGTCTCGATGCTGCGCGAGAAGAAGTAACCGACGAGGATGTGCAGCGAGGCCCAGAGGCCGGTGCCGAGGATGCTGTAGGGGACGAAGCCGCGGTAGCCCATCCCCGAGCTGCCGGCGATGAAGGGGGCGAAGGCGCGGACGAGGCTGATCCAGCGGCCGATGAAGATCGTCTTGCCGCCGTGGCGGCCGAAGTATTCCTCGACTTTCTCGAAGCGCTCGTGGCTGATCCCGACCCGCGGCCCGTGCTTCATCACGAACTCGCGGCCGAGCCGCCGGCCGAGGAAGAAGCCGAAGGTGTCGCCGAGCCAGGCCGCGAACCAGGCGATCGCGATCAGCAGATAGATGTCGATCGCGCCCTGGCCGGCGACGGCGCCGCCGAGCAGCATCAGGGTCTCGCCTGGGACGACGAGGCCGACGAAGGCGCCGGTCTCGGCGAAGGCGAAGACGCCGACCAGCAGGTAGGTCCAGGCGCCGAGGGTGTTGGAGACCTCTTCCAGCAGGTTCTGCAGGTCGAGGTGCCCGAGCTGGCGACTGATGAAGAAGTAGACGGCGCCGATCGCGAGCGCGGCGGCGGCGATTATCAGGCGTTTGCGGTTGCTCCCCCCTTCTCCCTCGCCCGGCAGTTTCATCGCGCCAGTCTCGCGTGTCCGGCGGCGCAGACGATCGCTTCGTCGGAGTCGAGACGGTCCGCCGCGGCCCTGGCGGCGGCGAGGTCGGGGAAGAGGCCGACGGCGGTGGGTCCGGAGCCGCTGAGGATCGCCTTAGGGGCGCCGGCGGCACGCAGCGCCGCCAGCGCCTGGCCGATGTCCGGGCGCAGCGAGGTCGCCGCCGGCTCGAGGTCGTTGACGAGCAGGTCCGGGTACTTGAGCGGCGAGGCGCCAGCCCCGGCCGCCTGCCGCAGCCGCGCCGCCGTCTCTTCCAGCTCCACCTCCTGGCGCCCGAGCCCGAGCCGGTCGGCCTCGGCGAAGACGGCGGCGGTGCCGAGGCCGCCTCCGCCCGGCAGCAGGACGGCCGCGTGCTCGGCCGGCTCCGGCAGCGGCTCGACGCGCTCGCCGGCGCCGCGGACGAGCGCTAGCGCCGGGCGCAGCTGGGAGGGAACGTCGGCGCCCAGCTCGGCCGCGAGCTGGGGCAGGTCGGAGACCTCACCGGCGGCGAGGCGGAGGACCGCGGCGGCATCGCCGCTGCCGCCGCCGAGGCCGGCCGCGACCGGCACCCGCTTCTCGATCTCGACCCGCAGCGGCTCGCGCGCCCAGCCGCGCTCGCGCAGCCCCGCCAGCGCCTTCGCCGCCAGGTTCTCCCCCTCGACGGCGGGGCAGACAACTTCGTCGCGCGCGGCCGGCGAGACCTCGATCAGGTCGGCCAGCGCCAGCGGCTCGAACAGCGAGCAGAGCCGGTGCAGCCCGTCCTCCCGCGCCCGGCCCAGGTAGAGGCAGAGGTTCAGCTTCGCCGGTGCCTGCAGGAGCATCAGCGCCGCAGCTTCGCGGAGAGGGCGGCGAATTGCTCCGGCGACAGCGCCTCGGCGCGGGCGTCCTCGGGCAGGCCGAGCTCGGCCAGGGCCTCCCGGGCGGGCGCCAAGCTGCCCGGGGAGGCGTGCTCCAGCGAGCGCGCCAGCGACTTGCGACGGTGGGCGAAGGCGGCGCGGATCAGCTCGCGGGTCGCGGGGTCGGCGCCGGGGCCGGTTCGTCGCAGGCACAGGATCGCCGAGTCGACCCGCGGCCGCGGCTTGAAGACGGCGGGATCGACCGCCCGCAGCAGCTCGACCTCGCAGGCGAGCTGGGCGATCGCGCTCGGCGCCCCGTAGACGCGGCTGCCCGGCCCCGACCGCAGCCGGTCGGCGATCTCCCGCTGCACCATCACCGTCCAGCGCCGCAGCGAGGGCAGCTCCTCGATCGTGCGCAGGATCAACGGCGTCGCCACCGAGTAGGGCAGGTTCGCGACCATCGCCGTCGGCGCCGGCTCCAGCGCCGCCAGGTCGAGCTTCATCGCGTCGCCCCAGCGCAGGTCGACGTTCGGAAGCGCCGCGATCGGCGCCAGCGCCGGCTCCAGCGCGCTGTCGATCTCAACCGCGTGCAGGTGGGCCGCGGAGGCGGCGAGGCGCTCGCTCAGCACCCCTTCTCCCGCCCCGACCTCGAGCACCACATCATCGGCGGCGAGACGCGCGTCGCGGACGATCGCGTCGAGCAGGTTCGGATCGGCGAGGAAGTTCTGGCCGAGGCGGACCATGGTCACCACTACCAGCCGAACAGCGCCCGCGCGTTCGCCTCGACCGTGCGCTCCAGCTCCTCGTAGGAGACTCCGCGAACGGCGGCGATCTCGCGCGCCGTCTCGACCACGTAAGCGGGCTGGTTGCGCTTGCCGCGCATCGGCTGCGGCGCCAGGTAGGGGGCGTCGGTCTCGACCAGGATCCGGTCCGCCGGCACCTTGGCGGCGGCGAACCTCAGCTCCTCTGCGCTCGGGTAGGTGGCATTGCCGGCAAACGAGCAGTACCAGCCGCGCTCGGCCGCGTCTCCGACCCGATGCGAGGCCATGAAGCAGTGCAGGATCACCGGCTGGTCGCCCGCCCTGGCATCGAGCGTGTCGAAGATCTCGTCGCTGGCGGCGGTCCCCCCCTCGGGGTCGCGGCAGTGGATCACGATCGGCAGGTCGAGCTCGCGGGCGATCTCGATCTGGGCGGCGAAGGCGCGGCGCTGGTCCTCCGGGGCGGCGGTGTCGCGGAAGAAGTCGAGCCCGGTCTCGCCGATCGCCCGCACCTTCTCGTGGGCGCCGAAGCGGCGAATTTCCTCGGCCGCCGCCTCGTCGAAGCCGGTGGCGTCGTTCGGGTGCCGGCCGACCGCGGCGAAGACCGCCGGGTGCCGCTCGGCGCTCGCCACCGCCAGCGGATTGGACTCCGCCCCCATCCCGATCGTCAGCATCCGCTCGACGCCGGCCTCCAGAGCCGCGGCGACGAGCTCGTCCTCGCTGCCGTCGCAGAGAAACAGGTGGGTGTGGGAGTCGATCATCTGAGACGGGTCAGCCTATCCTCGGTGGATCGTCGCCCATTTTCGCTTGACGCTGCTGCTCACCGCGCTCCTCGGCTTCGCCGCGACCGCCGCGCCAGCCGCCGCCGAGCCGCCGCGGCTCTCCCCCGCGCAGGCGCTCCGGTCCTCCCACGTCTTCCTGTTGGTGCTCGAGAACCGCGAGTACGACGAAGCGATCGGCAATCCGGAAGCGGCCTATCTCAACCACCTGGCGCAGCGAGGCGCGGTCGCCACCAACTTTTACGGCGTCAGCCACCCCTCCCTGCCCAACTACCTGGCCCTCTTCGCCGGCGACACCTTCGGGATCGCCGAAAACTGCACCGAGTGCGTCGTCTACGGCCCGAACCTGGCGACGCAGCTCTCCCGCGCCGGCATCTCCTGGCGCGCCTACATGGAGGGACTTCCCTACCCCTGCTTCGCCGGCCCCCGGTACGGCCTCTACGCGAAACGCCACAACCCCTTCGTGTACTTCCCCTCGGTCACGGCGCTGCCGAAGCGCTGCAACCGCGTCGTCCCCGAGACGCAGCTGGTCGCGGACCTGGAACAAGGGCGCCTGCCGGAGTTCGGTTGGCTCACGCCCGACCTCTGTCACGACGGCCACGACTGCATGTGGGGAGCGGTCGACTTCCACCTCTTCACGCTGCTGCCGAGGGTGATCCGCCAGCTCGGCCCCCACGGGCTCCTCATCGTCACCTTCGACGAGGGCCTCAGCGACGCCGGCTGCTGCGGCGCGCCCGGCGGCGGTCACATCGCGACGATCCTGGTCGGGCCCGACGTGCCGCGCGGCAGGCAGATCCTCCGGCCCGCCGACCACTACTCGCTGCTGGCCAGCCTCGAGGACCGCTTCGGCCTGCCGCGGCTGCGCCTGGCGCGCCTCACCGCACCGCTGGCGCCGGCGCTGTTCGGGGCGACGGGTTAGCCTCCGGGACGCGATGCCCGACCCCGCCGACTACTACCGCGAGATCTACGCGCGCGGACTCGGCGGCGAGACGCCGGCGGTCCCGGTCGCGGTCGCCGACCTTGAGCGGCAGGCGATGGCGGCGATGGACCCGAAGGCCGCCAACTACGTCGGCGCCGGGGCCGGTTCGGAGGAGACGATGCGGGCCAACCGCGATGCCTTCGGGCGGCACCAGATCGTGCCGCGGATGCTGCGCGACGTCGCCGGCCGCGACCTCTCGACCACGGTCCTGGGGACGGAGATGCCGGCGCCGCTGCTCCTCGCCCCGATCGGCGTCCAGAAAGTGGTCCACGACGAGGGGGAGCTGGCGACCGCCCGCGCCGCCGCCGCGGCGGGGGTGCCGATGATCGCCAGCACCGCCTCCCACTTCTCGCTGGAGGAGATCGCCGCGGCGGGCGGCGAGGCGCCGCGCTGGTTCCAGCTCTACTGGCCCAACGACCCCGCCCTCGCCCGCAGCTTCGTCGAGCGGGCCGAGCGGGCCGGCTACGGCGCCATCGTCCTCACCGTCGACACCTTCATCCCCGGCTGGAAGCCGCGCGACCTGCAGCAGGCCTGGCTGCCCTTCCTCAACGGCATGGGCGTCGCCAACTACTTCCAGGACCCGGTCTTCCGCGCCGGGCTGGAGAAGCCGCCGGAGGAGGACATCGGCGCCGCCACCGGTCACTTCCTCGGCGTCCAGGCGAACCCGTCGCTGAACTGGGACGAACTCGCGCAGCTGCGCGAGATGACCTCGCTGCCGATCCTCGTCAAGGGAATCCAGCACCCCGACGACGCCCGCGAGGCGGCGCGGCGCGGCCTCGACGGCATCGTCGTCTCCAACCACGGCGGCCGGCAGGTCGACGGCGCGATCGCCTCGCTGGCGGCGCTGCCGGCGATCGCCGCCGCGGTCGGCGACCAAGATCTCGCGATCCTGTTCGACAGCGGGATTCGGGGAGGCGCCGACGCGCTGAAGGCGCTCGCCCTCGGCGCCGACGCCGTCTGCCTCGGTCGCCCCTACGTCTGGGGCCTGGCGCTCGACGGCCAGGCGGGCGTCGAAGCGGTGCTGAAGATGGTCCTCGCCGAGCTCGATTTGACGATGGCCCTCTGCGGCCTCACCCGTCCCGAGGAGATCGGGCCGGAACTGCTCGCCTAGCGGTGGGACTTATCGCGGTATAGCGAGGAAATCTCCCACCGCTATTCGATCTTCGGGAACAACGGCGGCACCCTCTCCACCGTCTGCCCGCCCTCGCGGGAGCCAAGCTCGGCGAGCGCCCGTCCCTCTTCCCCCAGCGCCGCCAGTAGGGTCTCGCTGGTCTCCGGCAGGTAGGGGATCAGGAGGAGCGTGACAACCCGCAGTCCCTCGACCAGGTTGTAGAGAACTTCGTCGAGGCGCTCGGGATCGGCCTCGTCCTTGGCCAGCTCCCACGGCTTCGTCTCCTCGACGAAGCGGTTGAGGCGGCGGACCAGGACCCAAACGAGGTCGAGCGCCTGGGTCAGCTCGGCCTTGTCGAGCAGGTCGATGAAGCGCGCGACAACGCCTTCGAAATCCTCGGCGAGGGTGGCGTCGACCTGGGCGACCGGGACCTCCCCGCCGCGGTAGCGGTCGACCATCGCCAGCACCCGGCTGGCGAGATTGCCGTAGTCGTTGGCGAGCTCGGCCTCATATCGCTGCTCGAACCCGGCGGTGGAGACCGAGCCGTCCTGGCCGAAGCTGACCTCGCGGAAGAGGTAGAAGCGCAGCGCGTCGGCGCCGAAGCGGTCGATCACCGCGAAGGGGTCGAGGACGTTGCCGAGGCTCTTCGACATCTTCTTCTCGCCCATCAGCAGGTAGCCGTGGATCACCATCCGCCGCGGCGGCTCGATCTCGGCGGCGAGGCAGAGGGCCGGCCAGATCACCGCGTGGAACTTGAGGATGTCCTTCGCCATCACGTGCAGGTCGGCGGGCCAGAAGAGGTCGGTCAGGTCCTCCCCCTCGCGGGCGAAGGCCAGGGCGGTCACATAGTTGAGGAGGGCGTCGAACCAGACGTACATCCGCTGGCCCGGGTCCCAGGGCAGCGGCAGCCCCCACTTCAGGCTGGGACGCGAGAGCGAGACGTCTTCGAGCCCGCCCTTGATGAAGGAGAGCGCCTCGTTGCGGCGGAACTCGGGCACGACGAAGTCCGGCCGCTCCTCATACAGGCCTTCCAGCTGCGCCTGGAAGGCCGAGAGCTGGAAGAACCAGTTCTCCTCCCGTTCCTTCTGCAGCGGGATCTCGTGGATCGGGCAGGTATTGCCGGGCCCCAGCTCCCGCTCGGTTTTGAAGTCGGCGCAGCGGGGGCAGTACCAGCCTTCGTAGACGCCCTTCGTCACCCAGCCGTTGTCGTAGACCCGCTGCATGATCTCGGCGACCCGCTCGGTGTGCCGCGGATCGGAGGTGCGGATGAAGAAGTCGTTGGTCGCCCCGATCTTCGGCATCAGCCCTTCGAACTTCTCAGCGTTGGTGTCGGCCAGCTCCTGCGGCGAGACCCCGGCCTTCTTCGCCGCGTTCTCCACCGGCTCCCCGTGCTCGTCGGTGCCGGTGAGGAAGAACACGTCCTCCCCCCGCTGCCGATGGTGCCGCGCCAGCACGTCCGCCGCCATCGTCGAGTACGCGTGCCCGAGGTGCGGCTCCGCGTTGACGTAGTAGATCGGGGTGGTGACGTAGAACTTTTCCACGGAAGCCACAGAGGCTATCTGCGTGCCTCGCGCCCGGTCAGCGCTTTGTAGAGGTCGTTGGCGCGGGTGCCGGTGAGGGCGGCGACGACCGAGGCGGCGGCGCGGGGGCGGGCGCCGGACTGGACGAGGTGGCGGAGGGCGTCGACGGCGAAGCCGACGTCTTTGTCGTGCTCGCTGGAGGCGGCGGGGGCGATGACGAGGACGATCTCTCCCTTGACGTCGCCGCGGAAGCGGCGGGCGAGCTCGGCGAGGGTGCCGCGAGCGACCTCCTCGTGGACCTTGGTCAGCTCGCGGCAGACGGCGGCGTCGCGGTCGGGGGCGAGGGCGGCGAGGGCGGCGAGGGACTCGCCGACGCGGCGCGGCGACTCGAAGGCGACGACGGTCTCGGCGGAGCGCAGGACCCGCTCCATCTCCCCCGCCCGCCGCGGCAGGAAGCCCTCGAAGCGCCATTTGTCGGTCGGCAGCCCGGAGGCGACGAGCGCCACCGGGACCACCGACGGCCCGGGCAGCACCGTCACCTCGAGCGCGCGGTCGATGCAGCGACGGATCAGCTTGAAGCCGGGGTCGGAGATCGCCGGCATGCCGGCGTCGGAGACGAGAGCGACGACGTCGCCGCGCTCGATCCGCTGCGCCAGCTCGACCGCGCGGGCGCTTTCGTTGCCCTCGTGGAAGGAGACCAGCCGCGGCGCCGGCCGGATCCGCAACTTGTCGAGCAGCGAGCCGGTGCGGCGGGTGTCCTCGCAGGCGATGAAGTCGGCGCCGACCAGCGCCTCGCGCACCCGCGGCGTGACGTCGTCGAGGTTGCCGATCGGGGTGGGGCAGACGACGAGGCAGCCCGGCATCAGATCGCCGCCCTGGCGAGCTCTCGCCGCGCCATCGCCGCGGCGCCGATCATGCCGGCGTCGTTGCCGAGGGTCGCCCCGAGAATCGGGGTCTCGTTCATCGGCCGCAGCGCCCGCTCGCGCACTTCGCGCCGCGCCGGCTCCAGCAGCAGGTCGCCGGCGGCGATCACCCCGCCTCCGACGACGATCGCGTTCGGTTGGAAGATGTTGGCGAAGCTGGCGCAGGCGACACCGAGCCTGCCGCCGATCAGTTCGAAGACACCGACCGCGACTTCGTCGCCGGCGAGGGCCGCCTCGGTCACAGCCCTGCCGTCGACCTCCGTCCCTTCGGCCAGCATCCTGCCGAGGGCCGAGTCGGGCGCGCTTTCGGCGGCCGCCCGACCCTCGCGGCCGAGCGCGGTCCCGGATGCCAGAGACTCGACACAGCCGTGGTTGGGGCAGTTGCCCTGGCAGGGCGGCCCGTCGGCCTGGATGACGACGTGACCCAGCTCGGCCCCGGCGCCGGTCGAGCCGCGATAGATCTCGCCATCGAGGATGAGACCGCCGCCGATGCCGGTGCCGACCGTCAGCATCACCATGTGCGGCATCCCCTGGGCGGCGCCGTAGAGATGCTCGGCGAGGGCGGCGACGTTGGCGTCGTTGTCGACGAAGACCGGCAGGCCGACCCGCTCGCTGACGATGTCACGGATCGCCAGGTCGGCGAGCGGCAGGTTGACGGCGGCGACGGCGATGCCGTCGTCGTGGTCGATCGTCGCCGGGATGCCGAGGCCGACGGCCGCGACGTCGCGGCGCGCGGCGCGCGCCTCTTCCACCTCCCGCACCAGCAGCTCGACCAGCTCGTCCTCGGTCTGGCCGGTCGAGGCCTCGCGCTGCTCGTAGAGCGACTCGGTCTCGGCGAGGACCCCGACGAGCATCTTCGTGCCGCCGAGATCGACCCCGATCGTCTCGGTTCCGCTCACGAGGAGCAGCAGGCTGGAAGGCGGACGACCGAGTGCATCGCCATGATTTCTAGCCTTTCATGAGCCCTGACGGCGAGCAGCGGCCCCCCGAGCCGCCCGAATACGAGCCCGAGTACAAGATCTACCGCTCCCGCCGGGGGCTGTTTTCGCGCTTGAAAGGCGCGGATCTGTCGTCCCTGCGCGACCGTGCAAGGCTGCCTTCACGCAAGCGGCGCGGGAAGAAGGAGCCGCGCCGGCCGGGCGCGCCGAGGGCGCCGTTCAACGTCCGCCGCGTGCTCAAATGGATCGGGATCGCCGCGCTCACCTGGATCCTGATCAGCCTCGTCGCCTTCGGGATCTCCGCTCAGATCCAGTCGTTCAAGCTCTCCAGCGAAGCGCGGGACGCCCTGCACGGCAATCCCTTCCTGCTGTTCAAGCCCCAGACGATCCTCGTGCTCGGCACCGACGCGCGGCCGCCCGGCAGCGGCGACAAGGACGTCTCCGAGGAGTGCTTCGAACAGCAGTCGAAGGGCGAGAGGCCGCACGACCCCTGCTTCGAAGGCGAATTCCGCGCCGACACCCTGATGCTGATCCGCGCGGGGGGCGGCACCTTCCGCAAACTCTCGATCCCCCGCGACTCCTTCGCCGAGATCCCCGGTAACGCGCCGACGAAGATCAACGCCGCCTTCGCCTACGGCGGCGCCGCCCTGCAGATCAAGACGATCGAGCAGTTCCTCGGGATCGAGATCGACCACGTCGCGATCGTCGACTTCACCGGCTTCGAAGACCTGATCGACGCGGTCGGCGGGGTCGAGATCGATGTCCCGGTCAAGCTCTGCGCCGACATCTCCGGCGGTGCCGGCGGCGGCCAGGGCGGTGTCACCCTGCGCCTGCACAAGGGCGAGAACACCCTCAACGGCGAAAAGGCGCTCGCCTACTCGCGGGTCCGCCACGTCAGCGAATGCCCCGGCCCCGGCAAGAGCGTCTACTCGCTCGGCGGCTACGACGACCTCGACCGCGAGCAGGCCCAGCAGGAAGTGATCAACGGGATCAAGGAGCGCCTCACCGACCCCCTCCGCCTCCCCTACAACTTCATCCACGGCCCGATCATCGGCTGGGACGCGCCGAAGGCGTTCGTCAGCGACATGGGCTTCTTCACGATGCCGCAGCTGGTGCTCGCCGCCGGGATCGGCGGCAGCGCCCCGGCCGAAGTCCTCTGCGGCAAGGGCGAATGCCCGCCCGGCCCAGAAGGCTCGCTCGAGGTCCCCGAGTCGGTCCGCCAGAAGGCCGTCCACAAGTTCCTCCACGGCTAACCCTGCATCGTTTCCACCCTTTTGGTCCCTATAGGAACCAAAAGGGTGGAAACGATCTAGCCGCCCGTCTGTTTCGTCCCGACCAAGGCGGAGACGATTAGGGCGGTGAAGCCCGCGGCGAGGGAGCCGGCGGTGTTCTTCAGGTCGGCGGTCGAGGACTGGCCGGTGGCGAGAACTTCGACCGCGATCCACTCGCCGAGGCCGAGGGCGATCAGCACCAGCAGCGCGTACGTCCGCGCCGCCCGCGTGTACCAACGGGCAAGTTTCCGCATCTCCGCCTCGCCGAACTGGAGCTCCGGCGGCAGGTCCGGCATCGACTGGCCGCGCGTGAAGTAACGCTGCTCGATGGCAAGCGCAAGAAGCAATACCGGCAGAATCTGGGAGACGGCTTCGAAGTACTCCTTTTCGGCGTGGCCATCGACAAGCAGGGCGGCCAGGCCGTAGGCGAGCACAGGAAGCAGGATCGCGCTCAAAGCCAGCAGGGATCGCCCCAGCCAGAAGAGCTGCCTCGAGCGCACGACGCTCTCGGTGATCACCCCGGCAGCGTTCCAGCCGCGGCGGACGCCCTGGCACCGCTCAGTCGGCGGTCGAGGCGGCCGGCTTCGAGTCCGACTTCGACTCGCTCTTGCTCGAGTCCGACTTCGAGTCCGAGGAGCCGGACCCGCTCGACTCGCCGTTCGACTCCGAGCCGCCGTTGCCGCCCCGCTTCGTCCCGTAGTCGGTGTTGTGGAAACCGGAGCCCTTGAAGTGGATCGCCGGCGGCGCCAGCACCCGCGCGGCGGGGGCGCCGCATTCCTCGCACTCGCGCAGCGGCTCGTCGGTCATCCGCTGGATCGCCTCGAAGACGTGGCCGTTCTCGCACTTGTACTCGTAGATGGGCATCGGGCTGCGGGATTATCGCAGCCGCTACCGTTCCCGCCATGGCGACCGAGCAGGGAACGCGACCGACCGAGGTGACGATGGAGGAGATCGTCGCGCTGTGCAAACGGCGCGGCTTCGTCTTCCCCTCCTCGGAGATCTACGGCGGCCTCGGCTCGACCTACGACTACGGCCACTACGGCGTCCTCCTGAAGAACAACGTCAAAGCCGAGTGGTGGAAGGCGATGCTGCAGGAGCGCGACGACATCGTCGCGCTGGACTCGGCGATCCTCCAGCACCCGCGCGTCTGGGAGGCGTCGGGCCACCTCGAGGGCTTCACCGACCCCCTGGTTCAGTGCCTCGGCGAGTGCAAGAAGCGCTGGCGCGAGGACCACCTGCGCGAGGCGGTCGAGGCCGAAGGCGGCGGGCCGAGCGCCGAGCTGCGCTGCCCCGAGTGCGGCGGCGAGCTCTCCGAGCCGCGCCAGTTCAACCTCATGTTCGAGACCCACGTCGGCCCGGTCGCCGATGAGGGCTCGACCGTCTACCTGCGCCCGGAGACGGCGCAGGGGATCTTCATCAACTTCAAGAACGTGCTCGGCTTCGCCCGCAAGAAGCCGCCGTTCGGGATCGCCCAGGTCGGCAAGTCCTTCCGCAACGAGATCACCCCGGGCAACTTCATCTTCCGGACCCGCGAGTTCGAGCAGATGGAGATGGAGTACTTCGTCCCGCCCACCGAAGCCGAGAAGTGGCACCAGCACTGGATGGCCGAGCGCGAGCGCTGGTACACCGAGCTCGGCATCCGCCCGGACCACCTTCGCGTCCGCGCCCACGGCGAGGACGAGCTTTCCCACTACTCCTCGGCGACCAGCGACATCGAGTACCTCTTTCCGATCGGCTGGTCGGAGCTGGAGGGGATCGCCAACCGCGGCGACTTCGACCTCACCCAGCACGCCGAGTTCTCCAGCGAAAAGCTCGAGTACTTCGACCAGGGGACGAAAGAGCGCTACGTCCCGCACGTGATCGAGCCCGCCGCCGGCGCCGACCGCGCCACCCTCGCCTTCCTCGTCGACTCCTACGAGGTGGAGGAGGTCGAGGGACGCAAGCGCACGGTCCTGCGCCTGCACCCGCGCCTGGCGCCGGTCAAGGTCGCCGTCCTCCCCCTCGTCTCCAAGGAGGGGATGCCGGAGAAGGCGCGTGAGCTTTTCCAGGACCTGCGCCGCCGCCTTCCGGCCGAGTTCGACGAGGGCGGCTCGATCGGCAAGCGCTACCGCCGCCAGGACGAGATCGGCACCCCCTGGGGCATCACCGTCGACCACCAGACGATGGACGACGACACCGTCACCCTCCGCGACCGTGACTCACTGGAGCAGGTCCGCGTGCCGATCGAGGACCTCGGCGACGAGCTGGTCAAGCGCCTGCAATCGCCCTGGCGCAGCCCGAAGCTGGACTGAGGCCGCTGCCGCCGAATAGGCTGGCCTCGACCCCCCGGAAGGAGACCCATGGCCTACGAGATGAAAATCCGCGGCACCGAGCAGGAAGTGAAGGTGCGCAGTCCCTGGGCTGTGGCCCTGCTGCCGATCATCACCCTCGGGATTTACCACTTTGTCTGGTGGTACAAGATCAACAAGGAGCTGAAAGCCTACGGCGACGCCAAGGGCTACGACCTCGGTCAGAACCCGACCAACTCGCTCCTCGCCCTCGTTCCCGGCTTTCTCATCATCGTCCCCCCGCTGGTCAGCTACTGGCGCGGGACCAAGCGCGTCCAGGGAGCCTCGAAAGTCGCCGGCCGCGAGCCGGTCAGCGGCTGGATCGCGCTGATCCTCTACCTGCTCCTCTCCCCGGGCATGTGGGCCTACCTGCAGGTCTCGCTCAACCACGTCTGGGAGCAGGAGGCCGAGCCGCTGCCGGGACAGCCGGCCCCACCGGCGACCGGCGACGCGATGCCGCCGCGCCTCGACGAGGACCCCCCCAACCCCTCCTAGGCGCCCAGGAACTTCAGGACCCGCTGCGCTTCGTCGTCGAGCGCGGCGGCGTCCTTCTTCCCCACCTCGCTCAGCTGCTCGATCGTCAGCTTGCCGCCTGCGAGCTTCCAGGTCGCAACCGCGCGACCCTCGACCAGAGCGAAAGGCCTGAAGATCCCGTTGATCGTCACCAGGATCTTGTGCGGACCGACGACTTCCTCGCGCGAGGTCCAGCCGAGCAGCAACGGGTCGTAGGCGCCGAGCAGTCGCGGGGGCGGCAACGGCGCGGGTGCGGATCGGCGCCTCAGATCGACGAGGCCGTCCTCACGCTCCTCCAGCTCGGAGGCGATCGCCGCCAGCCCGGCCCGCGCGTCGCGCAGCGGCAGCCCGGCCCAGCGGGCGAGGTCGCGATCGTCGGCGGGGCCGTGACCCACCAGGTAGCGGCGGGCCAGCTCCGTCACCGCCTGCTCCCGGTCGACTGGCGTCGACTCGCCGAGCCAGTCACGGACCAGGACGTAGGCGTGCTGCCTGCCGACCATCGGACCGCGGACGAGAATTCCCCGGGCGGCGGCGAGGAACATCAGGTGGATGAAGACCTGGCCCTCCGTCCGCACGCCGGTGCACTCGAGCCTTGCCCGGAGGTCCTTCCCGCTCAGCGGCCCCTCCTCGGCGAGGGTCTTCTCCACCGCGTCCATCGCCCGCTCCGCATCGCCCTCCGATATCCCCTCATGGTGCAACCGGCGCCTGCAGCCGGCTGAGTGGGTGGGCGCCGTCAGCGCGTGCAGCCACGGATAGTCCTCGCTGCGGACGAGGTGGAGGGTGCCGCGGTTGAGCCAGGTGATCAGCAGCGAGCGTTCCTCCGTCAGCGCCCGGTCGACGGCGGCGGCATCCAGCCCCGTCGTGCGTGCCCGCACCGCCAGCCGCGCCCCGCGCGGATCCTGCCCCTGCACCGCCAGCAACCGGTCCGCCACAGCCTCCGGCGAGCGCAGCGGCTCGCCCGCGAGGGCTTGGGCGGTGAGGCGTTCGGCGATCGGGGCGCGCGGCACGAGCCTTGATGCCGCTCGACGCCGACTAGTTGATCGCTTCGAGATCGATGACGAAGACGAGCGTTTCGTTCGGCGGGATCGCCGGCGGCGAGCCGGTCGAGCCGTAGCCGAGTTCAGGCGGGATGATCAGCTCGCGACGACCGCCTACCTTCATCCCTTCCACGCCCTGTTCCCAACCCGGGATGACCAAGCCGGAACCGAGGCTGAAGGGGAACGGTTCCCCCCGGTCCCAGGAGGCATCGAACTCTTTGCCGGTCTTGTAGTTGACGCCGACGTACTGGACCGTGACTTCGTCGCCGGCCTTCGCCCCTGGGCCGGTCCCTTCTTCCAGGTCCTTGGCGACGAGCTTCTTCGGCGGCGCCCCCTGCGGCACGTTCACCTTCGGCTTCGTCTTCTTCTTCGCCGCTTCTTCCGCTTCGGCCGCCGAGCTTTCTTCGCTCGTCGTTTCCCCGGCCGGCGGCGCGGTCTCCGCCGACGTCGAGCTGGAGTCGTCGCTCCCGCATCCGGCCACGACCAGGGCCAGGCAGGCGCCAATGATCAAGAGAAGCCTTTGCATCGGCGGCATCTTAGTCGGAAGATGATCCCTTGGGGCGACGCTTCGGCAGTCCCTCGGCCTCGGCGGCGCTGATCTTCAGGATCACGCCGCGTTCGTAGATCTCCCCGACCTCGGGGGCATCGACGAAGCGGCGACCGCCCGGGCCCCGGCTCGTGTCGAAGACGACACCGTCGAACATGTGCGCCTCCGGAGCGGCGAGGACCCGGACGACGCGCCCGAGCCTCTCGCCGTCGCTGGAGAAGACCGGGATCCCCCGTTTCGCCACCAGGTAGGAGACGGGGTGGCCGAGATCGTCCATGGCGGGCGAGCCTAGCGAACCCGATTCCGGGCTCTACACTGGCGCCGGGAAACAACTTCGTCCCGGAGGAGAGAATGGGCCTGAACCTCGCTTCGATCGTCACCGAGAGCGCCGCCAGGGAACCGGCGGCCGTGGCCGTGCGGCTCGATGGGCTCGAGCTGACCTACGCCGAACTCGACGATCGCAGCGCCCGCCTGGCGACGCTGCTGCGGGAAAGAGGGGTGGAGCAGGGCGATCGGGTCGGGGTGATGCTGCCGAACGTGCTCGAGTTCCCGATCTCCTACTACGGCGTCCTTCGCGCCGGCGGGGTGGTGGTGCCGATGAATGTGCTGCTGAAGCGGCGGGAGATCGCCTTCTACCTCGAGGACTCGGGCGCGAAGCTGCTGCTCGCCTGGCACGGCTTCGGCGACGAGGCCCGCGCCGGCGCGGAGGAGGCCGGCGCCGAGATGATCGAGGTCGAGCCCCAGTCCTTCGCCGAGCTGCTCGGCGACCGCGAGCCGAACGCGGACCTGGCCGACACCGACGAGCAGGACACCGCGGTGATCCTCTACACCTCCGGCACCACCGGCAAGCCCAAGGGCGCCGAGCTGACCCACTTCAACCTCCACCGCAACGCCGAGATCGCCTCGGAGACCACCTGCGAGATCAAGCAGGGGGACGTCGTCCTCGGCTCGCTGCCGCTCTTCCACTCCTTCGGGCAGACGGTCAGCATGAACGCCTCGATCCGGGTCGGCGCGACGCTGACCCTGCTGCCCAAATTCGACCCGGGCGAGGCGCTGGAGATCATGCAGCGCGACGGGGTCACCCACTTCTACGGGGTGCCGACGATGTACGGGGCGCTCCTCCACCACCCCGACCGCGAGAGCTACCGGACCTCGCTGCGGATCTGCATCACCGGCGGCGCCTCGATGCCGGTCGAGGTCCTGCGCGGCTTCGAGGAGGCCTTCGAGTGCGAACTGCTGGAGGGCTACGGCCTCTCCGAGACCTCCCCGGTTTCCAGCACCAACCACCCTGGCCGACCGCGCAAGCCCGGCTCGATCGGCACCCCGCTGCGGGAAGTCGAGATGAAGGTCGTCGACGAGAACGACGAGGAGGTGGCGCAGGGCGAGGTCGGCGAGATCGTGATCCGCGGCCACAACGTGATGAAGGGCTACTGGCAGAGGCCCGACGCGACCGCGGAGGCGATGCGCGGCGGCTGGTTCCACAGCGGCGACCTGGCCCGGGTCGACGAGGAGGGCTACTTCTTCATCGTCGACCGCAAGAAGGACATGATCATCCGCGGCGGCTACAACGTCTACCCGCGCGAGGTCGAGGAGATCCTCTACGAGCACCCGAAGATCCGCGAAGCTGCCGTGCTCGGCATTCCGCACGACCAGTGGGGCGAGGAGATCGCCGCCGCCGTCGTCCTCCACGAGGGCGAGGAGCTGGAGGCGGAGGAGGTCAGCGAGTACGTCAAGGAGCGGATCGCCGCCTACAAGTACCCGCGGCTGGTCTGGTTCATGGACGACCTGCCGAAGGGTCCGACCGGGAAGATCCTCAAGCGCGAGATCGAGGCGCCGTCGCCCGCGGAGCCTGGCGCGACCCCCTGATCTCTGATTTACTCAGACGCTCCCGAGTACTTAACCAGTCTGCTCGGGTCGCAATAGCAGGGCGCTCGGGAGGCGCCTGCGCTCAACAAGGAGAGAAAATGCTGAGGAAGCGCCTGACGGCGTTCGCCGCCGCGATCGCCATTGGCATAACCGGTGCTGCACTTCTGCCTGCGGCCTCATTGGCCAAAGACCCGATCCTGTTCGTGCACGGCTACCTGGAGAGCTCGTCGCTGTGGAACACGATGGTCAAAAATTTCGAAAAAGACGGCTACAAAAAATCCGAACTTTCGAACTACAGCTACAACACCTCGCAGTCGAACAAAGTCGACGCCGAATCCGAGGTCAAACCGAGAGTCGAAAGCCTCTTGAAATCCACCGGCGCGACGAAGGTCGACATCATCGCCCACTCGATGGGGAGCCTCAACAGCCGCTGGTACATCAAGTTCCTCGGCGGCGAATCCACCGTCGACGACTGGGTCTCCCTCGGCGGGCCGAACCACGGGACCGAAACCGCCAATTTCTGTTTCAGCATCTCGTGCGTGGAGATGCGGGTCGGCTCGACGTTCCTCTCGGAACTCAACGCCACTGACGAGACCCCCGGGTCCGTCAACTACGGCACCTGGTGGTCGCCGTGCGACAGCATCATCAACCCCGATTCCAGCGTCTCACTGACCGGGGCGACGAACACCGAAACCGCCTGTATCTCGCACACGGCCCTGACGACCGACTCGACGGTCTACAGCCAGGTGCGCGAATTCATCAAATAGCACGTTCGCCAGCGCGATCCTGGCCAGCTGGCCAGGATCGCGCTAGTCTCCCCCGGTGACCCGCATGCGACACCAAAAGGAGACAAGATGAGCGTCGCCTCCCAGCGCCTGATGGACAACATCACCTACGAGGACCTCTACCACCGCTGGGAGCAGGGCAACTGGAGCGCGATCGACATCGATTTCTCCCAGGACCGCGAGAGCTGGCAGGAGCTGAGCGACATCCAACGGCGCTCGGCGATGTGGATCTACTCGATGTTCTACTACGGCGAGGACCGGGTCGCCGACACCCTCGCCCCCTACATCACCGCCGCCCCGACCGAGGAGCAGTCCTACTTCCTCGCCACCCAGCAGGTCGACGAGGTCCGCCACTCCGTCTTCTTCCACCGCTTCTTCAAGGAGGTGATCGGCGTCGGCGGCGAGTCCGTCGAGCAGACGCTCTCCTCCACCCTGCCGCAGCTGAACTGGGGCTACCGCGGGATCTTCGACCGCCTCGACCGCATGGCCGAGGAACTGCGCAAGGACCGCTCGGTGCCGAAGTTCGCGCAGGCGATCACCCTCTACCACCTGATCGTCGAGGGCAGCCTCGCCCAGCCCGGCCAGCACTTCATCGAGGACTTCTTCGCCTCCGAGGAGACGATGCCCGGCTTCAGCGAGGGGATGGCCAACGTCTCCCGCGACGAGCAGCGCCACATCGGCTTCGGCGTCAAGGTCCTCTCCGAGCTGCTCGAGGAAGGAGCGCCCGGCTGGCAGGAGAACCGCGCCGCCGTGATCGAGCTGCTGCGCGAGGTCCTTCCCTACATGCCCGGCGTCTTCCAGCCCCCGGGCCTCGACCGCGAGTACACCGAGTGCTACGGGTTCTCGCTCGAGGACATCATCGCCTTCGGGTTCAAACTCGTGCGTCAGCGCTGGCGCACGATCGGCTACCCCACCGAGGAGATGCCCCCCGGCGTCTTCCCCTTCGACCCGGACAAGAGCGAGGAGGAGGTCGCCGCCGAGCAGGTGAAGCTGTTGATGGCCGGCGTGGTCGGCGCCCCGAACGGCAAGGCACCGGAATTCGACCCCGAGATCCAGCGCCTCTACTTCGAGATGATCGGCCGCGTCGCCGACCCGACCGCCGTCAACGGCTCGCCCTTCGTCCTGCAGTGGAGGTTCACCGACGCCGATCCGTGGCACCTGGTGCTCGACAACGGCTCGACCCGGGCCGAGGCCGGCGAAGCGCCGAATCCCAACGTCACGATCGAGACCAGCTGGCCCGACTGGATCGCCTCCGCCAAACCGGACGCGAACCAGCTGAAGATGATGCTGCAGCGCCGGATCCGACCCCGCGGCAAGGTCCGCGACATCGCCCGCCTGCGCAAGGTCTTCAACGGCTGATCGGCAGCTTCCGCAACCCAGGTCCCCGCGCCGGGTTCGTAGGGCATGACGATTTCGAGAAGCGTCGCGGCGATGTTGGCCGCCGCAACCGCCGCCATGCTGGCGGCGCTGGCGATCGCCTCCGCGGCATCGGCGGCGACGGTGGAAATCCGCAGGGAGAACCTCTTTGGCCCCGCCTCGGTGCGGGAGGTCCTGGCCGTCGTGGACGGCGGGGCTGAGGACAACGAGCTCAGCGCCCACATCGTCGGCGAGACCGCTGGAGAGTTTGAAATGCAGGTGATCGACCGAATCGCGGCCCTGACCCCGGGGCCGGGGTGCCAGGGGGGCGGGGCGCCGATCTCCATCGTCACCTGCCTGATTCATAAACCGGGGCCGGAGATAGAGGTCGGCTTCCGATTCGATCTCGGCGGCGGCCACAACTTCTTCGAGGCCTCGAACCTCGCCTTCCCTCTCACCTACAGGGGCGGCGACGGAAAAGACGTCGTCGTCACCGGCTTCGGCGACGACACGATCGAACCGGGGGCAGGCGAAGACAACGTCCACGGCAATCCTGGAAACGACCTCCTGCTCGTGCCGGCAGCAGCCGACGTCGGCAACCGCTACGACCTCAGCCAAGGATTCGACACCGTCAGCTACGCGGCGAGAACCGTGCCGATTCACCTGCGGGGGAAAACGGTCGAAACCAACGGTTCGCGTGATGAACTGGAAGCAGTTGAGAACCTCATCGGAGGGAACGCCGCCGACACCTTCGAGGATATTTGGCTTCCAGGCACGTATCCCGCGCCAGCCATTCCCCAAATCGAAGCCGGTCCTGGAGACGATCTGCTCGAGGGCGGCGTCTCGGGAATAAGGTTGCTTGGCGGACCGGGTGACGACACGCTGACCGGCGGTGATGACGCCCTGGTTCCCCCCGGTCTCAAAGGGGCGCCGCCCCGCGGGACCAATTCCCTGATCGGCGGAGAGGGCGACGACCTCGCCTATGGCGCCAGCGCCCGCGACGTGATCGAGCTGGGGGAAGGCAACGACACCGCCTACGCGGGCGCCTCGAACGACCGCCTCGACGGCGGGGTAGGCAAAGACTTCCTCGACGGCGACGACGGAGACGACCTGGTGATCGGCGACGCCGGCTCTGACCGTCTCTTGGGCGGCAGCGGCAAAGACCGCCTTTTTGCCGCCCGCAAGGTCAAGGCCGGCGATCGCAACCCCCTCGCCGCTGGTCCCTTCGATTGGCGCGATCAGCTTGGCTGCGGCCCTGACCGCGATTGGGCAGTCGCCAACCCGTGGGACACCAGGCGCGGCTGTGAGCGGGTAGCTCTAAAGCCCCTGCCCAAACACCACGTCCGCCGTTAAGAGATCGGCGGGCGCTCGTCCGCCCAGGGGCGCTCGGCCTCGATCTGGGCGGCGAGGGAGAGCAGCGTCGCCTCCTCGCCGGGGCGAGCGATGACCTGGATCGAGAGCGGCATGCCCTCGGCGGAGAAGCCGGCGGGCACCGCCATCGCCGGGTTGCCGAGGTGGTTCCAGGGGACGCAGTAGGGATAGAAGCGGCTCATCCCGAGCACCGTCTGCAGCGCCCCCTTGCCCTCCCAGCGCCGCACCGGCAGCGCGGTGCCGCCCATCACCGGCGTGACCAAGACGTCGTGGTCGTTGAAGATCGCGTTGACGCGGGCGGCGTCGGCGGCGCGACCCTCCCCCCGGGCCTTCTCGTAGAGGCCGCGGGGAAGGATCGAGCCGAGTCGGCCGAAGCCGCGGGTGCGGCTTTCGAGCCGCTCGGGGTGCTGCACTTCCTTGACGGTGTCGGCGACGCCCCCGAGGAAACGGGCGGTGATGTTGTTGCCGATGTTGCCCCAGCTGGGGTCGCGCCGGGAGACCTCATGCCCGAGCCCGCTCAGCAGCTCGACGGCATCGGCGACCGCACCTTTGGCGTTGTCGTCGACGGTCGGCGGCGCAGCCGCCCGAGGGGGCTTGGTCGACCAGGCGATCTTCAGCTTGCCGGGCGGGGCCTTGACGGCCTCGACGAAGGGGCGCTCCGGAGGCGCAGGCGCCTCGGGCTCACGCGAGCCGCCGGAGACGACGTCGAGCCAGAGCGCGGTGTCGAGGACCGAGCGGCTGACGCAACCTTCGACCGCCAGCCCACCCCAGCCTTCGAGGTTGGGGTCGAGAGGAACGCGGCCCCGGCTGACCTTGAGACCGAAGAGGCCACAGGAGGCGGAGGGGATCCGGATCGAGCCGGCGCCGTCGCCGGCCGAGGCGATCGGCACCAGGCCGGCAGCAACCGCGGAGGCCGAGCCGCCGCTGGAACCGCCCGGCGTCCGCTGCGGGTTCCATGGATTGCGGGTGACGCCATAGGTGGCGGACTCCGAAAAGCCGCAGATCGCCATCTCCGGCAGCAGCGTCAGCCCGACGATGATCGCGCCAGCCTCACGCAGCCGCCGCACCATCTCGCAGTCCGCCTTGGCCGGCTCGGTGAAGCCGTCGGTGCCGTGGGTGTTGACCTCGCCGGCGACGTCGACTTCGTCCTTGATCGCCACCGGCACCCCCAGCAGCGGCCGCTCCTCCCCCGCTTTGACGCGAGCCTCGGCCTGCTCGGCTTCCAGCATCGCCTTCTCGGCGAAGACCTTGCGGAACGCGTTCAGCTCCGGATCGAGCCGAGCAATCCGGTCAAGCGAGAGCTGCACCAGCTCCTTAGGAGAGACCTCCCCCGCCCGCACCATCTCAGCTTGTTTCGCCGCCCCCGCAAAAGCAATGTCATCTCCACCCATGGAGCCCATCCTATTGGCTACCCAGCCAAAGACTTGTCAAAGGGAGCCGGGTGGGGGTGACTGGGTACTCAGCATGGAGCCGCGCCACGAGGTCCGAGGCGTCAGCCCTACTCCTCAACTCGCGGCGGAGGTGCTCCCAGGCACCCCCACCCGGCTCCCTCCCAGCCCCTACGCCTTCGCCGGCTCGGGCTCCGACTCCCCGCCCTCGAAGCTTAGGTCCGGGACCAGCCGGTCGAGCCAGCTGGGGAACCACCAGTTCCACTCGCCCATCAGCTTCATCGCCGCCGGGACGAGGATCAGGCGAACGAGGGTGGCGTCGAGGGCGATCGCCACCGCGCAGCCAACGCCCAGCTCCTTGATCGAGGGGACGCCGGTGAGGACGAAGACGGCGAAGACCGAGGTCATGATCAGCGCCGCCGAGGAGATCGTGCGGGCGCTGGAGGAGAGACCGTCGGCGACGGCGCGTTCGTTGTCGCCGTGGACCATGTAGCGCTCGCGGATCCGCGACATCAGGAACACCTCGTAGTCCATCGAGAGGCCGAAGACGATGGCGAAGATCAGCGGGATGTTGATCGTGTCCAGCGCCCCCTGGCTTTCGAAGCCGAGGAAGCCGTCGAGCCAACCCCACTGGAAGATCGCGACGAGGACGCCGAAGGCCGCTCCGATCGAGAGCAGGTTCATCACCACCGCCTTCAACGGCAGGATCAGCGAGCGCAGCATCACCATCAGCACCAGGAAGCTGAGCGAGAGGACGAAGAGGATGATCTTCCACATCGAGCCGCCGACCTGCCTGCGGACGTCGTGGCTACGGGCGGTCTCACCGCCGACGTTGACCTCGGCCTGCCGCGCCAGCGCCGAGGTGGGGACGACGCTGTCGCGCAGCCTGTCGACGAGCGCGGCGGCGGCGTCGGACTCGCTCGGCGCGCTCGGGGTCGCCTGCACGAGAGCGCTGTCGCCGGCGTACGCGGGTCGGCTAACGGCGCTGACCCCGGCGGTGCCCTCGAGATCGCGGACGAAGCCGGCGACGGCCCCCCTGTCGGCGCCGGTCACGCTGTCGTCGAAGCTGGCGACGATCTGGATCGGGTCGGTGCCGCCGCCGAGCTGGTCGGAAGCGAGTTCGTTGCCGACCCGGACGTCGCTGTCCTTGGGGAACTGGGCGAGCGCTTCGTTCCCGGTCTCGAGCGAGAGCAGCGGGCTGGCGAGCAGGAGCAGGACCGCCGAGACGCCGACGATCGCGGTCCACGGCCGCGCCATCACCCGCTCGGTCCAGGCGCGCCAGAAACGGTTTTTCTCGGTCGCCTGCCGCGCCGCGGTCCGGCGCCGGTAGAAGCGGCGGCCGAAGAAGCGCTCGACCTTGCCGACGAGCCCGCCCGGCAGCACCCGGTCGCCGAGCATCGCGATCAAGGCCGGCAGCAGCGTCGTCGCGGTGAGGATCGAAACGGCCACCACGGTCATCGCCCCCAGCGCCATCGAGCGCAGCGCCTGGTTGTCGACCATCCACAGCCCGGCCAGGGAGATGATCACCGCCAGCCCGGAGAAGGTGACGGCGAGGCCTGAGGTCGAGAGCGAGAGCGCCCGCGCCTCGGCCTGGTCGTGCCCGGCTTCGCGCTCCTCGCGATACCGGGCGAGGATGAAGAGCGAGTAGTCGACGGCGACCCCGATCCCGATCATCGAAGCCATGTTGGTGACGAAGACCGAGGTCGTCATCTCCAGCGAGATGAAGTAGATCAGCGCCCCGGTGACCAGCACGCTGACGAAGCCGAGTGCCAGCGGCAGCGCCGCCGCGGCCAGGGAGCCGAAGACGACGAGGAGGATGATCGCGACGATCGGAAACCCGGTGCCCTCGGCCTTGGCCAGATCTTCCTTGGAGATCTCCTGCATGCCGGCCCAGATCGTCGGCTGCCCGACCAGATAGGGGGTGACGCCGGCGTCGGCGCTGCCCGGCTCGAGGTCTTCGCGCATGGTCGTGGCGGGATCGATCAGCTCGTCGGAGGAGAGGTCGCTGCGCAGCGGCACCAAAACCACGTCGGTGCCCTGCAGCTGCCGCCGCGCCTGCCGCGCCACCGACGGCGGCAGGACCACATCGTCGAGCGTCGCCACCTCCTCCTGCACCCGCGCCACCGCCGCGTCCCGCTCAGCCGCACTGGCCCCCGGCTCCGCCTTCAGCACCACCGCGATCCCGTCGGCCTGCGAGCCGAAATCCTCCTGCAGCGATTCGCTTACCTTCATCGACTGACTGCCGGGAACGTCGAACCCACCCCCGGTCAGGTGCTCGTTCTGTTTCATGGCGAAGGGGAAGGCGAAAAGGACGATCAGGACCCAGCCCGCGACGACCCAGCGCCGGCGGCGCCCCAGGAACCCCGCCAGTGAACTCATCACGTCTCTCATGCCGATCTCCCTCGTCGCCGGGTCGTCTTGCCAACAGCCTCCCCGCCGCCGGGATCCGGGTCTGTGAGCCGCATCACTGGGTGAGGGCCGTCACGCGCTCCGTCACCTCCGGTGAGTGACGAGGCGCGGAAGCGATTGGTCTCTACTCGATGAGGTCGTAGATGCCCTGACGGGACAGGCCCGCCTCTGAAGCAATCCGCGCAACCGGCACTCCCGCCTTCCGCGCCTCTCGGCAGTAGGCCTGCAGCTGCTCGGTCGCTTCGCGCTTCGTCTCTTCGGCCTTCGCTCGCCTTCTAGCGGCGGCGTGGATCTTGCGGAGAACGGCGACGTCGCTCATCGCCATGCGATGTTTGTCAAGGGACTTGACAAATGAAGCGTTTTGGCTGCCGACTGGGAGGCTATGGTGATTAGCACGAGATTTGGCTCTAGAAAGCTGAAAAGTGGATGGGAGGTCTACACTCGTCTTATGCCTGGCCATAGAAAAGCAGAAAAGGCAGCCTCCGAATTATTGGAGGAATGCTGGGACGGCACCCTGCCAATCGACCCGGTTCGCATCGCGAAATCCCTAGGCGTCGAAGTACTGGACACCTATCTGAAACCCGACGTGTCCGGAGCGCTCGTCAAGAAACAGGGGAAGGATCCATCGATCCTGCTCAACGCCGAAGACAGCAGGAACCGAAAGCGGTTCACCTGCGCCCACGAGCTCGGCCATTACATCCGACGAGCGGCGCGACCCGAACAGCAATACGAATATGTGGACTATCGGGACGCGCGGTCCTCGACCGGAACGGACGAGGAGGAGCGCTACGCCAACAGCTTCGCCGCGAGTCTGCTGATGCCGGAAGTCGCGGTCAAGGCCTTCAATGATCAGGACATGGCCGCTTTTCGGATGGCCAAGCTCTTCGGCGTCTCGCCTGAGTCCATGCAGTATCGGCTGGACAACCTAGGTCTCTCCTGAGCCGTGGACAAAAGAGAGCTGGCGGGCGACGTCGAAGAGCCAGTGGAGCAGGAGCAGCAGCCGAGCAAGCTCGCTGAAGCGGGCATTTCCCAAGAAGACCTCGAGAACGCGGTCCCACTGGAAGGGCTTGACCCCCACGATCACAAAGCGCTGGTCGGGATCGATCATTTCCAGGACATCAAGCTCAAGAAGAAATATGCCAACTGGCTTCTGTGGTTGATCACGATCCAGCTCGTCGTCGCCGACGCCGTGTTCGTCGTCTACGGCTGGGAGGGAAAGCATTGGCAGCTCGAGCCGTCGGTCATCCAGGTCTGGCTGATCGCCACCCTCGTGGAGCTGATCGGCGTTGCCCTAGTCATCACCCGGTACCTGTTTCCCCGCCGAGACCGACAAACGTCATCTCTCCCGGCACGATGATCGTCGACTGCGCGGCCTACGAGGGAGGGAGGCGGCGGCAGGGCACGCTCTCGATGGAGCGGGCCGGCGAGGCGGCTGGCGAAGAGGGCACCTTCGTCTGGCTCGGCGTGGTCGAGCCGAGCGAGGAGGAGTTCGAGGCGGTGGCGGCCGAGTTCGGGCTGCACGAGCTGGCGGTCGAGGACGCGGTGCGGGCGCACCAGCGGCCGAAGGTCGAGGAGTACGGCGACACCATCCACGTGGTGGTCAGGACCGCGCGCTACGTCGACCCGAAGGAGGTGATCGAGCTCGGCGAGCTCTCGCTCTTCGTCGCCCCCGACTTCGTCGTTACCGTCCGCCACGGCAAGGCCGATCTGGCGCCGGTCCGCGAGCGGCTCGAGCAGCGCCCCGATCTGCTGGAGAAGGGGCCGGGAGCGGTCCTCTACGCGATCGTCGACCACGTCGTCGACCGCTACATCGAAGCCGCCCAGGGCTTCGACCAGGACGTGCGCGAAGTCGAGCTGCAGGTCTTCGGCGAAGGCCAGAACCCGACCGAGCGGATCTACAAGCTCGAGCGCGAGGTGCTCGAGTTCCAGGCGGCGACGGCGCCGCTGGGGGAAGCGCTGGAAGAGCTCTGCCGCGGCAACCACGCGGTCGTCCCCGAGGCCCTGCACGAGTACTTCCGTGACGTCGAAGACCACCTGCGCCGGGTCTCGACCCGGATCGAGAACTTCCGTCAGCTGCTCGACAGCGCCCTGGAAGCGAATCTGACCCAGGTCTCAATGCGTCAGAACGAAGACATGCGGAAGATCTCCGCCTGGGTGGCGATCGCCGCGGTACCGACGATGGTGGCGGGGATCTACGGCATGAACTTCGAGCACATGCCCGAGCTCGAGTGGACCCTCGGCTACCCGACCGTGCTCGCCATCACCCTGGCGATCTGCCTCTTCCTCTACTGGCGCTTCAAGCGCGCCGGCTGGCTCTAGAAGTACCGGCTATTCGGCGCCGAGCAGGTACCGGGCCGAGGCGACGCCGACCGAGAAGGCGCCGGTGGTGTCGCGCGAGGGGTCCGAGAGCGCCTGCAGGGCGAAGCCGTCGCCGAGGGCGAAGAGGTAGGAGACGACGTCCTCGGCCGGGAAGCGAAGGCTGAGCACTCCCTCCTCGTCCTTGCTCTTGAGGACCTCGGCGACGTGCGAGCGGGTGCGCTCGAAGAGCTGGCCGACCTCGCGCTGAATGTCGGGGTTGCGGCGCCCGGCGCTGAACAGCTCGTAGAGGAGGAGGAAGAAGCCCGGTTCGTTCTCGATCACCTCGGTGAGGCTGCTGACCAGGGCGTCGACGACGTCGTCGACAGTCTTCGCCGGCGCCAGCCGCTCGTCGAGGCGCGCGACCCGCAGCTCGGTGTCGCGGCGGACGACCTCGACCAGAAGCCGCTCCTTGGTCCCGAAGTAGTAGTGGAGGAGGCCACGGCTGACGCCCGCCTCGCGGGCGACGTGCTCGAAGGTGGAGCCGGCGGCGCCGCGCCGGGCGACGGAGTCGCGCATCGCATCGACGATCCGCTGCGCCTTGTCGCCGCTCAGCTCCCGCTCTTTGGTGGCCGCCTCCATCGGGCGGGACCTAGGACCCGTTGATGCTGGTGGTGGAGGTGTACTCGAACTCCTCTTCGGCGCCGAAGAGGGCGTCGAGGACCGCCTTGCGCGCACCCTCGCTGACGGCGAGGGCGATGACCGCGCCGACGATCGCGATCAGCAGCAGCCGGCCGAGGCCGCCCTTGCGCCGCTTCGGCTTGCTGCGGATGCTCTCGGAGGCTTCCTGCAGGCTCTCGGCGGCCTTGCGCAGATCCTTCTGGACCTTCTTATCGCCGGTCACCGCCTTCACGGTGCCCTTGCCGTTGCCGGTCGCCCGGCCGTAGGCGCTCTTGGCGGACTCGAAGGCGTCCTTGAGGCTTTCGCGCAGCTCTTCATCCTCGATCAAGCGCTGTACGTAGGGGTTCTCGCGGGCCGTCTCGTAGATGTCGCCGGCGCGCGCCGCCTTGGTCTTGCTCATACCTTCTCCTCGCTGGATTCCGTGACCGCTACCAGGATAGCCCTCTACCCAGGGTGAGCGTGGCCAAGCAGGCCAAGGACGCAGCGAGCGCCGTGTGCTCCGCACACAAGCGAGCGAGGACGCCGGCCTGCGCCGGCCACGGTCATTCTGGGCCGACGCCGTCGAGGAGGACGCCGTTATTGCGGAAGTTCGTCTCGGCCGAGCTCAGGCCCCGCAGGCGCAGCGGCGCCAGCTCCGGGCCGGGAACCCGGTAGCGGCGGATGTAGAGCTCACCGGCCTCTTCGTAGGCGACTTGACGGAAGCGGGGGCCGAGCAGCCGCTGCTGCGGCGGCGGCGCCGGCCCCAGCGAGACGAAGTTCACCTCCCGCACCAGCCAGTCGTAGCCTTCGGACGGCTTCAGCTGAATCGCGCCGTCTGAGGGCTTGTCCTGGAAGGCGCCTTCGGTGAGGTACCAGCGCAGCGGCGCCTCGCCGATCACCCAGGTGACCGTCGCCCGCGGCCCGTCGGCCTTCCCGAGGTGGTCGGCGACCGCCCGCCAGTCGGGCCGCTGCAGGTCCGGATCGGTGCTTGCCCAGATGCAGAAGCCGATGGAGTAGGCGAGGAGGACGACGGCGAGCGCGGCTCCGAGCCGCCGGACGCGCTCCGCCGTCAGCGCCACGGCGACGGCGACCAGGAGCGGGACCAGCGCCGGCAGCAGGTTGCGGGCGAGGACGTAGTCCTTGCTGGCCGAGGCGACCGCGAGGAAGAGGGGGATGCCGATGGTGGTCGCGGCGACCGCGAGCGGGACGAAGGCGGCGCGGCGCTCGGCGCGGCTGCCGCGGGCCGCCAGCAGCACGAACGCCGCCAGCACCAGGGCCAGCGGCAGAAGCGCCGGCTCCGGCTGCTCGGCGCGGCCGATGATGTCGCCGGTCTCGCCGACCATGAAGGTGATCGCCGCTTCTCCGAGCCGGTGGCCGAGGCTGAACCTGCCGATCCATTCGGCGTGGCCGTAGGACATCTGGTGGATCGCCAGCGGCGCCAGCAGGACGACCGCGAGGACGACGATCCAGAGGCCGGAGACGATCGCGCGGCCGCGGCGGCGCGCCAGCAGGGCGATCTCGGCGGCAAGCGGGAAGACGGCGAAGTAGTGGGTGGCCAGTGCCAGCGCCGAGAAGACGCCCCACCAGGCGAAGTCGCGGCGCCCGCCCCCGCGCAGCACCCGCACGCAGTAGAGCAGCGAGAGCGCGCAGAAGAGGCCGAGCAGCGCGTAGGCCCGCGCCTCCTGCGAGTACCACAGCAGCATCGGGTTGACCGCGACCAGCGCCGCCGCCAGCACCCCGGCGCGGGCGTCGCGCAGTTCGCGGGCGACCAGGTAGGCGACCGGGATCGTGGCGACCCCGGCGAGCGCCGAGAGCGAGCGCAGCCCCCACTCGCCGTTTCCGGCCAGCTGCGTCCAGAGCCAGGCCAGCGCGTAGTACAGCGGCGGCGCCGACTCCGAGAACCCGACCGCGTCCATCGCGTGGCCGAAGCCGACCCGCAGCACCCGGCTGGCGGTGACGATCTCGTCGTGGTGGTAGGGCTGGACGCCGAGGGTGGCGAAGCGCAGGAGCGCGCCGAGCGCGGTCAGCCCGGCGACGATCCAGAAGGCCCGGGAGCGGTTGCGCACTAAGAGAGGGCGACTTCGAGGGCCTGGGAGACGTCGTCGACGTAGACGAACTCGAGGTTGCCGAGCTCGTGCTCGGGGATCTCCGCCACGTCCCCCTCGTTGCGCCCGGGGACGATCACCTTCTCGATCCCCGCCCGCTGCGCCGCCAGCGACTTCTCCTTGAGGCCGCCGATCGGCAGCACCTGGCCGGTCAGCGTCACCTCGCCGGTCATCGCGACGTCATTGCGGACCGGCCGGCGGCTGACCAGCGAGGAGAGCGCGACCGTCATCGCCACCCCCGCCGAGGGCCCGTCCTTCGGAACCGCTCCCGCCGGCACGTGGATGTGGACGTCGTGGGTCGCGAACCAGTCGTCCTCGACCTTGGGGGCGATCCGCGAACAGTGCCCGCGCACGTAGGAGAGCGCCGCCTGCGCCGACTCCTTCATCACCTCGCCGAGCTGGCCGGTGATCGTCAGCTTCCCGGAGCCGGGCATCGCCGTCGCCTCGATGAAGAGGACGTCGCCGCCGGCCGGGGTCCAGGCGAGCCCGGTGGCGACGCCGGGGTCCTTGGTCCGCCGTCGCTGCTCGGCGAAGACGCGGCGGCGGCCGAGCAGCTCACGGGCTTTCCTGCCGGAGATCCGCACCTTGCCCCTGGCCTTGCCCTCGGCGACCTCGCGGGCGACTTTGCGGCAGACGGTGCCGATCTGGCGCTCGAGGTTGCGGACACCGGCCTCGCGGGTGTACTCCTCGACGATCGCGGTCAGCGCCGCGTCAGAGAACTCGATCTGCGAGGGCTTCAGCCCGTTCGCCTCGATCTGCCGCCGCACCAGGTAGCGGCGGGCGATGTGGCGCTTCTCCTCCAGCGTGTAGCCGGCCAGCTCGATCGTCTCCATGCGGTCGAGCAGCGGCCCCGGGATCGTGTCGAGGAGGTTGGCGGTGGCGATGAAGACGACATCGGAGAGGTCGAACTCGAGGTCGAGGTAGTGGTCGCGGAAGCTGTCGTTCTGGGCGGGGTCGAGGACCTCGAGCATCGCCGAGGCGGGGTCGCCGCGGAAGTCGGCGCCCATCTTGTCGATCTCGTCGATCATGAAGACAGGGTTGCGGGAGCCGGCGTCGCGGAGCGCGCGGATGATCGTCCCCGGCATCGCCCCGATGTAGGTGCGGCGGTGGCCGCGGATCTCGGCCTCGTCGCGGACGCCGCCGACCGAGATCCTCTCGAACTCCCGCCCCAGCGCTCTGGCGATCGATTTGCCGAGACTGGTCTTGCCGACGCCGGGCGGGCCGACGAAGCAGACGATCGGTCCCGGCGATTCCGGGTTGAGCTTGCGCACCGCCAGGTACTCGAGGATCCGGTCCTTGATCTTCTCGAGGTCGTAGTGGTCGGCGTCGAGGACCTCGCGGGCGTGGGTGAGGTCGAGGTCGTCCTCGGTCTGCTTCGACCACGGCAGCTCGACCAGCCACTCGAGGTAGGTGCGGATGACCCCGTGCTCGGCGGCGGCGGGCGGCAGCTTCTCCAGCCGCGAGAGCTCCCGCTCGGCGGCTTTCAGCGCGTGCGGGGGCAGTTCCGCCGCCTCGATTTTCTCCCGCAGTTCGTTCGCTTCGGCCTGCTGCTCGTCCTCTTCGCCGAGCTCCTCCTGAATCGCTTTCAACTGCTGGCGGAGGAAGAACTCGCGCTGGCCCTTGTCGATCTCCGACTGCACCTGCGACTGGATCTGGCTGCCGAGCTGGACGACCTCGAGCTCGCGGGCGAGGATCCGCGAGAGATGGCGCAGGCGCTTGGCGACGTCGACCTCTTCCAGCAGTTTCTGCTTCTCCTCGGTGCCGATCCGCAGCGCCCCGGCGATCAGGTGGCCGAGCGCCGCCGGGTCCTCGATGTTGGCGACCGCCATCTGCAGCTCCTCGGGCAGGTAGGGGATCTGCTCAATGATCTCCGAGAAGGTGCCCTGGACGTTGCGGCTGAGTGCCTCCAGCTCCGGGGTCGGCTCGATCACGTCCGGCAACTCGCTGATCCGGGCCACCATGTAGGGCTGCTCGGCGACGAAGTCGCCCAACTGCACCCGCTGCATCCCCTGGACGAGGATTCGCAGAGTGCCGTCGGGGACCTTGACCATACGGGCGACGGCGCCGACGACGCCGACGCCGTAGAGGTCGCTCGGCCCCGGCACCTCGTTCTCCGGATCGCGGGAAGTGACCATCGCCAGCATCCGGTTGCTGCCGAGGACGTCGTCGATCAGCCGGATCGAGCGCTCCTGCCCGACCGCCAGCGGCGCCAGGTTTTCCGGGAAGGTGACGGTGTCGCGCAGCGGCAGCACCGGCAGCGCCTCCGGCAGCGGCTGGTTGGCGCGGATCGCGTCCTCCGCGTCGAGCGGCGCGTCGACCACTTCGAGGACCGGCGCGCCCTCCATCACTTGCGATCGATCGGCACCCGGCGGGTGCTCTCGTTGGGATCGCGCAGCGGCAGGTCGATCCGCAGGATCCCCTCTTCGTAGGTGGCGCTGGCGCGCTCGGCGTCGACCTCGACCTGCAGCTCGACGACGCGGCGGAAATGTCCGGAGGGGATCTCGATCTGCTGGTAGACGCGGCCCTCGGACTCCTGCACGTGGCGCTCGCCGACGATCGCCAGGTGGCGGCCGCTGACCTCGATCCCGACCTCGGAAAGCTCGACGCCGGCGAGGTCGACCTTGACGATCGCCCGCTGCGGGTCGCCGCAGTAGTAGACGTCGACGTTGGGGGAGAAACCGCTGGCGCGGCGGGTGACGTAGCGGGTGCGGCTCCAGGTGTCCCCCATCACCTGGTCCATCTCCCGGCGCATGCGGGCGAAGTCGGCGAAGAGATCGCGCTGGGGCATCGCCGAAACCTTAATGCGCTCAGGCGAGCGGGTCCTGTCAGGGGGAGGGGGCTCTCGTCCTCCAAGATGCGGGCGAGAACCCCCTCCCCCTGCCACCCGCTCGAGGAGCGGTCAAGCGGGACGGGATGCCCAGCGCGGGGCTCGCATGAGAAGGACAGGCTGGCGGGGTGGGACGAGGCCCTCTGGTCGGTTCGGCCGGAAGGTGGCGCAGGCCTCGTTCAGCTCGAGGGCGCAGAGGAGGTTCTTGCGGAAATAGCAGTCCTCACACGTCGGGGGCTTTGGCTTGCGCGGCACGGCGGGCATGTTTGCATCCGGTCCGGGAATGCGCGAGGGCCGTTTCCGCAAATCGGCGCGTCTTTGAAACAGCTTCGTCACAGCTTCCCTGCGTCTTGCGGGAACCCGGCCTTGCGGCGCTAATATCGAGGGCGATGGAGGGTCATTCCCGGACCGAGAAGCTCTCCGCTTCTCCCCAACTTTTCAAGAGCGACTTCCTCAACTTCTTCTCCCGCGTCCACCCCGCGGTGCCGGCGATCGTCTTCGTCCCGGTGGTGGTGGCGATGGAGTGGATCGGGGCGGATCGCGGCTGGGCCGCCTGGCAGTTGGCGCTGCTGACGCTGGCCGGGGTCGCCGTCTGGACCCTGACCGAGTACTGGCTGCACCGCCTCCTCTTCCACTGGGAGCCCGACAACGCCTTCGGCCGCCGCATGCACTTCATCATCCACGGCATCCACCACGACCACCCCAACGACAAGCTGCGGCTGGTGATGCCGCCCTCGGTCTCGATCCCGCTGGCGGCGCTCTTCTTCGTCGGCTTCCGGCTGGTCCTCGGCGATGCCGCCTTCCCCACCTTCGCCGGCTTCATCGCCGGCTACCTCTTCTATGACTACACGCACTACTACGTGCACCACTTCGTCCCCAAGACGGACTTCGCCAAGCGCCTGCGCGAACACCACATGCGCCACCACTTCCAGGACCACAGCTACGGCTACGGCGTCTCCTCGCCGATTTGGGATCACGTGTTCAGGACCTATCCGAAGAAGCGAAGCAAGTACCGGCAGTAGTTCGAGGCGGTTGGGGAGGGTCCGGTGGGGGTCGTTCGGAGCACCTCCGCCGCGTGAGGAGTTGGATGGCTGACGCCTCAAAGGCTTGTGGCGCGGCTCCATGCTGAGTACCTCACGACCCCCACCGGACCCTCCTTGTCACAGATCGGCATGCTGTTTCGTCTAGAGGACATGAACGGATCTAAGAAAGGTGTCGTGGTGGGTGGCGGGCCCGCTGGGTTGGTGGCAGCGGGGCGGTTGGCGGCTGGTGGAATCGAGACCGTGCTGCTGGAGAGCAGCTCGGGGTTTGGTGGGCGTGCTGCCTCTGAGAAGCAGCAGGGGTTCGACTTGAACCAGGGGCCCCATGCGCTTTATGTGGGGGGGCCGGCGCGGCGGGAGCTGCGGGCGATGGGGATTGAGCTGGAGTGGTGGAATCCGGCTTCTGCCGCTTCGGTGTTCCCGCGGGGGGGGAAGGCGAAGCGGACGCTTGGGGGGTCGGGGCAGCTCGGGCGTTGGTTCCTCGGGTTGCAGCGGACCGAGCC
>Ga0207691_10000285_pt1 | contig 49947 bp, 37 predicted proteins | sample KBSM13metaG_FD_184327 | JGI IMG/M metagenome (GOLD analysis project Ga0207691, IMG submission 184327) | Miscanthus rhizosphere microbial communities from Kellogg Biological Station, Michigan, USA - KBS M1-3 metaG (SPAdes) (version 2) | ecosystem: Host-associated > Plants > Roots > Rhizosphere >...
TTGGAAATGACCATACCCTTCGCCAGACATGTTATTTTTTCCACCGCTTGCGGGCAAATACTGCCGGTAAAAATTGCCGGTTGCGGAAAAATACCGCCGGGTACAAATTGCCGGTTGCGGAAAAATACCGCCAGATACAAATTGCCGGTTGCCGGCTTCACGGGATTGATTAATTTTATATGAGTCAGGATATAATTCTTCAGACCGTTATAGATTCTAACGCCAGGCTGTTTCATCGTACCCGCGAAAATCTGAGCTGTTCAATACGGGTCGATGCAATCAAATCACTTTATTAAAGCAGGTCTCTTGGGGGTTTCCATTGCCCTCCTCAGCATGGCCACATGGGAGGTATACCTGCGCAATCAGGGCTTTCCTATTTCATACGACGACAACGATCCTCTATGGGCAAATAAACGGGCCATGGTATATGAACCCAAAGACGAGGCTACCGTTTTCATTGGTTCCTCGCGGATCAAATACGATCTTGATATTCCTACCTGGGAGGCGATGACGGGAGACCGCGTCATTCAGCTGGCCAACCTGGGCAGCAGCCCGCGACCCGTGCTCACGGATTTATCCAACGATCCGCATTTCGCAGGCAAACTGATCATCGACGTCGTGGAAGGATTGTTCTTCTCAGAAGTGAACCGCCGCGACGTGGAGACCTTCGGCAAAATTTCCTATTTCCATCAGGTCACCCCTACCCAGAAATTCAGTTTCCAGGTAAATCATTTCCTGGAATCCGAATTTGTTTTTTTGGATCAGACTGCTTTTTCTTTCAATGGCCTGATAAACAAACACCGGGTAAACAGACCGGGCGTATTTCAGCTTGCCATCTTTCCGGACGAATTCCATGGAAACACATTCGGCCGGCAATCCTTCATGATGACCCGGTTCCTTACCGATACCAGCCTGCAGAGGAAAGTGCAGGACATATGGGCTTTCAATTTAAAGCAGCCAAGAAAACCTCCGGTAAGGGGTGATAGTCTGCAGATGATGTTGTATTCCATCAAAGCCCAGGTTGACAAAATCAAAAGCCGTGGTGGAAAGGTCCTGTTTGTCCGCCCTCCTTCCAGCGGCCCCTTTCGCACGGGAGAACTTAAAAATTATCCCCGTGCTCTTTATTGGGATGCCCTGCTGAAAATAACCGGATGTCCCGGTGTTTATTTCGAAGACTATCCGGAAACCGCACACATGATTTGCCCCGAATGGTCTCACCTCACTCCTGCCGATGCCGTAGTTTTTACGCGTACCTTAGTAAGAGCCCTGGAAACAGAAAAAGGATGGTCCTTTCCTAAAAAAAATTAAACGGCTGCTATGCTAACATCATTTAAGCGAAGGGACTTTCTCAAAATGGGCGGAGGGATTACGTTGGGTGCGGCCCTGCTCCCCTCTTATTTGATTCCGAGATTTTCAAAAGCGAATCCCGGGATTGCCATCCAGCTGTATACGGTAAGAACGGAATTTGAAAAAGATATTCCGGGTACGCTGAAACGCATCCGCGAAATCGGTTTTGAATATGTCGAAACAGCCTTCTGGCCAAAGGATGTCACCCTGGCACAGGCTGCCAAATATATTCGTGACGCGGGCCTGAAAGTGGCTGCCTGTCACGTGGAGATCCCCATTGGCGAACACCAGGCCACGATGCTTGAAACCGCCCGCGCCTTCGACTGCAAAAAAATGATCTGGCACGGATGGCCGGAAGACAAAAGATACAGCAGCCTGGAAGGGACAAAGGAACTGATCGGCATATACAATGATGCGGGAAAATGGGCTGCCTCGCAGGGACTTTCATTCGGCCTGCACAATCACTGGTGGGAATACCGCAACAAAGTAGGCGGGCGCTTTGTCTATGAATGGTTGCTCGAAGGTGTTGATCCGGAAATCTTCTTTGAGCTCGACACTTACTGGCTTAAAACGGCCGGCAAAGATCCGGCGCAGATTATTCAGCTCTTTGGCAGCCGTGCAAAATTCCTTCATCTGAAAGACGGTCCCGCACGCTGGTCGGACGATCTTCCGAAAGACAACCCGGATCCCATGACCCCACTCGGGCAGGGCACACAAAATCTTCCCGCCATCTTCAAAGCGGCAGAGAAAAATATTGAATGGCTCGTGCTTGAAATGGACCAGGTATCTATTGATGTGTACGAAGCCATCAAAGAGAGTTATGCCTATCTGCAAAAAAACGGACTGGTCTCCGCGCGTTGAATAGAACCACGAACGCAGGTTAGCTGATTATGCCGGTGTAGTGTACGATCGAAAAGATCTTTCCACTGTTCAAATTGAGTCCGCCTGCCTTCAGGTATACCGTATAATCTTTCTGCGATTTACCCTTGCTATCAGGTCCCCATTAAAAAAAAATGACTGCATCCCGCTTGCCGGAATGCAGTCGTCGGTTAATATAAGGACTATTGCTTTGAACTCAGTTCAGGTTTGTAAATCAGCAGTTCCGACCAGCGGCTTTCCACCACTTCAATGTATTCCTTGGAAAATGCTTCATATGTTCCGTCTCCTGTGGTAGGAAAACGGTCTTTCATCGGTTTCCGGTAACCGGTTGCCAGTTCCTTAAGTCCGGCCTTTAACCGGGTTACGGTCACAAAGCCCGGGTTACCCGATGCGACTTTCATATAAACAGCCACCGATTCGTTGCCAGCCTGCCAGGCTGCCTTCCACTTCTTTAATAAATCCGGTGCATTTGCAATCTTTCCGGGTTTGATATTCGAATGGTTGATCACGATCTTGTCAGCATAATCGGTCAATGCCACCGTGCTGAGATCGGTCTGGAACTCCAGATATTCCGATCCGCCGCGGTCTATCGTAAGCGGCGCCACGTTTTTTGTATAGTCTTCCGTGTGTTCCGCGCCGAGGTCATTGCGGCCGTCCACCTGTTCCCAGGAAGTAGGGCCTTCTGTAACTAAATATCCTCCGGCATCCGGGCCTGACTGGATCTCCCACACCCTCCACTTCCAGTCACCGGTATGGTATTTCTGGGCATGCGAGGCAAGCGCTTTTTCAAATTCCGCGATTTTGTCCTGGCGGGGGAAAATACGCGTTCCGTTTAGAACAAGTTTTGCCTGGCTGAATCCGATAAAAGGAACCAGCAGACACAATACGAGCATCTTTCTCATGTTTAGAGATTTTGGGTGAAATAAAACTAGGCGGGAATATTCCGTAAGGTGGGAAGGATGGGGATAAGGAAGGCATAAGGTAACTGTAATTATCGGGGGTAAAAAATAAATCGCTACGACGGGCAAAGTAAACCCTCCCTGCCCTGTCTGAGAGGGTCTTATTCCCTCTCGTTAAAGGATCATTAAAAAAGGGTATCCCTGCAGGCATTGGAAAATATTTTTCTATTTGAATTTTCCTGCTATCTTTGCGCCGTGGAAAATATAAATTCATAAATATTTTCCATGGGCATAACCCATGAGGGAAGAAATAGTACAAACCTCGCTGCAGCGTTTCCTGAAATTCGGTATAAGGAAAATGACGGTCCAAAAGCTCGTGGCCCCGCTGCGCATTTCCACCAAGACCGTATATAAGTATTTCAATGATAAGGAAGACCTGCTCAAAGAATGCCTGTCCGTTCATTACACGAAGCTTCTGGAAGGCATTCCGGCGTTGGAAAACCAGCCCGACGCCGTACAGGCCATGCAAAGCCTCTGGCAGCAAGCCCTGGATACGGATTTCGGTACCAACCAGCTGTTCTATCACGACCTGAACTACTACTACCCCGAATTGCAGGATGAGATCCTTCTGAAAAACCGGAAAAAGATTTCTGCGGCCCTTATCAAGCTCATAAACAGGGGCGTGGAAGAAGGCCTCTTTAGAAAAGACCTCAACGGTCCTGTCATCCTCGAAACGATGACCGTACTATACAGCTCCCTTACCCGGACAAACCAGTTTAAGAAATTCAAAATGCAACCCCGCGACCTGGCCCAACAGACCATCATGGTGTACCTGCGGGGTATTTGCACCGATAAAGGATTAAAAAAAATCAATTAAATCATATGCGAAGGATCTGCCTGTCTATTTTCCTGCTTTCAACGCTTGCCGCATCAGCCCAAAACCCTGAACCGCTGAACCTGATGCCCGTTCCCTCTTCGGTGACCGCCAATGCAGGACAGTTTCCGATTACCCCTGGCTTCACTATATCCATACAGGCTGACCCGAAAGACACTTTGCTGTATGAAGCTATTGGCCGCATGTTCAATACCCTGAACCGCAGAACCGGATTGTATTTCAGGCAACAGTTTGCAGGCACTGGAAAATTCACCGATACAGCTTCCCTTCTCGTAAGAGTAAAACAAAAAGCGGCTGTCTCCATCGGTGTGGACGAATCATACCAGCTGAAAGTAACTGACCGGCAGGCGGTCATTGAAGCAGGCACCACCATCGGCGCTATAAGGGCCCTGGAGACGATGCTTCAACTGGAAACAGCCGACACGAACGGATTTTATTTTCCACTCGTGACGATCACAGACCATCCCCGCTTCGCATGGCGCGGTCTGATGATCGACGTTTCCCGTCATTTTATTCCCATGCCCGTCCTGAAAAGGAACGTTGACGCCATGGCGGCCGTCAAACTCAACGTGCTGCACCTTCATCTTTCAGACGATCAGGGATTTCGCGTCGAATCAAAACAATTTCCCCTCCTGCAGGAAAAAGGCTCCAACGGAAATTATTATACGCAGGCAGAGATCCGCGACCTGGTTGTCTATGCCGCGAAACGCGCCATCATCATTGTGCCCGAATTCGATATGCCCGGTCATTCCACCAGCTGGTTTGCGGGCTATCCCGCGCTGGCTACCAAGTCCGGGCCTTATGAGCCCGGTTCACCCTACAAGATTGACCGCAGCAAGCCCGTCAATCCCATGGAGCTGATGCAGACCATTCAGTCAACGCCCTTTCCGGCCTTTGACCCCACCAAAGAATCGGTCTACCAGTTCCTCGACCGTTTCATTGCTGAGATGTGCGCCCTCTTTCCTTCTCCCTATTTTCATATCGGTGCGGACGAAGTCAACGGTGTCGCATGGAAACAGGATTCCGGCATCGTCGCCTTCATGAGAAAAAATCACCTGGCGGATACAAAAGAGCTGCAGGCTTATTTTGTAAACCGGGTGTATAAGTTGGTGAAGAAGCAGGGTAAGAAAATGATCGGCTGGGATGAACTCTTTACTAAAGATCTTCCTAAGGACGTTGCGGTACAGGTCTGGTCTCCTTTCGCACCTCCTGCGCTGGTACAAAACATCGTATCACAGGGCAATCCTGTAATTCTTTCGAAAGGCTATTACCTCGATCATTTTATGCCGGCTTATATCCACTACGGTCTTGAATTTCCTAACGCGGATATCCTTGGAGTCGAAGCGGCCCAGTGGACCGAATTGGCGGATGGGGAAAATCTCGAGACCCGGATCTGGCCACGGATGGCAGCCCTGGCAGAGAGATTCTGGTCTCCTAAAGAAGTGCGCGATTCGGTAGACATGTACCGCCGTCTCTTCATTACAGCTGACCGTCTTGCGGAAAACGGACTGAGCTACGAAAGCAATTATGACCGCATGGTCTTACGCTTTTCTGCCGCTGAACATTATACCGCCATGCGCAACCTGATTGATGTGCTGACGCCCGTTAAAGGCTATAAAAGGATGTTCGCTTCCTTAAATATGCCCGAATCATACAGCTATCCCACATCACCTATGATGCGTGCGGCAGATATCGCGTCGATGGATTCCCGCACGAAATGGGAATTCAGGAAGAACGTCGCTCAATTTCTGCTTACCAAAGACAGTATCTCCGAAGCGGCCATCCGCGATCAGTTGCTGATCTGGTCAGTAAACTATGATCAGTTAAAATCTCAGTTTAAACGCACGCCCATAACGGCGGAAATCGAAAAACAGTCTGAAAATCTTTCCTCTCTGTCAGCGGCAGCCCTCCAGGCGGTCGGATGGATCAGGGCGGGACAAAAACCTTCCGCTGAATGGTTGTCTGATCACAAAAAGCTGTTCACCGACGCTTCAGGAATTTATGGTGAAACGGAACTTGCTGTCTATCCCGAACTGATGTCTCTGATTGAACAAAGGATGATTCCATTGCCCGCTTCATACCCGCTGTTTTGACTAGAGATTGCAGAAGGATTCACTGTAAATCTGTAATTTTAGCTGCGCCGGTTCTGACCTTTCAACTGATCACATGTTCAGGCTATTCCTCTTCTGCATATTATCCCTTTTCCTGTTTGGATTTTTAAAAATCCATTGGGACAAAGAGAGAAATTCTGCCAGGCCTGCCCGAAATAAAGAAAACATCTATAGCTGCATGCCCACAAACGGGGAAGGTGTCGGATTGCCGGTAAACGGCAAATTCATCACCGTCCTTCCCGGTTGGGGTAATTATTCCTGCCCGGTTTCAACTACCAGCGACAGCGCGCAGTTTTATTTCAACCAGGGGCTGAACATGTATTACAGCTATCACTGGCGGGAAGCAGACGCATCTTTCCGCGAAGCAGCGAGATTTGATTCCGCGCTTGCGATCGCCTACTGGGGTCAGGCCCTTGCCCTGGGTCCCGGATATAATTTTTCCCTGCATTATAAAATGAGAAAGGAAGTGCCTGCTGCCATCCGTCTGATGAACAAATACGCGGACAGGGCTTCACCCAAAGAAAAAAAGATTATAACGGTCATGAATATGCGCTATACGTCTGATTCCAACGACCTGGAAAGAAAAGCGCTTAACCTGGCCTACGCACATGGTATGCACGACCTCATACCGCTGTTTCCCAATGACCCGGATATTAAAATTTTATATGTTGACGCGATGATGCTTATCCACGCCTGGGATATGTGGAATAACGACGGCAGTCCGAAAGAATGGACGCCCGAACTGGTTCGTTATTGCGAAGAGGTCCTGAAAGAATACCCGACGCATCCGGCAGCATCGCATTATTATATTCACCTGACGGAAGCCTCCCGGAATCCGGAAATTGCGCTGGTTAGCGCCAACACATTGAAAAATACAATGCCCGGTGTGGCGCATATGATCCATATGTCCAGCCATGAATATGAAAGAAACGGATCCTATGCCCTGGGCGTGGAAGTCAATGACCGTGCGGACGAAGACCTGATCAACTATGCGTCCCTGGCCGGCAATATCAACCTGAGTCAACACGCCTCCCACTATTTCGCCGTGCAGGCTTATTGCGGCTTAAGCGGCGCCATGTATAAGAAAGGTTTGTCCGATGCCATACGCTGCAGGGAAAGTGCGCATCCCGATCACGACAATACCTATAGTCAGTTCCTGTACATGATGCCCTCATTTACCTGGATCCGTATGGGCAAATGGAAGGAAATTTTTGAACAGGCACCGGTTCCTGACAGTACATGGACTTATGCGGGACTTCTGGATGATTTTGCAAGGGGAATGGCCTATGCCAATACGGGTCATCCCGATTCAGCTCGGCTCTGCCTGCTTGCTTTGCAAAAGAAATCGACGGACACCATCCTGGCCGAAGCAGATACCCTTACCAATACCGCACTCCAGAATGCAGAAATTGCGGGGAACATTCTCTCTGCTTCGATTTATTATGCTGAAAGAAAATATGATTCGGCGATAGCCCATCTTCATCAGGCCATTCAGGTGGAAGACGGAATGTTTTATGCCGAACCGAAAGGCTGGTTGATTCCTGCCAGGCAGTGGCTGGGTGCTGTCTACCTGAAAATGGGAAAGCCTGCCATGGCAGAAAAAATTTATCGTGAAGACCTGACCTGGAATCCCGGCAACGGCTGGTCCCTGCTGGGGCTTTGCCAGAGTCTGCAGGCTCAAAACAAAACGGCCGGGATCGAACAATACGAAAAAGGATACCGGCATGCCTTCTCTGCCGCAGAGCAAATCCCACCCGCCTCGGTTTTTCTGAACTAATAGTAGGCGATTCCTTACGCCCGCAAACTGCCATACCAGGCGCTCTGACTACCCTGAAAAAATGTCAACCACTAAATGAAGTGGGCCTCTCCAGGATCTATGGAGGTATCCATCTGCGCAGTTCTGACTTTGTCGGTCTTGCACAGGGCGACAAAATCGGACAAATCATCGGCAACCTGAAATTCTTAAAATAACAACGGAGACAACCGGACATAACAGAGTCGGTTTCCTCTTTGCGATAAACCCTGCAGCACCTGCCGACTGCAGGGTTTATTATTGGATTTTCCCGTCCGTAAAAATTCATTTCATCCCGGCTCCCCCCGGCCGGTTATCTTTCCGGAAATAAAGTATATTTAGTGAACCTCCGCTAAATATGCTATATGAAACTCAATACTGACGCTGGTCTTCCCAACTCGGAAAACCAGGAAAATCAAAACCCCGACACCAGCTCCGCAACATCCTCCATCGACCGCCGCAAATTCGTAGAGATCATGGCAGCTTCAGCCATCGGTTTTACCATCGTCCCGCGACATGTGCTCGGTGGAAAAAACTTTGTAGCGCCAAGCGACAAAATCACCCTCGCCTATGTCGGCATCGGCACCGAAGGAATCCGTGAACTTCTTCCGATGCTCGCCAATCCCCAGTTTCAGGTGGTGGCGGTCTGCGATCCGAACAAAGAAGCCGTTGGCTATAAGGACTGGGATACAGACGGACTGAAAAATGAGATCCGCCAGGCAATCCGTAAACCAGACTGGCAGCCGGGCGGTGACAATACCATCCCCGGCGGAAGGGAAAACGGTAAATCCATCGTCGACAGTTTCTACGCCAACGTCCATCCCGAACTCGGATACAAAGGATGTTCGATGTATGCCGACTATCGCGAGCTGCTGGATAAAGAAAAAAATATTGATGCCGTAAAAGTTATTACGCCCGATCATTTACATGGTTTATTCTCGATGGCAGCCATCAAAAGAGGGAAAAACGTGCTGGTGCATAAACCGCTCTCCAACCGGCTCATCGAAGGGAAGAAAGTTATTCAGATGGCGCGGAACAGCAAGGTGATAACCCACCTCATTCCCTGGGATTATAACGGTTCCATGACCGATATAATGACCTGGATAAATGCGGGTGCCATCGGAAAACTCACCGAAGTGCACAACTGGACAAACCGTCCCGTCTGGCCTCAGTACGCGCAGATTCCGGAACCCGCCCAGGTGCCCGCCAGCCTGAACTGGGACCTCTGGCTCGGCCCCGAAGCCGACCGGCCCTATTCCCCTAACTATACCAACATGGTTTTTCGCGGATGGTATGATTTCGGCGGCGGATCCATGGCCGATATGGGACATTATAGCCTCTGGGCTGTATTCAATGCCCTGCAACTGACCAGTCCAACAATCGTTGAACCGAACCTCAGCCATGTATGCGCTATGCACGACCCCGTGCCTTACGAGATAAAAAATGATTTCTCCTTCCCCATGGCAAGTTCCGTCCGCTTTAAATATCCCGCGAACGGTGCAAGACCGGCGGTAGACCTTTGCTGGTATGACGGGGGCATGCGTCCGCCCACTCCGCCGGAACTACTGGAAGCAAACAAAGAACTTCCGAGGGAAGGAATGATGTTTGTAGGCGATAAAGGAAAAATTCTCGCAGGATTCAATATCCAGGACCCGCAGATCATCTCCGGCAGCAGCATGCAGCCCGCTCCCGCGCCGCAAAAGCCAAGCCATGAAGAAAGAGAACAGGCCGCGCTTTCTCTTTTCGCCGATGCATGCAGGTCCGGCAAACAGTATCCCGGGAATTTTGGCGAAGCGGAATATATCACCGAAGCCATCAACTTATATGCATTGTCGCTGAGAACAGGACGCATGTTGAAATATGACAGCGCCAGTGTGAAAATTACCAACTATCCCGAAGCCAATGCCTGGCTGGACAGGAGTTACCGCAAAGGCTGGGAACCTGATTCGATATAACATAATCTGTCATCTCAAAAACAAAACATGAAAAATTTTAACCGGAGAACCTTCCTCAACAAAAGTGGAAAAGGTTTGACTGCCTCGCTGGCCCTCTCAGGGCTTTCCTTCCCCGTGATCTTAAAAAATATGGCCGGTGGTGTCATCGATCAGCCTTTCGGATTCCAGACCTGGGTGGTACGCGAGATGCTCGCCAAAGATTTTGCCGGCACGCTCAAGACCATGGCTTCTGAAGGATACCAGCTGGTGGAAATGTGCTCTCCTGCAGGATATGTGGACAGCGGGTTCGGACCTCTTACAAAAATAAAACCCGCTGACATGAAGAAGATCATCAACGATAGCGGGTTGCAATGTCCAAGCTGCCATTTCGGATTTTCGGAACTGACCGATCATCTGGATGAACGCATCGAATGGTCGACTCAATTGGGACTCTCCGTTATGGTCTGTTCAAGCTTCGGACTTCCAAAGACCGCAACCCTGAACGATTACATGACCGCCTGCGACAAACTGAATAAAGCAGCGGAGAAAATAAAAAAGGCCGGTATGATGACGGGTTATCACAACCATGAAACGGAATTCACCATGCTCGACAATAAGCTGCTCTATGACGAACTGATGGGCCGCCTGGATCCGAACCTCGTCAAAATGCAATTCCAGACAGAAGTGATCAACCTCGGATACAAGGCCTCCACTTATTTCAATAAATATCCGGGAAGATTTATTTCAGCGCATCTGTCCGACTGGACAACCGAAAAAAAGGAAGTCCCCATCGGACAGGGAATTATAGACTGGAAAGAATTTTTTATCGCCGCTAAGACCGGCGGTGTCAAATATTTCTATGTTGAAATGAATTTCGATACACTGGCAGCCAGCGCTACTTATCTCCGCCAGTTAAGCGTATGAAGAAGATGTAAAGAACCCCGCTATCCCGATATCAGGCGCGGCTGACAAGGGCATAGGCATTTCCGAAGATGGACCGGTCTGCGCGGGCGGACTTATTTTTTTCATTACTGGATTTCCAGTAAACCCAGCATGCCAGGATGGCTAAAAACAGGATAATGGCCGAATAGAGATAAATGGGAGTTTTTGCCTTCCCTGTAAATTCCTCCACCACACTGGCCATTTGAGTTTCATCATGGCAGTTTCTGCAACACATCACCACTTCCTTTTTTCCAACGGGAAAAACCGGAATAAAACAGAAATGAAAATAAGAGCGGTAAACCTGGATCTCACGATCGTAAGCACGACAGGGATAACATATATGGTCCGTATCAAACCAGGCTCCAATCCTGATGGCACGGATTCCGAAGATGAAAAGCATACCCAAAGGTAGCCCAAAAACCTGGCTTCCGCCAGTTGGTTTATTGAGAGGATGTTTGCCGCCTGTTCTGAAATCCTGTCGGCAACACGCAGATGCGTTCTCATTCAGTTCGCAGACTTTTGGCAGGATTTGCCATGGCTGCACGGATCGCGTGTGAACTGATGGTTATCAGGGCAATGAATATCGCCAGGGCGCCCGCCACAATAAAGATCCACCAGCTTATGCTGATACGGTATTCATAATCCTGCAGCCAGTTATTCATCATCCACCAGGCAACGGGGAATGCGATGATGGAAGCAAATACAACAAGCCTGATAAAATCCTTCGATAAAAGCCCTGCAATCCCTGAAATGCTGGCACCCAGCACGCGCCTCACCCCGATCTCTTTCGTCCTCCTTTCTGCGGTATAGGCAGCAAGACCGAAAAGTCCAAGGCAGGATATCAGGATGGCCAGGCTGGCGAATACCCTTGAAAGCTTACTGACGAGGGATTCATTATAGAACATGTCGTTAAACTGGTCGTCTACAAAACGGTATTCAAAAGGAAAGACCGGGTTGTTCTTTTTTATGACAGATTCCAGCGCCGGAATAATCTGTTCAGGCCTGGCGCCCGTTTTTGTCCTGACGTACATGGTATTTTCAAAGCGCGGAGCGGTACATATGAACATAACCGGGTCAGGTTTACCATACATATTGCCATAGACAATATCATTGACTACGCCTACCACGGTAACATGAAGGCTGCTGTCATTTTCTGAATAAATCCTCTTCCCGATGGCGCTTCCCTTACCCATCAGCCTGGCCAGTGATTCGGTGATGATCCCACCAACAATGCCCGGTGGCTTTTCAAAATTCACTGTGTCAGTGATCTCAAAATCCCTTCCATCCAGCAATTTCAGTCCTGAGGTCTTCATGTATTCAACGCTTACATCGCGCCATGAAACCAGGACCTTGTTACCGGGAGGTTTGCTCTCCCAGGCCAGTTCATCCGTATTGTTGCCGCCGTATATAGTCTCATGATCTGAAAGTGCCACATTCTCGACGAGCCCGGTATGTAAGAGCTCCTGTTTGATAGATTCGAAATGCTTTGACATATCGCCCTGCATTTTGATTTCTACCAGCTTGTCCTTGTCGAATCCCAGACCGCGGCTTTTTACGTAACGGATCTGCTGATAGATGACCAGCGTGGCAATGATCAGTATCACCGAAATGGCAAACTGTCCGATAACAAGTCCCTTGCGTATGATGGCGGCACTGCCGGTTTTTAATTTAATGCTCTTCAGTACTAGCACAGGATTGAAGGAAGACAGGTAGAGCGACGGATAACTGCCCGCGACCAGTCCGCAGGTGATGGTGATGATGAACAAAGCAGCGAGATGCAGCGGTTTGTCCAGTCCCAGGCTGAGGTTTTTCTGAACCAGCAGGTTGAAGGCCGGTAAAATAAAATTCATGATCAGCACAGCGAGGATCATCGAAAGTGTCGCCATCAGCAATGATTCACCAATAAATTGCATCGCCAGTCTTCCCCTGCCGGCACCCATTACTTTTCGAACGCCCACTTCTTTCGCTCTCTTGTCACTTCTCGCCGTGGAAAGATTCATAAAGTTTATACAGGCGATGACCAGGATGATCCAGGCAATGGTCGAAAAGAGTCGCACATAGGTGATGAATCCCTTGCCTGTTGGTTTCCCGTTTTGAAAATCACCGTAGAGATGCCAGTCGTTCATCCCGAAAAGGAAAACATGACCAAGAGACTGCGGAGCCCTTTTCTGAACAAAATCATACAGGCGCTGGTTGACAGCCGTGATCTGCGCGCCGGGCTTAAGTTCCATATAAGTTGATATACTGTTGTTCTCCCACTTCTGGGCCCAGGGGCTTTGCTGATACCAGATGTCAAAAGGTGCAATCCATTCAAAACGCAGTGAGGAATTCTCAGGAATGTCTTTTATCACGCCGCTGATCACATAGTCCTGCTTGTTATCCATTCGCACGGTCCTGCCTAAGATTTTTTTGTCATCACCAAAAAACTTCCTGGCCGTTTTTTCAGTAAGAATCAGGGAATGCACCTGCGGAAAAGGATTAGCCGGATTCCCTTCCAGAAAAGGCAGGGTGAACATGGAAAAGAGAGATGGTTCGGCAAACTTGCCTGAAGCATACAAAGATTTTTCGCCGATATTAAAAAGCATGCGCGTATCGCCTTCTGTCGTCCGGCAGCTGTTGGCAATGCCCGGAATTTCAGCAAGGGCGGCGGGTCCCAGCACACCGGGTGTTGACCAGTGTGTAAAAACGCCTGAGGTAAGGGTGGCGTTTACGCGCGCAAAATAAAGTCTGTCCTTTTTCTCATTGAACCGGTCAAAGTTCAGCTCATCTTCCACCCATAAAAAGATCAGGGCGGCACATACAATGCCGACTGCCAGTCCGAAAATATTGAGGAAGCTGTTCGTTTTATTTTGCCATAAATTCCGGAAAGCGGTCTTCAGGTAGTTAAAGAACATGCGGGATCTTTTTCTTCCGGATCATCCAACGGGATGCCGGACTGTCAAAGATCTAAAAATCATCTGATTGTATTTATAAAACTTCTTCTCCCTGTCCGGTTTTGTTACAGCATTGTACGTTAAGGGGCGGCCAACGACGAACGGCCAACGGCCAACGAAAAAGGCCCCCTTTCAGGGGCCCCTGGATTTTCATACGGTTCGTCTACTGGAGGTTTTCCTGTACGCGATTCGTTCAGTGATTATTCAAAAACAAAACCGTTACCCTGTGCATTGGACATCAGAAATTCATATCCTATCCAGGCCTGGCCCTGGTCGGCCCATGCCCTGCTCCAGGAATTGAGTATCCGGAAAGCGCTTAAATTATCATCATAACCAATGATGACCATCGCATGACCCTCGCCTTCCGCTCCCTGGCTGGAAGACCAGATATAGGGGGCACTTAATTTTTTAAACCCGTCGTCGATGGTGGTCGCAAAGACTACGGGACGGTGGGCTACAAGCGCAGCCTTGATAGTTCGCAGGCTGGTCATATCTACCTTTTCGAATCCTGGTATCCTGGAACCGGACGCATTCAGGAACTGCAAACTGTCGGGCTGCACGGAACATTCAGAAGGATCGTAAGTCATACGGGCCAGCGAGGCCGCTCCTTCTTCGCGAAGGAGGTAAAGATTATCTATCAGGGATGTACAACCGCAATTTCCTTTGGCAATCTGGTTATACGTAAATGCAGGACTCAGGTTTCCGGTATCGCTGTATGCCTTACCTGCAGATTCATGTTGATAATAAGAACCGAGTCCGTATACCACGGCCCAGGCCGCACATGAACCCTGCGATCCCTGATCACCACTCTCCGGCATATCCAGCAGGAGCGAATCGGGCATGGTGGCTGACGTATCGCCGGAAAAATTAGAAATGGTTCCCGGGTCGATACCCAGCGTAACCGCATCACACAGCCCCGTTGAAAATGGATAATTCACGGGCAGCGTATCCTGTTTATTGTTCTGTGGGGGTATCTTCCCTTCCGACGAATATTCCTTCCGGCAGGATATGATCCCGATCAGCAGGCCGGCAAGGATAACAGTGTAGGTTGTTATCCGCATTAAAATAAATTTGGGTAGAAAGGAATATACCGGGTTTAACGAAGGAAGATCTCCGGGAGTTGTCCTGTAAATGTATAAGAGAAGTTAAAGTGCCTGCTTACAGGGGCACTGCTCTCAAAAGCAGCCCTTTAACCCGCATCCGGGAGATCACGATGCCGGCAAGAACGACGAAAAAAACGGCAATCATGGCTTCGGCGATCAGCATGATCTTGCTGTTGTACATATCATGGACCTTTCCATCGAACCAGGTCATGAGGACCACGGGCAGATTACCGAGAGAGGATAGCATGGAATACTTGGTGGCTGCGCTCTTCTTCCCGATGGCATACAGCAATACAGCCGAGAACGCGGCATTCATGAGTCCGAGCGCGAAGGCATAACCCAGCACGCCGAAAATATAGCCACCGGCAACAAAGGGTGAAAAAGCCACGATGAGCAATACAGCGGAACAGATCAATCCGGCGCCCAGGTAAGATTTAAACACACCCCATCGGTCGGCAATGATTCCGCCGGCAACACAACCCAGGGCGCTGACTATCCCGTTTAAGATCCCGTTGACCTGCACCACGGTGCCCAGTTCTACTTTCCAGTCAACAGCGATCGCGGACCACACGTTGGTAACCCCTCCGGCCCCGATGGGGAGGCAGATCAGGATGATCGCGAAAAGGGCGATGGGGATTTTAATCATGGAAACAATATTGCTCCCCATATTCAGCAGTTCGTCGGAAATCTTTTTTTCTTTGCTGCTTTCCAGGTCTTTTATGCGGAAGACGGCCAGGGCAAACAACAGGGAAATGACACCCATGCCGATACCCGCCATGGGAATGGATACATGCTCTGCGAGCCACAATCCCGCACCGCCACCCAGTCCCATTCCTCCGAGATTGCCTGCCTGGTACCACCCGGCTGCCCTTCCCTTATGGCCCTCTTCTATCCGGTTGGCCATAAAACTGCCGACGGGAAGCAGGATGAAAGTGGCTGCTACCTGGGAAATAAACAACATGATGGTCAGAAATATATCCTCCTTGGGTTTAAACGGCGTTACGCAGAAAAAGATAAGGCAGGCGACGCTGGAGAATATGCCCACCCAGAACCATTTGCGGAGGCTCAGGGTTAGATCCGCAATCGGCCCCCAGAGAAAACGCCAGAGATTGGCCGACACACCGACCGCGACAATGCTCGCCGTCTGTGCCACGGAGAATCCCGCATGGGCCAACAGGTAGGGTAAGGCTATGGTAGCAAATCCCTGACTGATGCCTGAAGGAACGACAAGAAAGAATATATTATACGGGCGGGTATACAGTGTCGGGGGCATGCAAGGGACTTAACGCCAAGATAAAGAAAGGTATTTCAAATGGCTCAATTAATTTTTCCTACATTTAGCTCTGCCCGTCCCCAGTTTTAATTCAGCCCTTTCTCAATAATACCCCGATCCGCCCCTTTAATAAATCAGTAGCGACCAGTTACACAATGGAAGGACAGTTCCCCTCTCAGTTGTGTTAGCTTCACAGTTAAACCCTAAGACATGCCTTCTTCCTCTTTAATCAAAGCTGGGATTCTTTCCGTTTTGCTGGCCCTCCTGGCGGCCCTTTCCTGGGAATTTTATCTGCGACACCAGGGAATTAAGATCGCCTATGATGACAACTATCCTCTCTGGGCCGACAAGCGCCGGCTTGTTTATGAACCCGCCGACAAGGCCATGGTCTTCATTGGCTCCTCGCGTATTAAATACGATCTCGATATCGACTACTTCGAAGACCATACCGGCCTGCATGTAGTCCAGCTGGCCGTGGAGGGTAACAGCCCGAGGCCTGCGCTCGAAAACCTGGCCGATGATCCCAATTTTAAGGGGAAACTCGTGGTGGATGTGACAGAACAGCTGTTTTTTTCCCTGAGCCCCTTTGCGGAAGACTGGGTAAGGCCCAGGATTAAATATTACCAGAACATCACGCCTACCCAAAAAGCAAGCTTTGAGATCGACCGGTTGCTCGAATCCATGTTTGTATTTCTTGACGATGAAAATTTTTCCCTGAACGCCATGCTGGTGGAAGCGCATTATCCGCAACGGCCGGGCGTTTTTCCCGATATCACTTTTCCTCTCGATTTCAGCAGAACCACCTTTCAGAGGCAGGCTAAGATGACTCCCCGCTTCCTGACAGATACCAGTCTTACGAACCGCGTAATGAACAACTGGCGGTTTCTGATGGTAGGCAATCCTGAAAAACCCGTTCGGGGAGATACCCTGCAGGGCATTCTCGATAAAGTGAAAAGCCAGGTAGACAATATCCGCAGCCGGGGTGGCGATGTACTCTTTGTACGTACGCCATGCAGCAACTTTGTACGGGATTTCGAAGTGAAAGCCTTTCCACGTAAGGAGTATTGGGACCGACTGCTGGCTTACACGGGATGCAAGGGGATTTATTATGAAGACTACCCCGCCATGGCTCAATTCGAATGTCCTGAAGCCTCCCATCTTTCTCCGGCACAGGCCACCATTTTCACGAAAAATCTCATACAGATCCTGAACGATGAAAAGGGATGGATCCCGAAAAAACTATAATCAGATCATGTTCATTCACCTCAATTCATGAACCATGTTATTTAACTCTTACACCTTCCTGGTCTTTTTTATCGTGGTGCTGATCCTGCACTATCTCCCCTTTTCCTGGAAGACAAAAAAGATCAACCTGCTGCTGGCCAGCTACATTTTTTATGCCGCATGGAATCCGCCGTTCATACTGCTGCTATGGCTTTCCACCCTCGTGGATTATTTTGTCGGTAAGGCACTGTATGCACAGGAAAATGTACATAAGAAAAAAATGCTGCTTGTGATCAGCCTGATCGGAAATCTCGGCATGCTCTGTTTTTTTAAGTACGGCACTTTCCTGCTCGAGAATTTCACCCACCTCGTGAATCTGCTCGGCGCTGACTATCACCCGGCCAAGCCAAATATCATCCTGCCCGCAGGGATTTCCTTTTATACGTTTACAACGCTTTGTTATACGATCGACATGTATAAGAAGGAAAGCAAACCTGTGCAATCCCTGCTTGACTTTTCCCTCTTCGTTACGTTTTTCCCGCACCTGGTTGCCGGACCGATTGTGCGTCCTCCACAGTTGGTTCCGCAGTTTGCAAGCCCGCGGCAGGCAAATGCCCAGCAGATGACGCAGGGACTTTTCCTGCTTACACTGGGACTATTCATGAAAGTATTTCTTGCCGACGGTATGCTGTCGGGTGCCGCCAACACCGCATTCGGAGCAGCGGATCCCCTGAAAACCATCGATGCATGGACGGGTGTGCTGGCTTTCTCCGGACAGATCTTCTGTGATTTCGCAGGCTATTCGACCTGTGCCATCGGTATCGCCATGTGCCTTGGATTTGTGCTGCCGAATAATTTTCTTTTCCCTTATGCCGCGGTGGGATTTACCGACTTCTGGAGACGATGGCATATCACACTCTCTTCCTGGCTGCGTGACTATCTCTATATTCCCTTGGGTGGAAACAGGAATGGGAAGTTCCGGACCTATATCAATCTCATGCTCACGATGCTCATCGGAGGACTATGGCATGGCGCGAACTGGACTTTTGTGGTCTGGGGCGGTCTACATGGTTTCTATCTCTGGGTAGAAAAAGCGTACCGCGACTCAAGGAAAAGAACACCTTCTCCCGTGCTGGCCACGACGGGCAAAGACTATATACGGTCTTCGATGGGTCCTTCCTTTACCAAACCTGTTGAAGGATACTTTCCACCGGAAACAAACCATCCTAAAAATTTCTACAACCTCATACTCGCACTGCTTACATTTTTCCTTGTCAATGTGACCTGGGTATTCTTCCGCGCTCCGGATTTTAAATCCGCCTGGCGCATGCTCCGTTCCATGTTTGTGAGAGTCTCCAATGGCATCCCCGTACTCAGCTATCTCGACATTGCCAAGGTGGCGATCATTATTCCCTTGCTGGTAGCCGCACACTGGCTGATGAGGAATACGACGATACTGAAGACGGCCGGAAAAACGCCCTGGTGGCTGTTGGGCATTGCGTGGTCCATCATGATCATATTGATTATGCTGAGTCAGAATGCCTCCAGCTCCTTCATCTATTTCCAGTTCTGATACCCGAAATCAGGTTTCGGTTATCAAATGGGGATCACTCTGTCCGCAGGCTGCTCACCGGGTTGGCCATGGCTGCCCGGACTGCTTTGAAACATATGGTCAGCAGGGCGATGCCAAGCGCCGTTAAACCTGATATAAGGAAGAACCAGGGTCCGATGGTGATGCGGTAGGCAAAGTTCTGCAGCCACTGATGCATGAAGTAGTAAGCAATTGGTGTGGCAATCACTGCGGCCAGTATAACCAGTTTCAAAAAATCCTTTGAGATGAGACCAACGATTCCCGCTACACTCGCGCCCAGCACTTTTCTTATTCCGATTTCCTTCACCTTGCGTTCAACGATAAAGATCGACAATCCGAAAAGTCCGAGGCAGGCGATCAGCAGGGAGATGCCGGCAAAGCCATAGAATATCCCTTCCATCTTTTGCTCGTTGCCATATTGCCGGTCAATGCTTTCATCCACGAAATGATAGTCAAGCGGCGTGTTCGCGAAGGTATTCTGCCAGACCCGCCTGAGATAGCGGGTGCTTTCATCCAGATGGGCCGCATCCATTTTTACCGAAATGCTGAATCCAAACTTTGCATAACCGATGACAAGCGCTTCCACCGGTTTGTGCAGGCTTTCAAAATTAAAATCCTTAACCACGCCAATCACATGGCGGATATCCTGTCCCTTTCCGAAACGCTTACCGATTGCATTCTCGGGTTTCTGCCAGCCAAATGTCCTTACCGCAGCCTCGTTAACGATCACGGCGCCTGCCGTATCTGTAGGTATGGAAGAAGAGAAGAAACGCCCCGCTGCCAGCTTCATATCATAGGTGTCAAAATAATTACTGTCAACATTCATCCCGTAAAGGCTGGTCGAAATCTCGTCTCCCTTCAGGTTCTCCGTAGTAGTCCATCCGTTTCCAAGACCGCCTACCACATTGCCTGAATGCAGACTCACATTCAGGATATGCGGATTCTTCAGCAGTTCAGAACGAAGCGCCCGATATTTCTTTGTGTTGGGGCCATCGTCGAAAGCGATTTCGACAACGGCTTTGCCATTGAATCCAAGCGACTGTTGCTGTACATAGTTCATCTGCCGGCTGATGATCAGGATCGACGCGACGAGTGCCACGGTAATCGTAAATTGAAATACCACCAGAGATTTTCGGATGATCTGGCCCGTCCTTCCCTGTGAAAAATTTCCTTTCAGTGCGGTAGCCGGGTTAAAGGATGAAAGAACATAAGAGGGATAAAGACCCGCCACCGTGGAGATGAGCAGGGTAAATCCAAACAGAAGAAAAATGTTTAACGGCTTCAGCAGAAAATCGTAGGGCTGGCCGATCCAGGCGGAAAATGCGGGCAGGATAACTTTAAGGAGGATTAATCCGCCAATCACAGCGGCCGTGCAAATAATCATGGTTTCAATAAAAAACTGACGGACAAGCTGAGGCCTTGACGCACCAACGACCTTGCGTACGGAAGTCTCTTTCGCTCTTTTCATTGCACCCGCTGTAGTCAGGTTGATGTAGTTAATGCAGGCCAGGAGCAAAACAATCAGTCCCACCGTACCAAAAATCCGGACAGCTGAAAGGCTGCCATTGTTGGAAGCATCATATCGCAGGCTGGATTGAAGATGAACTGATCTCAGCGGTTGTAAGGTATACCGGTAGTTCATCTTGTTCTCTTTCCACTCTTTTGCAGAATTGCGGGCTACGACTTCATTTACTGCCTTTTCGGTTTCTTTATAGCGGGCAGGGTCATTTAGTCTGATAAATGTAAAGGGCCAGCCGCCGACCCAGAGATTGTCCATATCAAAATGCCATCTTTCCATCATCACTTTTCTCAGATGGGAAGCCGGCGCCACCATGTCAAATTGTATTTGTGAATTCAGGGGACAGTCGCGGGCAATGCCGGAAACGATCATGGGATCCGTGCCATCCAGGATGATTGTTTTTCCTACGGGATCTGATTTACCGAAATAACGCAGGGCAGCGGATTCAGTGAGCACAACCTGGTTTGCCCGCTGAAGTACTTCGCCCGCCTTGCCCGATTTCAGCTGAAATCCGAAGAAAACAAAAAAATTGCTGTCTGCTTCAATGACATTTTTCTCTATGAACTGCTGATCACCGATCGTAAGCTTGTACTGCTGGCCGAACACACGGCATCCTGCAACAATAGAAGGAATCTGTTGGGGAAGGCGGAGCCCGAGGGCAGGACCACTCGGAGCCTGGGAAAACGATTCACTTTCGCTCTTAAATGTATTGACCACCCGGAAAATCTTTTCGCCCTCCGGGTGAAAATTGTCGTAGCTGAGTTCTCTCTGCAACCAGATCCCGATCAGCAGACATACCGTGATACCGATCGCCAGCCCGCTCACATTCAGCAGCGTAAACACCTTATTGCGCGTCAGGTTCCGCCAGGAAGTGAGAAAGAAATTTTTTAACATACAACATGGTTTTATGTGATGCTGCTTGCAACTACTCCGTCTTCAGGCTGTTTACCGGGTTGGCCGAAGCTGCTTTCAGGGTCTGGATTACAATGGTGACCACCGCAATAAGGAGGGCAATGGCGCCTGCCACAGCAAATACCCACCAGCCGATTTGGATCCTGAATGCATAATCCTCCAGCCATTTGCTCATGATGAACCACCCTACGGGTATGGAGAGCAGCAGGGATATGATTATAAGCTTCATAAAATCCCTTGACAAGAGGAATAGAATACTATTGACGGTTGCCCCGAGCACTTTGCGGATGCCAATCTCCTTGGTACGCTGCAGCACATTGTACGCTGACAAACCGAGCAATCCAAAACAGGCAATCAGGATGGCAAGAAAAGCAAATATGCCAAAGACCTTTCCGAACAGGAGATCGGCCTGGTATTGTTTGCCAAAGGATTCATCAAGGAAAAAATAATCGAACGGATCCTTGGGGAAGAAATTCATCCAGGTCTTTTTAAGCGCCGTAATCGCGGCCTGCGCATTTTCGCCCGAAAGCTTCAGGGAATAATACTGTGTATTGTTCGGCCGGGGAATAAGGATCATCGGATCGATGATTTTCTGAAGGCCCAGCTGATGGAAATTGGAAGTCACGCCTACGATGGTCAGCGTATCGCCATTACGTACCAGTTTTTGATTCACGGCTTCTGCGGCATCTTTAAATCCCATGAGCTTTGCCGCATTTTCATTCAGGATCGCGGTTTTCTCCGTGGTACCGAAAGACGGGGAAAAATTCCTTCCTGCTGCCATCGCTATCTGGTAAGAAGGAATAAAGTCGTAGTCGATGCCCAGGTTATACAGGGTCACCGCGGGCTGGTCGGAACCCAGTCTCCGCGAACCGTTGGTCCAGTAAATTTCATCCCCTGGTACACTGGTGGAAGCAGCAATGCTTTTTACTGACGGAATCTGCAGCACGGTGGACTTGAAGGGCTGGTAAACGAGTTTGTAAACAGAATCACCAAGTGTCTGCGGACCTTTAAGCACGAGAGTCCGCCGGATATCTGCACCCAGACTTTGGTTTCGCATGAAATTTACCTGTTCGTATACAACGATGGTTCCGGCGATCAGCACCACCGAAGTAATGAACTGCGCCACGATGAGGCTCTTGCGAAGCAGAAGGCCGCTGCCCGTATTTTTAAATGCTCCCTTCAGCACGGTGCCCGGTCTGAATCCGGAAAGCACAAAGGCTGGATAGAGTCCCGAGATGAATGTACCGATAAGGAATAATCCAAAGAAAAGGACCCAGTACATCGTGTGCAGGGACTGGCCCGTAAAATGATCCCTGCCCGTAAACAGGTCGAAGGGATGGAGGAGGACGAAGAAAATACAAAGTGAAAGCAGAAGTGAAATTCCATTCAGTACAAAACTTTCGGTGAGGAACTGCCGGATCAGGGTAACGCGCAGCGCGCCCAGCACTTTTCTCACACCTACTTCTCTTGCCCGCTCAACCGACCGGGCCGTCGCGAGGTTGATATAATTTATCCAGGCAATGCAAATAATGAAAACGGCGATCAGGAAAAGAAAAGAAACCGCTCCTCCGTTGCCATTGACCTCCGCTTCCTGGTTGTAGTTGGAATAGAGATGAATATCCGGCAGCGCGATCAGATGAAGTTCCGTCCGGTGATTGTTTTTCACAGCCCACTCCTGGGAATTGATGTATTTGTCTGTAAAGGAGGGCATCTTCGCTTCGAGACTCTGGTAATTCACGCCGGATTTCAACTGGATATACACGTAGAAATCGTACCAGCCCCAGGCGGTTTCACTGGCATTGGACGTGTCGCCCATGGCGATCATTTCTTTATTCAGGGTGCTGTAGGAAACGAGGTAATCCAGGATCAGGTGCGAATTTTCAGGAAAATCCCTGTATACGCCGGTTACCTGGAAAGGCTGCACATGGTCGCCAGAACGGTTTACCAGGGTTTTTCCCAATGCATCTTCTGCTCCGAAATATTTTCTCGCCATGGATTCCGAAAGGACGATCCTGTCGGGTCCGTTAAGTGCCGTGGAAGGGTTTCCTTTCAGGAACTGCAGGCTGAACATGGAAATACTGGCTGGATCTGCATAGTATCCCTTGGTCTCCGTGAACCGCATATCGCGGGCTTCATTGGAGAGTAAGAGGTTGTCGTCGATAAGCCGGCAGAAATTTTCCACTTCAGGAAAATCTTTTTTCATCGCAGGACCGATGGCGGGATAAGAAGTGGCGGATTTGTAAGCCAGTACGCCTTTCTGATAACTGTCGACGCGAATCCTCACAATCTGACCGGCCTTTTTTTCGAAACGGTCAAAGCTCCTTTCATAGGAAACATAGTGAAAGATCAGCAGGCAGCAGCTCATGCCCATGGTAAGACCGGCAATATTGAGAAAACTGTACCCTTTTCTTTTGAAGATGTTCCGGAAGGCGATACGCAGATGGTTGGCGAACATATCGGGCTTTTTGATGATCAGGCTATCCCCGACCGGCTCAATGGCCATGCCATTGTATAAATCCTTATTCAGCAACCGTCAAATGAAGAAGAAGCCTTCCGGGTGTCCGGAAATGGACAGTTCTTGTACGCTAACGGGGCGGTTTATTGCAGGAACGGTAAGGAACGTGATGAGCGGCATGAATCATCAGGAGTGATATGCATCATCCCCGGACTAATACGAAACTTTAGCAGCGGCGTGCATCTCCGGAGCGGTATGCATGTTCTATTCCTCGTCTGGCAGGAGTATATAGAAAGAAGTTCCCTTCCCTTCCACACCTTCGGCACGGATTAATCCCCTGTGCCTCTCCACGATCTTTTTACATAGCGCGAGTCCCAGTCCCGTTCCTTCAAACGAATCCCGGGGATTCAGGCGAATAAAGGTTTTGAAAATATCCTGCGCATAAGCCTGGTCGAAGCCGATGCCGTTGTCTTGAATGCTGATCTGCACATATCGACACGTGCTTCCGTCTTCCGAATCCACGATCAGCTTTTTTTCTGTGGCGACTTCAATATGTGGTGAATGGTCCGGCCTGACAAATTTCAGGGAGTTGGAAATGAGATTATACAGCATCTGATAGACCAGAATTGTTGAACCTCTCACTGATAGCAGGTCGCCATATTCAATAGTCGCTTTTTTTGCCGCAATATTCAGCTCCAGGTCGTTCTCGATGGATTTCATTACCTGGTTGAGGTCTACCTTCTCCTGTAAAAACTCGAAACCATCCAGCGAAGAATATTTCAGTACACCGTCGATCATGGCAGACATTCGTTTGGCTGCGTCTTCGATCTTGGAAAGGAATACCTGACCACCATCCGGAATCAGGTGCCCGAACTCTTCTTTCAGCCGGTCTCCGAAGATCCGGATCTTACGCACCGGTTCTTTAAGATCGTGACTTGCCACGTGCGCAAATTGTTGCAGGTCCTCATTCGATCGCTGCAGTTCGGTGGTTCTTTCCGCCACGATTTTTTCCAGCTCACTCGAAAATTTCTTGATGGCTATTTCAGCTTCCCTTTGTTTGGTCATATCATACACGATGCCCGTCAGCCTCTGCGGAACACCGGCTTCATCGAAACTTATTTTTCCTTTTGAACGCAGCCAGCGGATAATGCCATCCGGTTTCCCTGTAGTCCGGTATTCGTTTTCATAAGCGCCATTACCAGGCTTCATGGCTTTCTCCAGCTGAAGAACGGTTCTTTTCCTGTCATCCCGGTGTACATTTTCCAGGACTATATTGTAGTCTACTTTGGCTTCTGGTTTTAATCCGAAAAGTTCCCTTGCCCTGTCCGACAAAATGAGCTTTCCTGTCTGGAAGTAATAATCATACATCCCGAGTTCAGCGCCTTCCAGTGCGAACTTCAGCTGCTGCTCGCTTTCCTCTATTTTTTTCCTTGCCACCACCTGGTGGGTTACTTCGTGGGCAATACCCAGCAGGCCCGTGATAACTCCACGCTCATCGCGACGCGGTTCAAAAGCATACCTGACATAAATCGTTTCCATATTGCCATAGCGGAGGATCTGCACCTCCGTTTCCGGTGATGCATAACTTTCGCCGGTTTTCATCACATGCTCCGAAATTTTATCGAAACCCTGTGCCCTGACCTCCGGCAGGACCTCCCACAGTGGTTCGCCTTCCGCCTGCTGACGGTTCCTGTCCCAGTACTGAAGCATGGTATCGTTGATCAGATCGATGACCAGGGATGGGCCCGACATCACGGCAATCCCTACCGGAGCCTGCATAAACAGATTATACAGATTTCTTTCGGCAGCCTGGCGCATCCTGGCAATGCGTATGTTGGACTCAATTTTTGCGATAAGTTCCCGCGCCGAAAAAGGTTTTACGAGATAGTCGTCGGCCCCGGAAACCAGACCTTCGAGCCTGGCTTCCTCACCCGCACGCGCTGAAAGAAAAAGAAAGGGCGTATGCCGTAAACTGTTTCTCGATCTCAGCGCCTGCAGGAATTCAAAACCATCCATCCGCGGCATCATGATATCACTCACTATCAGATCGGGCTGGAATTGCGCCGATTTGACAAGCGCCTCTCCGCCGTCAGAAGCAAGATTCACCTTAAAGTCCTTACTGAGCAATCTGAAAATATACTCCCGCATATCCGCATTGTCATCCACCACCAGAATCTTTGGTTTGCCGGAATCTGCTGATTCCTCAGGTAAGGATTCCCCATCTGATCCGACAAACCATTTCCTCGCTTCCATTGTATAGGAAGCAACCCGGGATTCCGTGGGAGTCTTTCGCTTATCTTCCTCCTCGCTCATGGGCATTTTTATCCAGGGAATGATCACGGTAAATTCAGATCCGATACCCTGCTCGCTATGCAATTTTATTTCTCCGTCAAGCAGCTTCACCAGTTCCCTTACAAGCGACAAACCAATACCGGTGCCTTCCTGTGATTTTCCAGCGACATTTTCAACGCGGTGAAAGCGTTCAAAAATTCTGCTCTTTTCTTTATCTGCGATGCCAATGCCCGTGTCGGAGACGGAAAGTGCCAGTTTATCTCCCTGCGACTCCAGCCGCACACTGATCCTGCCATGGAGCGTATACTTAAATGCGTTGGAAACAAGATTAAGGACAATCTTTTCCCACATGTCTTCATCCATGGCTACCGGTTCGGAAAGCGATTCGCAATACACTTCATATTCCAGTCCGCTCTTTTCAACGACCGACCTGAAAGAAGAAGCAATGTCACGCGTGAACAAATCCAGGTTTACCGGTTGCAGGTCCACCTTCATGCGCTTGGCCTCGATCCTTGAAAAATCCAGCAGGCTGTTGACGAGCTTTTGAAGGCGGAGGGTATTCCTGTAGGCTATATCCAGCCTGTTCTTATTGAGCGTGATGGTCTGGGGATCGTTCAGTGCGTCCTCAATCGGACCAAGCAACAGGGTAAGGGGCGTACGGAACTCGTGGCTGATATTAGAAAAGAAAACTGTTTTTGCATGGTCCAGTTCGGCCAGCGCTTCTGCTCTTTTCCTCTCCTGTTCATAGGCAAGGACCACGTTGATCTCTATGGCAATCTGGTCGCCGATCAGTCTCGTGAACTGCCGGTATGAATCGTCGTACCTGCGATACGGATTGAGCGCCGCAGAAAAAATAGCATGCGGTGTGTCTGATCCGGCGTTGATGATGGGTATATGGATAAAATGAGTCGCTTCTGTTGACCAGCCGCCACAGGGAATATTCTTTCTTCTGCCCTTATTCTCAGAGACCACAATTTGTCCGGTGCGGTAAGACCGGCACAAATTGTACGTGCCTTCTTCCGGATTCATAAGATCGGCATGGTTGGGAAATACCTGCTGGTCTTTCTTCAGCCCCACCCAGGCAACAGGATCAGCAACCTGTTTGTTTTTATCGATAAGATAAATGATGCCAAAGGGAAAATCCTTGTTGTTTTTTTCCAGTGCGGCAGCTGCCGAAGTATAGATGTCGAGGATCGACTTATTGGACGTGGTGGGATTACCGAGATCCTGCAGGGTTTTAAGCTGCCTCTCCACGATGATGCGCGTGGTGTCATCGGTATTTGCGCAAATCATCCCGCCCGGCCTGCCGTCTTCGCCCGGAACAGGCGTATAGGAAAATGTATAGTATGTTTCTTCAGGGTAAGCACTCCTTTCCATGATCAGGAGTTGGGATTCCACATAGGTCCCTTCATCTTTTTCCATTACCTGCTGCAACATGGGCTCGATATCTTTCCAGATATCTTTCCATACCACAGAGGCAGGTTTGCCAAGCGCCCAGGGATGTTTTCCCCCTACAATGGAGATATAAGGATCGTTATAGAATTTGATAAGTTCCTTTCCCCACCCAATCCAGATAGGCTGACGGGAATTGAGCATGATGCGGATACAGGTACGCAGGCTTTGCGGCCATTTTTCGACAGGACCAAGGGAAGTGGCAGACCAGTCGAATTCCCGGATCCGTTTACCCATCTCGCCCCCACCGGCCAGGAATTCAGGAGTAAAAACCTTATTTTCTTCTTTTTTAATGGTTTCCATGCTGAAAATTAAAACCGGATCAATTTAACACAAGACGCGCAAATCAAAAATCCAATCTGCCGGGTCTTTCCCGGTGGCTGACAGGGAATGTTTTGAAAATAAGGGCGTAAATTTAACCAACACGATAGCAAATTTATTGCCATGAACAATGCCAGTCTTTCCCCCGAACAGGTTTCTGCCTATCATAAGGACGGATTCTTGATTATCCGCAATTTTTGTTCTGCGCCTGAAGTGGAAAAGCTTCTCTCTATAGCACTCGAAGATGATAACCTGCGGAAAAACGCCCTTGATCTGAACGATTTAAGCGGAAAAAAGACAAAGCTTTCCCTTTGGTTTACGCCGGGCAATGACGTATTCGGCTACCTTACGCGAAGCAGGAAAATAGTAGAAGGAGTTGCGAAACTGATCGGTGTTGACGCACCGGTATGCCACTTTCATTCAAAGCTTATGCAAAAGGAACCCCGCGTCGGGGGCGCCTGGGAGTGGCATCAGGACTACGGGTACTGGTATAAAAATCAGTTCATGTATCCCGATCAGCTGATCAGTGTAATGGTCGCCCTCACGCGGGCTAACCGTGAGAACGGCTGTCTTCAGGTCATCCGCGGTTCACATAAACTCGGTAGGGTAAACCATGGTTTTTCCGGCGAACAGGTGGGCGCCGACATGGTGATGGTAAATAACGCATTGAAAACCCTTGAACTGGTGTACTGTGAGCTGGAGCCCGGGGACGCACTGTTTTTCCACAGCAATCTGCTGCACCGGTCGGAAGCCAATCTTTCCGACACTGCGCGCTGGTCGGTCATCTCCTGCTATAACGCCCAGTCCAATCCGGCCTATAATGAAACTTCCACTTCTTATCATGTCCCGGTAAGTATCGTTCCGGACGAAGCCATCCTGCAGTGGGAATCACATTCTTTTGCGGACGCCGATTTTCTGAAAAAAGAAGACGACCCGGCCCTTAAAGACACAGGCTGGGAAAAATCCGTTGAAGTCTCCTGACGACCTCTGAAAGATCCGGGTTTTTTTCCCTGCATGAGCCGGGTTTTGTTTTCCCTGCATGAACCGGGTTTTGTTTTCCCTGCATGAACCGGGCATTCTTACCCCGCACTATCCAGGTTACTTTATCCCTGCACGAGTTGTGCAATTTTCTCCAGCTGAAAAATATGGCGTTTTGTATGGTATACCACGAAGGATATAAGTTCAAGTTTTGAAATTTCCCCAAAATTTGGAAAAGGGTAGCTGGTGCAAATGACTGACCAGTCGGCACCGGCCAGCAGATCCCGCATGGCGGCACGGTCGTTCTCGAACCGTGCGAGGATGGCCGCTTTATCGTATTCTTTATTTTCCGGAATAATTCTCTCCGGCGACTGCATTTTGGTATGGAAATCGAGGAAAACCTGTTTCAATGCTTCCTGTTTCTCTGCAGGATCACGGTCCGCCTCCCGGGTCGTCCCATTGAGTAGGAAAATCATACCCTGATCGGACTTATGCACGTGTTCGGCTACCTGTCCTGCCGTCCAGCTCCCCGGGTAGGGAACCTTATTGATTTCTTCCGGCAAAAAAGTCCTCAGTGTCCGCATGAACCTGGAACTGGAAGCGCGGAGATTTTCCAGCCATTCCGTTTTTTGATTTGTTTCTATAACCATGACGGTAGATTGAAAACACAAAATTACTTCTTTGTACCTTAGATGACTAAAGCCGGGAATCCGTGAAAAAAATATTTTTGGTCATCTATATGCTGGGCCTGGTGCTCATCTGTTCTTTCCGGGCTCCGTTTGAATATTACCGCTATTATGACCGCTCCGTGGTTCTTTACACCCATATATTCTCCAACAGGGGAAAGATACTTATGGGGCAGCTTGTTCTCTATGTCCTGATCTGGTCGGCCTTCATATACCTGACTTACCTGCTTTTTGTTTTCCTGAAGAAAAATATACGTCCGGATAACTGATTGAACTTTTTTCTATCGGGGATGTTTGAGGCCAATACAAAACATACAATTAATGGACCAAAAGACGATTTTTATCCAAATGGCTATGGCCGCCTGGCAGACCCAGCTGAATCGTTGTACACAGCTGGTGGATGAGTTAACCGATGAAAAGTGGATGAATGAAATTGCACCCGGTAAAAACAGGGGAATCTACCTTGTGGGACATCTGGCTGCCGTGCACGACAGCATGTCGGATATCCTCGGAACCGGCAAGCCGCAGTATCCCGAACTGAGACAGATTTTTTTACAGATGCCGGACCGCCAGGCAGAAAAGATTCCTTCGGTTGCAGATCTGCGTAAGGTTTGGACCAGCGTGAACGCAAGACTTGCCTCAGAATTCAGCGCTGTTCCTGAGGCTGAATGGTTTAACAGACATCAGGCCATGAGCGATGAGGATTTTGCCAAAGATCCCTCCCGGAACAAACTGAATGTGCTGATCAACCGCACCAACCACCTGGCTTATCATCTTGGACAATTGCGCTTATTGAAATAGGCAGGTTATCTTTGCCTAATTTTTTTACTATGAAAAGAGTGGCTGTAACGGGACTGGGCATACTCAGTCCCCTGGGAAACAATATCCCTGAATTCTGGAAAAACATTGTCGACGGAAAAAGCGGTGCGGGACCGATTACCAAATTCGACGCATCCAAATTCAAGACCCGTTTTGGATGTGAAGTACAGGGTTTTCATCCTGAAGAATTTTTCGACAGAAAGGAAGTCAGGAAATATGATCTGTTTTCCATCTACGCTATGGTGGCGGCTGATCAGGCGCTGCATGACGCAGGAATTTTTCCCGCAGAAATGAAAGAAGAGGAACTCTACGACGTGGGAGTAATCTGGGCTTCCGGTAATGGAGGGATCAGCACTTTTGAAGACCAGCTAAAGGAATACTATGCCGGCGATGGCACGCCACGCTTCAATCCTTACTTCATTCCCAAACTGATCGTGGATATTGCCGCCGGCGCCATTTCCATAAGACATAAACTGCATGGTCCGAACTATTGCACGGTCTCTGCCTGTGCTTCTTCCAATACAGCCATCATCAGTGCATTTGATACCATTCGCATGGGGAAAGCAACTATTATGGTCGCCGGCGGATCAGAGGCGGCCATCACGCCTGCTGCTGTTGGCGGTTTCAGCGCTTCACAGGCTCTGTCAAAAAGAAACGACGATCCCGGCACGGCCTCTCGTCCCTTTGATAAGGACAGAGACGGATTTGTAATTGGCGAGGGCGCAGGTGCCATGATCCTCGAAGACTGGGACCATGCCGTAAAGCGTAAGGCCAGGATCTACGGGGAAATGGTCGGAGGAGGCATGGCAGCCGATGCCTACCACCTCACGGGTACGCATCCGGAAGGACTTGGCGCTGTACTTTCCATGACCCGCGCAATCAAAGAAGCAGGAATAAAACCGCCCGATATCAACTATATCAATGCGCACGCCACTTCAACCGGCATCGGAGATATAAGCGAAATGAAAGGAGTAAAGAAAGTTTTCGGCGATCACCCGGTGGTGGTCAGCGCAACGAAGTCAATGACCGGTCACCTGCTGGGTGCAGCCGGCGCCGTGGAAAGTATCATCAGCGTGCTTTCCGTTCAGAATGATATTATTCCCGCAACCATCAACACCAGACATATTGACGAAAATCTTCCACCGCTGAACATCCTGGTGGGCCAATCATTACACCAGACGGTCAACTACAGCCTCAACAATACATTTGGATTCGGCGGCCATACGGCCTGTTCAATATTTAAAAAGGCAAACTGAGCTCAATGAACCCTCAGGCTTCGAAGTCGGATGCTTTTACCTGACCGAACTGCTGCAGGTCATCGATGGGCAGACCTTCCCCCTTTTTGATACCTGAGTTTATTTAATCAGGAGATATTCGGCTATACCATGATTCTCTGAATTGGACAAAAGATTTCTTACTCTTTTACGTCTTCATTTGCTTTCAGTTTTACAAGATCACCTTCTTTCAGATCACCAAAGATCTCAACAAACTCTTTGGTTTCATTTCCCGTGATCACGGGTACGCTGATCTCTCTCTGTCCTGCGGATTTAATTACATATTTTCCTTCAGTGGAAACCACAAGGGAAGACCGGGGTACCGAAAAAGCTAGCCGGCTTCCGGGAGAATAAAGTATAACATCGGCATACATTCCCGGCTGGAGCATTCCGTCGCGGTTATCGACGTCTGCTTCCATTCGTTCAGACCGGAATTGAAGATTCACATTCATGGACCGCCTGGAAATTCTTCCCATCATCTTCTTTCCGGGAAATGCATTGGTGAAAAAAGAAATCGTATCGCCGGTACGGAGGTTTCCTGCGCTGGCTTCCGGTACGTCAACCTGCAGGCGAAGATGGTCTACTTCCTTCAGCTGTAACATCGGACGATCCTTCGATTCTGCACTCACCAGTGTACCGGGAAAAACATTTCTCTCTGTGATGACGCCGCTAAAGGGTGCCGTTACCCGCAAATAATCCTGGAGATTCTGCTGAAGCTGCCAACCCATACGTTCTGAATTGGCCAGGGCACTATCTGCCTGCATCCTGGATCTTGCAGTGGATAAATCCTGTGGAGAAACCGCACCTTCCGTGGCCGATGCTTCCAGCAGTCTTGAATAATTTTCACGGTCGATAGAATAAACCGCTCTTGCCTGGGCGAATCTTTCCCTGGCCCTTGCCGTCGCATCAAGTGATTCGGGCGCTTCCAGCTCCATCAGCATTTGTCCGGACCTGACTTCAGATCCTATATCCACAAACACTTTTTTTACGTAACCATTTATTTTTGGAAAAATGCTGACTTCCTGCCAGGCGGCCAGTTGCGCAGGCAGTCTCAACTCCGTGGCTACGCCCGCTTTTTTAAGTGGGATCCAAACGGCTGCACTGTCTTTTTGTGAAATCAAAGCAGCAGGATCTTTTCTATTTCCGCGTGATGCACAGGCAGCCGAAAGTATCATCAGGAAAATGGTTACATGATATTTCATAAACTTGTTTTAGACTTCTTCAGGTAAGAGGGAAACCGGGTTAAATGATTTTTTTTGTTGTATCCAGGCGTAGACAAAGGGCACAATGCAACAGGTGGCGAGGGTGGAAAAAAGCAGCCCTCCAATCACTGCGCGACCGAGTGGCGCGGTCTGATCACCTGACTCTCCCATTCCGCTGGCCATAGGAATCATTCCCGCAATCATAGCCAGGCTGGTCATAAGGATAGGTCTCAGCCGGATGCCCGCACTAACGATGGCCGCCCTGAAGGGATCCTGGTATTGGATTCTGAGCGCTTCGGCATTGGTAACAATCAGGATGGCATTGGCCACAGAAACGCCAAGGCTCATAATGATGCCCATATATGATTGCAGGTTCAGCGTACAACCGGTAAGCAATAAAACGAGAAGAGATCCCAGCAAAACCGCAGGGACCGTACTGAGCACGCAAATGGATAATGGAAATGACTGGTAACTCGCCGCGAGCAAAAGCAGGATGACAACGATGGCGGCCAGCAGGCCCGACTGCAGAGCGTCAAGCGTTTCGACCAACAGCGAAGACATTCCCCTTACTTCCGGTACGAGCCCCGGCGGCGGAACACCCAATTCATCGATTGCTTTCTGCACCGCACGGCTCGCAGTTCCCAAATCAGTCTGATAAAGACTGGCACTGATGGTCACAAACCGGCGGGGACCGCTGCGGTCATATTCTCCTGGTATTTTTTCAAGAGCGAAACCTGCGACATCGCCCAATACAGGACGCATCTGCCCTTCCACAAGTGGAACGGATTTCAATTCTTCCATTGAGGTCATGGCGTATTCAGGAACTTCAACCTGCGTCTGGTATGTGTAAGCCGTCTTATCGTCAAGCCAAAGATTTTTATTTGTATACCGGCTGGAAGAAGTCATGTCGGTAAGGCTCCGGGAAACATTGTCGATCGTCAGGCCCATCAGGGCAAGCTTGTTCCTGTCGATGGAAATCTGTATGGTGGGATAATTCAGCGGTTGCGCAATCTGCACATCTCTCAATATAGGAATGCCCCGCATTTTTGTAAGGAGCTTTCCTGCGTAGCTTTCGATCTGCTTCATATCTTTCCCCGCTATCCTTACTTCGACCGGTGTGGAAGCACCCTGCGACATGATCTTCTCCGTTAATTCAATCGGTTCGAAGGAAATTCTTATCAGGGGAAAACGCCTGGCGATTCCTTCCCTGATTTTTTCCTTCAATTCCGCTACGGTGCCCCGGAATTTATCATCCAGGTTCACCTGGATCACGGCCTCATGCGTACCGCTGGTGAAAATATAAAGATTGCTTGTTCCAAAATTGCTGGGTACCAGTCCAACGTAGGCCGAGCTGATAGAGATATTATTACCTGTAATGGAATCTACCAGTGAAAGTATACTCCGCGTATCCCTTTCTGTTTTCTCCAGCCGGGTTCCGTCGGTCTCACGAATCCGGATCTGCAACTGGCCGCTGTTTGTTACCGGCAGCAGGTCTTTTCCGATCACTAAAAAACAAAGCATGGCCAGACCCCCTATAAAAACGAGGTAGAAAACGACGATCGATCTCCGCGCGGGCATTCCTCTTTCAAGGACGCGCATCAGGCCCGTCTTCAGTTTCTGAAAGAAATTATTTTTTTCTGGATGACTGGCTTCTTCCTGCCCGTGCACCTGAATCTCCCGAACCTCCGCAGGATCCATGGCCATACCGGCATGTGCGTGTAAGCCCTGCTGATGGTAAATGAATTTTTCCGGTTTGAGAAGCCATATGGAAATCACGGGGACGAGGGTCTGCGCGGCAAAAAAAGAAACCCCCATGGCAAAGGCGATAGACAAGGAAAGGGGAAGGAACATTGCCCTCGGCACACCGGTCATGACAAAAGCTGGCGCGAAAACCGCGAGAATACAAAGCAGGATCAGCAAAAGCGGAAAACTGATTTCCGTACAGGCATCCATCACGGCCCGCTTTTTGTCCTTGCCCATCTCCAGGTGCTGGTGGATGTTTTCAATAGTAACCGTTGCCTGGTCTACCAATATACCTATAGCCAGGGCAAGTCCGCTCAGCGTCATAATATTTATCGTCTGACCGCAAAGTTTCAGGAAGAAGAGTGATCCGAGTACCGAAACGGGGATGGTGACAATAACCACGAGACTGCTTCTCCAGTCCCTGAGAAAAAGAAGAACCATACAGCCTGTCAGCAATGCGCCCAAAAGGCCTTCCGTCATAAGGCTGGTTGCTGCATTGATGACGAACTTTGACTGATCGAATTCATAACTTATCCTTACGTCCTCGGGAAGAAGGCTCTTCATTTCCGGTAGTCGTTTCCTCAGGGTTTGCACAACGTCCCAGGTGGAAGCGTCTGCCGTCTTGACAACAGGAATATATACAGATCTCTTTCCGTTAACCAGGGCATAGTCCACGGTAATATCAGAGCCGTCTTCCACCCTCGCAATGTCTCTTACATATACCACCTGTCTCCCGTTGCTCTTTACGGGTATATCTCCGAAATGCTCCACCCGGGATTCCAGTGAGTTAATCGTCGTAACCAGGAGCGTGCTGTCCAAGCGCAGATTACCGGAAGGGGTGATGGTATTATTTTTCACAATGGCTTCTACCACAGCATCGGCAGACAGATTATACATCCGGAGTTTTTCAGGAGTGATATTAATCACCACTGAACGGGCATTGGATCCGAAAGGCGGTGCGCTCGACATGCCTGGTATGGTAGCGAACAATGGCCTTACCCTGGTCAGGGCAAGATCAAAAATATCATTCAGGGATCGCGTCTTGCTGCTAAAGACAAGTTCGCCGACCGGCAGGGACGATGCATCAAAACGAATGACCTGGGGTGGCAGTGAACCGGGAGGAAAGAAAGCCATGGTACGGTTCACCTGAAGTGCCACCTGAGCCGATGCCTCTGCCATATCGGTATTCTCGTAAAAACTCAGTTTGATCAGGCAAAGGCCCTGAATATTTCTGCTTTCAACATTGCGGATGCCATTCACGTATAAAAACTGGTCCTGCATGCGGGTGGCGAAAAATCCTTCCATCTGCGAAGCAGACATGCCGCCATATTGCTCAATTACGTAAATGGTGGGTGCATGTAATCTGGGAAAAATATCGATGGGCAATTCCTTTAAGGCTACGACGGCGAACAAAAGGATACTGATAAAAAATACAATGATTGTCACCGGTCTTTTCAAAGCAAATCTTACCATGGTCAGGGATTGAAACGTTGAATAAATAATTCCAGGTTTCCGGTTGCTACGGCCCTGTCGAGCCGGGCAAGCCACCAGTCGGAAATGGCGACAGAAAAATCATATTGTGAACGGTACAGGACAAATGCCGCGTTGGTGAGATCGATGAGGCTGATCATACCGGCTTTATACTGGGCGATCTTCTGATCATATACATTTCTCGCCGCCCGTGTCTGAACAGGTAGTTCCTGAAGATTTTCTTCTGCCGTTTGCATATTCAGTGAAGCCTGTCTGGCTGCCGATTCAAGATCAAGCTCCTGCTGACGGAACTGCTGAAGGCCGGCCTCCTGCTGAAAATGCATCGCCGTGAGTTTGTCTTTCCGGTGCAATCCGCTGAACAGATCGTACTGGAGACTAATTCCTGCCAGATAATTATATCGCTGGGCTCCCAGGCCGTCTTTGAGCGGTCCATATCCACTGACCGGTGAAATACTGGATGCGCGCATCCATCCGCTGGCGACCAGTGAAATCACCGGCTGATAACCCCTGGAAATTCTTTTCTCATCAGCGGCATACAAACGGTTTACACTTGAATAATATACCAGGAGCGGATTGTTTCCGGATGTTATACTATCATCTGAAGGAAGTATCGGCCGCGCGGATGTGGAAAGGGAATCCAGCCGGAGGAGTTCCCCGGGAATGCCCGTGTAATACGACAACTGTTCCCTTGAGTTTCTGAGATTCCCGAGCGCCTGGTTAAGACCTGTCTGCGCCTTAGACCATTCCGCCCTGGCGAGAGAAGAATCTGAACCTGCTTTTATTCCACTGCCCGCCAGGGCTCGAATCACGTCATAAATTTTCCTGTAGCGTTCCAGATTCTGCCCTGCAATATTCAACTGCATCTGAAGTCGCAGTGTATTCAGGTAAAGACGGCAAACAGCCGCACGGATCTGGTACCGCGACTGTTCATATTCTGCACTTTGCAGTTCCGAAGCAGATTCGGCCGATGCAATGCTCGCTTTCCGGTATCCGAAATCTACCAGTGCGTATTGTCCGTACAATATCGCCAGGGATCCCAGGGCTGCCTGTGCGTTGTTTTCCGGATATATCCCGGATGAAGTGGACGGCACAATACCCATGGGAAAATAACTGCCGGGCACGGCGTTGTCCGAACCCAGGTCAACCTGAGCACTGGCGCGTAACAAAGGCAGAAATTGATGCCGCAGATCCTGAACAGCCGATTTACTTTCCGCCACCAATGCTTTCTTCTGCATCAATTCCGGCAGGTGTCGCTGGGCGGAATCTGTAAGTTCGGTGAGTGAAAATGTTTTCTGGGCCCTGCCGCATGATACGGTCATCAGGGCAATCGAAAGCAGGCGGAAGAACTTTCCGCCGGAAAATGAATTCATAACCGGGACTTCGTGAAAAATGGGGGTTTACTCAGGCATTATAAACCCCGGGCGGACCCCGGCGAAGGAGAATGGAAAGCAACGGATCGGAGACAAAGGACCTTATACAGGGTGGGTTCTTCCATGAAATAACAGGAATTGGAATGGCCGCAGCGATGACCTGTATGGAGGGAATGAATGAGGGCTGAAATCTTTTGTTCAGCCGCATTTTGGATTTAAGCGGCTGATTCTTTTTATCCTTCCCCACGCTTTGCTGCGTGTGGAAACCGGATGGCTGAATTCCGTAATAACCGGTTAGTTCATGTCCCGGAACGGCCTCGAAATTAATCACACCCTGTACTGCAAAAAAACCGGCATAAACCAGCAGCAGAAGGCTATTCAGCAGCAGGGATCTTTGCCGGTTTTTTGAAGTCATTCGGAAAATATTGGGTGCAAAATTAATGCCTTCAGGTACAACCAGCCGTTTTTATGTTGTTAAGGCTTCCAAATCCGCTCAACTGGTTGCTTCCTGCTGCATTAGGCAAAACAATTTCTCCTACCGGCCTTCTCTTTACCCAAGCCGGCCTTCGTTTCTTACACCGGCTGATATTTCACTGTAGCTATGGAGGCTGGTGTTTCAATCCATCCAAACCAATGATTTTTCCTGCAGCCATACCACTAATATTTCAACGCAATGCCGGCTGGTGTTACCCCGTCTACGCCAGCTGATGCTTCACCGAAGCTGCATTTGCTTCGGGATGCGCCTGCAGTTTTTTATTAAGGATATAGGAACCCAGCAAAACAAAAAACAGGACCATCACCATGGTGGCGGGCTGTCCTTCTGCCAGATGGGACCAGGCGGCGCCGATCAGGTTAAAAGTGAAACCTGCATAAGCCCATTCCTTTAACGCAACGGACCGCGTTTGCAGCAGGGCGATGACGCCAAGCAGTTTAGCGGTACCCAGTATATTCAGCAGGTACTCAGGGTAACCCAGGCTTTGCAGGCCTTTTACCAGCGCGGGATTGTGGGTAAGATATAAAAAGCTGCTCAGCAGCATCATTCCGGCGAAGATGATCGTCAGCGTCCAATAACCGATTTTTCTGTATTTCATAATTTTCATTTGAACAGCAAAGTTATTCCAGAATGGTATATATTTGTAACCAGTATACTATCATATACCAGTATACTGCGGTATACCATGAAAGGCGATCACAGCGAATGTCAGTCGCGCCTCCTGCCCGTAAGGGATGCGCTTGAAGTACTCAGCGGCAAATGGAAAATTCCGATCATCATCGCCCTGAACCAGGGCAATTACCGGTTCCGGGAGCTGCACCGCGAAGTCAGGGGCATCACTACCCGCATGTTGTCCAAGGAACTCAAGGAAATGGAGCTGCACGGGCTTGTTAAACGAACAGTCTATGACGCAGTGCCGGTAAGCGTGGAATATGAACTTACCCCCCACGGCCACTCTATCAAGCCGGTGGTGGATGCATTATATAAATGGGGCTCCACTCACCGGGAGAAATTCATCCGTAAATCCAAAGTGAGTTAGACCTTTTTCCACCTCCTGATTCTGCGCCAAATGCCGGTTTCCGGCGCATTGGACCAGCCAAAAAAACCTTCTTTTTGGCGTTGTCAGTCTTTTCTAATTTTGCAGAAACTGAGTCTTATGATCGAAAGCAATTATATCGCCAGTGTAAAAGCGCAATTCTCGCAATACCGGGCGCTGGCAGAGAAAGCCATGGCGCAGGTGCCCGGCGACATGATCAACTGGCAGTACAACGAAGAATCCAACAGCATCGCCACCATTGTAAAACATATGGCCGGCAATATGCTTTCCCGTTTCACAGATTTTTATACGAGCGACGGAGAAAAGCCCTGGCGTGACCGAGATGGTGAATTCGAACAGGAGGATCTAAGCCATGACGCGGTGATGGCACTCTGGAGAAAAGGATGGGAATGTTTTATGGGCGTGCTGGACAGCCTCAGGCCGGAGGATCTGACCAGAAAAGTGCTCATCCGCCGCGAAGAACATTCTGTCATGGAAGCGATTAACCGCCAGCTTACCCACTATGCATCGCATATCGGACAAATTATTTTTCTTTCAAAAATGATCTGCGGTGCTGAATGGAACTCTCTTACAATTCCCAAGGGCCAGTCCCGGGCTTTTAATCAAAAATTGGGACTTTGAGCGGTTAATGGTTTATGGTATGTAGTTTATGGTAAATGGAATTTCCAATATCCATACACCATGCACCATAAACCATAAACCATATACCATACACCATATACCATATACCAGACTAAATTTCGCTAACTTGTAACAGCCCGTGCTCCGCATTTCTTTATATGGACTTCTTTTCCTGTTTTGCCTGACGGAAAACGTTACCGCCCAGCGGGTAGTCTATTCTGAACCTTTATCGAACAGAAACTCCACTCAACTTGACTTTATCGGCAGATCAGGTGAAAACTACTGGGTTACCCGGACGCAAAACCGCAGAACATCCCCCAAGGGTTCACCCGATGCACAGGTTCAAAGTTTTGCCTTCCTGAACCGGCAGCTGGAAACCGTATCGGAGCAGGATGCACAACTGGTGCCTGGAACGGCGAGACAATGGCTGATCACCGGCAACAATTCTCTGGACCAGCTCATGATCGTTCCCTCAGGCGGACAGATGCTGATTTATCTTTACCATTATGATACGGCTGCAACAGCTCTCCGGCCCCGAATGCTCAGTATCCTTCCCGGCCATATTCCACCCTCCCGTTTTCTGCTGGTAAGATCTCCGGATCATACAAAAATTCTCCTGCTTGGCTTCGAGATGGAAGAAACCGAAAATATGACCCTTCATGCAATGCTCTTTAATGAGCAATGGGACCTGACCTATCAAAAGACGATCTCCAACGCGCCGCTCACGCAGCCATTTATTCAGGAAGACGAGACAAGCTTCCCGGCCGAAAATTTTGACAACTTTCCTTTGAAACTGACCAATGAGGGGGAATGTCTGATGGTGTACAAGTCCTGCATCAGCCGGAACCATGCACTGCTCCGGATTTCACCTGATGGCAATCAGTATCAGTTCCGTGAAATTCCGGTATCAGGTATTTACAGGAATGAAGACATTGCCGTGTCACTGAACGACGAGACACTGCAGATAGGCTTTCTCTCATCATACAGGGGTTCTACGCTCAAAAATGTGCAGGCCTGCAGTTACCGGATTTCAGAAGGAAAATTTGAATTCGACACTTCTTACCGGTTTAACACCACCGCGCGGGATATAAAAAATAAAAATCTTTTTCATGAGCGTTTCATTTCCGTTCCCGGTGCCGGATTTATGTTATTGAAAGAATACGGAAAGCCCTTTTCATTCAGCAGTCCCTCCATGCCTCCGATGAATCCATGGGAAACAGCGTATATGCTGACCAATTATGCGGAGTCTCCCGGAGAAGTAAAACCCGGTTACGCCTGGCAGGCGGGACTTTCTCCTCTCCCGCTGATTCGTAATCCGGGCGACCTGAGTATATTTTATTTTCCCGGGAATTCCGGCGACAGCGTATGGAGCGCTGCTTTGCAGGCAGAGCAGAAAGCGGAGGAGAATAATCCTGAGTTGTCTTATTTAATGATCCCGGCAAATCAGAAGCTTTATATTTTCTATAACAGCCTCGATGGATTCACGGATCCGCTGGCCACGGGCACGGCACTTAATCTCAAAGGACGGTCGGCAGACGATCCCATTGTATTCTGGAAAGTCAACCGGCGTTTGAATTTCCAGCAGGCCCACCGGATCTCAGCCGGTGAAATCGCAGTGCCCTATCAGCAAAATAATCTGCACGGTTTTGCGCTGATCAGACTTTGATCTGTTAGCAGTGATGGTTGGGTTGGCTTCAGCTATCAAATTCGCGCGGTAAGTACATTGACATTCTGAACATTGGCTGTTATTCAGACTTATGACCATCGAGCGGGTTCCATCTGTCAGTGCACCCTGTCTCTCCTGTTTTTAACTTCTCTCCAGGTGGTTAGTATAATGCCCTGATCCTGCAATGCTTTTTTAAAAGCCGGATTCATCATGGCAAGCATGTCACCTTTTCTGGTCGGGCCACTGTCGCTTATATATTTGAATTCAGGTCCCGTGTCGGTGCAATGCATGATCATCATGGTGAGGCCCGGCTGAAGGGTTTTTAATGCCTCTATATATTTTGCCGTTTTATAGTCATCCAGTTTTTTATCGTCGTTGGCGATATCGGCCGGTATCACCCAGCCGTAGCTGAAATTGTGCAGGTCATCAAGAACCGGAAGTCCGGCCGCCCAAACCTGTTTTCCCAATAAACGCAGTTGCTGCACTGTTGCATCCGGGAAATGCTCCTCTTCCTGGATCAGTTTATCAGATCCGCCAGGCAGCATCACGGGAATGTGGTTTGACATGCCGAGTTTTAAATAACGCATGAGGAATTGCGGTGAACCGTAAACCGTTCCCATATGGGTGTCGAGATGCGTGGGTTCAAAACCCATGGCGCGCGCTCTTGCGAGTTGGGCCTTCATTTCAATTTCCACTTCGTCGGCACTTGCATGATTCACTACATCCATTACCTCAGGCCAGAGATCACCGGTGCTGTCAACCAGTCCCGGTACTGCGGATCTCCCTGCGAGCGGTCCCCAGCGGTAAGCCACCCATTCGGAGGTAAGGGTCAGATGAAGACCCGCATCAATTTGCGGGTTTGTCTTTAAAAACCGCACAAAATCGGGCACCCAGGGGCAGGGCATCATGACGCTGACAGAGGTGGAAGCACCCTTAGTGAGGGCATTTTCAGCACCCCGGTTGGAGTCGAAACACATACCGGCATCGTCCACATGGAGAATCAGCACCCGGGCTCCTTTCGGATACCCCAGGCGTTCGGCATAGGTACTGTCCTGGGCCATAAGGCCTGAAAATGTGAATAACCCTATTAAAATCAGCAGATTAGATAGAAAATGGCGCATAGTTATAAAATTAGGCTTGCTCGTAACCTGGCCAGTATGGCCGTAGTCTTATCCTAAAAATAACCGAAAATGACATTCATCAAGCTTTTTTCACCATCTATACATATTATTATGCCATTCATACTACTATGTTTTGCATAGTACATACTAAAACCATTATCTTTGTATTGTCAATCAAATCAAACCAACCATTAAAAAATAAGAAAATGAAAAAGAGAATCCTGTTTTTAAGCATCGCCCTCGCAAGTCTTTCCGCATTCAGCTATGCCGCAGACGCACCCGTAGGCAAGAACGTTTTGTATTCTTTCAACAAAGAATTTTCCAAAGCCCATGACGTAAAATGGGAAAGCCGCAAAGCCTTTATTAAAGCCAGTTTCACCCAGGACAATAAAGTGCGCTACGCATACTTCAACAACGCCGGTGACCTGATTGCCGTAACACGTTTCATTACAGCAGCCGATCTTCCAAAAGAATTGGGCAGCCCCCTTCAAAAATCATATGCCTCCTACTGGATCAGCGACCTTTTTGAAGTCGAAACTGCAAATGGCTACGATTATTATGTTACCATTCAGAACGCCGACGAAACCGTGATCCTGAAATCAGAAGGAGCCGCAGGATGGCAGTTTTACAAAAAAGAAATCAAGGATGCCGAATAAAAATCCGGCTACCCCGAAATAAAAAAGGAAAGATCTCTCAAGGATCTTTCCTTTTCTTTTAATCCCAATGCAGATTCTCTAATTTCTATAAGAACCTGCCAAAATTTATATAAGAACCTGCCAAAAAATTACAACGCTCCGAGCTGCTTCAGATATTTTTCAGAATTCGCCTTCACAGGCGCCGCAGGGTTCAGGCTCAGTGATTTTTTAAAATTGATAATCGCATTCTTTTTATCACCTGCAAGTGCATAAGCCTCTCCCAGGCTGTCCCATGTATTGGCACTTTCCGGATGTCTTTCCACATTTGTTTTAAATACTGCAATGGCTTTATCGAACTGGTTTGCACCTAACAGCGTATAACCATAGTTATTCAGTTCCGTTTCAGTTGCCTTCGCCATGGCATCCTTCATCACTTTTTCTGCTTCCGTATGATTTCCGGTCGAATCCAGAAGGGCTGCCTGCAGGGAAAGTGTTGTATAGTTCGGATTCATCTGAACGGCCTGATTTGCCCACTTCAGACCCTGCGCAAAATCAACACCGTTTAACTGGGAATAACGGGCCGCGCTGATATATCCGCTCGGCGTGAAACCCACGGAGGTCTTCAGTTCATCCGCTGCATTGGCCATCACGATCTGGTCAACCGCATATTCAATCTTCACCGGAAACTGTTTCTTCTCCCAGGTAAGTACGAGATCGGCGGAATTCTTGGTAAGGTTTTCAAATGTGTAGGTAAGCCGCTCTGTGGAATATGGCAGGTCCCTGACCTGGATTTTTTCACGCATCTCATCATTCTTTGCATCATACCAGAAACTGCCCCAGTAACGATTGTCTTTCGAAAGAATAACCTCTCCGCTGTTGTCCTGGTTGATCACAAAAAATAAACCATACTGGCCCGCGGGAACTTTATGTCCCTGCACCGTGGCCGCATGGGAAAATGTGATAACCGTATTTTCATTGGCGCCCGCACGCCAGGGATCATCGTTTCCGGCTCCGTATCCCGGTTGTTTGTTCCATCCATAAGGAACCAGTTTTCCCCAGATTTCGCGGCCGTTTACAGCCGGGCGGGAATAATTTACATTGACGGTGGATATGCCAATGGTTTGCGTAACATTCGCGGCGGGGCTGGGCACACGGGGTGAAGTCACCTGGGCTCCCGCAGCCAGACTGCAAACGAGCAGTCCCAGGGTTAATCCCCTGCGAATAATTAATTGCTTAGTCATAATGGTGTTTTTTGTAGTGAAGCGATAAATTAAGTTAGGACATTGCCTCACCCTTTACAATCGAACTGTCGGAACGGCCATTGCCCGTTTTGAGGCCTGTATAAAGAAGGGTGAGCGGTAAGGGTTAACCCTTTTGGATCCTGCCTTAACAGGAAAAAAACAGGTTGTCATGTCAAAAAAAATTATATCTATGGCCTTACAAACCTTTTAAGCCGGTCGTCCGTTCCTCTGCAGACAAGATCACCCGTTCCTTCTTCTGATTTAACATTAAAAACAACATACCATGCAACAGTCCAGGTTAACCAGCCTGTCCTCTTTGGCAGCGCTGTTATTTTTATTTGCTTCCTGCAGCGGAGGCGGCTCTGAAAAAACAACTGCCACGGATACCGCAATGGCCGATACCACCGCCAACACGCCTGCGGTAGTAAATACCATCGTTACGACGCCGATGAATATGGTAATTGTCATCAGTAAAATTGGCGACTATGCCAAATGGAAAGCAGCCTATGACGGTCATGATACGGCGCGTGTTTCGCACGGCCTGCATAACTATGTTATCGGCCGGGGCATGAAGGATTCTACTATGGTGCTGGTCGCTCTGAAAGCGGATGACACCGCAAAAGCCATGGCTTTTGCAAAGGATCCCGGGCTTAAAGCTGCTATGCAAAAGGGTGGCGTCATGGGCAAACCGAATATCTCCTTTGTCACTGCTACCTGGCAGGATACAGCCACCATCGACACACGGCTTCGCTCGATGACGACCTTTGCGGTCAAAGACTGGGATGCCTGGGTTAAGTCCTTTGAAGATGGCAAACAAGAAAGGAAGGACAATGGAATCACCGACCGGGTTATCGGCCACGACCTCAAAAACAAGAACAACGTAGCCCTGGTTACCGCAGTCAGTGATACTGCCAAAGCGTTCGCATATTATGGTTCCGACGCATTGAAGAAAAGAAGGGCAGCCGGTGGTGTAATCGGTGAACCGAAAAGATTTCTATTCCGTATTGTGCAACGCTATTAGAAACTGAATTTTGACTTTTTATTTAAAAACCAAATACAGCACAGCCGCCAGAGTTCCGCCAATAAAAGGCCCCAGAACAGGAATCCAGCTATAGGACCAGTCAGAACCGGATTTGCCTTTCATGGGTAGCATGGAATGCATAATGCGCGGACCCAAATCCCTGGCCGGATTGATCGCATACCCGGTGGTACCACCAAGTGACAATCCGATTGACCAGACTAAAAAAGCCACGGGCAGGGCACCGATCGATCCAAGGCCGATCTTGGTCCTGCTGTCAGGAATTTCTGCTCCCGTGATATAGAACACGGTGAAGACCAGTACAAAAGCCCCTATTACCTCACTTATAATATTAGGTATAGTATCACGTATGGATGGTCGCGTGGAAAAGGCTGCCAGCTGCAATCCGGGATCGGTTGTACGGTTGAAATGATCGCGATACATCAGCCATACAAGAAATGTCCCGGCCATGGCGCCCAGCATCTGTGCGGTCATATAGGGAAGCACGGAACTCCAGTTAAGCTTTCCTGCAATGGCCATGGCAAGGGTTACCGCAGGGTTCAGGTGCGCACCGCTGTACGGCGTTGCGATCACCACGCCGACATACACCGCCAGCGCCCATCCGGTTGTGATTACGATCCAGCCGCTTCCATTCCCTTTGGTGTCTTTTAGTACTACATTGGCAACGACGCCGTTTCCAAGCAGAATCAATGCCGCCGTTCCAACCAGTTCAGCAATAAAAGGTGTCATTCATTGTTGGGTTTATAGTTTAGTTAATGGTATATAGTTTATGGTTTATGGTGGATCGTTGATCGTGTATCGTGTATCGTTTGTCGTAGATCGTTTATCGTCCGTCAACTGTCAACCGTCAACCGTCAACCGTTTCCCGGCCAACGGCAAACGGCCAACGGCCAACGGCAAACGGCCAACGGCAAACGGCCAGCGATTCAAACCATACACCATAAACCATATACCATACACCATCAAAACGCCCTCGCCGCCTGCACGGCGCGCTTCCAGGATTCGATCTGTGACTGTAGGCCGGGTGCCGCATCAGGATTAAATTCCCGGTCCGATTTCCACCATTGCGCAATCTCCGCGCTGTCTTTCCAGAACCCCGTGCAGAGCCCCGCCAGAAAAGCAGCACCCATCGCGGTGGTCTCCGTAATCTTCGGCCTTATTACGCGGCAATTAAGAAGGTCTGCCTGGAACTGCATAAGGAGGTTGTTCGCTGTCGCTCCTCCGTCCACGCGCAATTCACGGATGGTGAGTCCTGCATCCGCCTCCATGGCTTTTAACACATCCATCGTCTGGAAGGCAATGGACTCTACGGCGGCGCGCGCAATATGTGCGGCCTTTGTTCCCCTGGTAAGCCCTACCATCGTGCCGCGGGCATCAGGGTCCCAGTACGGTGCGCCAAGGCCCGCAAAGGCCGGAACAAAATAAACCCCGTCCGTATCCTTCACCTGGTTGGCAAGCAGTTCAACGTCTGCAGAATTCCGGATAATGCCGAGGCCGTCGCGCAGCCACTGCACCACCGCACCCGCAATGAAAATACTTCCTTCAAATGCATATTGAATCTGACCGTTGAGTTTCCAGGCAACGGTCGTCAGCAGGTTGTTTTTCGATTCCACAAACTGGTCGCCGATATTCATCAGCATGAAACATCCTGTTCCGTAAGTGTTTTTTACCATGCCCTTGTCGAGGCACATCTGACCGAACAGCGCGGCATGCTGGTCACCGGCCATACCGGTAATGGGAATTTCTTCGGAGAAAATACTGCTTTCCGTAACACCATAATGAGCGCTGGATTCCTTTACCTCCGGCAGAACAGACGCAGGCACATCAAATATTTTCAACAATTCCGGATCCCACTGTTGGTCGCGGATATTGTACAGCATCGTTCGGGACGCGTTCGTAATATCGGTAGCGTGGACCTTCCCTCCGGTAAACTTCCATACCAGCCAGGAATCCACTGTTCCGAAAGCAAGCCTGCCTTCAGATGCTTTTTTTACTGCACCCGGCACCTGGTCAAGTATCCAGCGCAGTTTGGATCCCGAGAAATAAGCGTCTATCACCAGTCCGGTTTTGGACCTGATTTTATCTGCATGTCCCGCCTGTTTGAGCTGCTCACAAAAAGGAGCCGTACGCCGGTCCTGCCATACAATGGCATTGTATATCGGTTCACCCGTCTCCCGGTCCCATACGATAGTAGTTTCCCGCTGGTTCGTAATTCCAATGGCGGCAATTTCGGAAACGGGAATGCCGGCTTTCAGCCTTGCTTCGGATGCCACGGAAGCCTGCGTCGTCCAGATCTCGAGGGGATCATGTTCCACCCATCCCGGGCGCGGGAAAATCTGTGTAAACTCTTTCTGGGCAACAGAGACAATTCGTCCGGAATGATCGAAGAGAATGGCGCGTGAGCTGGTCGTACCCTGATCAAGGGCAAGAATGTATTTTTTCATGTAGCAAGGCCGTTATAAAGTGCAGCAACCTTTCCGAAAGATAATACTTGTTCTTTTTCCCATGACTCGTCTTTTTTCAGTTCGGAGGCCATAAGCCGGGCCACAACCGGTGCTGCTTCGATCGAAGCAGAAGCATCCAGGAAGAGGGCGCGGGTCCGGCGGGCCAGCACATCTTCAATCGTCCTCGCCAGTTCAAAGCGTGTTGCCCAGATCACTTCAGCCTGAATATAAGGCAGACGCGGATGAAGCTTCTCTTTCCAGTGCGGGTGTTCTTTTCCGAGGGCCCATATTTTCTGCGCGTCGGTCCCATAAACGGATAAAGGATCTGTCCATTCCACCGATTCACGGTAACCGTGCAGCGGCAGATTGCGCGTCAGTGATTTTTTCTTTGTCAGATTTCCTGTCTCCGCTGCACGATCTACCGTTTCCTCAGCCATCTGACGATAGGTGGTCCACTTTCCCCCGGTTACAGTAATGAGGCCGGATGATGAAACAATAATCTTATGCGATCTGGAAATTTCCTTTGTCTTCTGTTCATCTTTTTGCGGCGCGGCGAGCGGCCGCAGGCCCGCAAAAACAGAGCGGATATCTTTTCGCTCAGGTTTGACCACAAAGTAAGTCGCGAGTGAATCAAGTATAAACTGAATTTCTTCTTCCTTTGCCCTCGGTTCAAGATCGTGGGCATTCAGCGGCGTATCGGTGGTGCCCACCAGCATGCGGTCATGCCAGGGAATGGCAAACAACACGCGTCCGTCGGAAGTCTTTGGGATCATAATGGCATCGCGGGAATTTAAAAAAGACAGATCGAAGACAAGATGTATGCCCTGACTGGGTCTTACAAGCAGGGACGAGCCCGGCTTATCCATCATCAACAGTTCATCCACAAAAACTCCGGTGGCATTGATGACTGCTTTTGATCTCAGGTTGTAGGATTTTCCCGTTTCCAGGTCCGTTGCCCTGACTCCGCAAACCTTATATCCGTCTTTCAATAGTCCGTTTACCTTAAAATAATTCAGCTGGGTGGCTCCCTGTTCTTCCGCCGTCCACGCGATACTGACAGCCAGCCTGGCGTCGTCGAATTGTCCGTCGTGGTAGATCACGCCGGCTTTCAGGCCTTCCTGCCGCAGGTTCGGCATACGACGGATCACCTCTGCGCGCGAAATCAGGAGCGACCTGCCCAGACTTTTTTTCCCCGCCAGAAGATCATACAGCGACAATCCTACTGAATAAAAAATACTGCTCCACCAGCTGTAACAGGGGATAATAAAAACCTCATTGTGCACCAGGTGCGGCGCATTGGCCAGCATGACACCTCTTTCACGCAGTGCTTCCACCACCAGCCCGATATTTCCCTGGGCCAGATAACGCACCCCTCCGTGAACAAGTTTGGTTGAACGGCTGGAAGTGCCCTTTGCAAAATCAGATTGTTCGAGCAGGAGCACCCTGTATCCGCGGGATGCCGCGTCGAGTGCACAGCCCAGTCCGGTGGCTCCTCCGCCTACAATGATCAGGTCCCAGTCTTCCCTTTCGGAAATCCTGGTTACCAGGTCTTCTCGTTTAATTTGATTCATTGCGTCCGGTAGCTGGATTTTATATGAAACTATGAAAAGGGATCAGATTAAGGTATTCGGCACTGTTCTTTTCTTCTCTTAATTTTGGGATCCATGGAGAACAGGTTATTTTTTAATGATAAAGTCGTAGTGGTCACCGGCGGAAGCGACGGCATCGGTAAAGCATTGATCAGCCAGCTCATAGAAGCGGGTGCGCGTGTGGCCACCTGTGGACGGCAATACGACAAGCTTTATGCGCTTCAAATGGAATATTCACAGGTGATGCTCCATACCATGGTATGCGACGTGAGCAATGAAGAAGACTGTAAGCGGTTCATCCATTCCACCGTAGAAACTTTTGGGACCATCGATATCCTGATCAACAATGCGGGGATCAGTATGCGCTCGCTCTTCGATGATGCCGATACAGATGTTACGAGGCGGCTTATGGACGTGAATTTCATGGGCGTGGTATATTGTACAAAGGCTGCCCTGCCCTATATCCTGGAACGCAAAGGCTCCATTGTAGGCATATCTTCCACCGCGGGTTACAGGGGATTGCCGGGCCGCAGCGCCTACTCCGCTTCGAAATTTGCACTGCAGGGCTGGCTGGAGTCGCTGCGGGTGGAACTGATGGACGCAG
>Ga0207691_10000286_pt1 | contig 49918 bp, 45 predicted proteins | sample KBSM13metaG_FD_184327 | JGI IMG/M metagenome (GOLD analysis project Ga0207691, IMG submission 184327) | Miscanthus rhizosphere microbial communities from Kellogg Biological Station, Michigan, USA - KBS M1-3 metaG (SPAdes) (version 2) | ecosystem: Host-associated > Plants > Roots > Rhizosphere >...
GAAAGAGATGCGCACGGTCGCCTGTGAGTACGACAAGGACGGCACCTGGCCGCAGGAGGTCATCGAGAAGGCCTGGGAGGTCGGCTTGATGAATACCCACGTCCCCGAGGCCTACGGCGGTCCCGGCCTCGACTACCTCTCCGGCTGCCTGATCGAGGAGGAGGTCGGCTGGGGCTGCTCCGGGATCGGCACCTCGCTGATGGCCAACGGCCTCGCCTCGGCCCCGGTCACCCTCGGCGGCTCCGAGGAGACGAAGAAGAAGTACCTGGGGATGCTGACCGAAGCGCCCAAGCTCGCCTCCTTCGGCCTGACCGAGCCCGACGCCGGCTCCGACGTTTCCGGGATGAAGACCCGCGCGGTGAAGAAGGGCGACAAGTACGTCATCACCGGCTCCAAGTGCTTCATCACCAACGGCACCTACGCCGACTACTTCACGGTCTTCGCCAAGACCGACCCCGAGGCCGGCCACCGCGGCATCAGCGCCTTCGTCGTCGACGCCGACCTCCCCGGGGTCACCGTCGACAAGAAGGAGGACAAGATGGGCCAGCGGGCCTCCAACACCGCGACCATCTCCTTCGACGAAGTCGAGGTCCCGGCCGAGAACCTCCTGGCCGAGGAAAACAAGGGCTTCAAGCTGGCGATGATGACCCTCGACCGCACCCGTCCGGGCGTCTCGGCGATGGCCGTGGGGATCGCCCGCGCCGCGCTCGAGTACGCGACGGACTACTCGAAGGAACGGGTCCAGTTCGGCGTCCCGATCGCGATGCACCAGGCGATCCAGTTCATGATCGCCGACATGGCGACCAAGGTCGAGGCGGGCCGTCTGCTGGTCTGGAATTCCGCCTTCCTGCTCGACCAGGGCGTCCGCAACTCGAAGATCTCCTCGATGGCGAAGCGCTTCGCCGCCGACTCGGCGATGGAGGTGACCACCGACGCCGTCCAGGTCTACGGCGGCTACGGCTTCATCAAGGAGTACCCGGTCGAGAAACTGATGCGAGACGCGAAGATCATGCAGCTCTACGAGGGCACCAGCCAGATCCAGCGCCTCGTGATCGCCAAAGAAGTCCTGCTCCCGCGCCAGGCCGAGACCGGCCCGGCCCCCGACGCCAAGGCCCAGGCCTCCGAGCAGAGCCAGTCCGAGCAGGCCGCCGCCACGGTCTAGCCTCCGCAGGCACAAGCCGCACCTGAGAGCCGCCAGCCTACGGGCTGGCGGCTTTTTCAGTCCCTATTTTGTGAGTTCAAACCAGACGGGTCGCTGTTCCGTCTGAAAGGCGTTCTGGCCTTCGAAGTACACTTTCCCCTGCAGCCTGCCGTTGATCTTCCTCGTTCCCAGATGTTCGCAGGCAGGTCCCACTTCTTCGTATTCGATCCCGTACACGTTCATTATGGCCCGGATTGCCCGCGCCTGCAAAGCGCCGAGGTTTTCGTAGTTAACCCAATCGAGCCAGCCTGTGTTGCCGGGGCCTTTCTGCTTGAAGAGACGGATGGTGCAGTTCGCGAATTTGATTTCCCCGAATTCGTTTGCCCCGCAGAGAATCGTATATAGACCCCTGTATGGGATGCCGTACTGCTTACCGGACTTCAACGTCACTTCACAGAATTTGGCCATCAGGAATTCGGCTTTTTCAACTCCGTTGAATTCGCATTCCTTGTAGGGTTCATGGCTGCTGAGGGTGGTGAATGGCGCTCCTGCGCCAGGGTTCACCAATTTCCAATCCGCTTTTATGCAGATGACTTTGCCGGCGTCGAAAGTGAATTCCTGGGGGGATTCCGCTCTGCCGATGACCACGGTGAATTCCGGTCCGATCAGGAAATGGAACTTTTTGTAGTTGCGAACGACCAGCCACGGCGGGAGCGGAGGTACTTCGCCCGTGGTTCCTGTGGCCGTGACGTTTGTGGTGCCGGTGAATTTGGCGTTGGTATAGGACCCCGGAGGCACCATGCAGGGCAGGTTTCCTTTTGTGACCACGGCTTTCATCGTTTCGATTTCGCTTTTGACCGTCACGCTCGCCGGGGAGGCTTCTGTCAAGTTCGTGACTTTGATCGTTTTCAAGCTGGTCTGCGGGTAGACGTGGATCAGGCAGCTCGAGGTCCCGAAGACGAAGACCGTCACCAGGATCTCGCCTTCGGGTGGGCAGCCGATGTCCGCCTGCGCGGTGAATGCGTCGGCTCCGGTTTCGGCAAGGTTGTTCACGCTGAAGGTGCAGCCTTTGGTCGCCACTTCCGCTTTGAACGGACCTGCTTTGCAGCCGCCGTAGGCGGGCGAGAGCGTCAAAGTCGGAGAGCTGCCTTCTGCGAGGGTGGAGCTCGCCGTTGCGGTTTCGCAGTTGATCGTTGTCCCACCCACCGTCATCGCGATTTTGTCTTCCGCCAGCTGGGTGGCGTCAACCGGGGTTTGGGGAAGGTTCGTCCATTCGTATTCCGATCCGCCGCGCGGCACTGTCTGCAGGGCTTCGAATTCGAGTTCGGCCTGCGCGCTCGCGACGCCGATCCAGAGCAGGGCCAGTGCGGCGGCGGCAAGGCTCAGAAGCAGTCTCCTCGTGGTCATCTCCGCTCCTCTCAGCGGTGGATCCTGCCCCCGATCTATCTATATACGAGCCGGGCGGACTAGTCAAGAAATGCTCTGCATTAGCGAGCGGGGGCCGTATCACGGCGCTTGGAGGCCTTCAGGCGCGTGATCTTGTCCAGCTCGACCTTGCGCAGGCGGATCGCATCGGGGGTGATTTCGACGCACTCGTCCTCGCGGACGAACTCCAGGGATGCTTCCAGGGAGAGCCGCACGGGCGGCGCCAGCCGCTCGAGGACGTCGGCGCTGGCCGCGCGCATGTTGGTCTGCTGTTTGGCCTTGGTCGGGTTGACGTCGAGATCCTCCGAGCGCGAGTTCTCGCCGACGATCATCCCTTCGTAGACCTCCTCGCCCGAACCGACGAAGAGCCTGCCGCGGTCCTGCAGGCTCATCAGCGAGTAGCTGGCGGTCTGGCCGCGACGGTCGGCGACCAGCGAACCCGTCTGCCGCGTCCTCAGCTCGCCCGCCCACGGCTCCCAGCGGTCGAACACGTGGTGCATCAGGCCGCTGCCGCGAGTCACGGTGAGGAACTCGGTGCGGAAGCCGATCAGGCCGCGGGCCGGCACCAGATACTCCATCCGCACCCAGCCGGTCGAGTGGTTGACCATCTGCTCCAGCCGGCCCTTGCGGCTGGCCAGCATCTGGGTGACGTCGCCGACGTGCTCCTCCGGGACGTCGATCGCCAGGCGCTCGACCGGCTCGTGGGTCTTTCCTTCGATCTCGCGCGTCACCACCTGCGGCTGCCCGGCGGTCAGCTCGTGGCCCTCGCGCCGCATGATCTCCAGCAGCACGACCAACTGCAGCTCGCCGCGCCCCTGCACCTCCCAGGCGTCGGGCCGTTCGGTGTCGTTGATACGCAGCGAGACGTTGCCGACCAGCTCGGCATCCAGGCGCGAGCGGATCTGGCGGGCGGTCAGCTTGTCGCCGCCCTGCGTGCCCGCCAGCGGCGAAGCGTTGATCCCGACCACGACCGAGAGCGAGGGCTCGTCGACGGTGATCACCGGCAGCGATCGCGGGTCCCCGGGATCGGCAAGGGTCTCGCCGATCGTCACCTCGTCGATCCCGGCGACGGCGATGATTTCGCCCGGCCCCGCCTCCTCAGCGGCGACCCGCTCCAGGCCCTGGGTCACGTACAGCTCCGAAACCGCCGCCCGCTCGACGCTGCCGTCGGCGCGGCACCAGGCGATCTGCTGCCCGGCCCGGATCGTCCCCTGGTGCACGCGGCAGATCGCCAGCCGGCCCACGTAGGGGGAGGCGTCGAGGTTGGTCACGTGCGCCTGCAGCGGCGCCGCCTCGTCGTACCGAGGCGCCGGGATCTTCTCCAGCATCAGGTCGAGCAGCGGGCTCAGATCCTCGCCCTCGACGCCCTCTTCCAGCGCCGCCCATCCCGCCTTGGCGTTCGTGTAGACGATCGGGAAGTCGATCTGATTGGAGTCGGCGTCGAGGTCGATGAAGAGCTCGTAGACCTCGTCGATGACCTCGGCGATTCGCGCGTCGGGCCGGTCGACCTTGTTGACGACGAGGATGATCGGCAGCTTCCGCTCCAGCGCCTTGCGCAGCACGAACCGGGTCTGCGGCAGCGGACCCTCGCTGGCGTCGACCAGCAGCAGCGCCCCGTCGACCATCGTCAGCGCCCGCTCCACCTCACCGCCGAAGTCGGCGTGGCCGGGCGTGTCGACGATGTTGAGCTTGACATCGTCGTAAGTGACGGCGGTGTTCTTGGCGAGGATCGTGATCCCCTTCTCCCGCTCGAGGTCCATCGAGTCCATCACCCGCTCGGCGACCTCCTGGCCCTGGCGGAAGGTGCCGGTCTGCCAGAGCATCGCGTCGACCAGCGTCGTCTTCCCATGGTCGACGTGGGCAATGATCGCGATGTTCCTAAGTTTGTCCTGAGTCGTCATCCGAGCAGTGAGAGTAGGGAACTGGCCCCAGCCAAGAAGAAGCCCGCCTAGGAGGCGGGCTTCGAACTGCTGAAAGCGTTTAGCGAAGCTACTGCTGCTGAACGCTCGCGGCGGCCGGGCCCTTGGGGCCTTCCTCGGACTCGTAGGTCACTTTGGCGCCCTCGGTCAAGGACTTGAAGCCCTCGCCCAGGATCGCGCTGTGATGAACGAAGACGTCCTTCGAGCCGTCGTCGGGCGTGATGAACCCGTAGCCCTTGTCGTCGCTGAACCACTTGACAGTTCCAGTCGGCATGCATTGCCTCCACTTCATGTGCTGCGAACGCGGAGGATGCGATGAAGCAACGACTGCGAGCGCTACGCACAACTTTCGCCGGTATCCACCGGCCCTAATGGACGGCACCGTAGCAGGATCACCCCCTGCCGCCGTGTGAAAGAGGGGTTTACTTACTTCCTCTCGTTCCGATATAGAGACGAGTGATGTCCTCGGTTTCCGCACTCGGACGCCTGGCGCTGGCCTTCGTCGCAGCGTCTGCGACCCTGCCCGCGGCCGCCGCGGCCGCCCCCGCTCCCAGCCCGCTCTCGCCTCCTCTGGAAGAGCTGGCGGAGCCGACCTTGGCCGGCAAGCCCCTTGCCGCCCAGTCCCGCCAGCTCGGGCTCCCGGCCGACGGGCCCGGCAGCCTCGTGCGCGACGGCGGGCGGGTGCTCGTCACCGCGCGCCTCACCCGCGGGGTCGCGGCGGCTTTCGCCGGACTGCGGGGCGCCGGGGCGAGGATCGTCAGCGCCAGCGCCGGGACGCGGACGGCGACGCTCTCCGTCGCCCCCTCGCGCCTGCCCGAGGTCGCCGCCGTTCCCGGCATCAGCGCCGTCTGGCAGGTGCGAGCACCGATCGTCTTCACCCCGCAGGGCCAGTGCGAAGGCGGCGCCGTGATCTCCGAGGGGGTGGCACAGCTCCAGGTCGATGATGCCCGGTCCACCTTCGAACTGCGCGGCAAAGGGCAGACGATCGGCGTCCTCTCCGACTCATACGACAGTGCGGCCGGGGACCCGACCGACGCTCTGGACGACGTTCTCTCCGGTGACCTCCCTGGGCCGGCGGGAACCTGCTTCGCGCAGCAGCTTCCGGTTGACGTCCTCGCCGAGGGCCCGGCAAGCGGCGGCGACGAGGGGCGGGCGATGCTGCAGATCGTCCACGACCTCGCCCCCCACGCGAACCTCGCCTTCGCCACCGCCTTCGAAAGCGAAGAATCGTTCGCCCAAAACATCGAAGCGCTGGCCCGGCCGGTCTCCGAAGGTGGAGCCGGGGCGGGGGTGGTCGTCGACGACGTCGCCTGGTTCGAAGAGCCCTTCTTCCAGGACGGCCCAATCGCGGTTGCGATCGAGAACGTCGCCGACGCCGGCGTCACCTACCTCAGTGCCGCCGGCAACGACAATCTCTTCGACTCCGGTGGCAACGAAATCGCCTCCTGGGAGGCCCCCGCCTTCCGCGACTCGGGCGGCTGCCCGGAAGCGATCGAAAAACTCAGCGGCTTCAACGGGGTCCACTGCATGGACTTCGACCCTGGGGCCGGCGCCGACGACACCTTCGGGATCACGGTCGAAGCGGGCGAAGTGCTGACCCTCGACCTGCAGTGGGCGGAACCCTGGTTCGGCGTCGTCAGCGACCTCGATGCGTTTCTCCTCTCGGGGGCGGGGAAAGTCCTCTCCGCCTCCTTCGAAGAAAACCCGGGGGCAACCGGGACGCAGCGGCCGGTGGAGATCATGCAGTGGGAAAACAACGCGGGGACGGCGCGGACCGTGCACCTGGCGATCAACCGCTTCTCCGGTCTCAACCCGCGGCTCAAGTTCATCCTCTTGCAGAACGGCGGCGGGGTCAGCGCCGCCGAGTACCCGGAATCGAGCGAAGGCGACGTCGTCGGTCCCACCATCTTCGGTCACGCGGGCGCCGAGAGCGCGATCGCCGTGGCCGCCGTCCCCTTCAACAACAGCGCCAAAATCGAGAGCTACTCCTCTCGCGGCCCGGTGACCCACTACTTCGGCCCGGTGAACGGGATCGTGCCCGCCCTGCCGCTCGGGGTCCCGAAAGAGATCCCGAAGCCCGACCTTGCCGCGACCGATTGCGGCGCCACCACCTTCTTCGCCTTCCTCTCGGGAGGCGTTTGGCGCTTCTGCGGGACCTCGGCGGCAGCGCCGCACGCGGCCGCCGTGGCGGCGCTGGTGCGCCAGGCGAAACCGACGCTCCCGGAGCAGGAGGTGCGCGAGACGATGGCGGAAACGGCGGTCCCCGTTGGCACCTTCCCGCCCGAGGCGGCTGGTGGTGGGCTGGTCGACGCCTTCGCCGCGATCAACAGCCTGCCGGAACCGATCGAAGGCGGCGACGGGCCCGGCGAACAGGTGCCGGGCGAAGAACCGCCGATCGAGCCTCCCACCGGTGTGGAGCCCGCGCGGATCGTGATGCCGCCGGGGGAAAACCCGCCCGCGCCCGCCCCCAGCACGACGATCTTCAGGCACCCGCTGAAGCTGGTCCGGACCCGCGCCCGCAGCGTGCGGCTCCTCTTTCGCTTCGGCTCCGACCAGCCGAACGCCACCTTCCTCTGCAAGGTCGACCGCCGCCCCTATCGCTCCTGCCCCAGCCGCTTCGTCCGCCGCTACGGCCTCGGTCGCCACGTGCTCAGGGTGAGCGCTCAGGGCCCGACGGGAATACCCGACCCCACCCCGGTTGTCTTCCGCTTCCGAGTCAGGCCCTTCTAGGCCGAGCTGCGGCGCGCCTGCCGTCGCATCGTCCAGTGCCCAGCGCCCAGCAGCGCCAGCAGCGCGAGGCCGCTGCCGATCACCAGCGGGTCGGTGAGGGAGAGGCCTTCGAGCCGCGTCCCGAAGTAGACGGAGATCGCCGTGATCGGCAGGTAGCCGACCACGGTCGTCCAGACGAAGCGCCCGAGCGGGACCCGCGCCGCCCCGGCCGCGTAGGAGACGATGCTGAAGGGGAGGATCGGGATCAGGCGCATCGCGATCATCAGCGTCGCCCCGCCGCGCTCGATCGCCCGCTCGATCCGCTCGAAGCGCTCGGCCCCGAACCAGCGGTCGAGCAGGGGACGGGCGATGGAGCGCCCGATCGCCCAGCAGACAAGCCCGTTGAGCAGCCAACCCGCCATCACCAGCAGCAGCGCCGGGAAGAAGCCGTAGGCGAAGCCGGCAGCGGCGTCGACGATCTCGGCCGGGTAGAAGACGATCGCGTGGAGGACGGCGAGGGCGAGGATCAGCAGCGGTCCCCAGAAGCCGAGCCGGTCGATCTGATCTCTGACCTCGTCGTGGTCTCCCTGGATCAGGGCGGACACCGAGTCCCGCAGCGGGTCGACGGCGATCACGACGACCGCCATCAACGCCAGGCCCAGGAGCGTGACCCCGATCTCTGCCCAGGGCAGGCGGCTGCTCTCCACGCGCCTAGGCTAGATGAGCAGTTCGATGCAGCTCAGCGGTCGGCGCGGAGCCGCTCGGCGAGCCCGGAGTGGCGGCCGCCGCTGTCGTCGCGCCGCACCGCCGCGGCCAGCGAGGCCGGGTCGCCGACGAGCACGCAGCTGCTGCGGGCGCGGGTGATCGCGGTGTAGAGCAGCGGCCGGGTCAGCATCCTCGAGTGGGAGCGGTGGCAGACGCCGACCACGACCGGGACCTCGCACCCCTGCGCCTTGTGGACCGAGATCGCGTAGGCGAGCCGCAGGGTCGCGGTCTCGCCGTAGGGGATGACGAGGCTGCCGCCGTCGTCGGTGTCGACGACGATCGTCTCTTCGTCGGGGTCGTCGGCGCGGAGGAAGACGATCGAGCCGTTCATCAGCCCCAGCTCGTGCGAGTTGCGGGTCTGGATCAGGCGGTCGCCGATCCGGAAGCGCTCGCTCAGCGCCGGCTTCCCGTGCGGGTTCAGCTCCGCCTGCAGCCGCTCGTTCAGGGCGTCGATCCCGACCGTCCCCCGGTACATCGGCGCCAGCACCTGCACCTCGCGGATCGGGTCGACGGCGAACTTGCCGGGCGCGCGCTCGGCCACCACCTCGACCACCGTCTCCAGCGCCCGCTCCGCCGTCCCCCGCTCGATGAAGAAGAAGTCGTGGTCCTGGTCGGGGCCGGGCTCGAGGTGGGGGGAGCGGCCGTGGTTGATCTCGTGGGCGGCGGTGGTGATCATCGAGCGCGCCGCCTGGCGGAAGATCTGGGTCAGCCGCACCACCGGCGCCGCCCCGGAGGCGATCAGGTCCTCGAACGGCTTGCCGGCTCCGATCGGCGGCAGCTGGTCGGCGTCGCCGACGAAGACAACGTGGGTGCTCTCGGCGAGGCCGCCGAGCAGCACCTCGGCCAGGCGCAGGTTCAGCATCGAGGACTCGTCGACGATCACCAGGTCGGCGGGCAGCGGCCGCCCCGGCCGGAAGGCCGGCTCCCGTCCCGGCATCCACTCGAGCAGGCGGTGGATCGTCATCGCCTCGTGGCCGGTCGTTTCCTCCAGCCGCCGCGCTGCCCGCCCGGTCGGCGCGCAGAGGGCGATCGTCGCGTTCGCCGCTTCCGCCTCGGCGACGATCTCCTTCGTGCACTTGGTCTTGCCGACGCCGGGGCCGCCGGTGAGGACAGAGACTCGCGCCCCGAAGGCCGCCCGGACCGCCGCCCACTGCTCGTCGGTGAGCCCGTCACGGGGCTCTTCGCCCGGGTCGTGGTCGAGGTGGGGGGGAGCGGCGGCGCGGGTCGCGAGGGTCGCCGCCACCGCCCGCTCGCTCTCCAGGGTCCCGGCGCGGTAGATCCGGCCCTCCTCCTCGACCAGCCCCGGTGCCCGCGCGAGCACGTCGGGGTCGGGAGCAAGCCCGATCAGGCGCCCGGTGCGGCTGCAGAGCTCCGCCAGCGGCAGGTAGCTGTTCCCCTGTCCCTCGGCCTCGATCAGCGCGTAGAGGGCGGCGGCCTGGGCGCGGCGGCTCGACTCGGGCGGCACGTCGGCGGCGAGGGCGATCTTGTCGGCGCGGGCGAAGCCGACGCCGGGAACCTCGGTCAGCCGGTAGGGGTCCTCGTGCAGGATCGTCATCGATCCCTCGCCGTAGCGGGCGTGGATCGGCGCCGCCAGGTGCGCCAGCCCATGCGGCGCCAGCTGCACGTGGAGGTCGCGGATCGCCCGGCTGGCGAACCAGGACTGGGTCGCCGCCGCGGCCTGGTCGGCGCTGACCCCGCGCAGGGAGGAGAAGACCCGCTGCGGGTTGACGGCGATCGCCTGCAGCACCCCCTCGCCGTGCTCGTCGCAGAGCTTCTCCGCCCGCTTCTGGCCGATGTGGCGCAGCGAGGTCAGGTAGGCGACCTGCCCCTCGCGGTCGGCGGGGTCGAGCGGCAGCGCCCCCTGCGCCCGCAGCTGGCGGCCGTAGCGGTTGTGGGTCTGCCACTCGCCGCTGACTTCGGCCCGGTCTCCGGCGTCGAGGTGGGCCACCGGGCCGACCAGCGCGAAGCCCTCGCCCGACTCCGTCTCCTGCACCTCGAGCACCGCGTAGCCGTCGTCCTCGGCCTTGTAGATGACGCCGACGACCTCGACCGTCCCGCTGTAGGAGGCCGCGTCGGCGTCGAAGAGAGTCGCTGCTCGGGTCACTCGTCAAAGGCTAGGCCCCTGGAAGGCGCGACTCGCCCGATTCGAGCGCGCAGTTTGCGGTCACCGCGATGATCTAGGTTCGAGCGATGGAGCCCGTTCGCCCTCCCGCCGGCCTCTGCGACCGCTGCCGTCACCAGCGCCTGGTGCCGAACACCCGCGGCTCGGTCTTCTCGCTCTGTGGGCGCTCGCGCGAGGACCCCGCCTACCCGCGCTACCCGCGCCTGCCGGTCCTCAGCTGTCCGGGGTTTGAGGTGTGGCCGGGGGGCGATCCCGCCCCCGACCCCGAACCGCGCCGATAGCGGCGCCGAGCAGGCCGAGGCCAAAGACGACGGCCGCGAGGCCGACGAGGAAGCCGAGGAGCGGTATCAGTGCCAGCGCGGACGGGACCACGAGCCCGGCGAGGAAGGCGAGGGGACGGCCAGGGACGAGAGGGGCCGTGTCAGGTCCCCAGCCTATCCCGCTGTTTCAACTCCGCATCGGATCCGGCTCGCCGAGCTGGCTGATCGCCGGCGCCTCGTAGGCGGCGCCGGGAACGCCGCCGACGATCACCATCCGGATACCGTCGGGGCCGGGCCAGACCTTTCGCTTCGTGCCCGAGGCGACGCGGACCATGTGCTCGGGGTCGAGGGGGAAGCGCTCGCCTTCGATCTCGATCTCGCCGCCGCCGCGGATCGCCATGAAGACCTCCTCCTGGCCGTCTTCGGCGTGATCGTGCTCGGGGTAGTTATCGAAATTCGGGGGCATGTCGATCACCTGCAGCCCGAAGGATTCGACGCCCAGCTCGGCCCGTGCCCGCTTGAACGCTCCCAGGTAGACCGCCTCCATCTCGTCGATCTTCTTCACCGTGTACTCGCCCATCTCGCCTCCTTTGGTTTCGGCCCCTGCGGCCGTTGAAACGAACGTTCGTGCTTTTTTATATCCTGCGTCTGTGACTCCCGTCACCCAGAAGGGATCCGAGACGCGAGCCTCGATCCTTGACCGCGCCATAGATGTCGCCTCGGCCGAGGGGCTTGAGGGGCTGACGATTGGGCGCCTGGCGGCGGAGCTGCGGATGAGCAAGAGCGGCCTCTTCGCCCACTTCGGCTCCAAGCAGGAGCTGCAGCTGGCGACGGTCGGCGCCGCCGCCGAGCGCTTCAAGGGGAAGGTGATCCATCCCGCCCTCGGCCTGCCGGACGGCGCTCCGCGCCTGCGGGCGATGGCCGAGCGCTACCTCGATCAGCTGCAGGACTACTCGGGCGGCTGCTTCTTCGCCGCGGCCACCGCCGAGTACGACGACCGCCCCGGCCCCGTGCGCGACGCGATCGCCGCCTCGCTCGACGCCTGGCTGCGCGAGCTGGAGCGCCAAGCCCGCATCGCCGGCGTCGAGAACCCGAAGCGCTTCGCCTTCGAGCTCTTCTCGCTGGTGATGGGGGCCAACTCGCGCTACCGAATGAGCGGCAACCGGGAGGTCTTCGCCTACGCCCGCGAATCGATCGACCGCTTGCTGGGGGAGCTGACCGTCGAGAACAGGTATGGCTGACGAGCCACCGATCCACCTCTTCGCCAATCCAAAGGACTTGGAAGCGTGGCTGGAGGAGAACCACAACGCCTCCGAGGGCGTATGGCTGAAGATTGCCAAGAAAGGATCCGGGGACCGCAGCGTTACCTATGCCGAGGCGCTGGAGCTGGCGCTGTGCTTCGGCTGGATCGACAGCCAGAAGCGCGGTTTTGATGAGCGGTACTTCCTGCAGCGCTTCACGCCGCGTCGGCCGCGCGGCCGCTGGTCGAAGATCAACCGCGAGAAGGTCGAAGCTCTGATCGCGGCGAGACGGCTGCGGCCCGCGGGCCTGGCCGAGGTCGAGGCCGCGAAAGCCGACGGGCGCTGGGAGGCGGCCTACGAGGGACAGCGCACGGCCAGGGTGCCACCGGATCTTCAGCGCGAGCTCGATGCGAACCGCGCCGCCACCAAGTTCTTCGCCTCCCTCGATAGCGCCAATCGCTACGCAATCCTCTATCGCCTCGACGAGGCGAAGAAGCCGGAGACGCGAGAGCGGCGGCTGCGGAAGTTCGTCGCCATGCTCGAGCGCGGAGAAAAGGTGCACGACTAGATCGCGAGTCCGCGTCAGGCGTCGCTATTCGACGGCTGAGGCGGACTCGCCGCTCCGTACACTCGGCCTCGTGAATCGCGAGCTTCTAGCCACCACCCTCGCCGAGACCGGCGAGCCCTCCTACCGCGCCGGCCAGGTGTGGGAGTGGCTGGCGCGGGGCGCGCGCTCCTACGGGGAGATGACGAACCTGCCGGCGCCGCTGCGCGAGCGGTTGGACGCGCGGGTTCCGCTCTCGACGCTGAGCGTCGCCGCCGAGGCGAAGTCCGACGACGGCACCGTCAAGACCCTGTTCCACACCGCAGACGGGCGGCCGATCGAGGCGGTGCTGATGCGCTACCGCGACGGTCGTCGCTCGGTCTGTCTCTCCTCGCAGTCGGGCTGCCCGCTGACCTGCACCTTCTGCGCCACCGGGCAGATGAAGTTCGGCCGCAACCTCACGGTCGATGAGATCCTCGACCAGGCGCTGCACTTCCGCCGCCGCGAGCAGATCGACCACGTCGTCTTCATGGGGATGGGGGAGCCGACGATGAACGTCGACAACGTGCTCGGCGCCTGCGAGCTGCTGCCCGACCTCGGCGTCACCCACCGCCGCACCGCGATCTCCACCGTCGGCTGGGTGCCGGGGATCGACCGCCTCGCCGCGTGCGAGATGCCGGTCAGCCTCGCCCTCTCCCTGCACGCTCCCAACGACGTCCTGCGCTCGCGGATCATGCCCGTCAACGAGCGCTACCCGATTGCCGCGGTGCTGGCCGCCTGCGAGCGCTACCGAGCCGCCCGACGCCGCAAGGTCTTCGTCGAGTACGTGATGCTCGACGGGGTCAACGACCTGCCCGAGCACGCCCGCGAGCTGGCCGAGCTGCTCGACCCGCGCGCCTACAAGGTCAACCTCATCCCCTACAACCCGACGGGCAGCTACGACGGCTCCTCGCCGGAGCGGATCGAGCGCTTCCGGGCGATCCTCGCCGAGCACCGGATCACCGCCACCGTCCGCCTCACCCGCGGCCGCGACATCGCCGCCGCCTGCGGCCAGCTCGCCGCCTCCGCCGCCTAGCTCGACATCGTTTCCACCCTTTTGGTTCCTATAGGGACCCAAATGGTGGAAACGACCGACCTGGCTGAGCAGCCAGTTACGATCCCGTGCATGGCCACGGCTGACACCACGGCGCCGGTCGCCCGCCCCCCGGAGATGTCCGGCAACCCGATCCGCCGGGTGGTCGGGGACTTCCTCGACGAGTGGCGGGGGAGGGGCAGGTTCCCGCCCGGGGAGACCGACTTCAGCTGGGCGCGCACGCACCAGATCGCCCACAACCCGCTGCCGCTCCTGCTCGACGCCTACGAACGCTACGGGCCGATCTTCAGCCTGCGGCTGCTGCACTCGCGGGCCGTCTTCATGCTCGGCCCGGAGGCGAACCACTTCGTCACCGTCGGCCATCCGGAGAACTTCCACTGGCGCGAGTCGAGCTTCGGCGACCTGATCCCGCTGCTCGGCGATGGCCTGCTGACGGTCGACGAGGACTACCACGACCGGGCGCGGGCGATCATGATGCCCGCCTTCCACCGGGAGCAGGTCGCCGTCGCCACCGAGGCGATGACGATCGAGGCCGACCGGGCGATCGAGGCGCTGCCGGTCGGCGAGGTGATCGACGTCTACGAGTGGATGCGGAACCTGGCGATGCGGATCGCGATGCGGGCGCTGCTCGGACTCGACCCGGACGAGGCCGGCAAGGGCGCCGCCGCGGCTGAGCACTTCGAGCGCGCCCTCGGCTACTACGGAATCGACTTCCACCTGCGGCTGCTGCGCGGGCCCGGTTCGCCCTGGCGCAAGCTGGTCGGCTCGCGCGAGGTGCTCGACGAGATCGTCTTCTCCGAGATCGCCCGCCGCCGCGCCCACCCCGACCCCGGCCGCCGCGACATCCTCAGCCTGCTCTGCGGCGCCCGCGGTGCCGCCGGCGAGGAATTCACCGACACCGAGATCCGCGACCAGGTGATGACGCTGATGTTCGCCGGCCACGACACCTCGACCTCCACCCTCACCTTCATGCTGCACGAGCTGGCCCGCCACCCGGAGGTGACCCGGCGCCTGCACGAAGAGCAGGACGAGTTGCTGAAGGGAGAGACGCCAACCCCGTCGCAGCTGGAAAAGGAGATGCCCTACCTGGAGATGGTCCTCGACGAGGTTCTGCGCCTCTACCCGCCGGCCTGGATCGGGCCGCGGCGGGCGGTCCGCGATTACGAGTTCGGCGGCTGCACGGTGCCGAAGGGCGCCTACGTCAACTACTGCTCCTGGGCCAGCCACCGCCTGCCCGAGGTCTTTCCCCAGCCCGAGGCCTTCATCCCCGAGCGCTTCACCCGCGAGCGCAAGGCGGCGCTGCCGCGCGGCGCCTACGTTCCCTTCGGCGGCGGCTCCCGCATCTGCATCGGCAAGCGCTTCGGCCAGACCGAGGTGAAGCTGGTGGCGACGAAGCTCCTCCAGCGCCTCCGCATCGAGTCCCTCCCCGGCCGCACGATGACGATCCGCCAGATGCCGACCCTCTCGCCAAAGGGCGGTCTGCGGATGAGAATCCAAAGCCGCGCATAGCCCCAAGCGTCGCCTCCACGCCCTACTTGATGAACAGCATCTCCTCGTACTTCGGCAGCGGCCAGAGGTCGTCGGCGACGACGCGCTCGAGCTTGTCGGCGGCCTCGCGGACGTTGGCCATCGCCGCCAGCTGCTTGTCGCGGGCGTACTTGGCCATCTCCAGTCCCTCGAGGCCGGGGGCAACGTTGGCCGCTTCCAGTTCCCCGAGGCCGGCGACGAGCTCGTCGACGAGGCCGCGGACCTCGCCCTCGATCGCCGAGACGCCGGACTCGCCGATCAGCGCCAGATAGCGCAGGGCGGCCGGCAGGATCGTCGTCTTCGCGATCGAGAACGTCGTCTCCGCCTCGATGTTGGCCCGGAGCCAGTACTGCTCGACCCAGACCTCGTATCGGGATTCCAGCTCCTGCTTGGAAAGAACGCTGTAGTTCTCGAACGCCTGGACGGTGCTGTCGGTCAGAACCTCGGGCAGCGCGTCCGGGGTGGTGCGGAGGTTCTTCAGCCCACGGCGCTCGGCCTCCTGGTGCCACTCCTCGGAGTAGTTGTCGCCGTCGAAGCAGACCTGCCTGTTTGCCAGGTAGCTCTCTTTGACGATCTCGATCACGGCCTGCGGCATCTCCTCGCCGCCGTTCAGCTTCGCCTCCAGCTTGCCGGCGAGCTCGTCGATCGCCTCGGCCACGATCGTGTTCAGGACCGTGTTCGGGAAGCCGAGCGACATGCTCGACCCGAGCGCCCGGAACTCGAATTTGTTGCCGGTGAAAGCGAACGGCGAGGTGCGGTTGCGGTCGCCGCCGTGCATCGGCAGCGGCGGCAGCACCTGCGTTCCGAGGTCGAGGAACGAGGCCGGCGTGTTGGGGTCGCCCTCGCCGGTCGCGATCGCCTCGAACACCTTCTCCAGCTCGGCGCCGAGGAAGATCGAGATGATCGCCGGCGGCGCCTCGTTGGCCCCGAGGCGGTGGTCCTGGCCGATGTTGGCGACCGAGGCGCGCAGCAGCCCCTGATGCTTGTTGACCGCCTGGATCACCGCCGTGCAGAAGAACAGGAAGTGGATGTTGTCCGCCGGCGTGTCGCCGGGGTTGAGGAGGTTGTCGCCGGTGTCGGTGCCCATCGACCAGTTGTTGTGCTTGCCGGAGCCGTTGACCCCCGCGAACGGCTTCTCGTGCAGGAGGCAGACGAGGCCGTAGCGGCGGGCGACGTTTTCCAGCGTCTGCATGCAGAGCTGCTGGTGGTCGGAGCCGACGTTCGAGTTCTCGAAGATCGGCGCGATCTCGTACTGGTTCGGCGCCACCTCGTTGTGGCGGGTCTTGACCGGGATGCCGAGTTTCTGCATCTCCAGCTCCGACTCGAGCATGCAGGCGAGGATCCGCTCGGGGATCGAGCCGAAGTAGTGGTCGTCGAGCTCGTGGCCCTTCGGCGGCTTGGCGCCGAAGAGGGTGCGGCCGGTCGCGATCAGGTCGGGCCGCTCGAAGAAGTACTGCTCGTCGATCAGGAAGTACTCCTGCTCGGGCCCGACCGTGGTGAACACGCGCTGCGCGTCGTCGTCGCCGAGCAGCCGCAGCGCTTTGATCGCCGAGCGCGAGAGCGCGTCCATCGAGCGCAGCAGCGGGATCTTCGCGTCCAGCGCCTCGCCGGTCCAGGAGGCGAAGGCGGTCGGGATGCAGAGCAGCGCCCCGTTCGGGTTCTCGAGGATGAAGGCGGGGCTGGTCGGGTCCCAGGCGGTGTAGCCGCGGGCCTCGAAGGTGGCGCGGACGCCGCCGGTGGGGAAGGAGGAAGCGTCGGGCTCGCCCTGGATCAGCTCCTTGCCGGAGAAGTCGGCGACCGCGTTGCCTTCGCCGCCGGGCTCGAAGAAGGAGTCGTGCTTCTCCGCGGTCGAGCCGGTCAGCGGCTGGAACATGTGGGTGTAGTGGGTGGCGCCGTTCTCCAGCGCCCACTCCTTCATCGCCTCGGCGACCGCGTCGGCCAGGCTCGGGTCGAGCGCCTCGCCGCCCTCCAACGTCGTCTGCAGCTTCTCGAAGACGTCCTTCGGCAACCGGTCTTTCTGGACGGCGACGGAGAAGACGTTCTGTCCGAACGGGTTGTTCTCCGGGATGGTCAGGTCCTGGGCGCCGAGAGCGCCTCCGTTGGAGCTCCACTGCGCGGCGGTCACGTTTTGCTGGCGAATGCGGGTCATCGGTTCGGGTTCTCCCCCACTAACGCGCGCTCGGCTTCCCGGCGCGATTGATTGAAAGTCTCGGTCCCTCGAAAAGAGCGCCACAGAGCCTAATAGCGACCGCCGTATCGCGCTTTTGTACCGCCGTATAAAGCTTGGGCTGAGGCGGTTGTCCCCGCTGTCGGGCGCTGCCGAGATTAGACACACCCGGGTGGGTCAAAAGTCGGATGCGCTTAGGGGAGCGGCGTGGCGCTGAAGAGGCCGAGCGGGTGACGGAGGCGGAAGCCACCGCCGGGGCGCATCTCTTCGCTCCAGCCCGGCCCGCTGCGGTCGCCATCGTCGGTGTAGGAGGTGTCCCAGCGCAGGCCGGCGATCACCGCGAAGACGTGCTCCCTGTTCGCGTAGATCCGGACCCACGAGCCTCCGCCGCCGCCACCCCAGCGCATGAACCCGGTCGAGTCGAGCGGCCAGTCGAGCAGGCCGGCGGCGTGCATCACGTAGCTGACCGAGCCCGAGCAGTCGTAGCCCCGCGAGTTCCAGCCGCGGTGGCCGCCGCCCCAGACGTAGGGCCGGTGGCGGATCCGGTTCGCCGCCTCGATCATCGCCTTCACCGCCGGCGGCGCCGACGGCGGCGCGACCGCGCGGCCGTCGCGCAGCAGCCGGGCCTGCGGCACCGCGGCCGAGGCCGGCGTCGAAGAGCCGAGCAGCGCGCCGCAGTGCAGCAGCGCGCAGACGATCAGCAAGTACTTCCCCCACCTTCGCATGAAAGTGCTGTATCGGTTCTCCGTTCGGCCGACTTAAAGCGGTGTCGCCTTTGCCTCCCATAGGTGGACAAACGCGACAAATGGATAGCCTCCGCTCCCCATCAGCAAGCCCCAAACGGAGGATCCACTCTTCATGTTCGTCTCCAAGGCCGCCGTCGTCGGCGGCGGCACCATGGGCGGCGAGATCGCGCAGGCGATCGCCGCCGCCGACATTCCCGTCGTCGTCAAGGACATCGACCAGAAGTTCGTCGACGCGGCCCTCGACAAAGCCCGCGGCGTCACCGAGGGCCAGCTCGCCCGCCTCGTCAAGAAGGAGAAGTTGACTCAGGAGGGGGCAGACGCGCGGCTGGCCGAGGTGATGGGGAACATCACCGGCGCCACCACCTACGAGGGGTTCGGCGACGTCGACTTCGTGATCGAGGCGGTGCCGGAGAAGATGGAGATCAAGCGGGCGGTCTTCCGCGAGCTCGACGCGGCGACGCCGGGGCACGCGATCCTCTCCTCCAACACCTCCTCGCTCTCGATCACCGAGATCGGGGAAGCGACGCTGCGGCCCGACAAGGTCGTCGGCTTCCACTTCTTCTACCCGGCCTCGATCATGCCGCTGGTCGAGGTGATCGCCGGCGACGACAGCTCGCTGGAGACCGCGACCGCCGCCTACAACTTCGCCCAGGCGATCAAGAAGCAGCCGATCGTCTGCGGCGAGGTGCCCGGCTTCGTCGTCAACCGCATCCTGATGGCGACGATGGGCGAGATCTGGCGCGCCCAGGAGGAGCAGGGGCTATCGCTGAAGGCGATCGACGAGGCGATCGCCGGCGCCCAGCTGGCGCCGATGGGCCCGTTCTTCCTCACCGACCTGCTCGGCCTCGACACCGTCTTCCACGTCGCCGAGCACATGCGTGAGTCCTACGGCGAGAGCTTCTACGTCCACGAGGGCCTGCGGGGGCTGGTCTCCGAAGGCAAGCTCGGCGCCAAGACCGGCGGCGAGGGCTTCTTCAAGGACGGCGAGCAGAACGTGCCGGGGGATGCTCAGCCCGACGCCGAGGAGCTGGTGGCGATGTTCTCCAGCCGCGCCCTGATCGAGGCCTGCCTGCTGGTCGAGGAGGGGGTCTGCTCGGTCCGCGACGTCGACCTCGGGATGATGGCCGGCGCCGGGCTCGACCCGCGCAAAGGCCTGCTGCCGCCGTTCTGGAAAGCCGACGTTACCGGGCTCGACCAGGTGCTGGAGACGATCGAGGGGCTGGAGGAGAGGCACGGCGAGCGTTTCAGCCCGCCAATCACCCTCAAGCGCCTGGTCTCCCAGGGGCGACACGGCCTCTCCACCGGCCAGGGCTTCTACCCCTACCCCCAGGCTGACGAGGGCGAGCAGACCGAGACGGTGAAGCTCGAGACCCGTGGCGGCGTCGCGATCGCCTGGCTCGCCAACCTGCCGATGAACTCGCTCTCGCCGCAGGTGATCGCCGACCTGGAGACGGTCTGGAATCGGGTCAAGGACGGCGGTGAGGTCGGGGCGATGGTGATCGCCTCCTCGGTCCCCGTCGTCTTCTCCGCCGGCGCCGACATCAAGGCCTTCACGACGCTCGACGAGGCGAGCGGAGCGGAGCTGATCAATCGTGCCCACGCGCTCTTCCGTGACTTCGGCAAGGCTCGGGTGGTGACGATCGCCGCGGTCAACTCGATCGCCTTCGGCGGCGGCTGCGAGCTGGCGATGGCCTGCGACTTCCGGATCGCCGCCGAGGCCGCCGTCTTCGGCCAGCCCGAGGTGAAGCTGGGGATCATCCCCGGCTTCGGCGGCACCCAGCGCCTCGCCCGCCTGGTCGGGCCGAGCAAGGCCCTGGAGCTGAACCTGATCGGGGACGCGATCCTCTCCGAGGAGGCGCTGGAGCTGAACCTCGTCAACCGCGTCGTCCCCGACCACAAGCTGTTCGAGACGGCGCTGATGTGGGGGCGCAAGCTGGCCGCTCAGGCGCCGGTCGCCGTCGAGCAGATCAAGACCGTCTCCCACCAGGGCGATATCGACGCCGGCATCGAGGCCGAGAAGCAGGGCTTCGCCGCCGCTTTCGCCAGCGAGGACGCCAAGGAGGGCATCAGCGCCTTCCTCGGCAAGCGCACGCCGAAGTGGAGCGGGCGCTGATGGCCGCATTAAATACTGAACTATTTATCTAGTAGAAAGAAAAATCTGAAGTAGCCGAATATGCTGCGCGACCTCATGGGAGCGCAGCGTGGGGACTCGGGTTGGCAATCCCCGTTGATCATCGATGGGGACTGCCTGCCTCCTGAGAGCGAGCTGAAGCGGCTCATCCGTGGGGATCGGCCCCGGCAGGCCCTGCCTGTCGAGCTGCCTCCGCTCGCATCACTCGGGTGGATGCGTCGGCTGGCGATCGCCTGTATCCGCTTCTATCAGCGGCGTATCTCCCCGAGGTTAGATCGCCACTGCGTGCTGGAGCCGAGTTGCTCTAGATACGCGGAGTTCGCGATTGCCCATAACGGCGTCATCAGGGGTTCGATAGCGACCGCAAGGCGCCTGCACCGCTGCCGCCCGGAGAACGAAGGATATGTCGACTACCCGAAAGGAGTCACCATTGCCATACCAGATAGTCAGCATCGGCCGGGTCTTCAATGACAAGACCCGGGACCAACTCACCGAAAGCATGAACCGATACGAGCAGGAAGGCTGGAGCTTCCACTCGGTTTTCGCGGTCGGGGAGCAGCGAGGTTGTCTCGGTCAGAACACCGTCGAGACCCTGTACATGGTGCTGGAGAGCAAGAAATAGGACGGCCACCTGAATTGCCCAGATGACCCCTGCATCGAGTCCGAACCCCGCCGTCTTCATCTCTTACGCGCACGAGGACCGTGCGGCAGCGCATGAGATCGCCTTCGGGCTCCAGAAGCGGGGTTGCGAGGTCTGGATCGATCAGGGGGAGCTCGCCGTCGGGGACTCGATCGTCGAGCGCCTCGCGGCGGGCATAGCTGAAGTCGATTTCGTGATCGCGGTGATCTCGAAGCACTCGGTGGAGTCGCAATGGTGCCGGAAAGAGATCAGCCTGGCGTTGACGCAGGAGCTCGACTTGGAGGGCAGATTCGGCGTGCGCCGGGTGCTGCCGCTGCGGTTGGGGGAAGTGACGATGCCACCGACCCTGAGGGACAAGCTCTACCTGGAGGTCTCGGTCGAGCGTCCCGGGGATATCGTGCCGCGGCTTTACGAGGATCTTCTCCAGCACTCCGGCTCGTCCCTGGCCACCTTTTCGCAGGCGATCGTGTTGACCGACGCAGAGCGGTCTTACCAGCGCGGCAGAAACCTCTACGACAAGGGGGAGATCGCGGCCGCTCGCCGCCACCTCCATGATGCGTCCCAGGAAAGCCACTACGCCGCCGCGTTGCTGCTCGGTGAGATTCTCTATGACCAGGGTGAGATAGAGAAAGCGGCGGAGGAGCTGGAGTTCGCGGCTGGGAGCGAAGACGAGGCGATCGCGAACGCGGCCGTCATCGACTACGGGCGAATGCTCGCTGCACACGAGTTCTTCGATGGAGCCAAGCTCGCCAGGCGACGCGGTGCCCTGATCGGCGGGCGCGGTCGTGAGCAGGCGGAGTCGCTCTGGCGCTCGGCGGCGGAATCGGGCGATTCGGATGCGGCCTGGGCTTGGCTTGGGCTCGGCCGCCTGCTGGAAGATCCTCCCGATCGGGGTGGTGAGGCGGACGCTGCCGGTGCCGTGGAAGCCTTCGAGCACGCCGCCCACTGCGGCCATGCCGCGTCGCGGGCCTTCGCCTTGCACAAGCTCGGTCGAATGAAGTGGAGGCTGGGGAAGCACGACGAGGCCACCGCCACGCTCAAGGTCGGGGCCACCTCCGGCGACAAGGAGTGGGCCCCCTTCTGCGCCTTCGACCTCGGGCGCCTTTACTGGGATATCGGGGATGAAGAGGAAGCTGGGTTCTGGTGGTCTCAGGCGGCGAGCTCCAATCACCCCCACATCTCCGCCTCTGCCCAGGAGGCGATCGACGACCCGAGCTCGATCTGGCGCATGCGCTGACCGGCCTCACGCGGCGTCCGGCAGGGCTTTGGAATGATCCGGCCGTGGCGATGGCGGGCACCGATCGACGACTCTCACCGGCGGAATCCCTCGCCGAGCTGATCCGTGGGTCGCGGTGTGTCGTCGCCCTTACCGGGGCGGGGGTCTCGGTGCCCTCCGGGATACCGGACTTCCGCACGCCGGAGACGGGGCTGTGGGCGAAGGTCGACCCGATGGAGGTCGCCCACATCGACGTCTTCGAGCGCGAGCCGGAGCGCTTCTGGTCCTACTACCGGCCGCGCTTCCAGTCGCTCGGGGATAAAGAGCCGAACGGGGCTCACGAGGCGCTGGCGGAGCTGGAGCGGCGGGGGCTGATCGAGGGCGTGGTTACCCAGAACATCGACCGCCTGCACCGCGCCGCTGGCTCCGAGAACGTGATCGAGGTGCACGGCTCGATCGAGACCTCCTCCTGCACCGCCTGCGCCACCGCCTTCGGGCTCGAGGAGGTCGACGACCTCTTCGACGAGCGCGGCGTCGCCCTCTGCGCGGACTGCGGCGGCGCGGTCAAACCCGACGTCGTCCTCTTCGGCGAGCTGCTGCCCGAAACGGCGATCGCGCAGGCCACCGTGCTGGCCGAAGAAGCAGATCTGATGCTCTGCGTTGGTTCCTCGCTGGCGGTTCACCCGGTCGCCGGGTTGCCGCGGCTGACCCTCTCCCGCGGCGGGCGGCTGGCGATCGTCACCAAGGGCGAGACGCCCTATGACGGCGACGCCGAGTTGAAGCTCGAGGGCGAGGTCGACGAGGAGCTCGCCGCGCTGGTGGCGGCGCTGGGCTGATGCCGGACCTGCCCGACGCGGTCGTCTTCGACAACGACGGCCTCCTGCTCGACACCGAGTCGGTCTGGACCCGGGCCGAGGAAGACCTCTTCGAGCGCCGCGGCCTCGAGTTCACCCCGGCCGACAAGCGCGAGCTGGTCGGGGCCTCGGCGGCGATTGCCGGCGCGATCCTCGAGCACAGGCTGGGGGAGCCGGGGCGGGCCGACGATCTGATCGAAGAGTTGAACGCGCTCGTCGTCGCCGAGCTCGAGCACGGGGTGGAGGCGATGGTCGGTGCCCGCGAGCTGCTCGAGCGCCTGCGCGGGCGGGGGGTGCCAATCGGCCTCGTCTCCAACTCGCCGCTGCGTTTCGTCCAGCGGTCGATCGAGATCGTCGGCCTCGAGGACCACTTCGACGTTGTCCTCAGCGCCCACGAGGTGGCGGCTCCGAAGCCGGCGCCGGACCCCTACCTGGAGGCGTGCCGGCGGCTTGGGGTGGAGCCGGGGCCCTCGGTGATCGCGCTCGAGGACTCGCCGACGGGGGTGGCCGCAGCGCGGGCGGCTGGCCTGACGGTGATCGGCGTCCCCTCGGTCGAGGGCATCGAGTTGGAGGAGGCCCACCACCTGGCCGAGACCCTGCTCGACGAGATCGTCGCCCACCACCTCAATATCTAAAGCTCAACTTGAGGGTTAGCCTCGGAGAAGTCGGCGGCGGCGGAGCACACGCTCGCTGATCTTCAACAGCTCCTCCACCTGCCGCCGCTGCTCCTCGCTCAGCTCGTCTCTCAGGGCGGCGTTGGCGGCGCCACCGGCCTCGTTTCTCCGCGTCGTCAGCGTCGCCATGTCCTCCTCGTGTCCCGGATCCGCCAGCGCCCCCTTCAACTCGACCAGCAAAGCCTCGAGCCCGACCCGCAGCTGCAGGGCCGCCTCGCGGTCGCGGCCGGCGTCGAGGTCGGCGCGGGCGCGCAGCAGAAGGGTCTCGCAGGCGTCGGCACGCTCGCGGCCGCCGAGGATCGCCGCCACCCGTTCCTGCGGTCGCAGCTCCTCCTCGCGGCGGCGCCGGCGCGCGGAGCGCGGAGCGATGTCGACCTGGCGCCCCTCGCGGAAGCGGCCCGCCGCCGCCTCCTCGCCGCTGCCGAAGCCGATCAGGATCCGCTCGGCGCCCTCGGCCCCCAGCTCGCTGCGCGAGGTTGGGTCGGCGCTGGCGAGCGCCTGCGCGTGCAGAGCGCGATTGAGCAGCTCCAGGGCTTCGTCGACGAGGACCTCGACGGCGCCCTCGGCCTCGCAGGCTTCCTCCAGCCAGCGAGCCGCTTCCTCCTCGGCCTCGAAGCGGGCGAAGGCGCGGATCGCCGTCGCTCGCGTCAGCGCCAGCGGCGCCGCCTCCGCGTCGGGCCTCCGCGGCTTCCGCCGCCGCCGCCCGCCCGCCGCCGGCGCTCCGACCTTCTGCACGACGAGGACGCTCTCCGCCGCCTCCGCGTCGAGGCCGCGCACCAGGTAGCGGCCCTCGGCCAGGGGCAGCGCCCCCGCGAAGTCGAGTTGGACGAAGCCGAACAGGGTCAGTCGCCGCTGCCGGCGGAGAGGCCGCCGTTGGTGGCGTCGGGCAGCGAGTACTTCGAGGGGTGGACCGGGACGTCGGGGTTTTCGATTTCGCCGAGACGGTCGATCAGGCGGTTCCACTGGTCCGGTTTCAGCAGGGCGGCGAACCTGGCTTCCATCGAGCCGGCGGTCGGGCGGTAACCGACGTGGACGTGGTCGTAGTGGTCGGCCATCGCGAAGCTGGCTTCGCCCGGCAGATCCTCGAGCGAGATCACCTGGTGGGGGTGCATCGTCCCCTGCAGCCGCAGCACTTCGTGGATCAGTTCGTCGGTCGGCGTGCCGGGGCCCTGGTGGCCGGTGACCGGGATGCCGTTGATCACGGCGATGTCGACTGCGGTCCCGGTGCTGTGCTCGGAAACGTTGCCGGAGCTGGTGAGGAAGCCGTGGCCGCACTGCAGCGAGGTGATCGTCAGCGTGAAGCCCTGCGTGCTGAGGTACTCGAGCATCGCCAGGATGCGGCGGTCGATGCGGCCGCCGGCGATGTCTTCGCGGCCGCATTCGTAGATGTCGAGGTCTTCGTCAGCGAGGACTCGCTTGACCAGCGCCTCCTTCGAGAGCAGGAGGACGCCGGCGCCGCTCAGCTTCGCGAACGGGCTCTTGCCCTTGGCGCGGTAGATCGCCGTCGCCTCGAGCAGCTTCCAGCCGTCGAGGATCGGCTTCGGGTCGATCCGCGGCGCGCCCTTGCCGGCCGGGCGGATCGAGAAGTTGATGTGGGGGTCGATCCCCTCTTCGCCATCGCCGACCCGGGCGAGGACGGTGCCGGCGATCACCTTCGAGCCGACCTTGAGCGACCCCTTGCCGCTGGCCGCGATCGCCGCTTCGACCGCGTCGCTGGCGGTCTCCCGCTCCTTGCCGGTGCGCTCCGGGTGGGCCCGCAGCCGCGGCCGCAGATTCTGGCTTTCGACCGGCACCCGCTTCTCCCGGCCGGTCGGCATCACGACCAGGCGGCGGTCGCGGACGAGGTTGCCGAGCTCGGCGTAGGTGTAGCGGTTGCCGTAGGTGTCTTCGAGGACGACGAAGTTGCCGAGCCGCTGGGAGTGGCCGAGCTTGCGGATGATCCCGTCGTTGACGGCAACTACCGGCGCGCCCTGCTTGCTGAAGATGTTGATCCCGCGCGGAGTGGGGGAGGAGGAGATGACTTCGGCGGCGTTGCCGTAGTCGGGGCTTTCGCCCTTCTTCAGAGCCGCCCTGGCGGCGACGTCGTCGGCGTAGCGGGCGTCGGCGGCGATCGGGAAGTGGGCGCCCTCGGTGAGGCCGGTCAGCGAGCCGACGAGGTCGGAGGGGAGGCGGCCGTAGGCGCGGGCGTAGAGCAGCACCTCCTGCACGTACCAGTCGGCGTGGTTGTAGGCGAAGATCGCCTGGTAGAGGTCGTCGTTGCCGCCGGCCAGCTTCAGGTAGTGGGCGGCGGCGCAGATCGCGTCGACCGGGTTGTAGGGGTCTTTGCGCCCGTCGCCGTTGGCGTCGAGGCCGAAGGCCTCCCAGCTCGAGGGCAGGAACTGCATCCAGCCGACGGCGCCGGCGCTGGAGACGTTGAGGTTGGTGCCGAACCCGGTCTCGATTTTGTTGATCGAGGCGAGCACCTCCCAGGGGATCCCGTATTCGGTGCCGCAGGCCTGGTAGATCGGCAGCAGGAAGGGCGGGATCTCGAAGCTGTCGATGACGAAGTTGGGAACGCCGATCGGCGCCGGGCCGAAGGGGGCGATCGTCGTCGTCGGGTTGGCGGCGGTGGGGGCGCCGCCGGGGGTGTACTGCGAGCCGCCGTCGGGGCCCTTCGGAGCCGGCTGATCGCCGCCGCCGTTGGCGCTCGGCGCGGTCACCGCGCCGGTGCCGCCGCCGCCGCTGGCGTCGCCGAGGACGTCGTTCGACTTGACGCCCCCGTTGCCGCCGATGCCGGTGCCCTGCTTGACCCCGCCCTGCTTGCCGGGCGCGGGCGCGGGGCCGCCTTCGGGGGCGGGGACGGGTCCAGCTTCGGTTGCCCCCGGTTCGGCCGGCGCCGGGGCGCTCGGCGCCTCATCGGTGTCGGCGGGAGTTTCGCAGTCCGGGTCGCTTTCGTCGACGAGGCCATCGCCGTCGTCGTCGAGGCCGTTAGCGCAAGCGGGGGCAGTCAGCGAGGGGACGGCCGTCGTGGTCGTGGGGTCGACGGCCGAGCTGTCGGAGAGCGGCTCGGCCCCGGCCAAGGCCGAGCCCAGCACGATGACCAGCAGGAAGCCGGCGAAAGCGAGGATTAGTGCGAACTTGTTTCTCATCCCGGTCCAACCCTGCCCACGCTCGGATACCCCTCCCTGGGCAAGTCGTTGGAAGCTACCCACTAGTACGTGCGTCCGCAACGCGCAGGGCGCCTCCCAACAAGGCCTTAATCAACGTCTGAAACATCACTGTAACGAGAGATTTTCAGTCGAGCCGGATGCGCTCGTTAAGCTGCTGTGACTTGACCTTCGAGGATGACGAGCAGGACGGGCTGCGGGCGCGGGCCGAGCAGGCGCTCGGGGAGCTGGCGCAGGCCCTGATCGACAACCCGACCCTCCACGACGCCGTCACCGCCGCCCTCGGCGCCCGCGAGAAGGCCCTGGAGGCCCAGCAGGCGGCGATGAGCGCGCTCAACCTGCCCTCGGCGACCGACGTCGAACGGCTGGAGCGGCGGCTGCGCTCGTTCTCGCAGCGGCTCGAGGAGGTCGAGGAGGCGATCGACGACCTCAGCCGCGAGCTGGGGGCGCTGCGGCGGGAAAACGCGAAGAAGAACGCGAAAAAAGCGTCACCTAAACCTAAAGTAGAGGGTTAGACTCAGCGAGAAGGTTGGCGGCGGCCGTGCCGGCCCGCTTTGCCGCCTCCTCGAGCTCCTCGTCGCCGAGGACCTTCCCGTCCCTCGTCTGGGAGACGATGAGCAGCGCCGCCACGGCGATCTCGAACTCCGAGCCCGTGGCGAAAAGCGCCGCGGTCTGCATGTCCGCGACCTCCGCGGCCGGGTGCGCCTCTTGATCCGGCCTATGCAGGACGTCGAGGCTGACGCTGACCACCCCAGGTGCCTCGCTGCCGAGGGTTTCCACCAGTTCGTGGGTGAGGATCGGATCCGGCTCCATCACCGGCTCCTGCGGTTCCATTCGGTTGCCATGCGTCCGCAGGGAGCCGCCTGGTTCGGGGAAGGCGTCGGTCACGATCGCCAGCTCGCCCAGCCGATGATTTCGCAGCGAGGCGCAGGTCCCGATCCGGATCGCGCGCCGCACCCCCAGCTCGGCAAGGTCGGCGAGGACGATGCGGGCGCTCGGCCCGCCCATCCCGGTCGACTGAATCGTCAGCTCGTGGCCGTCCGCGGTGGTGCCCGTGTAGCCCCAGAGCCCGCGGGCGTGGTTGCTCATCTTCGGCTGCTCGAGCAGCTCCTGCGCGAGCATCAGCGCTCGACCGGGGTCGCCGACGAGGATCGCGTCGGCGGCGATCGGGGCGGTCGGTCTGAGGCGGGCGGGCATCAAGGCCGACCCTAGCCGCCCAGGCACGGCGCCGACATCGGGGAGAAACGGAGGTCGCCGAATTTGCTCCAGCCGTCCAAAGACCCTTCGCGGACCTCTCCATAGCTTGGAGCCAGTTATCCAAACGCGACCGGCGGGGCCGTGAACTTCGCCGGGCTAGGAGGAATGGAATGAAAAGGAGGCTGATGATCGCCGCTCCGGTGGCCGCGATCGCCTCGCTGGTATTGCCGGGAGCCGCCTTCGGCGCCGAAGCGCCGGCGATCCTGGAAACCCCGGAGGCCAGCATCAACGCGATGTGGGTGATCGTCGCCGCCTGTCTGGTGATGTTCATGCAGGCAGGGTTCCTGCTCTTGGAGGTCGGGTTCTCCCGCGCCAAGAACGCGGGCGCCGGCGTCGCCAAGGTGCTGGTGAACTTCTCGATCGCCTCGCTCTGCTACTGGGCGTGCGGCTTCGCGCTGGCGTTCGGCGGGCTCGGTGAGATCGCCGGCACCCACGGGTTCTTCCTCGACGTCGGCTCCTCGGTCGAACAGGCCGGGGCCAGCATCCCCTTCGTCGAAACGTATTCGATCAGCCCGGCCGCGTTCATGTTCTTCCAGTTCGTGTTCTGCGCTGTCTCGCTGGCGATCGTCTGGGGCGCGACCCTGGAGCGGATCAAGTTCAGCGCCTACATCATCTACGCGATCATCTTCAGCGCCGTCCTGTACCCGATCCTCAGCCACTGGATCTTCGGCGGCGGCTGGCTGCAGGTGAACGTCGGGATGCAGGACTTCGCCGGCTCCACGGTGGTCCACCTGATCGGCGCGACCGGCGCCTTCGCGGCGCTGCTGCTGCTCGGCCCGAGGATCGGCAAGTACACGAAAGACGGCAAGCCGCGGGCGATCCCGGGGCACTCGATGCCGCTGGTCGGCCTCGGCGTGCTGATCCTCTGGCTCGGCTGGTTCGGGTTCAACCCCGGCTCGACCCTCGGCGCGATCGGCGGCCGCTTCGCCGAAGTCGTCGTCGTCACCAACCTGGCCGCGGCCGCCGGCGTCGTCGCCGCCGTGACGGTGATGTGGGCGAAGACGAAAACGATCGACATCGGCATGGCCGGCAACGGCGCGATCGCCGGTCTGGTCGCGATCACCGCCCCCTCCGGCTACGTCGAGTACTGGGCGGCTCCGATCATCGGCGCGATCGCCGGCGTGATCGTCGTCTTCGGCGTCCTCGCGATCGAGAAGATCATCGACGACCCGGTCGGTGCTCTCTCGGCTCACGGCCTGGCCGGTATCTGGGGCACGCTCAGCTGTGGCATCTTCACCTCGCCGCGGCTGGCTGAACTCAACGAAGTCGGCGATCCGGGCCTCTGGTACAGCGGCTCGTTCCACCAGCTCGGCGCCCAGGCGCTGGGTGTAGGCGTCGCCTTCGCCTGTGTCTTCACCGTCTCCTACGCGATCTTCTTCCTGATCAAGAAGACGATCGGCCTGCGGGTGTCGGCGGAGGAAGAGGATGCCGGTCTCGACATCTCCGAGCACGGGATGTACGGGTACCCGGAGCAGTTCATCCCCCAGCCGGAGTACTCGACGGGTGCGCCGCGCAGCGGCATGCCGCTGGCACCAACCCCGGCACCATCCGTCGCTACCCCGATGACCAGCGAGTCCTAGGAGGCCTGGACGCATGAAAAAGATAGAGGCGTACATTCGCCACGAGGCGTTCGAGCCGATCCGGGCCGAGCTGCTCGACAAGGGATTTCCCTCCCTGTCGATCATCGAGGCCAAGGGCTCCGGTCGCCAGAAGGGCATCGTCGAGCGGTATCGCGGCTCGACCCTCACCGTCAACGTCCGGCCGAAGATCAAGCTGGAGGTTGTGATCGAGGACAAAGACAAGGACGTAGTCGTCGAGACGATCCTCAAACACGCCCGTACGGGCGAGGTCGGCGACGGCAAGATCTTCGTGCTGCCGGTGGAGGAGGCGATCCGCATCCGCACCGGGGAGGACGGCCAGTCCGTGCTCCAACTGCACGAGGAGTCGGAGATCCCCACCTAAACGCCGAACGGCGCTCCGACAACCCCAGAACAAGAGCCAACGGGGCGGCCTCCGGGCCGCCCCGTTTGTTTGTTGGGGGCGGGGTGGGGGAGCGGGCGGGGGTGCCCCTGCTGGGAGCACCTCCGCCGAGAGATTCGCTGGCGGCTGGCCGTGAATGTCCCTGGCTCGGCTCCATGCTGAGTACCCAGCAGGGGCACCCCCGCCCGCTCTTCGACACGCACTTACGGGACGGCTCAAGGTGGACAGCTTTAAGAAGAGCTGTCGCCCTTGGGGCGTCTACCGGAGCCGATGGCTGGGCGTGCCGGGTGGGGGTCCCTGGGTACTCAGCATGGAGCCGGGCAACCGACGCTCGAGGCGTCAGCAGGTGCGGCTTCTCCCGGCGGAGGTGCTCCCAGGGACCCCCACCCGGCACGCCCTCCCCCGACAACCCCGGCTAGCCTCGCCCCATGGCCGATCAACGGATTTCCCTCTCCGAGGCCGCCCGGCGGTCGGGGGTGGCGGCGAGCACGCTGAAACGGTGGGCGGAGGAGAAGGTCGTGCCGGTGCGGCGGGGGCGGTGGACCGCGGCGGCGGCGGCGCAGGCGCGGGTGGTGGCGCGGATGCGCGAGCGGGGTTACTCGCTGGAGGACCTGAAGAGCGCCGGCAAGGAGGGGAGGCTCGCCTTCGGCTTCACCGAAGAGCTCTTCTCCAGCTCCGAGGACGCGGTCACGGTCGAGGGGGCGGCAGCGGAGACGGGGCTGGAGCCGGAGCTGGTCGAGCGCATCCTCGTCATCCTCGGGACGCCGAAGGGACAGCGCGAGCTGAATAGGGAGGACCTGGCGGCGCTGCGGCACTGCGCCCGCATCCTCACAGCCGGCTTTCCGCTCGTCGCCTTTCTCCAGCTGGTGCGGGTCTACGCCCAGTCGATGCGGCGGATCGCCGACGCCGAGGTGCGGCTCTTTCACCTCTACGTGCACGAACCGCTGATCCGCGACGCGGTGCCGGAGCTGGAAATGGCCGAGGAGATGGGCGAGCTCGCCGCCGACATCCTGCCGCTGGCGGCGCCGCTGACCGAGTACCTGCACGAGCGCTACCTGCGCTTCTTCGTCGAACAGGACGTGGTCGGGCACATGGAGGCCGACTCGGCGATGGACACCGCCGAAATCGAGCTCGGGCACGTCCACGTCACCCTCTGTTTCATCGACCTCACCGGCTTCACCCGCTACACCGCGGAGGAGGGGGACATCGAGGCGCTCGACGTGATCGAGAACTTCGTCGTCAACGTCGAAGCGACGCTGCCGCGGGAGGCGACGATCGTGAAGACGATCGGCGACGAGGTGATGGTGGTCTCGCCGGACCCGGCATCGCTGACCCAGTGGGCGGTCAACTTCCTCTCCCGCTTCCCGCAGCGGCCGCGGCCGCGGGTGGGGATCCACTACGGCGACGCCGTCTACCGTGACGGCGACTACTTCGGCAGCCAGGTCAACCTCGCCCACCGCGTCGTCAACCGAGCGCTCGCCGGCGAGGTGCTCATCACCGACGCGGTTTGCGGAGCGATCGCCGGCAGCGAGATCCTCGAGCTGGAGCCGATCGGGGAGGTCCGCCTCAAGGGGTTCCCGACCCCGACCGAGCTCTTCGTCGCCGCCGCCGCATGATCGCCGCCGAGCTGCTGGAGCGGGTCGAAGCCGATGGTCTGATCGCTGGGCCCGCACCCGTCCTGGCGATGCTCTCGGGTGGTCGCGACTCGGTCTGCATGCTCGACCTCGCGGTGCGGGCGCGCGGAGCGAACGCGGTGCGGGCGCTGCACGTCAACTACGGCCTGCGCGAAGAGGCCGAGGATGACGAGCGCCACTGCGAGGAGCTGTGCGGCCGCCTCGGCGTACCGCTCGAGGTGGTGCGGCCGCGGCGATCGGAGGAGGGCGGCAACCTCCAGGCCTGGGCAAGGAACGAGCGCTACGCGGCGGCGTCAGGGCTGGCGGAGGCGACCGACGCAACGATCGTCACCGGCCACACCGCCGACGACCAGGTCGAGACGATCCTCTACCGGCTCGCCTCCTCGCCCAGCCGCCGGGCGCTGCTGGGGATGCGGCCGAAGGACGGGCGTCTCGCGCGCCCCCTGCTCAGCACGATCCGCGCGGAGACCACCGCCTACTGCGAGGAGCGGGGGCTGGCCTGGCGCGACGACGCCACCAACGAGGAGGGCGACTACCGGCGCAACCTCCTGCGCCGCGAGCTGATCCCGGCGCTGGAGCGGATCCACCCGGCCGCCCGGGAGAACGTGCTGCGGACGGCGGCGCTGCTGCGCCAGGAGGCGGAGCTGCTCGACTCGCTCGTCGACGCCGAGCTGGAGGCGGGAGGGGGGACGATCTCCCATCGACGCTTCGCCCAGCTTCACCCCGCCCTGCGCCGCCTCGTCCTCCAGCGGCTCGCCGACGACGCCGCCGGCCGCCCGGTCGCCGGCGCCGCCCGCTTCGCCGAGCAGGTGGCGGCGCTCACCCGCGGCGGCTCGACCCTCGACCTCGGCTCCGGCGTCCGCGCCGTCCTCGAGCGCGGGGTCCTCCGCGCCGAAGCATGCCGACGGGCCTAAAACGGTCCTATATGGACCGAAATCGTCCCGTCGGCATGCAGGTCGGCGATATATCTAGACTGCGCGCCGTGTCGGACCCCGCGATCGGCGAGACTCTCGTCGCCAGAGAGGAGCTGCAGCGCCGCATCGCGGAGCTGGGGGCGGAGATCAGCCGCGACTACGAGGGACGGGAGCTGATCATGGTCGGGGTCCTGAAGGGCGCCGTCCTCTTCCTCGCCGACCTGATGCGCCACATCGATGTGCCCTGCGAGATCGACTTCATGGCCGTCTCCAGCTACGGATCGCAGACCGACTCCTCCGGCGTCGTCCGCATCCTCAAGGACCTGGACGCGCCGATCGAAGACCGCGACGTCCTGATCGTCGAGGACATCATCGATTCCGGCCTCACCCTGCAGTACCTGATGCGGAACCTGAACGCGCGCAGGCCGGCGTCGCTGCAGGCGTGTGCGCTGCTGACCAAGCCGGAGCGGCTGCGGGTCGACCTCTCGCCGAGGTACGTTGGCTTCGAGATCCCGAACCGGTTCGCGATCGGCTACGGGCTCGACCACGCCCAGAAGTACCGAAACCTGGATTTCGTCGCCGCGCTCGCCGAGTAGCGCGCAAATTCCGCCCTGGTACGCTGATTCCCACTCTTGAGGCGGTTTTTCAAAAGCGCGGCTTTTCCGATCCTGCTCGTCGTCATCTTGGCGTTCATCGCCCAGAAAGTGATCAGCGGCGGCGATGGCACGGAGGCGCCTCCCTACAACAAATTGGTCAATCCGCAGAGCGGCCTGATCGCCAAAGGCCAGATCGAGGAAGTCTCGGTCAACACCAAGGACAACACGCTCGACGTCAAGCGGACCAACGGGGAAAGCTTCTCGACCGGCTACCCGCCCAACACCGAGCAGAGCCTGCTCGACGAGCTCGAGCAAGCGAACGTGGACACCAAGGTCCACGGCTCCGGCAGCAACGGGCTGCTCTCGCTGCTGACGCTGATCCTGCCCTTCGTCCTCTTCTTCGGCTTCTGGATCTTCCTGATGAACCAGATGCAGGGCGGCGGCAGCCGCGTCATGAACTTCGGCAAATCGAAAGCGAAGCGGATGTCGGTCGACGCGCCGAAAATCACCTTCCGCGACGTCGCCGGCGTCGACGAGGCGGTCCAGGAGCTCGAGGAGATCAAGGAATTCCTCGAGAACCCGAAGAAGTTCCAGGCGCTCGGCGCCCGCATCCCCAAGGGCGTCCTCTTATATGGACCGCCCGGCACCGGCAAGACGCTGCTGGCCCGCGCCGTCGCCGGCGAGGCCGGAGTGCCCTTCTTCTCGATCTCCGGCTCGGACTTCGTCGAGATGTTCGTCGGCGTCGGCGCCAGCCGCGTCCGCGACCTCTTCGAGCAGGCGAAACAGAACTCACCCTGCATCATCTTCATGGACGAGATCGACGCCGTCGGCCGCCACCGCGGCGCCGGCATGGGCGGCGGCCACGACGAGCGCGAGCAGACCCTGAACCAGCTGCTGGTCGAGATGGACGGCTTCGAGATGAAGGACAACATCATCCTGATCGCCGCCACCAACCGGCCCGACATCCTCGACCCGGCGCTGCTGCGGCCCGGCCGCTTCGACCGCCAGGTCGTCGTCGACCGTCCCGACCGCAAGGGCCGCAAGAAGATCCTCGAGGTCCACACCCGCGGTAAGCCCTTGGGTCGTGAGATCGAGCTCGACACGCTCGCCGGCCAGACCCCCGGCTTCACCGGCGCCGACCTCGCCAACCTGATCAACGAGGCGGCGCTGCTGACCGCCCGCTCGGGCAATCGCGAGATCACGATGAAGGAGCTCGAGGAGGGGATCATGCGGGTGATCGCCGGCCCCGAGAAGAAGACCCGGGTGATGAGCGAGAAGGAGCGCCTCGTCACCGCCTACCACGAGGTCGGCCACGCGATCGTCGGCCAGCTGCTCGAGCACACCGACCCCGTCCACAAGATCTCGATCATCAGCCGCGGCCAGGCCCTCGGCTACACGATCAGCCTGCCGACCGAGGACAAGTTCCTGACCACGCGTGCCGAGCTGACCGACACGATGGCGATGACCCTGGGCGGGCGGGCCGCCGAGGAGATCGTCTTCGGCGAGATCACGACCGGCGCCTCCAACGACCTCGAGAAGGTGACCGAGACGGCGAAGCGGATGGTGATGCGGTTCGGGATGTCCGAGCGCCTCGGCCCGCGCGTCTTCGGCCACGACCGCGGCCAGCCGTTCCTCGGCCGCGAGTTCAGCGCCGAGCCCGACTACTCCGACGAGATCGCCCGCGAGATCGACGACGAGATCCGCCGCATCGTCGAGAGCGCCCACCAGACCGCGAAGAGCCTGCTGAACGAGCGCCGCGACGACCTCGAGCGGGTCTCGAAGCTGCTGCTGGAGCGGGAGACGATCGACGCCGAGGAGTTCGTAGCCCTGCTCGAAGGCAAGCCGGCGGAGGAGGTCTTCGCCGATGAGGAGGAGCCGCCGACGAAGCCGGCCGAGCCCGAGCCCGAGCCGGAAAAGGCAGCGCGCGAGGGCAGTAGGCCGACGCCGCGCCCACGCCCGGGCTTCGCCGGCGGCGACGCTTCCTAGGGAAGCTCCCATGACCAAGCTGATGGGGGTCGTCAATGTGACCCCCGACTCGTTCTCGGACGGGGGCCTTTACCTGGATCCGGAGGCTGCGATCTCCCACGGCTGGGAGCTGGTCGCCGCCGGGGCGGAGATCCTTGACGTCGGCGGCGAATCGACGCGGCCGGGGGCGGATCCTGTCGACGCCGAGGAGGAGCTGCGGCGGGTCGTCCCCGTTGTCCGGGGACTTCGGCAGCTGGGCTGCGACATCTCCGTCGACACGTCCAAGGCCCGGGTTGCGGAGGCGGCGCTCGAGTCCGGTGCGACGATCGTCAACGACGTCACCGCTTTGCGTGGAGACCCTGGGATGGCGGCGCTCTGCGCTGGGCGCGGCGCCGGCGTCGTCCTCATGCACATGCTCGGCGACCCGCGGACGATGCAGGACGATCCGCGCTACGACGACGTCGTCGCCGAGGTCAGGTCGTTCCTCGCCGAGCGGCTCGAGGCCGCGGTCGCGGCGGGCATCGCCGAGGAGCGGATCTGGCTCGACCCCGGCATCGGCTTTGGCAAGACCGCCGCCCACAACATGGAGCTGCTGCGGCGGCTCGGCGAGCTGCGTCAGCTCGGCCGGCCGCTGGTGATCGGCACCTCGCGCAAGAGCTTCATCGGCAAGGTCGATGGCTCCGCCGCCGGCGAGCGCCTCGGCGGCACCATCGCCTCCTCGGTCCTCGCCGCCGCCGAGGGCGCCGAGGTCCTGCGGGTCCACGACGTCGCCGAGGTGCGCCAAGCGCTGACCGTGGCGACGGCGATCCTCGGGTAGGTTCCAGGCCATGGAGAGCCACGGCAACGGGATCGAGGCCAGCGCCGAAATCGAGCTGCGGGGCCTTTCGATCTACACCCACCACGGCGTCTCCGAAGCCGAGCAGGAGGTGGGGCAGCGGCTCGAGTTCGACCTCTCCTTCGACGTCCCCGACTGCGACGCGCTGCTGACCGACCGGCTCGAGGACACCGTCGACTACGCCCAGGTCTGCGACATCGTCGCCCTCGCCGCGACCGAGCGCAGCTACAGGACCCTGGAGCGCCTGGCGCAGGTGGTGGGGGAGCGGCTGATGGAGCGCTACGGCTGCGAATCGGTCCGCGTCCGCGCCGCCAAGCCCGAGCCGCCGCTGCCGCTGGCGATCCAGGAGGTGGCGGTCGAGGTCACCCAGGAGCGCGCGGTCGAAGCAGAAGAGGAATCCGAGGAGTAGCGACTTGCCGGGCGAGAAACGCACCGGCTACCTCGGCCTAGGCTCCAACGTCGGCGACGCCGCCGGCCACCTGCGGGCGGCGATCGAGCTGCTGGAAGCGGAGGGGATCGAGGTCGACGCCGTCTCCTCCACCTATGTGACGGAGCCGGTCGGGGACATCCTCGACCAGCCCGACTTCCTCAACGCCGCCGTCCGCATCCACACCGAGCTGGAGCCCGAGGATCTGCTCGAAGCCTGCAAGCGGGTCGAGGCCGAGCGCGGCCGCTCCCTCGACGCCCCCCGCCACAGCCCCCGCCCCCTCGACGTCGACCTGCTCCTGCTCGGCGACCTCGAGCTCAGCACCGACCGCCTCACCCTTCCGCACCGCGAGGTCACCACCCGCCGCTTCGTCCTCGTCCCGCTGCTGGAGCTGGACCCGGAGCTGACGCTGCCGGACGGAACCCGGCTCGACGAAGTCCTCGCTCGGCTGCCCACCGGCCAGAGAGTGGTGAGGGCCAGCTAAGCGATCGGATCGGTCCAGCGCAGGCCCTCGAAACGGGCGAAGTCCGTGTCGCTGGAACACAGCTCCGCGCCGTGTTCGATCGCCAGCGCCGCGAGGTGCGCATCGCTGGTCAGATTGCCTGCGATGCCGAGCGGCTGCAGCAGTTCCCGCATCAGAGTGACGTGACCCGGGCCCGCGACCAGGGTCCCGGTGTTCGGTCGCGCCAGCCACTCTTCGACCAGGGCGAAGGCTTGGGCGGCGTCGAGCGGCTCTTCGAAGGCCGCCGGGTTGGTCGAGATACGGAGGAAGCCGAGCAGGACCGCCCAGGCGAAGCCGACCTCCTCCGTTCCCGAGAGCGCCCCCTCCAACCATTCCCGAGCCTTCGCGTGCCGTGGAGCCTCGGCATCGACCGCGTAGAGGAGCAGGTTGACGTCGGGCAGCTTCACTTGCGCAGGGAGAGCCTGCGCAGGACCTCGGCATCCTCCAACTCACCGGCCATTGCCAGCGCCCGGTCGAGATCGACACCCGGGCGCGCCCGGAGCGGTCGCGGACGGAGGCGGTAGGGCTCTGCGGTTGGGGTTCCCGCGCGGAGGCCTCGCCTGACGCTGGTGTTCAAGACATCCTTGAAGGAGGTCTTCTGCCGGGCGGCCTCCTCCTTCAGCTTGGCTGCGACATCGGGATCTAGGGTGACCGTCGTCCTCATGCGTGAAGCATCATAACAGCAGCTAACTTGCTGTCATGATGCTTCACGCGACCGAGGACTGCCTCAGTGGCGCCAGCCACTCCGCCGGCAGCACGGCCGGCATCTGCCCCGGGTAGTTCGGGACGAAGCGCCGCGCGAGCGCCGCGGCGGGGCGGTTCTCGATCGCTGGGCGGAGGTCGTCGAGGGTCATCGCCAGGCCGATGCTGGGGGCGATCTGGAAGTCGGCGACGTTGGGTCGGTCGCCGCCGATCACGCCGCTCTCGATGAAGGCGTCGACGCGGTCGAGCAGGCCGGGCAGCAGCTCCAGGTCGCGGCGCGTGTTCTCGTCGTCAGCTTCGTTGAAGCGGGCCGAGAGGGAGACGATCGGCGCCGCGGTCTTCACCGCCAGGCCGATCGGCATCCCGATCCGCGCTCCCTCCGAGTAGCTGCGCAGAGGCGCGCGGTTCTTCTTCATCCCCCACCAGAGGATCTGGCGGATCGGGTGCTGCAGCTCCTCGTCGCCGAAGCGCTCGGCCTCTTCGACCGCGGCCCGCTGCTCGGGATCGGCCGGGAAGAGCGGCGGCTCTGACTGCACCCGCTCCAGCTCGCGGGCGATCTGCCGCGAGCCCTGGACCTTGTCGCCCTCGATCTTCAGCGCCGGCACCGTGATGCCGGGGAAGCCGACGGCGCGCAGGACCCCCTTGGAGATGACCGGCAGCAGGTCAGTGCGCTTGTAGGAGATGCCCTTGTGCTCGAGCATCAGCTGCGCGGCGATGCTCGGATGGGAGGCCGGGATGATGTAGAGGCGAGCGTTCATGCGGCGATCCTAAGCGCAACGAGCCGGGCTTGGCTACCTGGCCAGTTCCGCGCCCGCGATAATCCACCGCATGCTGCTCGCGGTCGACGTCGGCAACACGCAAACCCACCTCGGCGCCTTCGACGGCGAGGAGCTGACCGAGCACTGGCGATTTCAGACCCGTTCGGGCGCGACCGGCGACGAGCTGGCGGAGCGGATCGCCGGCCTCTTCTCCCTCTCGGGGATGTCCTTCGGCGACGTCGACGCGGTCTGCGTCTCCTCGGTGGTGCCGCCGCTCGGCAGCCAGTTCGAGGAGCTCTCGCGGCGCTATCTGAAGGCCGACTGCCTGACGATCGGTCCCGGCGTCAGGACCGGGATGCCGATCCGGATCGAGAACCCGCTCGAGGTCGGCGCCGACCGCCTCGTCAACGCGATCGCCGCCTACGAGCGCTTCGGCGTGGCCTGCGTCTCGGTTGACTTCGGCACCGGGATCAACATCGACGCCGTCTCCGCCGAGGGAGAGTACCTCGGCGGCGCGATCGGACCCGGCCTCGCGCCCTCGCTCAGCGCCCTGATCGAACGGGCGGCGCGGATCACCCGGATGGACCTGGAAGAGCCGAAGGAGGCGATCGGGCGCTCGACCCGGGCGGCGATCAACTCCGGCTTCATCTTCGGCTTCGCCGGCCTGATCGACGGCATCGTCCGCCGGATCGAAGAGGAGCTGCCGAGCCCGCGCCTGCTCGCCACCGGCGGCTACGCGTCCGCCGTCGTCCCCTTCACCGAGACGATCGACGAAGTCGATGACCTGCTGACCCTGAAGGGGCTGCGGCTGATCCATGAGCGCAACCGCTGAGAGAGCAGGTTTTCGCCCGGCGCTGACCGAGCCCTTCGAGATCGGCGGCGTGCCGATCGCCAACCGGGTCCTGCTGGCGCCGCTGGCGGGGATCGGCAACTGGTTCGTCCGCCTGCAGGCGAAACGCCACGGTGCCGGGCTCGCGGTCTCGGAGATGGTCTCCAGCTTTGCCTTGCATTACCGCAACGAGCGCACCCTGCGGGAGCTGATGCGGATCCACCCCGACGAGCACCCGGTCTCGATGCAGCTCTTCGGCCACGACCCCGAGGTGATGCGCTCCGGCGCGGAGGTCGCCGCCAGGGCCGGCGCCGACCTGATCGACATCAACATGGGCTGCCCGGTGCCGAAGGTGCGGAAGACCGGGGCGGGGGCGCAGCTCCTGCGCGACCCCGACCTCGCCCTCGCCCTCGCCCGCGGCGCCGCCGAGGGCAGCGGCCTGCCGGTGACGGTGAAGCTGCGCTCGGGGATCGAGGCGGGCGACCGCTCCGGCTTCGAGCTGGCGATCCGGCTGGTCGAGGAGGCCGGGGTGGCGGCGATCGCCTTTCACCCCCGGGCCGCGACCAAGGGCCACAAGGGCAAGCCGGACTACGAGCTGACCCGCGAGCTGGTCGAGCGGGTCGAGGTGCCGGTGATCGTCTCCGGCGGCCTCTCCAGCGCCACGGCTGCCCGCCGCGCCTACGAGCAGTCGGGGGCCGACGCGGTGATGGTCGCCCGCGGCTCGCTCGGTAACCCCTGGGTCTTCGAGGAGCTGACTGGGCGCCGTCACGAGCCGCCGAGCCGCAAGGAGATCGTCGTCGAGTGGCTGTGGGTGATGGACCGCGCGGAGGAGCATCTTGGAAGCGAGCGCGCGCAGCGCTACCTGCGCAAATTCCACCCTTGGTACGTGGAACGGCTGCGGGCGCCGAAGGACGTCGCCGACGAGCTCCAGCGCAGCGCCGATCTGCCTCGCGCCCGAGAGCTGGCCGCCGGCCTCGTGACCCCGGATTCCCCGCCTGAGACGCCCCTTTTGGCCGGCCAGCCACCCTCGCTATAATCCCGCGACTCCGTGCCGAGGGTGCTGCCGCAGAAGGCTGCATCAGGCGCGTTTTTTTAGGTCTGGGAGACCGGCCAGGCTCCCTTTTCCAATCCAAAGCGAGGTCCGAAGTGCGTCAGGCCGTCATCACCCCCGAGGGGCTGGAAAAACTGAAAGAGGAGATCGAGCTCCTCTCGACGACCAAACGCCGGGAGGTCGCGGCTCGAATCAAGGAGGCGCGCGAATTCGGCGACATCTCCGAGAACGCCGAATACGACGACGCCAAGAACGAACAGGCTCTGCTCGAGGCGCGGATCGCCCAGCTGGAAGAGAAACTGCGCCGCGCCCGGGTGATCGACGAGAAGTCGCTCCGCACCGACGAGGTCGGCTTCGGCTCGATCGTCCACGTCAAAGACCAGAAAACCGGCGAATCGCAGAAGTTCCAGATCGTCGGCTCGACCGAGGCGAACCCGCTCGAGCACAAGCTCTCGAACGAGTCCCCGATCGGCAAAGCGCTGATCGGGCGCAAGCGCAACGACATCGTCACGGTCGAGGTCCCGCGCGGGCCGAGGAAAAAACTCAAAATCACGAAAATCGAGAAGGCCTGACGGCAGGTAGGCTCGCTCCCCGATGAGCGAGGAGCCAACCGAGCAGGAGGATCTCTCCCAGGTCCTCGAGGACCGGCGCGAGAAGCTGGAGCGGATTCGCGAGGCGGGGATCGAGCCGTTTCCGCACGAGTTCTCCGGGAGGGAGGACATCGCCGAGGTGCGGGCCGCGCACCAGGGGCTGCAGGCGGGGGCGGAGACCGATTCGCGGCACCGGGTGGCCGGGCGGATCGTCGCCCGCCGCGGGCACGGCAAGGCCTGCTTCCTCGACCTCCGCGACGGCAGCGGCCAGATCCAGCTGCACGCGCAGGCGAACGTGCTCGGAGACGAGGCCTACGAGCTGCTGGTCGACCTCGACCTCGGCGACATCATCGGCGCCGAGGGGACGGCGATGGCGACTCGCCGCGGCGGTGAGCTCTCGCTGGCGATCGACCACTGGCGCCTGCTGGCCAAGAGCCTGCGACCGCCGCCCGACAAGTTCCACGGGCTCGAGGACACCGAGACCCGCTTCCGCCGCCGCGAGCTCGACCTGATCGCCAACGAGGAGACCCGTCGCGCCTTCCATGTCCGCGCCCGCACGATCTCCGAGATTCGCCGCCGGCTCGACGAGCAGGGATATGTGGAGGTGGAGACGCCGGTGCTGCAGCCGCTCTATGGCGGCGCTCTGGCGCGGCCGTTCACGACCCACCACAACGCCCTCGACCGCGACTTCTACCTGCGGATCGCGACCGAGCTCTACCTCAAGCGCCTCGTCGTCGGCGGCCTCGACCGCGTCTACGAGCTCGGCAAGGACTTCCGCAACGAGGGCGTCTCCCACAAGCACAACCCGGAGTTCACGATGCTGGAGTGGTACGAGGCCTATGCCGACTACGAGAAGACCGCCCACGACCTCGAGATGCTGGTCGCCGAGGTCGCCGAGCGGGTGCTGGGGACGACGAAGGTGGTCCGCGGCGACGCGGAGATCGACTTCGCGCCGCCCTGGCGGCGGATCACCCTGCGCGAGGCGATCCTCGAGCGGGCCGGGATCGACATCGCCGCGCACCCGACACGCGAGGCGCTGGCGCAGGCGATGGGGTCCGAGCCCGACCCGAAGGAGGGCTGGGGAAAGCTCGTCGACGGGCTGCTCTCCCGCGAGGTCGAGCCGGGGCTGATCCAGCCGACGTTCATCCTCGACTACCCGACCGAGCTTTCTCCCTTCGCCAAGGCGCACCGCTCCGAGGAGGGGCTGGTCGAGCGCTGGGAGGCCTTCGCCGGCGGCGTTGAGATCGCCAACTCCTTCACCGAGCTGAACGATCCGGACGAGCAGCGGCGCCGCTTCGAACAGCAGGCGGCCGAGGTCGCGCGCGGCGACGAGGAGGCGCAGCCGTTCGACGAGGCCTTCGTCGAAGCGCTCGAACAGGGAATGCCGCCGACCGGCGGCGTCGGCCTCGGCATCGACCGCCTGGTGATGATGTTCACCGGCGCCCAGACGCTGCGGGAAGTGCTGCTATTCCCGGCGATGCGCACCTAGAACGCAACGAAACCTGCGTGAAATCTCGCTCTTACCGTGCTCAAGCGCTCAGAAGCCGGACATCCGACCCCGGTAGAGTTAAGGGACAGATGGAGCCCCCCCGATAACGGGGTGAGAGGGGTCCGGCGGTACAAACCCGGGTTTCCCGGGTTTGAGAACCAAGGAAGAGGTCTTCATTGTTCGAGCGATTCACTGAGAGGGCTCGCCAGGTCGTCGTCCTAGCGCAGGAGGAGGCCCGGACGCTCAAGCACAACTACATCGGCACCGAGCACATCCTGCTCGGGCTGCTGCGCGAGGAGGAGGGGCTGGCGGCCCGAGTCCTCGAGTCCCTCGACATCACGGTGGAACGGGTTCGCTCGCAGGTCGTCCGCATCGTCGGATCAGGCGAGGAGGTGACCTCCGGCCAGATCCCGTTCACCCCGCGGGCGAAGAAGGTGCTGGAGCTGGCGCTGCGCGAGGCGCTCTCCCTCGGCCACAACTACATCGGCACCGAGCACATCCTGCTCGGCCTGGTGCGTGAGAACGAGGGTGTCGCCGCTCGCATCCTGCTCGACTTCGACGCCGACTCGGACAAGATCCGCAACGAGGTCATCCGCATGCTCTCCGGCCCCGGCGGCCGTCGCCAGGGCGGCGGTGGCGGCGGCGGTGGCGGCGAGGGCAAAAAGTCTTCGAAACTGCTCGACCAGTTCGGGCGCAACCTCACCCGCCTCGCCGAGGAGGGCAAGCTCGACCCGGTGATCGGTCGCGAAACCGAGATCGAGCGGATCATGCAGATCCTCTCCCGCCGGACCAAGAACAACCCGGTGCTGCTGGGCGAGCCGGGCGTCGGCAAGACCGCCGTCGTCGAGGGCCTCGCCGCCCGCATCAACAAAGGCGAGGTGCCCGAGCTGCTGAAGAACAAGCAGATCTACACCCTCGACCTGGCCGCCCTCGTGGCCGGCTCCAAGTACCGCGGCGAGTTCGAGGAGCGCCTGAAGAAGGTGATGAAAGAGATCACCCAGCGCGGCGACATCATCCTCTTCATCGACGAGCTCCACAATCTGGTCGGCGCCGGCGCTGCCGAGGGCGCGATCGACGCCGCCTCGATCCTGAAGCCCGCCCTGGCCCGCGGCGAGCTGCAGACGATCGGCGCCACCACCCTCGACGAGTACCGCAAGTACCTCGAGCGCGACTCGGCGCTGGAGCGCCGCTTCGCCCAGATCCGGGTCGACCAGCCCTCGCCCGAGGACACGGTGAAGATCCTCGAGGGGCTGCGCGAGCGCTACGAACAGCACCACCGGGTGACGATCCGCGACGACGCGCTGCAGGCCGCCGCCGAGCTCGCCGACCGCTACATCTCCGACCGCTTCCTGCCCGACAAGGCGATCGACCTGATCGACGAGGCCGGCTCGCGGATGCGCATCAAGTCGATGTCGGCGCCGCCGGTCTACCGCGACCTCGAGGAGGAAATCGAGAAGACGCGGCGCGAGAAGGAGTCCGCGATCGAGGCCCAGGAGTTCGAAAAGGCCGCCAACCTGCGCGACACCGAGCGTCAGCTGACCACCCGCAAGCGCCAGCTCGAAGACGAGTGGGCCGAGGGTGAGAACGGCGAACGGCCCGAGGTGGGCGAAGAGGAGATCGCCGACATCGTCTCGATGTGGACTGGCATCCCCGTCTTCAAGCTGACCGAGGCCGAGACCAAGAAACTGATCCGGATGGAGGAGGAACTCCACAAGCGCGTGATCGGCCAGGAGGTCGCGATCACCGCCGTCTCGAAAGCGATCCGCCGCTCACGCGCCGGGATCAAGGACCCGAAGCGGCCGGCCGGCTCATTCATCTTCCTCGGCCCCTCCGGCGTCGGCAAGACCGAGCTCGCCCGCACCCTCGCCGAGTTCCTCTTCGGCGACGAGGAGGCGATGGTCCGGATCGACATGTCCGAGTACATGGAGAAGCACGCGGTCAGCCGCCTGGTCGGCTCGCCCCCGGGCTACATCGGCTACGACGAGGGTGGCCAGCTGACCGAGGCCGTGCGCCGCAAGCCGTACTCGGTGCTGCTGCTCGACGAGATCGAGAAGGCGCACCCGGACGTCTTCAACATCCTCCTGCAGATCCTCGAGGACGGGCGCCTCACCGACGCTCAGGGTCGCACCGTGGACTTCCGCAACGCGATCGTGATCATGACCTCGAATATCGGCGCCGGCGAGATCGCCAAGAACACCTCGATCGGGTTCACGGTCGCGGACGAGACCGGCATGTCCTACGACGACATGAAGAACCGGATCATGAGCGACCTGAAGAAAGTCTTCCGGCCGGAGTTCCTCAACCGGATCGACGAGGTGATCGTCTTCCACAAGCTGGCAAAGGAGGAGGTCAAGGAGATCATCGACCTGATGATCGCCCGGGTCCGCGTCCAGGTCGCCGAGCACGAACTGCAGCTGGAGCTGACCGAGGAGGCGAAGGAATTGCTGGTCGAGAAAGGCTGGGACCCCTCGATGGGCGCCCGCCCGCTGCGCCGGGCGATCCAGCGCTACGTCGAGGACCCGCTCGCCGACGAAGTCCTGCGCCAGGGCGAGATGACCCCAGGCTCGACCGTGATGGTCTCCCGCGATCCCACCGGGGACGAGGAGGACAAGCCACTCAGCCTCGAGATCATCGCTCCGAAGAAGCCGAAGCGCAAAGCCGAGCCGGAACGCGAGAAGGTCGGCGTTGGCGCGAAGAAGGACGACGGCGAGAGCGGGCCCGAGGTCGAGGGCTCCGAGGGCGCCACCGACCTCGAGTCCTGAGCGGGGCTGGATGGAGCCGGGCAGGGCCGCGATCGGCACCTGGAGCGGAGGGCGGTACCTCCACTTCGGGGAAGCGATCGCGGAGGAGCGGCTGGAGGCGCTGCTGCGGCCGGGGGGCGGCATCGAGACGGTGCTGACCGCCGACGCATATGGGCAGGGCGAGGCGGACCGGGTACTGGGGCGAGCGCTGGCGGGCGTGCCGCGCGAGGACTACTCGCTGATCGGTGCCGTTGGGCACGACTTCTACGAGGGCGAGCGGGATGGGCCGAAAGGGTTTCCGCGCTTCACCGACCCGCGCCTGCGTCAACCCGATCAGTACGCCGGCTACCTGCGGATGGCAACCGAGGCGAGCCTGGAACGGATCGGCGCCGACTCCTTCGACCTGCTGCTGCTCCACAACCCCGACCGCACCGGTTACAGCAGCGAGGTCGTCTGGGACGGGATGGCGGCGCTGCGCGAGGCGGGGCTGGCGGCGCGGATCGGTGTCGCCCCGGGGCCGGCGAACGGCTTCACGCTCGACCTCATCTCCTGCCTGGAGCGCTTCGGCGACCGCATCGACTGGGCGATGATCATCCTCAACCCGCTCGAGCCCTGGCCGGGCGAGCTCTGCCTCGACGCCGCCGCCCGCCACGACGTCAAGGTCCTGACCCGCGTGGTCGACTACGGCGGCCTCTTCTGGGGCGATCTGCGGCCGGGCACCGAGCTGGCCGAGCGCGACCACCGCAAGTTCCGTCCCGCCGGTTGGATCGAGGCGGGCCTCGCCAAGCTCGAACAGCTGCTTCCGATCGCCGAACGGGCGAAGCTGACCCCGATTCAGCTCGCCTGCCAGTGGAACCTCGCCCACCCGGCGGTCGCCTCCGTCGCCCCGACCCTGATCCAGGAGATCGGCCCCGAGGCCTGCCCGATCGAGGCGAAGCGGCTCGAACTGGCGAAGATGCCGGTTGAGCAGCGGCTCACTGCCGAGGGTGTCGAGGAGATTCGCGCGATCGGCAACAACACCGGCTGCATGGCGCTGAAGGGCGCCAGCCCCGAACACGAGGGCGACGAGCGCCCCGACCGCTGGCCCCTCACCGACGACCTAACCTCCGTCGGCACCCGCTGGGGCATCGACCCCGAGCGGGATTTAGTCGCAACTCACTAGTTCAAAGGTGGGGGAGGGAGGCGGTGGGGGTCGCTCGGAGCACCTCCGCCGCGAGGATCCGCTGCCTGCTGTCGCCTCGAATCTGGTGGCGCGGCTCCATGCTGAGTACCGATCGACCCCCACCGCCTCCCTCCCGCCGCACGCGCTTATAGCGTCGCCCTCGTGAACCGAAAGTGGTGGACTTTGGCGGGGGCTTGCGCCGGGCTCTTCGTGCTGATGCTGGACTCGACGGTGGTGGCGCTGGCGCTGCCGGAGATTCGGCACGACGTGGATGCGAGTGCGGAGAAGCTGCAGTGGGTGATGAACGGGTACTTGCTGACGATTGCGGTTTTGGTCGTCACCGCGGGTCGGCTCGGCGACATGTTCGGGCGCAAGCGGGTCTTCCTCGCCGGCATGGTCCTCTTCGCCGTCGGCTCGGTGCTCTCGGGGGCGGCGCAGGGGCAGGACATGCTGATCCTCGGGCGGGTGCTGCAGGGGGCGGGAGCGGCGCCGATGCTCTCGCTCTCGCTGGCGCTGGTCTGCGACGTCTTCCCCTCCGAGGAGCAGCCGCGGGCGCTGGGGATCTGGGCGGCGGTCTCGGCGATCGCGCTGGCGGTCGGCCCGCTGGCCGGCGGCCTGCTGATCGAACTCGACTGGCGGGTGATCTTCTGGATGAACCTGCCGGTCTGCGCTCTCGGCGTCGCGATCACTCTCGCGGCGACGCCGGAGTCGACCGATCCGGGCGCCGGCACCAGGATCGACTGGTCAGGTCTCGCGGCGTTCAGCCTCGGCCTCACCGCGGTTGTCCTCGCCCTGGTGCAGTCGCAGGCTTGGAACGTTGCGGCCGTCGCCGGACTGGCTCTCGCCGGGCTCCTCCTCCTCGCCGCCTTCTGGGCGATCGAGCACCGGGTCGGCGAGCCGATCGTCGAATTCGCCCTCTTCCGCAACGGCCCCTACTTCGGCGCCAGCGCCGCCGCCTTCGCCCTCGTCGGCGCCTACTGGGCGGTGATGTTCTTCCAGCCCCAGTACCTGCAGGACGTGCGCGGCCACTCGCCCGTCCTCAGCGGCCTGATGATCCTGCCGGTGACGGCGCCGATGATCTTCATCTCGCCCTTCTCCGGCCGCCTGATCGGCCGCTTCGGGGCCCGCCGGCTGATGACCGCCGGGATGCTCTGCGGCACCGCCGGCCTCCTCGTCCTCACCCGGATCGAGGCCGACTCTCCCTACGTCCTTCTCCTCGTCGGCTACCTCCTCTTCGGGATCGCGCTCGGCCTCGTCTACGCGCCGATGTCGACCGCGGCGATGGCGGCGATGCCGAGGGAGAAGGTCGGGATCGCCTCCGGGGTGCTGGCGATGGACCGGGTTCTCGCTGGCGCCGTCGCCCTCGCCGCCACCGGCGCCGCCTTCCACGCTCTGCTCGGCGACGGCCACTCCTTTGCCGCCGCGGTCGCCGGCTCGACCTGGGTTCCCCTCATCCTCGGCGTCGTCGGCACCACCCTCACCTGGGCCTTCGTGCGAGACACGGGGGATCCGTCACCCGCGAACTCACAGCACCACATGCACCATCGCAGGTTCCATCTTTAGCTCGCCTTGACAAACCCCAATCCGACCTGTCCACTCGGAATCGAGGAGGCCGCATTCCAGAGCCGTTTCTGCCATCCTCTTAGGCGATGCCTGATTTGTCTGGGGATGAGCTTCAAGAGTTGTCTGAACGCCAGGATCCCCGACTTCTAAGAGCCCTCGATGTGGTTGCCCCCGGCGGTGCGCTGCGCGAGGGGATCGACAACATCGTCCACTCGCGGACCGGTGGCCTCCTCGTCGTCGGCGACCTCGACGACATCTCGCATCTGCTCTCCGGCGGGATCAAGCTCGACGTCGACTACACGCCGGCGATGCTCTACCAGGTGGCGAAGATGGATGGCGCCATCGTCCTCAACGGCGAGGCGACGACGATCGCCTGGGCCAACGTCCAGCTGATGCCGGACCCGACGATCCTCAGCTCGGAGACCGGCACCCGGCACCGCACCGCCGAGCGCGTCTCCAAACAGACGACCGCGCTCGTGATCGCGATCTCCCAGCGCCGCGACGTCGTCTCCCTCTACGTCGAGGGGACGAAGTACATCCTCCAGGACATCCCCGCCGTCCTCGCCAAGGCCAACCAGGGCCTGGCGACGCTGGAGAAGTACCGCCAGCGCCTCGACCAGGTCTCGGCTCGGCTGACCCAGCTCGAGTTCGACGGCGGCGTCGTCCTCCACGACGCCCTCTCCGTCCTCCAGCGCGCCGAGCTGGTGACGCGGATGGCGGTCGAGGTCGAGCGCTACATCGTCGAGCTCGGCACCGAGGGGCGGCTGATCGAGATGCAGCTGGAGGAGACGATGGTCGGCGTCGCCGCCGACAAGACCGCGCTGATCCGCGACTACAGCGTCGAAGACTCCGAGGGGAACCTGACGGCGGTTCTGCAGGCGCTGGGCCGGATGCCCCACCAGGACGTGCTCGACTTCGGTCGCCTCGCCGAGCTGCTCGGCTACGACCGCAAGGTCAACACGCTGGACTTCCCCGTCGGCCCCCGCGGCTATCGCGTGCTGGGCCGGGTCCCGCGCATTCCCAAGCTTGTCGTCCAAAAGATCACCCACGAGCTGGGCGGGTTGGAGGAGGTCCTGGCGGCCTCTGACTCCGACCTCGCCGCCGTCGACGGAGTCGGCTCCACCCGGGCCAAGGACATCCGCGAGGGCCTGCGGCGGCTCCAAGAGGTTGATCTGGTCGACCGGTACTTGCAGAGCTGACGGTGCCAGTCGCCGTCGAAAAACGAAAGGAGTCACCGATTTCCGAGCTAGACGAGGCCACCGTGGAGGCTGTCTTCGAGGACGTGGAATACGTCTGCGACTTCGAGGAGGGCGACAAGGTCGTCTACCCGCATCACGGCGCGGGCCTGGTGATGACCAAAGAGACCCGTGAGCTGATGGGGGAGGAACGTGAGTACCTCACGATCAAGATCCTCCACAACGAGCTGACGGTGATGGTGCCCTGCGAAAACGCCGGCAAAGCGGGCCTGCGGCGCGTTATCGACGAGGAAGAAATCAAGAAGGTCACAGACGTCCTCACCGACGACGTCTCCGAGATGCCGAAGAACTGGAACCGGCGCTTCAAGTACAACCGCGAGAAGATCAAGACCGGCGACGTCTTCGAGCTGGCCGAGGTCGTTCGCAATCTCGCCATCCGCGAGATGGAAAAGGGTCTCTCCACGGGCGAGAAGCAGATGTACACGCGGGCGAAGAAGATCCTCGCCTCGGAGTTCATGTACGCGCTCGACAAAGACGAGGAGGGCGCCGAGGAATATCTCGACGGCCTCCTCGAGGAGCGGTTCGCCGCCACCGCGACCGCCTGAGAAATCGCATCCAGTACCGCAGTAACCGCGGTCATCGCGGCCGCCGGCTCCGGGGAGCGCCTCGGAGCCGGGGGCCCGAAGGCTTTCGTGCCCGTCGCCGGGCGGCCGATGATCGAGTGGTCGCTTGACGCCTTCCGGGCCTGCGATTCCGTGCGCTCGATCGTCGTCGCGGCGCCGCCCGGCCACGGCGGCGATCTCGGCGGCCACGACCTCGGCGTCGTCCCCGGCGGTGCCACCCGCGCCGAGTCGGTCGCCAACGCCCTGGCGGCAGTGGGGACCGAGCACGTCGCGATCCACGACGCCGCCCGCCCGCTGCTGACGCCGGAGCTGGTCGAAGCCTTGGTCGCCGACCTCGACGCGGCGCCGGAGGCCGCCGGCGTGATCGCCGCGGCCCCGGTCACCGACACCATCAAGCGGGCGGTCAAGAATCTCAGTGGGGAGTTGAGCACCAATACGGTGCCGAATCGACCACTCGTTATCGAGCGGACGGAGGACCGCTCCGAACTTTGGGCGGCGCAGACGCCGCAGGTGTACCGGACGAACGCGCTGCGCGAGGCGCTCGCCGCCGCCGAGCGGCCTCAGGGGGCGACCGACGAGGCGATGCTGGTCGAGTGGAACGGCGGCACCGTCCTCGTCCACCCGGTCGCGGAGCAGAACCTGAAGGTGACGACGCCGCTCGATCTCCGCGTCGCCGAGCTGCTGCTGCGCTAGGTGTCCCGCCCACACACGTTGTGAACAGCTGAGAAGCATCCGGGCCCTCCAAGAAGCTCGGGGTGTCTAACGCCCAAAGCAAGGAGGACCC
>Ga0207691_10000289_pt1 | contig 49595 bp, 42 predicted proteins | sample KBSM13metaG_FD_184327 | JGI IMG/M metagenome (GOLD analysis project Ga0207691, IMG submission 184327) | Miscanthus rhizosphere microbial communities from Kellogg Biological Station, Michigan, USA - KBS M1-3 metaG (SPAdes) (version 2) | ecosystem: Host-associated > Plants > Roots > Rhizosphere >...
TCGCGCTTCAATGCGGCGATCGGCGAAGGACTGCTGGCCGGCGCGTTGCGCGCCCTCAGGGAAGGTGGTGTGGCCGACGCCGACATCACGGTTGTAAGCGTTCCGGGCGCGCTGGAATCACCACTGGCGCTGCAACAGCTGGCGCAAACGGATGATTACGACGCGCTGATTGCGCTCGGTGCGGTTATTCGCGGCGAAACCTACCATTTCGAAGTCGTTTCCAACGAGTCGGCCGCAGGTCTGTCGAGCGTCGCGCTCGAATTCGGCATCCCGATCGGAAATGGCATCCTGACGTGCGAGAACGATGCGCAGGCGGAAGCCCGGATGGACGCCAAGGGCTTCGAGGCAGCGCAGGCGGCGCTGGAAATGGCCAACCTGTTCGCGGCACTCGACGGTGATTGATCCATGAGAACCGCACCCCGCCGGCGCGCCCGCGAACTTGCGCTTCAGGGCCTGTATCAGCGACAGCTGTCGCACAACGATGCGGACGCGGTGCGCATCGACCTCGCCGCGAGCCAAGGGTACCAGCGCGCCGACCAGCGCTATTTCGGTGAACTGTGGGACGGCGTGACGCGCGAGCACGACGCGCTGATCGCCGCGCTGTCGCCGCATCTCGACCGCAAGCCTGCGGATCTGTCGCCGATCGAGCGGGCCATCCTCGTCATCGGAGCATGGGAGCTGATCCATCGGCTGGAAATTCCCTACAAGGTGGTCATCAACGAGGCCGTCGAGATCGCCCGGTCGTTCGGCGGCACGGACGGGCACCGCTTCGTCAACGGCGTGCTCGACAAGCTTGCCGCGGACGTGCGCGCCTCGGAGATCGCGGCCTTGCGGCGCGGCGCGACCGCGACCTGAACACCGGATTTTCCAGGCATGCGATATCTGCTTCCGTTGCTGCTGTGGTCGCTCTTGGGCAGCACGCATGCGCTCGCCCGTTCGCTCGTCGTCTACTGCAGCCATGATCCGGATGCCTGCGAACTCGCCGCGCAGACATTCCAGCGCGAAACTGGCATCGAGACGGCGATCATCCGCAAGCCTACCGGCGAGTTCTACGCGCAGATCCGCGCCGAGCGTGCCAATCCCCGGGCCGACCTTTGGTACGGCGGCACGATCGACCCGTTCCTGCAGGCGGCGGCCGAGGGCCTGTTCGTCGCCTACCGCTCGCCCGGCGTAGCCGAACTGCAGCCGTGGGCGCGCCGCGCCACCGAGCGGTCGGACTACAAGGTCGCCGCGATCTACCGGATCATCATCGGCTTCGGCACGAGCCCGACGATTCTCACGCAAAAGGAACTCGTCGCGCCGCGCTGCTGGGCGGATCTCGTGTCGCCGGCCTACAAGAAGGAGATCGAACTGTCCAATCCGGTCACCAGCGGCACCGGCTACACGATCCTTGCAACGCTCATCACATTGTATGGTGAGGATGGGGCTTTCGATTACCTGAAGAAACTGCAGCCGAACGTCGTTCGCTTTACCCAGTCGGGCACGGCGCAGGGCCCGTCGGTGGCTCGCGGCGAAGTGGGCGTGGGCGTGACCTTCGTCCACGAGTTCATCACGCAAAAACTGGCCGGCTTCGAGGTGGCGATTGCGATTCCGTGCGAAGGCACGGGCGATGCGCTGGGCGGCATGGCGATCCTGAATGGCGCTCCACATCCCGACGAGGCACGGATCTTCTACGACTGGGCGCTGACCAAGCCGGCGCAGGAACTCGCCAATCGCACGCGGAACCTGCTCGTGCCTGCGCATGCGCGCGCGGAAATCCGCGCCGAAGCGGCGGCATTCGCCAACGTGAAGACGCTCGACGTCGATCCGGCGAAATTCGGGGACCCCGACCTGCGCAAGCGGCTGCTGGCGCGCTGGCAGCGGGAGATCGGCGACTCGCTCAAGTAATGGCGCGGGCCATGAACGAATTCGCGCTCATCGATCGCTACTTTCGCCGCGCGGGGCGCGACCCGGCGGTGCGCATCGGCATCGGCGACGACGGCGCGGTGGTCGCGCCTGAACCCGGTTGCGACCTCGTGTTCTCCGTGGACATGCTCGTCGAAGGAAGGCATTTCCTCGCCGACGTCGATCCGGTTGCGCTGGGGCACAAGACGCTGGCCGTCAACCTGTCCGATATGGCGGCCATGGGCGCCCGGCCACGCTGGGCATTGCTCGCCGGCGCACTGCCCGACGTCGACCCCGACTGGCTCGACGCATTTGCGCGCGGCTTGTTCGCGCTCGCCGATCGATTCGGCGTCGCGTTGATCGGCGGCGACACCACGCGCGGCCCGCGCAATTTCTGCTTGACGATCATCGGCGACGTGCCGGCCGGAACGGCGCTGACCCGAAGTGGCGCCACCGCCGGAGACGACATCTATGTTTCCGGAACGCTGGGGGACGCGGCGCTCGCGTTGGCGGACCTTCAGGGCGCCGCGCACCTTGCCGCGGCGGACTTCGCAGTCGCACGAGCTCGCCTCGAAACGCCCGAGCCGCGCGTTGCGCTGGGCGAGCGATTGCGAGGCGTGGCGTCGGCGGCGATCGACGTATCCGACGGCCTCACCGGCGACCTCGCCCACATTCTCGAATGCTCGCGCGTCGGCGCCACGATCGACCTGGCTCGGGTTCCGCGCTCGCCGCTGGTCACTGCGCTGATCGACAGCGACCGGCGCGACATGGGGCTTGCGTGCCTTCTCGCCGGCGGCGATGACTACGAGTTGTGTTTCACTGCGGCAGCTTCGCGCCGGGAAGCGCTTGCGAACATCGCGCGCGAAGTGCATCTGCCGCTGGCACGTATCGGCACCGTGACCGCCGCACCGGGGCTCGTCGTGCGCGACGAGCGGGGTGCCGCGTTGATGCCGGCGCCGCGATCGTTTGACCATTTCGGCTGACCCGTGGCCGATCGCCCGACGCTTGCCTTCATGGTTCGTCATCCGGCGCACTTCATCGCACTGGGTGCGGGAAGCGGCCTGGCTCCGGCGGCCCCCGGAACATTCGGCACGCTGGCGGCGATTCCGCTCGCGCTGCTGCTGCGAGAGTATGCCGGCGGCGCCGAATTCGTGGCAGCCATCGTGATCCTGTTCGCCGCGGGTGCCTGGGCTTCGCAGGTGACCGGCCGCAGCTTGGGCCAGTCCGACCATGGGGCAATCGTCATCGACGAGATCGCGGCGTTCCTGCTGGTGCTCTATTTCGTCGGCGCGGATTGGGTCCGGGTGGCGTTCGCGTTCCTGATCTTCCGGCTGTTCGACATCTGGAAGCCGCCCCCGATCCGGCAGCTCGACGCGGCGCTGAAGAACGGCGTTGGCGTGATGCTCGACGACTTGCTGGCGGCGGCGTACACGCTCCTCGTGTTCGCGCTTTGGCAACGGTTCTTCGGATGAGCGACGCGCCGCAATTCGCCGGGCTCGATCTCGCACGCGTGGAGGAGGTCGGCCTCAACGCGCTGCAGACGCAGCGGCAGTTGTTCTACGACGGCTGGCTGCTGCGCGTCTCGCCGGGCAAGGCCAAGCGCGCGCGCAGCGTCAATGCACATTTCGGCTCGACATTGCCGCTCGCTCGCAAGATTCCCTATTGCGAACGGATCTACGCCGAACGCGGATTGCCAACGCTGTTCCGCATCACGCCATTTCTCCAGCCGCCTGATCTCGAAGCCGAACTTGCCGGGCGCGGATACGAAGCATTCGAGCCGACGCTGGTGCAGCTGGTGCGGCTCGACCGTCCGCCGGAAATGCCGCCGCTTGCTGGCGTCGAGTTCGTGACGCCGACGCCTGCCACATTCGCCGAGGCGGTCGGCGAAATCCAGCAGACGACTGCCGAACAACGCGCTGCCTATCTGGAGCGGATGATCCAGTCGCCACTCGCGACTCGCGCGGTGATCGCGATGCACGACGGGCGTGCGGTGGGCACCGGGACCGTGATGATCGAAGACGGACTCGCCGGCGTGTTCACGATGGGAACGATGCCCGATGTTCGCGGCCGCGGCATCGCGACCGGCATTCTCGCGATGATGCTCGGCTGGGCGTGGGAACACGGCGCCACGCATGCCTATCTGCAGGTCAGCGCCGACAACGATCGCGCGATTTCCGTGTACCGCAGGTTCGGCTTTGCGGACGCGTACACCTATCACTATCGAGGCATGCCCGGAGAATGTCACTGAGCGACGACGAAATCGTTGCGCTGGCCGCGGAACTCGGGCGGCGCCTCGCATCGCGGCGCGCATTGGTGACCGCGGCCGAATCGTGCACGGGCGGTCTGGTTGCCGGCGCGATCACATCGATCCCCGGCAGTTCCGGCTGGTTCCAGCGCGGCTTTGTCACCTATTCGAACGAAGCGAAGACGGAGATGCTCGGTGTGCCCGCGGAGACGCTGGCGCGGCACGGCGCGGTGTCCGAGGAAACGGCGCGGTCGATGGCCGAGGGTGCGTTGCGCGCGGGCAGGGCGAATTACGCGGTAGCGATCACGGGTGTCGCCGGCCCGGACGGGGGAACCCCCGCCAAGCCGGTCGGGATGGTCTGCTTCGGCTGGGCGGCGTTGGACGGGTCGACGACCTCCACTACAAAGCGCTTGCCAGGCGACAGGGCAGCCGTGCGCCATGCGTCGGTAATCGTTGCATTACAAGGACTTATAGACAAAATCGGACCAGAGCAATAGGCCCCAGGGATTAGGCTGCCCGGAACGTTGCATCGAACGATCGTTCCGTAGCATAATCGCGCCACAGTATAGAACGGTCGTTCTGTCCTAGGTGCACAGCCTCCATCCCTTATCCTAAGCAAAGGACAATCATCATGCCCCTCGACTCCAGGACTTCCAGCATGGACGACAACAAAGGCAAAGCCCTCGCGGCGGCGCTGCAGCAGATCGAAAAGCAGTTCGGCAAGGGTTCGATAATGAAAATGGGCGACGCCCAGATCGCCGGCGACCTGTCGGTCGTTTCCACAGGCTCGCTGGGCCTCGACATCGCGCTGGGCGTCGGTGGCCTGCCGCGCGGCCGCGTCGTCGAGATTTATGGCCCGGAATCGTCCGGCAAAACCACGCTGTGCCTGCAGGTCGTCGCGCAAGTGCAAAAAGCGGGCGGCGTCGCGGCCTACATCGACGCGGAAAACGCGCTCGACCCGGTTTATGCCGGCAAATTGGGCGTCAACGTCGGCGACATGCTGATCTCGCAACCGGACACGGGCGAGCAGGGCCTCGAAATCGCGGACATGCTGGTGCGTTCCGGCGGCGTCGACATCATCGTGATCGATTCCGTGGCGGCCCTCGTACCCAAGGCGGAAATCGAAGGCGAGATGGGTGACCAGTTGCCGGGATTGCAGGCGCGCCTCATGAGCCAGGCGTTGCGCAAGCTCGCGGGCAACATCAAGCGTGCGGGCACGCTGGTCATTTTCATCAACCAGATCCGCATGAAGATCGGCGTGATGTTCGGCAATCCCGAGACCACCACCGGTGGCAATGCGCTCAAGTTCTACGCGTCGGTGCGACTCGACATCCGCCGCATCGGTTCGATCAAGCGGGGCGAGGAAGTCGTCGGCAACGAAACGCGCGTCAAGGTCGTCAAGAACAAGGTCGCGCCGCCATTCCGCGAAGCGCTGTTCGATATCCTGTACGGCGAAGGCATTTCGCGCGAAGGCGAAATCGTCGAGCTGGGTGTCACGCACCGCATCGTCGAGAAGTCCGGCGCGTGGTACGCATACAACGGCGAGAAGATCGGCCAGGGCAAGGACAACGCGCGCGAATTCCTGCGCGAGCATCCGGAACTGGCTACCGAAATCGAGGCGAAGATCCGCGCTGCCGTCGACGTGCCCACGCCCGGTCGCATCACGCCGATGCCGGACGCCGAAGAGTGACCTTCGCGGCGAGGCGCTGAGGCAGGCAATGCGTCAGCGCCGCGCGGCGCCCGGGGCAGCGGCGGACAAAGAGGCCAAACCACCGGCTTCGCCCAAAGTACTCGCGGTGCGCATGCTCGCGCGGCGCGAGTACAGCCGGGCGGAATTGGCACAGCGTCTGCTGCGCAAAGGCATTGCCCGCGACGACATCGAGCGCGCGCTCGACGAACTCGCCGCGGCGGGCTACCTGTCCGACGCACGCTATGCCAGTGCCGTCGTCGCGCAGCGCAGCGGACGTTACGGCAAGCGCGCCATCGCCTACGCATTGCGGGAGAAGGGCATTGCCGCACCCGAGGCGCTCGCCGCGATGGCGCCGCTGGCCGCAACGGATGAACTCGCGGACGCAACGGCGCTGTGGCGGCAGCGCTTTGGATCAGCGCCGGCCAATCAAAAGGAAAAGGCGCGGCAGGTGCGCTTTCTGCTCTCGCGTGGTTACGGCATGTCCGTCGCGCTGCGCGTGCTGCGCATGGCCGGCGCCTCCGCCGACGAGGACGGCTGACGCTCGCCCAAGCGGAAGACCGGAAAAACCGGCTAAAATCCAAGCTTTTGATCAGGCGAGGCGTTTTACCGCAATTGCGGTTGCGCGTCTGCCACGCATTTGCCCATCGAGAGCGCCATGCAAGTCGCCGACATCCGCCGCAAATTTATCGAGTATTTCGTCGCCAAGGGCCACACGGTCGTGGCCAGTTCGCCGCTCGTTCCCGGCAATGATCCGACGCTGCTGTTCACCAATTCCGGCATGGTGCAGTTCAAGGACACGTTCCTGGGCACGGAGAAGCGCAGCTACGTCCGTGCGACCTCGGTCCAGCGCTGCCTGCGCGCCGGCGGCAAGCACAACGACCTCGAAAATGTCGGTTACACCGCGCGCCACCACACGTTCTTCGAGATGCTCGGCAACTGGTCGTTCGGCGACTATTTCAAGCGCGACGCGATCAAGTTCGCGTGGGAACTGCTGACCACCACCTACGGACTGCCGCCTGAAAAACTGTGGGCGACCGTCTACATCGACGACGACGAAGCCTACGACATCTGGACCAAGGAGATCGGCATTCCCGTCGAGCGCGTCGTGCGCATCGGCGACAACAAGGGCGCCAAGTACGCCAGCGACAATTTCTGGCAAATGGCCGATACCGGCCCGTGCGGACCGTGCTCCGAAATCTTCTACGATCACGGCCCGCAGATCTGGGGCGGCCCGCCCGGCTCGCCCGACGAGGACGGCGATCGCTACATCGAGATCTGGAATCTCGTGTTCATGCAGTTCGACCGGCAGAAAGCCGCCGACGGCGAGTTCACGATGACGCCTCTGCCGGCGCCGTGCGTGGATACCGGGATGGGCCTCGAACGGCTGGCGGCCATCCAGCAGCACGTCCACTCGAACTACCAAATCGACCTCTTCGTGGCGCTGATCCAGGCAGCTGCGCGCGAGACACATGCGACCGATCTCGACAATCCGTCGCTGAAGGTCATCGCCGACCACATCCGCGCGTGTGCGTTCCTGATCGTCGACGGCGTCATTCCATCGAGCGATGGCCGTGGCTATGTGCTGCGCCGGATCATTCGCCGCGCGATCCGCCACGGTTATCAGCTCGGCCAGAAGAAGCCGTTTTTCCACAAGTTGGTCGCCGACCTCGACGTTCAGATGGGCGACGCCTATCCGGAATTGCGCAAGGAAAAGGCGCGCGTGACCCAGGTGCTTGCCGCCGAGGAAGAACGGTTCGGCGAGACGCTCGAGAACGGCATGAAGATCCTCGGTGGCGCACTCGACGCGCTCGCCAGGACCGGCGGCAAGACACTGGACGGCGCGACGGCCTTTGCGCTGTACGACACGTTCGGTTTTCCGCTGGACCTGACGGCCGACGTGGCCCGCGGCCACGGCGTGACCGTGGACGAGGCGGGTTTCGACGCGGCGATGGGCGCGCAGCGCGACCGCGCGCGCGCCGCCAGCACGTTCAAGGCCGGCGCGCAGCTCGACTACACGGGGCCGAAGACGGCATTTCGCGGCTATGAATCGCTGTCCGAGGAGGGCCGGGTCGTGGCGTTGTACAAGGATGGCGTCAAGGTCGATGCGCTGGCCACAGGCGATCGCGGCGTGGTCGTGCTCGACCGCACGCCGTTCTATGCGGAGTCCGGCGGGCAGGTCGGCGATCGGGGCGAACTTACGAAGGGCGGAACGTGCCTCACGCTGTTTGCGGTGGAGGACACGCAGAAGATCCAGCCTGACGTGTACGGACACATGGGCGAGGTCAAGACGGGCGAGCTGCGCGTCGGTGACACCGTGGCGGCGCAGGTCGACCACGACGCGCGCGGCCGCACGGTGCGCAACCACTCGGCCACGCACCTGATGCACAAGGCGCTGCGCGAAGTGCTGGGTGACCACGTCCAGCAGAAAGGCTCGCTGGTGGATCCCGACAAGACGCGCTTCGACTTCGCGCACGACGCGCCGGTGACCGACGCCGAGATCGCGCGCATCGAGCGGCTGGTCAATGCGGAAATACTCGCCAACGTGGCGACGCAGGCACGGGTGATGCCGATCGCCGAAGCGCAGAAGACCGGGGCGATGATGCTGTTCGGCGAGAAGTACGGAGACGACGTGCGCGTGCTCGACATCGGCACGTCGCGCGAACTGTGCGGAGGCACGCACGTCGCGCGCACCGGCGACATCGGCCCGTTCAAGATCGTCAGCGAAGGAGGCGTGGCCGCCGGCGTGCGGCGCGTGGAGGCGGTCACCGGCCTTGGCGCGCTCGACTACATGCAGGCGCGCGACGCGATGCTGACCAAGGCCGCGGGGATGTTCAAGGCGCCCGTTGGCGAGCTCGAGGCGAAGATCGCGCAATTGCTCGAGCATGCGCGTGCCACCGAGCGCGAACTGGCGCGGCTGAAGACCAAGGCGGCTTCCAGCGCGGGCGACGACCTTGCCGGCGGTGCCGTCGACGTCAAAGGCGCCAAGGTGCTGGCTGTCGCGCTCGACGGCGCAGACGTGAAGGCATTGCGCGAAACGATGGACAAGCTGAAGGACAAGTTGAAGAGTGCGGCGATCGTGCTGGCCAGCGTCGCCGACGGCAAGGTCACGCTGATCGCGGGTGTGACCAGCGACCTCACCGGCAAAGTGAAGGCGGGCGAACTCGTCAATCACGTCGCCCAGCAGGTCGGCGGCAAGGGCGGCGGGCGCCCGGACATGGCGCAGGCCGGCGGCACCGATCCGGCTGGACTCCCTGCTGCGCTGAAATCGGTGCAGGCGTTCGTCGAGCAGCGGCTATGAAAGCGCCACGCGGAACATCGTCGCAATTCGCGAGCGACAACTGGTCGGGTATATGTCCGGAAGCGTGGGCGGCGCTCGCGGCGGCCAACGCCGGACACGCGCCGAGCTACGGGAGTGACGACTGGACAACTGCCGCGACTGCGGCAATCCGTTCCGTGTTCGAAACCGAGTGCGAAGTGTTCATGGTATTCAACGGAACCGCCGCCAACTCGCTGGCTCTGTCCGCACTATGCCGCGGCACCGATGCGATCGTCTGCCACGCCAACGCGCACATCAATGTCGATGAATGCGGCGCCCCCCACTTTTTCAGTGGAGGAGCCAAGCTGCTGACCGCGGACACGCCGCACGCGAAGCTCACGGTCGACGCGGTCGAGCGCCTGGCCGTGACTCCGCACGACGTGCATTCGGCGCGGCCGCGCGCGCTGTCGCTCACCCAGGCGACCGAGCTCGGCACGCTGTACACGCCGCTCGAGATGTGGGACCTCGCCGAATGCGCGCATGCGCTCGGCATGAAGGTTCACGTCGATGGCGCACGCTTCGCCAACGCGGTGGCGGCACTGGGTTGCGCGCCTGCGGACCTGGCCTGGCGCGCCGGCGTGGACGTGCTGTCGTTCGGTGGCACCAAGAATGGCATGCAGTTCGGCGAGGCAGTAGTGTTCTTCGACGCGGGACTGGCCGAAGAATTCGGCCGCAAGCGGATGCAGGGCGGCCAGCTCGCATCGAAAATGCGCTTCCTTGCCGCGCCGTGGGTAGGCGTGCTCGAGGACGGCGCGTGGCTGCGGCACGCAGCGCATGCCAATGCGATGGCGACACGGCTGGCCACGGCCGTCGGGGAGCTTCCCGGAGCGCGACTGCTCGCCCCGGTCCAGGCCAATGGTGTGTTCGTCGAGCTGCCACAACCGGCCATCGATGCCGTGCGCGCGAAGGGCTGGCAGTTCTACAGCTTCGTCGGTGCAACCGGAGTGCGCTTCATGTGCTCGTGGGACACCACGCCTGCGAGCATCGACGCTATCGCCGCCGACCTGCGCGCAGCGATGAACTCCTGAGTGCCCGCCGCGAATCCCGCCAATGACATTCCGCGCGGACCAATCGCTCGATACGTTGAACGCCCGCAGTAGCGGACGCCTGCCCGGGCTCATCGGGATTCGTTTCACGGGGATCGAAGAGGGCAAGGTGGCGGCGGAACTGGATATTCGCCCCGAACTGATCGCCCCGAACGGCTACCTGCACGCGGCGACCGTGATCGCGCTTGCCGATACGGCGTGCGGCTACGGTTGTCTCGCCCACCTTCCGATTGGCGCCACGCTGTTCACGACGATAGAACTCAAGTCCAACTTCCTGGGTACCGTGACCGAGGGTACGATCGCCTGCATTGCGCGACCGGCGCACCTTGGCAACAGCACGCAGGTCTGGGACGCCGTCGTGACCAACAAGGCCAACGGCAAGACCTTGGCGCTGTTTCGCTGCACGCAAATGATCATCTGGCCGAAGAAGTAGTCTCAGGCCCGCACGCGGCCCGCCTAGGCCAAACGGCGCATCGCGGCGCACATCCGGATCACCTAGAGTCCGTCAGCCCCTGCGCACGCGTTGCGTGGGTATCGCGATGCGCTCGATCGTCGGTCTCGTCCTCGTGGTTTTCGCCTGCGGCGTCGCTTGGCTGCAGACGTGCGCAGCCTTGCCCGCACATCCGGCATGGATTGCAGGTGCAGGCGTACTAACGCTGGGTTTCGCGTCCGCGGCACGCAACAAGGCGCGGTCGGTATGGCTACTCCTTGTCGTCGCCGCGGCACTGCTCATCGGCTGCGGCTACGCGGCCTGGCGCGCACAAGTCCGGATGGCGGAAGAACTGCCGCGCGAGTGGGAAAGCGTGGACATCGAGATCGTAGGCGTTGTATCTGACCTCCCCGCAAATTCGCCGCAGGGCACGCGTTTCGCGTTCACGGTCGAGCGCGTCCGCACACCACGCGCGGTGGTTCCAGGGGAGTTGTCACTGGCCTGGTTCACGCCACCGCGGCCGGCGACGGCGGGCGACGAGGTCCCGGTCGTCCATGCCGGAGAGCGCTGGTACCTGACCGTGCGGCTGAAGCGCCCGCACGGCACCGTCAATCCCGGCGCCTTCGACCTCGAGGCCTGGCTGCTGCAGCAAGGATTTCGCGCGACCGGCTATGTGCATCCGGAGGGGTTGAACGCGCGCCGCGACCTGTTTGCCGCGCGCCCCGGAGACTACGTGCAGCGCGCGCGCGAACGCATTCGCGATCGGATCGCAGCCGCGCTGGCCGGTGCGAAGTACGTGGGTGTGATCGCGGCGCTGGCCATCGGCGATCAGCGCGCGATTCCCGAGGCGCAATGGACGGTATTCAATCGCACCGGCGTGTCCCACCTGATCAGCATTTCCGGACTGCACGTCACGATTTTCGCGGCCTTCGCCGGCGGCATCGCCTTCGCGCTTGCCCGGCGCAGCGTGCGACTGACGATGCGCATTCCTGCGCGCAAAGTGGCTGCAGTGATCGGCGTCGTCGCGGCAGGCTGCTACGTCCTGCTGGCGGGTGCCGCCGTTCCAGCGGTACGCACGTTCGCGATGCTGGTGGTTGCCGCTTGCGGCCTGTGGCTCGGTCGTCCAGGCACCGCCGGGGTTGTGTGGTTGTGGGCGCTCGCCGGCGTGCTGCTGTGGGATCCGTGGGCGACGTTGACTCCGGGCTTCTGGCTGTCGTTCTCCGCCGTCGGTCTGCTGTTGTATACGTCGTCGGGCCGCCTTCGCCGAGCCGCGCCCGCGGGTTGGCCCGCGCGATTGCGTGAAAGCGTGCGAGAAGGCGCATATGCGCAGTGGGTGGTGACGCTTGGATTGACGCCTTTGACGCTGGCGCTGTTCCAGCAGGCATCGCTGATCGCCCCGATCGCCAATGCCGTGGCAATACCCGCAGTCACGCTCGGCGTCGTGCCGCTGGCATTGCTCGGCATTGCCGTGCCGGGCGGCGCGCTGTTCGAAGGCGCGCATGCGCTGTTGGCGCTGCTGATGCGCTTCCTCGAGTCGTTGGCCGCATTGCCCGATGCCACGTGGCAACAGCACGCGCCGTTGCCGTGGACGGTGGCCGCGGGCACCGCAGGCACGCTGTGGCTGCTCGCGCCGCGCGGGTTGCCCGGTCGAGTCTGGGGGATCGTATGGTTGCTGCCACTGCTTGTTGTGCGACCGGAGCCGCCGCCGCATGGCGGCTTTCGCCTGACGGTGCTCGATGTCGGGCAGGGTCTCTCCGTGGTCATTGAAACGCACAGCCGTACGCTGGTCTACGACGCCGGGCCGCGCTTCAGCGAAACGGCGGATGCGGGCGGCCGGATCGTCGCGCCGTTTCTTCGTGCCGCCGGATTGAGGCGCGCGGACGGTCTGATCATTTCCCACCAGGACCTCGATCACTCCGGTGGAACGCTGTCACTGCTGCAGGCGACGCCTGTTGGCTGGTTCGCGTCCTCACTCACCGCGGATCACGCAATCGTCCTGCGCGCGCGGGCGCGGGCCAAATCGGACAACACGGTCATGGCGTGCATCGCCGGACAGCGTTGGCACTGGGACGGCGTCGACTTCACCATGCTGCATCCCACGCGCGCCGAATACGACGATTCACAGGCGAAGACCAACGACCGGTCGTGCGTCGTGCGCGTGGACTCCCCGCACGGCAGCGCGCTGCTCACCGGCGACATCGAGGCGCGGTCCGAGGCGGAGCTGCTGCGCACCGCCGGCACCGCGCTGCGTGCCGACGTGCTGGTGGTCCCGCACCACGGTTCGCGCACATCGTCCACACCGCCCTTCATTCGAGCGGTGGCGCCCAGGATTGCCGTGTTCGCATGCGGTTATCAAAATCGTTTCGGCCATCCGCGGCCGGACATCGTCTCCCGTTACGCGGCCGTGTCCGCGCGCATGATTCGCACCGATGTCGCCGGCGCAGTCACGCTGACCTTTGCCCCGGACACGTCACTCCTGCCGATCTCGGCGCGTGACCAGCGGCGGCGGTATTGGATGGACGTCCCCGAGGTCCTTCCCGCAACGGAGGACGGACCCTTGCTGCAATGAGCTGTCCGCGGATGTACGTGCGATGGCGCGCAGCCGGTTGACCGCCTTCGCGTGCGCTGCGTAAACTTGCCGCGAATGTCCATCACCTCATTGTGCGTGCGCCATGGACGTCGCGTGGCCTGCGCGTTCACGTTGGCCGCGTCGGCAATGGCGGCATCGCCGCTGCAGGCGCAGGATGTCAATGCCGGCGTTACGGAACTGCGGTTGTCCACTGCGCTGGCGCCGACCTACCCGCTGGGGCGCGCCGGCCAACGATGGGCACAGCTGGTCAATGAAAAGGCTGGAGGCACTTTCGAGGTCAAGCAATATCCCGGCGCGACACTCGCGGCGCGCGATCCCGGCCGCGAATTCGGCGCGCTCAAATCCGGTCTCGCCGAACTTGCCGTCGGTTCGGCGCTTGTCTGGTCGGCCCAATTCGCACCGGTGGGGGTCTACGCAATTCCCTGGTTGACCGGCAGCGCGCGCGAACAGGAGGCGCTGGCGGCAGATGTTCCGCTGCGCGAGAGCGTCTTCGCGCAGATGGCGACCGCGGGCGTCATCGGCCTGGCGGTGGCGCCGCTGGGCGAATATGTCCTGGCAACCACAAAGGCACCCATCGAGACGCCCGCGGACCTCAAGGGGCTGCACGTGCGGGTTGTTTCGTTGCGTTCGCTCATCGAACTCTATGCCGCGCTCGGCGCCGTGCCCCAGTCGATGAATTTCGCGCAGGCGCAGGCGGCGCTGGCCGCAGGCACTCTCGCGGGACAGGATGCGTTGCCGACAACGCTGGTCGCCACCCGTGCGTCCGTTTCGGGGATGAAGTTCATTACGCGTTGGGGTGCGTTCGCGGATGTCATGGTGTTCGCGGCGCGCAAGGCCTCCTGGGATTCCTGGTCCGAGGAGCGCCGCGTGCTGGTGCGCAACGCGGCGGAACAGGCGGCGCGCGAGGTCAATGCGCTGGCGCGAGAGGAAGCCGCGCTCGAACAGTTGACCAAGGACGGCGTGACCATTCTTCGCCTGTCGCCGGTGCAACGCCATGCGATGCGCGACGCCGCGCAACCGGCGATCGATCGGTGGACCGGTCTGGTGGGCGCCGAACTCGCTGGTACTGCGCAGGCGGTTGTTGCGGCGGCGCGGAAGTAGCGCGTGGTCCGCGCGGATAGTCGCGCTACGCGGGCCGGCCGTGCCGAATTGGTCCGCGATGCGCGCTACTTGGCCTTTGGCGGAACGTAGTCCGGGACGCGGTTTCTGATCGCAGGTATCGACTTCAGGTACGCAAATACGGCCTTGAGGTCGGCCTCGGACAGATGCCGGTACGATTCCCACGGCATCGGCGGCTGGATCGGACGGCCGACGCCCATGTGCTTTCCGGTCTTGATCGTCTGCACAAAGTCCATTTCCCGCCATTTTCCAATGCCCGTTTCCGGGTCGGGGGTCAGGTTGATGGCGAAGGTGATGCCCCACGGACCGGCGAAGGCGGTGCCGGACGCCGAGCCAACGTTGTTCCACGCATCGGTCAGCGGCGGCGGCGGTGGCAGCGCGGGCGTCTCCGGATGGCCGGACAACATCCGCGTCATGTCGGGCTCCGGACCGTTCGGGCCCATGCGCAGCGGCGTGTGGCAATCGTTGCAGCCGCCGGATTTCACGATGAATTCGCCGCGCTTGACCTGGGGCGACGCATCCGCGGCGAGCGCCGGCGCAACGCCTGCGACGAACGCGAGAAGTGCGACAGCAAGGCGTTTCATGGCAGCAGCATCCCTTGTGTAGTTTTTTCGTTGTCAGGGCGGAACGGAGAACAACTAGTTGACGTAACGCCCGATGCGTACCGCTGTCTCGCCCTTCTTTGGGCGGCGCGTCGGCATGACCAGAACGCTGTTTGCGTAAGGGGTGCGCACTTCGTCATCACCGTCGCGAGCGAGCAGCGTCTCGGCCTTGGCGATGACGTCGAGCCCTTCGACGGGACGGACGAACGCGAATGCTTCCGTAGCGATGGTCACGACGTGCGTGATCTCGATCGCCCGCTGCTGCGGAAGCGGAGCGGTGTCCAGATGCGCGTCGAGGAAAGCGCCGTCGGCCATGCCGAAGTGGCGCAGGAACCGCAGCGACGCCTGCTGCGCGACATGGGGCGCCGCCAGTTCCCAGTGCTGGCCGCATTCCAGCAGCAGCGCATTGCGCGGGCTGGCGGGATCGTCGAAGGCCGCATAGTCGCGCAGCCGGCGCCCCGCCTTGTGGCCGCCGTCGATGATCACGTGTTCCGGCATGCCGATCGCGAAGGCGAGTTCCAGTCCCTTCTGCTGCTGTCCCGCGAGCGCGAGCGGCAGACAGGGATCGGTCATCGAATGCAGGTCGAGCAGGTATTCGGTGGCATCGTAGACGGGCCGCAGTTCGCGGGCCCTGGCAAGATCGGCAGTCTGCCGAGTGCCGTCGAGAATGTCGTGCGTCCACAGCCGGTTGAAGTCTTCGTCGACGCAACGCGACGTGTACGGGTCCGCCGCGCTGAACGTCCGATAAGCGGCAACGTTGGCAAAGGTCAGCGTCAACGTGCCGCGCGTCGGGCGAAAGGCCTCGCGCAGGAGCCAGTCGTTGCAAATCGCGCCGCAGACCTCGTTGCCGTGCGTCAGCGCCTGAATGGTGACGTGCGGCCCAGGCCGGTCCGACGTGAACGTCCAGACGAACGGGACGCCGGTATTCCCCGCGTGCCAGCGCTCGATGTCCGGGAACTCCACCTCGATCGGAGGCAGCGCGCCGCGCGCGTCCACGGCGTTCAGCTCACGCAGACTTGATCCACCAGCCGGCGCATGAAAGCCTCGCAGCGGGCGATCTGGTCGAGCGCCACCCACTCATTGGGCTGGTGCGCCTGCGCGATGTGGCCGGGTCCGCAGATCACGGTCGGCACATTGGCAATGTGGAACAGCGCGGCCTCGGTGCCGAACGAAACCTTGCCGAAATCGTTCGTGCTGTTGCATGCGCAGCCGAGCGCGGTGATGTCGCTGCCCTCGTGGGTGTCGAAGCCCGGCGTCGCGGAGAGCACGTCGAACTCTATGTGCGTGTCCTTCGCCACCGCGCGCATCTCCGGCAGGAACGACTGGGCATAAGTCCTCACTTCGGCGAAGAACGCGTCGGGATCGTCGAACGGCAGGTTCCTGATCTCAAAGTCGAACGCGCAGTCGCGCGGCACGATATTGAGCGCCGTGCCGCCGTGGATGGTGCCGACGTGCACTGTGGTGAACGGCACATCGTAGGCGTCGTCCTTGCCACCGTCGTCACGAAACGCGCGCGCACGGCGCGCGATGAACGCGACGATTTCGCAGGCGATCTGCACGGCGTTGACGCCCAGCGGCGTCAGCGACGAATGCGCCTCGAAGCCGCGCACGCGACAACGCCAGGACTTCTTGCCCTTGTGCGCGACGACCAGCTGCATTCCGGTGGGCTCCCCGACAATGCAGCCGGCCGGGGTCAGGCCCTTGGCCACGACATCGGCGATGAGCCGCCGCACGCCGATGCAGCCGACTTCCTCGTCATAGGACAGTGCGAAGTGGACCGGCTTCGCCAGGCCGCGCCGCACGATCTCGGGCACGAACGACAGTCCGACGGCCAAAAAGCTCTTCATGTCGGTCACGCCGCGGCCGTACAGGCGGTCATTCTTGAGCGTGACCTCGAACGGATCCGTATCCCACGGCTGGCCGTCGACGGGAACGACGTCGGTGTGGCCGGACAGTACGATGCCGCCACGCGTGGCGTTGCCGTCACGTGCCGGAATCGTGGCGAAGAGATTGGCCTTGCCGCCGCCGTCGTCGAAGGTCAGCGTGGACGCGACGCCATGCTTCGCCAAATACTCGCGCACCCAGTCGATCAGCGCCATGTTCGAATTGCGACTGGTGGTATCGAAGCTCACCAGCTTGCGGATCAAGGCGAGCGACTGCAGGTCTTCGGCACGCACTGGTCGATCGTCGGGCCGGACATGCACAGAGGTGGCCGGAGCGTTCATGGTGGAACTCCCTGCTGCCTAAACGGGGAGGATAGCACCGTGCCCGGCGTGGCCAAAATCCACGCGGCCGAAATGCCGTGAACCAGACGCGCGGCGACGTGTCGCAACGCCGCCAGCGCAACGCTTGGGTCTACACCGGTTCGCCGCTACGGCGAAGGCCAGTAAGTCTCGGGTGCGTAATACGAATACGATACCGGAGGCGCGACGTACGTGGGCCGCGGCACCACAACGATCGGGCGATAGGCGTACGGAGCGTACGGCCGGTAATACGGGCGCCAGTGCGGCCTGGCGACGGGAACAAACGGCGCACGGTAGTAGCCTCGGCCGCCGTAGTAACCTGGCTGTCCGACAGCGACGTTGAAGCCGGGTGCGCCGATGGATACACCCCAGGCGACGTTACCCGCTTGGGCGGTGGGTGCGACGAACGCGCCGGCCGCGAGGACAGTGGCGCACAGCGCGGTGGATAGGGCAATGCGACGGTTCATGTGAGCTCTCCTTCTGAAAGGCGCCACCCCCCGGACGTTTCCGGGTGCGGGCGACCTGTACTCTGAAAACGGTACGAGCGGCCGGCAGGTTGACCGCGCCCGGGCTCGCAGGACGCCTGTTACAAAAGGAAACGCTTTAGACTGTCGTCTCCGGCGTCGGAGTGCGGCAACGGGCCGTGTCCACAGCGACGGATGGCCACAAGGATTTCGCGGCCCAAATCTGGAGAGTTCCCCGATGCGTTGTTTCCGCTTTCCCGCGCTGGTTCTTTTTGGGCTCCTGATCGCCACGCGCGCGCTCGCGACGGACTTGACGATCGGCCTTGCCACCGACGTCACGGCGCTCGATCCGCACTATCACAACGTCACGCCCAACAACAATGTCGCCGCGCACATCTTCGGCTTCCTGGTGCAGCGTAACGAGAAGTCGCAGCTCGAGCCGTCGCTGGCCACCGAATGGAAGACGGTGGATCCGCTGACGTGGGAGTTCAAGTTGCGGCGTGGCGTCAAGTTCCACGACGGCAGCGACTTCACGGCTGCCGACGTGGTGGCATCGATCGAACGCGTGCCGACGGTGCCGAACAGCCCGTCGCCGTTCACGGCCTTTACCAAGCAGATCAAGGAAATGGTCGTCGTCGATCCCTACACGATCCGCTTCAAGACCGCGGCACCTTATCCGCTGATGCCGTCGGACATGACCCAGGTTGCGATCATCTCCAAGACGGCTGCCAAGGCGTCGACGGAGGATTTCAACGCCGGCAAGGCCACGATCGGCACCGGACCCTACAAGCTCACGCGCTACGCCAAGGGCGACCGCATCGAGCTTGCGCGCAACGACGCATGGTGGGGCGGCAAGACGCCGTGGGAGAAGGTGACGCTGCGCCTGCTGCCCCAGGACGCGCCACGCGTCGCCGCGTTGCTGTCGGGCGACGTGCAGGTCATCGAGGGCGTGCCGCCAGCGGATGTCGTCAATCTGCGCCGCGATAAGCGCGTCAACGTCTATCGCACCGTGGCAGATCGCCTCATCTATATTCACGTCGACAGCAACCGCGATGTTTCCCCGTTCGTCACCGACAAGGCAGGCAAGCCGCTGGATCGCAATCCGCTGAAGGATCCGCGCGTTCGACTGGCGATTTCCAAGGCGCTGAATCGTCCTGCCATTGTCGACAAGGTGATGGAGGGCGAGGCCGTGATGTCCGGCCAGCTGGTGCCCGAGTTCCTGTTCGGTTCGACCAGGAACCTTAAGGTCGAGGCGTTCGACGCGACGGCCGCGAAGAAACTTTTGGCGGATGCGGGCTACCCGGATGGATTTGGCCTGACCATTCACGCGCCCAACAACCGCTACGTCAACGATGCCAAGATCGCGCAGACCGTCGCGCAGATGCTGTCGCGCATCGGCATCGATACCAAGGTCATCGCCATGCCATCGGCGACGTATTTCGCGCAGGCGACCGACCTGAAGTTCAGCTTCATGCTGTTGGGATGGAGCACAGGCACCGGCGAAGCGTCATCGTCACTGAAGGCGCTGTTGATGACCTACAACAAGGACAAGGGATTCGGCACGGCCAATCGCGGCCGCTATTCCAACTCCAAAGTGGATGCGCTCACCGAAGATGCTCTGCAGACCGTCGATGACGTCAAACGCGAGGCCTACCTGCAGCGGGCCACTGAATTGGCGATCGGCGAAACCGGCATCGTCCCGCTGCACTTCCAGGTCAACCTGTGGGCGACGCGCGACGGCATCACCTACGTGCCGCGTACCGACGAGAACACGCTGGCCTGGAAATTCATCCCGAAGAAGTCATGAACGCACCTCAGTTGAACTGGCCGGCCATCACGACGCCGGCGCAGCACTTCATCGGCAACCGCTGGCAAGCGCCGCAGGGTCGCGCGGAGCTGCCGATGATCGATCCCTCCGACGGCGCGCCGTTTGCAGCCATTGCACGCGGCAACGCCGCCGATATCGACGCCGCCGTGCGCGCCGCGCAAGGCGCACGCGCCGGTGCCTGGGGTAAATTGTCGCCGGCGGAACGTGGCCGGCTGCTGGCCAATCTGTCGCGCGCGATCCTCGATCACGCCGAGGAATTGGCGCTGACCGAGGCGCGCGATTGCGGCAAGCCGCTGACGCAGGCGCGCGCCGACGTCGCCGCCTGCGCGCGCTATTTCGAGTTCTATGGGGGTGCGTGCGACAAGCTGCACGGCGAGACGCTTCCGTATCCCGAAGGCTTTACCGTCCTGACGTGGCGTGAGCCGCACGGCGTCACCGGCCACATCATTCCGTGGAACTATCCGCTGCAAATCTTCGGGCGCTCTGCAGGAGGGGCGCTCGCGGCAGGCAATGCGTGCGTGGTCAAGCCGGCGGAGGACGCGTGCCTGTCGGTGTTGCGCGTGGCCGAGCTCGCCGCCGGCGTGGGCCTGCCGGCGGGTGCGTTGAACATCGTCACCGGCTTGGGGCAGGAGGCTGGCGCAGCACTGGTGGAACACCCGGGCGTCGATCACATCTCGTTCACCGGATCGCCCGCCACGGGAACGTGGGTCGCCGCGGCGGCCGCCAAGCGCCATTGCCCGGTGACGCTGGAGCTCGGAGGCAAATCGCCGCAGATCGTCTTTGCGGACGCCGACCTCGACGCCGCGTTGCCGGCCTTGGTGAATGCCATTGTGCAGAACGCCGGCCAGACATGCTCGGCCGGAAGCCGTGTGCTGGTTGAACAGTCGCGTTACGAGGAATTGCTGTCCCGGCTCGGCGAGAAGTTCGCCGCGCTCAAGACCGGACCAGCCTTGGCCGATCTCGCTTGCGGGCCGCTCATCCGCGGCTCGCAGTTGCAGCGGGTGCGCGCGTTCCTTGCCGACGCGGCGAAGGACGGCATCGCGATCGTTGCTGCAGGCGCCATCGTCGCCGACGCCCCTTCCGGCGGATTCTATGCGGCGCCGACGCTGCTGCGCGACGTTCCTGTGGACAACCGGCTGGCCTGCGACGAAGTGTTCGGGCCGGTGCTGGCCGCCATGTCCTTCGTCGACGAGGCCGACGCGGTTCGCCTGGCCAACGCGACGGACTTTGGATTGGTGGCCGGCGTGTGGACGCAGGATGGAGGCCGGCAACTGCGCATGGCGCGCGCCATCCGGAGCGGGCAGGTGTTCATCAACAACTACGGCGCCGGCGGCGGCGTGGAACTGCCCTTCGGCGGCGTCAAGCACTCGGGCTACGGCCGCGAAAAGGGATTCGAGGCGTTGCACGGATTCACGACGCTCAAGACCGTTGTGATCAAGCACGGATAGAGGAAAGCGCGATGCGCCTGCCGAACAAGATCGCCATCGTGACCGGTGCAGGCTCCGGCTTTGGACGTGGCATTGCCCAGCGCTTTGCCGCAGAGGGCGCCAGGGTCGTCGTCAACGACCTGAACGCCGAGAACGGCGAGCACACGGTGCAGGAAATCATCGAGGCCGGTGGCCACGCGCAATTCTGCGGCGGCGACGTTTCCAGGGATGCAGACGTGAAGCACCTGGTCCAATTCGCGCTGGCGGCGTACGGCGGCCTTCATGTCGTCGTGAACAATGCCGGGACGACGCACAAGAACCAGCCCATGCTGGACGTCTCGGAGGAGCAATTCGACCGGATCTACCAGGTCAACGTGAAGAGCCTCTTCCTGAGCGCGCGGCACGTCGTTCCGCACTTCCGCGAGCAGAGGAACGGCGTGTTCATCACGATCGCGTCGACGGCGGGTGTCCGGCCGCGGCCAGGGCTCACCTGGTACAACGGCAGCAAGGGTGCGGCGATCGTGACCAGCCGGTCGATGGCCGCTGAGCTGGCGAAGGACAACATCCGCGTCAACGTCATCAATCCGGTGGCGGGAGAAACGGCGATGCTCGCCGACTTCATGGGTCAGGATACGCCCGAGCGCCGCGCACAGTTCGTCGCGTCGATTCCTCTGGGGCGCTTGTCGCAGCCTTCCGACATCGCAACCGCGGCGGTTTTTTTTGCCTCCGACGAGGCAGCCTTCATCACCGGCGCCTGCCTCGAAGTCGACGGCGGACGCTGCGTCTGAGGGCGAACCATCAGTCTTTTCTGAGCAGGGCGGGCAGATTGGCCACGCCGATGTTCACCCGCTGCGTCATGCGACAGTGCCGGACTTGCGAAGCGTGGCGATGCGCTGGTCATCGTACCCGAGCGAACGCAGCACGGCGTCGGTGTGCTGGCCCAGCGCGGGGCCGCCCGCTGTGAATCCGCCGGGCGTGGCCGAGAGCTTCGGCACGATGCCCGGCACCTTGAGCCTGGAGCCGTCGGCGAGCGCAATCTCGCGAATCATCTCGCGTGCGGCGAAGTGCGGGTCGGCGACGATGTCGGCGACCGTGTAGATTTTCGACGCAGGCACCTGCGCCGCTTCCATCGCCGCGAGCACAACGGCGGGCGTGCGGGTCGAAGTCCACGCCTCGATTTCCCCATCGAGCCATGCCTGTCGCGCGGCACGACCGTCGTTGTGCGCGAGCGTTGCATCCTCCGCCAAGTCGGCGCGGCCCATGGCGAGTGCGAGACGCCTGAATATCGAATCGCCGTTGCCCGCGATCAGCACGTAACTGCCGTCATTGCAGCGGTAGGCCGACGTCGGCGCGATGCCCGGCAGGATCGAGCCAGTGCGCTCGCGCACGACACCCAGAGCATCGAATTCGGGCAGCATCGATTCCATGACCGAAAACACCGATTCGTAGAGCGCGACGTCGACGACCTGGCCAAGTCCGGTCTTGCGCCGGTGCTCCAATGCCATGAGCGCACCGATGACGCCATACAACGCCGACAGCGTGTCGCCGATCGAAATGCCGGTGCGCGACGGTGGGCGATCCGGCGTACCGGTCACGTGGCGCAATCCGCCCATCGCCTCGCCGATCACGCCAAATCCTGGACGCTCGCGGTAGGGCCCGGTTTGGCCGTAGCCGGAAATGCGGACCATGATCAACCCAGGATTGACCGCCGCGAGGGATTCGTACGAGAGGCCCCAGGCCTCGAGCGTACCGGGCCGGAAGTTCTCGACCACGATGTCCGCGCGTTCCATCAGCGCGCGCGCGATGGCCTGACCATCCGGCTTACGCAGATCGACGGCGACCGACCGCTTGTTGCGCGATTGCACGTGCCACCACAGCGACGTGCCGTCCTTCAGGTAACGCCATTTGCGCAACGGGTCGCCCGCTCCCGGCGGCTCGAGCTTGACGACGTCGGCGCCGAACTCCGCCAGGACCTTGGCGCAAAAAGGACCGGCAATCAGCGCGCCCAGTTCCACGACCGACAGACCCGCGAGTGGGCGCGGGACCGCCGCCCCCTGCTGCATCACGGCCTGCGGACGATCATCTGTTCGAGCGCGGAGACGATCGGCGTGGCCGCTTCCATGCCCTTCCGTTTTACCAGCGCCTGTGCGAAGGCGGAGAGCATTTCGTGCAGGTCGCGCAGGTTCTCGGCCTTTTGCAGCCGCATCATCAGCCCGTAACCGCGAAAGCCCATGTGTTCGTTGATGGCGTTGCTCAGCGCCTTCTGGGCGTCAAGGAAGTCCTGGACTTCGTCGGCGCTGCGCTCGGCAGGCACGGGATCGGCCTGCGCGGTGGAGCGCGCGCCGAACAGTCGAGTGACGAGGCCCGCGCGCTCGAGATCCTCGAACGCGGCGACATTCGCATGGAACGCTCTGCCGCGTGCGAGGATCTGGGCGACCGTATGCTTGCCATCGACCAGAATAAGGAGTCGCCGCACGTCGAGGGCGAGGCCCATCTGCCGCTCGGCCAGTTCCTTGGTGCCTAGCTCGGATTTGACGTAGATCTCATCCAGATTCATTTTATGCGCCGCCCGTGGTTCGCAACGACCGTCATTACCGCTGCGCGCATCATACTGCCAGCCGGCTGGCGCCGGCCAACGTCGTCAAGGCGCGCCAGCAACGCCGATGGGCTTGAGGCATGCAATGGCCATGCCAGAGCCTTGCAGGCGCCTTTGTGAAATAATCGCACTCTGTCGCGGCCACCCCGGTCGCAGCCGGGCCCACGAGTCAAGGCGGGTACTGTCTTCATGCTCGATGATGCTGTCCACGCGCAGTTCGCGGCGATCCTGCCGCCGGCCGCGTTGCTGACGACTGTAGAGGACACGCGGCCCTACGAATGCGACGGCCTCACGCTCTTTCGCGAGCGTGCCGCCGCCGTGCTCCTGCCTGAAAACGAGGCGCAGGTCGCAGCCATTCTCAAGGCGTGCTTTGACGCTCGCATCCCCGTGGTTGCACGGGGTGCCGGGACGGGCCTTTCCGGCGGCGCGGTGCCCGATCCGAATGGCGTCGTGCTGTCGCTGGCGAAATTCCGCAAGATCCTCGCCGTCGATCCACTGACTCGCACGGCGACCGTTCAGCCGGGCGTTCGCAATCTCGCGATTTCGGAAGCGGCGGCCGTGCATGGCTTGTATTACGCGCCGGATCCGTCGTCACAGATCGCCTGCACGATTGGCGGCAATGTCGCGGAGAATGCCGGTGGCGTGCATTGCCTCAAGTACGGACTGACGGTTCACAACGTGCGCCGCGTACGCGGTGTCCTGATCACCGGCGACGTCGTGGAATTCGGCGGCGAAGCCTATGACAGCGCCGGCTACGACCTGCTGGCACTGGTTAACGGCAGCGAGGGCCTGCTTGCGGTGACCACCGAAGTCACCGTCAAGCTGTGCCCGAAGCCGCAGCTGGCGCAGGTCGCGCTGGCGGCCTTTGACAACGTGGAGCAGGCCGGCGCGGCGGTCGGCGCCATCATCGGCGCCGGCATCATCCCGGCCGGTCTGGAGATGATGGACCAGCCCGCGGTGCGCGCGGTCGAGCAGTTCGTGCACGCAGACTATCCGCTGGACGCTGCGGCGCTCCTGCTGGTCGAGTCCGATGGCACGCGCGAGGAAGTCGCGGCGGAAATGACGGAGATCAAGCGCCTGCTGTCGGAATCCGGCGCCACCGAAGTCCGCGTGTCGAAGGACGAGACCCAACGCCTTCTGCTCTGGTCCGGGCGCAAATCGGCGTTTCCCGCGGTGGGGCGCATCTCGCCTGACTATTACTGCATCGACGGCACCATCCCGCGGTCCGCGCTGCCGCGCGTGCTGCGCGCAATCGCCGCGTGGTCCGAGGAATACGGACTTGTCTGCGCCAACGTGTTCCATGCCGGCGACGGCAATCTGCATCCGCTCATTCTCTTCGATGCCAACAAGCCGGGCGAGGCCGAGAAGACGATCGAATTCGGCGACCGCATACTCGCGCTCTGCATCGAGTCCGGCGGCACGATCACCGGCGAACACGGCGTCGGTGTCGAGAAGCTGTCCTCGATGTGCATTCAGTTCAGCTCCGCCGAACTCGAACGCTTCCACGCCATCAAGCATGCGTTTGACGCCGTGGGCTTGCTCAATCCCGGCAAGGCGGTTCCGACGCTCGCGCGGTGCGGCGAATTCGGCAGGAAGCACGTGCACGACGGACAGGTTCCGCATCCCGACATCCCCCGATATTGAAGCGAGACCCCTCATGAACGCACCCACCGATTTGCGCGCACGTCCATCCGCGGACGATGTCGCGGCCATCGTCAAGAAGCTGGCCGAGGATTTCGCGGAACGAGCCGTGACCAGCAGTGCGGTGCGCGAGCAACATGGCCACGGCGAGGGCATGGCGGACTCCGCGCTGCCCGACGTCGTCGTGTTTCCGCACACCAACGAGGAAGTGGCGGCGATCGTGCGCTTGTGCCACACCGCGCGCATTCCCGTGATTGCGTTCGGCATCGGCACGTCGCTCGAGGGGCACGTGGCGGCGCTGTATGGCGGTGTCTGCGTCGACCTGTCGCGGATGGACCGCATGCTGGAAGTCAACGCGCAGGACCTCGACTGTCGCGTGCAGGCCGGCGTCACTCGCGAGCAGGTGAATGCGGAGCTCAAGGGCACGGGCCTGTTCTTCCCCATCGACCCGGGCGCCAACGCGACGATCGGCGGCATGGCCTCGACGCGCGCATCGGGAACCAATGCCGTGCGTTACGGGACGATGCGCGAAAATGTCCTCGGCCTGACCGTGGTCACGCCGGACGGCCGCATCGTCAGGACGGGCGGTCGTGCGCGCAAGTCGAGCGCCGGCTACGATCTCACGCGTCTTTTTGTCGGCGCCGAAGGCACGCTTGGCATCATTACCGAGATCCAGCTGCGCCTCTACGGGATCCCGGAGGCCATCAGCGCGGCGGTCTGCCAATTCCCGGATCTCAAGTCGGCCGTCGACACGGTGATCGTGGCGATGCAGGTCGGAATCCCGGTCGCCAGAATCGAATTGCTGGACGATGTGCAGATGGACGTCTGCATCAGGTATTCGAAGCTCGAAGGGTACAAGGCGGCGCCGACACTGTTCTTCGAGTTTCACGGCTCGAGTGCAGGCGTGCAGGAACAGGCGGAAATGATGCAGGCGATCGCGGCGGAACACGGCGGCAGCGCATTCGAATGGGCCACGCGTCCCGAGGACCGCAGCCGCCTGTGGAAGGCGCGGCACTCGGCTTATTACGCGTCGAAGGCGTGTTATCCAGGCAAGGAAGCCTTTGCCACCGATGCCTGCGTGCCGATCTCCCGTCTCGCGGATTGCGTGCTCGAATCGAAGGCCGACGCTGATGCCACCGGCCTCATCTCACCGATCGTGGGCCATGTCGGCGACGGGAATTTCCACCTGACCATTCTGTTCGAGCCAACCTCCGCTGCGGAGCGGGCCAGTGCCGAGGGGCTGGCCAAGCGCGTCAGCCTGCGCGCGATTGCCATGGGCGGCACGTGCACTGGCGAGCATGGCATCGGCGTGCACAAGCTCGAAGCGCTCGTCGCAGAACACGGCGAAGCGGTTGAACTCATGCAGGCGATCAAGCGCGCGCTCGATCCGCGCAACATCATGAATCCGGGCAAGACCGTGCCCCCCTGACATCCCGGCGCCCTCGACAACGTGTACACGCTCTACATCGGCAACAAGAATTACTCGACCTGGTCGCTGCGTGGCTGGCTTGCGACCCGTCTGTCCGGCGCGCCGTTTCGCGAGGTGCACGTACCGCTGCGGGGAACCTACAACCCCGACAACCGCGCATTCTCGCCCACGGCGCTCGTGCCGGCGCTGCACGACGGGAAGGTTCACATCTGGGATTCCCTGGCGATCAGCGAATACCTGGCTGAGCGGCACGCGGGGATGTGGCCGGCCGATCCGGCGGCGCGCGCCTGGGCGCGTTCGATCGCCGCGGAAATGCATTCGGGGTTCGCGACGCTGCGCAACGAGATGGCGATGTGCATCCGCGAGCGTGTCGACGTGCGCCCTTGGTCCGATGCGCTGGTCGCCAACATCGCGCGTGTAGACGAAATCTGGACCGAATCGCGGCGGCGCTTCGGCGCTGGCGGCGACTACCTGTGCGGCGCCTACTCGCTGGCCGATGCCTTCTACGGCCCGGTCGCCTTTCGCTACCAGACGTACGGCGTGCAGCCGGCAGGCGAGGCCGGCGCCTATCTGCGCGCGTTGCTGGCGCATCCCTTCATGCGGGAGTGGGAAGCCGCGGCGGTTGCCGAAACAGACATCATCGATGCCGACGAACCGCGAATCCTCTATCGCGACAAACTTCTTGCGACGGGCGGCGCGTGACGGCAGCCATGGACCCGGGGCTCGAGGCGTTGCAGGCAAGGATTCGCAAGGCGGCCGAAGCACGCACACCGCTGCGCATCCGCGGAGGCGGGACCAAGGATTTCTACGGCGGGCAACCGCTGGGCGACATTCTCGAAACGCAGGTCTACGCGGGCATCGTCGACTACGATCCCACCGAATTGGTGCTCGTCGCGCGTGCCGGCACGTCGCTGGCGGCGATCGAAAGCGCGATGCGCGCGCGAGGTCAGATGCTTGCGTTCGAGCCGCCGCATTTCGGCGAAGGCGCAACACTCGGCGGCGCTGTCGCCAGCGGATTGTCCGGACCGCGCCGGCCCTACGCGGGCGCCGTGCGCGACGTCGTTCTCGGCGTGCGTGTGCTCGACGGAGTCGGCGACGACCTTGCGTTCGGAGGCCGCGTCATGAAGAACGTCGCGGGGTTCGACGTGTCGCGTCTGATGACGGGCGCGCTGGGCACGCTGGGCGTCATCACGGAGGTGTCGCTCAAGTGCCTGCCGCTGCCTAAAGCCGAAGCCACGCTCGAGTTCGAATGTTCCGCTGACGAGGCCATTCGCATGGTCAACGAATGGAGCTCACAGCCGTTGCCGCTGTCCGCGACGTGCTACCACGACGGGCGCATGCGGGTAAGGTTGTCCGGAGCGGTGCCCGCCGTCGCGTCCGCGGCGGCAAGGTTGGGCGGCGCGCAGACGGCCGGCACGGACGGCTATTGGGCGTCGCTGCGCGATCACACGCACCCATTCTTCGCGGGAGCACGCGCGTCCGACGTCCCTTTGTGGCGACTGTCCGTGAAGTCGACAGCGCCCTATACGGACCTGGGCGGCGAACAACTGGTGGAGTGGGGTGGAGGATTGCGCTGGCTCGCTGCGGGCGATCGCACCGATCCGCAGCGGGTCCGGTCGTGGGCGACGGCGAATGGCGGCCACGCCACGCTGTTCCGGGCGGCCGACAAGAGCGCGGGCGTGTTCCAGCCACTGACCGCCACGCTGCAAAGCCTGCATCAGCGGCTGAAGGCCGCGTTCGATCCGCACGGCATCCTCAATCGCGGCCGCCTGTACCCGGAATTCTGAAAACGCCGATGCGCATCACCCATGCAAACTGAGCTCTCCGCCGAATTCCGCGACACGCACGAGGGTCGCGAAGCCGACGCGATTCTGCGCTCGTGCGTGCACTGCGGATTTTGCACGGCGACCTGTCCCACCTACCAGTTGCTGGGCGACGAACTCGACGGTCCGCGGGGCCGGATCTATCTCATCAAGCAGATGCTGGAAGGCGATGCGGTCACGCAGAAGACGCAGCTGCACCTCGACCGCTGCCTGACCTGCCGCAATTGCGAGACGACGTGTCCTTCCGGCGTGGAATACGGCCGCTTGCTCGATATCGGGCGCGCGATCGTCGAGCGCAAGGTCGGCCGCGCGCCAGCGGAGGCCGCCCAGCGCTGGGGGCTGCGCCGCGCGCTGTTGTCGGGCTCGTTGTTCACCGCCGCGATCTCGTCCGCCAGATTGATCAAGGGATTGCTGCCGCGCGAACTGGGCGATCGCATCCCCGGCAGCGAGCGCGCCCGCGACTGGCCCGCGCCGCGCCATGCGCGCAAGGTGCTGCTGGTCGAAGGTTGCGTGCAGCCCGCGTTGAAACCGAACATCGATGCCGCGACTGCCAGGGTTTTCGACCGCATCGGAATCTCCGCGCTGCGCGTGAAGGCGGGCGGATGCTGCGGCGCGCTGTCGCATCACCTGAACGCCGACGACGAGGCGCGCGCCATCGTGCGCAGGAACATCGATGCCTGGTGGCCACACCTGCTGCAGGGCGTGGAGGCGATCGTCATGACGGCGAGCGGGTGTGGCGTCATGGTGAAGGACTACGGACATTTCCTCGCCCGTGATCCGTCGTATGTGGCCAAGGCGCACAGGATCGCCGACATCGCGCGCGACCCGATCGAGATCGTCACCGCGGAATGGCGCAGGATCGCGCCGCTGGTGGCGATGGACCAGGGACCGCAACGCGTCGCGTTCCATTCGCCGTGCACGCTGACCCACGGCATGAAAATTCGCGGGCAGGTGGAGGAAATCCTCCAGGCGCTGGGACATTCGCTGCTCCCCGTGGCCGACGCCCACACGTGCTGCGGTTCCGCGGGAACCTATTCGATATTGCAGCCGAAGCTCGCCGGCGAACTCAAGGCGAACAAGCTGCGCGCGCTCGAAGCATCGCGCCCGAATGTCATTGCGACGGCGAACATCGGCTGCATGACCCATCTGGAATCCGGAACGCGTACGCCGGTCATGCATTGGATCGAGCTGCTGGACAAGCGCATGATGAATCCATCCCGTACCGCGTGACGAGCCGAACCGAGACCGCGGAGCAGCGCGATCGCCGCATCGACTATGCGCATTTCCTGGCGATTCCGACGCGCTGGATGGACAACGACACGTACGGGCACGTGAACAACGTTACCTATTATTCGTACTTCGATACCGTCGTGAACGAGCACCTCATCCGCGCGGGCGGGCTCGACATCGTCGCGTCTCCCGCCATCGGCCTGGTGGTGGAAACTTGCTGCCGCTATCACCGGCCGCTGTCGTTCCCGGACACCATCGACGCCGGATTGAGGGTGGCGTCGATCGGCAGGTCGTCGGTCCGTTACGAAATCGCGCTGTTTCGCAGCGGCGATGACGTCCCCGCCGCGACGGGACACTTCGTGCATGTGTGGGTCGACCGCGCGACGCAGCGCCCGGTCGCGGTGCCGGCAAGCGTTCGCGCGGCGCTGGAACCTCTGGTGATGGTCAGCTGAGTGGGCAGCGCGTGGCAACCGAAGGCAACGGCGATCGGATTCGCGTGATTGCGCCCACTGCATTGCGGTTTATCCGGATGACCGCCTCGATGCGCAACGATGCCCGCGCGCTGCTTGGAGCATTCCTGGGCGAGGACGAGCATTATCGCGCGTCCGCCGAGGTGTACGGCGACGGCGGCGCGGCTGCGCTCGAGCGCGCGCTCGACCTGTTTCTCAGCCGCCCCGAAATCGGGTTCGTGTGGCTGGCGCAGGTGCAGGACGGCACATCGTTGCATACGGTAGGCGCGTGCGTGGTCTGCCATGCCATATCCACATCGTGCGGGTCGGTCGTCGCCAAACTCGACGACGTCACCGTTCACGCCGACTGGCGGGGACGCGGGATCGGGCAGCACATGCTGGCCGCGCTGATGCACCACCTGCGCGAGCAGGGCGTCGCAAGAATCGACTGCGGCTGCCATCGCGACAATGCAGGCGCGTGGCGCTTCTACGAGCGGATGGGTTTTCGGCCGCTCGACGAGGAGCGGATCGCGGTGCTGGTGTGACGGCTGCTGCGCGGGCTCGCCTGTTCGCGCTGATTCCGGCTGCCGGAGGCGGATCGCGCTTCGGCGCGGCCAGCCCTAAGCAATATGCCCGATTGGCCGGGCGGCCGCTGCTTGCGTGCACGCTCGATCGTCTGCGCGATGCGTTGCGCCTTGATGGCATGGCCGTGGCCATTTCGCGCGACGACGTGCATTTCGAACGAGAAATAGGCGCACGAGAAGGCCTGACGGTCCTGCGCTGCGGTGGCCCTACGCGCAGCGATACCGTCCGCAACGCGCTGGAGGCGTTGGCCGGCACGTGTCGCGACGACGACTGGATACTGGTTCATGATGCAGCGCGACCCTGTGTGCCGCCCGAAGCGCTCGTGAGGCTGGTCGCGCAACTCGGTGACGAAGGCGTCGGCGGATTGCTGGCAATTCCGGTGGCCGATACTCTGAAGCGCGGCGACGCTGATGTTGCCACGCCGCGCGTGGTGCGCACGGAAGATCGCACACAGTTGTGGCAGGCGCAGACTCCACAGATGTTCCGCTTTGGCTTGCTGGTGCGCGCATTGGCGCAAACCGCCGGCCGAGATTGCACGGACGAGGCGCAGGCGGTGGAATCGCTCGGCATGTCGCCGCGACTCGTTCGCGGCAGCGTGGCCAATCTCAAGGTCACGTTTCCCGACGACCTCCGTCTTGCCGCGGCAATCCTCGCGGCGCAGGTCAACCAGGAGGTTCAACCATGACGATGCGCATTGGCAATGGGGTTGACGTTCATGCTCTGGTGTCCGGACGTCCACTGATTCTGGGTGGCGTGACCATTCCCCATTCCCGCGGTCTGGCGGGACATTCCGATGCCGATGTGTTGTTGCATGCCATCGCCGACGCCATCCTGGGCGCGCTGGCGTTGGGAGACATAGGCAAGCACTTTCCGGATACGGACCCGCGCTGGCGCGGTGCGGACAGTCGCGCGCTGCTCCGCCATGTCTTCGCGCTAGCTTTCGATGCGGGGTGGGAAATCGGCAATGTCGACGCGACCGTCATCGCGCAGGCGCCAAGGATCGCGCCGTACGTGGCTGCCATGCGCACGAACCTCGCCGGTGACTTGGGCTGCGACGAGACGCGCATTTCGGTCAAGGCCACGACCACCGAACATTTGGGGTTCACGGGACGGGAAGAGGGCATCGCCGCGCTGGCCACCGTCCTGCTGCAGCAGCGCGACCGCAACGCAGGTCCCTAGAACTGAGCGGGCCTCAGCTGACTTCGATTGCTTCAGTTCGGCGCGGGCAGCGCTACGCGCGCGACCGTGCCTCCGCCGTCGCGCGGCTTGAGATCGAACGTCCCGCCATGGATGCGCGCAATGCGCTCGACGATCGCGAGGCCCAATCCTGCCCCGGCCGCGCCGTCGTCGCGCGCGCGCGCCGCGGTCGCGCGCGTGAATGGCTGCTTCAACCGTTCGACCTGGTCGGCAGGAATGCCCGCGCCCCGATCGGACACATCGAGCCACACCTCGCCGCCCGACGTCGTGGTGGCGACCTCCACGGGAGGCGCGCCATAGGCGAGCGCGTTGTCGACGAGGTTGGAGACCAGACGCGAGATCGCTGTCGCCTTGAGTGGCAACGGCGGAATCGTGCCGGGCGCAAACGTCACGGACTGTCCGGCATTCGTGTAACGCTCGACGCATGCGGCAACCACCGCATTCAAGTCCATCGTCTGCATCGTCGTCGCGGCATCGTCGCGGGCGAAGTCCAGGAATTGACCGATGATGCGGTCCATTTCCTCGATGTCCGCGACCATGCCCGCGTGGGTCGACTCGTCGCGCGTTCCCAGTTCGATGCCGAGACGCAGCCGCGCCAGCGGTGTGCGCAAGTCGTGCGACACGCCGGCAAGCAGCACGGCGCGATCGCGCTCGATCTGACGCAGGTTGCCGAGCATCGCATTGAAGCCACGATTAACCGCCGCGATCTCCGAAGGGCCCGATTCCGGCAGTGGCGGCGGGGTCTCGCCGAGGCCGACGCGGCCGACCGCGCCAGCGAGTTCCCGCAGTGGGCGTGCCAGGACGCGCGCGAACGCGTAGGCGGCGGCGAGCAGCAGCGCCAGAACTACGAGAGTCCAGGTCAGCGCGCGCGACGGGATATCCGGCGCTTCTGGACGCTCGGGCATTGGAAACCCGACCCAGTAGCCCTGGCCTCCCGCGTTCACGCGCACGAGGAGCAGGCGCAAACGCGGCGCCACGCGAATTTCGGTGTCCGGACCCAGGTTTGCGCGGAGGCGTTCCTCGAGATCGGAAAAGGTCGGGCCCATCACGGGCTGGCCGATGTTCGGGCGCTCGCTTTCCGGGACGATGCGCACGTCGTATTCATGGTTCAGCCGCAGCAGCGTTTCCCTGCGGTGAGGACCTTCGGCGCTTTCCAGTGCGGCGCGCAGCGCCTGCAGTTGCGCCAGCTTGGTGTCGCTGAACTGGCGGACCAGGAGTTCCGCGCGGTCGTGCCGGAACATGAGAATACTGGTAAGCACTGCCAGCCCGACTACGGCGACCAGCAACAGCACAAGGCGTCCGAACAGCGAACGCGGGAGCAGCGTCACGGCGCCTCTTCGCCGCCCGCGGCGGGCTGTTGCGCGTCGTCGGGGGCGGCCAGGTCGGGCACGTACACGTAGCCGAAACCCCATACCGTCTGGATGAAGCGCGGATTGGCGGGATCGGGCTCGATCAGCTTGCGCAGCCGCGACACCTGCACATCGATGGCGCGGTCGAACACCTCGTGATCGCGGCCGCGTGCCAGCATCATCAGCTTTTCCCGCGCAAGCGGTTGACGCGGGTGCTGCACGAACACCTTCAGCAGCGCGAATTCTCCAGTGGTCAGCGAAACGCTCGTGCCGTCGTCGCGCAACAATGCGCGCGCGCTCAAGTCCAGTGCATGGGGACCGAACGGCACGCGGCCCTCGTCGCCGGGCGCGCCCGGCGCCGCGCGGTCGAGCTGCCGGCGCAGCACGGCATGGATGCGCGCGACGAGCTCGCGTGGATTGAACGGCTTGGGAAGATAATCGTCGGCGCCCATCTCGAGGCCGACGATGCGGTCGACCTCTTCGCCCTTGGCGGTAAGCATGATGATCGGCACTGTCTCCCCCGCGCCGCGAAGGCGCCGGCATACGGACAGCCCGTCTTCTCCGGGCAGCATCAGGTCCAGCACTACCAGGTGCGGCGGGTCGCGCTGCAGCTTCTTGTCGATGTCGCGCGCATCCGGCAGCGCCGCGACCTGGAAGCCCTGCTCACCCAGATAGCGGGTCAGCAGGTCGCGCAGGCGGACGTCGTCATCGACGACCAGGATCTTGGAAGGTGGGGACTTGGTAACCATGTACGCCATTAGAACGGTGGGCTCGCGATACTGCGCGCCCATGCTGTAAGCAATTGTAACGGCAGCAGGGCGCGCGCAACGTCCGGTTGCAATATGCCTCTGCAAGCGTGCGAACTCCGCGCGGACAATGATGCTCGAACCATCGCATCGGACTGCTCCGGAAATCATGTTCCGGACGATGGTGCAAACCCGACAGGAAAACTCTCGAAGAGGAATGATCATGCAAGCAAGGAAATTGGGACGCCCCGCAGTTCGTCTGGCCGCGCTTGCCGCGACGGCCGTCCTGGCGCTGACGGGCGCCGTCGCGATGGCGCAACCTGGCTTTGGTCACGGCGCCGGCCACCCGCACGGGGGACCCGGCGGAATGGAGATCGAACACGTACTGGGGGCCGTCAAAGGTCAGCTCAATCTCAATACTTCGCAACAGGTGATGTGGGACAACGCCGTCGCGCAAACCAAATCCGCGCACGAAACAGGTCGCGCCAACATGCAAAAGGTCCACGCGGCGATGAAGGCCGAGCTGGCCAAGCCGGAGCCGGATCTGGCCGCAGTCTCCGCCGTTGCCGACAGCACCCAGGCGAGCAACCAGGCGTTGCGCCAGGACGTGCGCAAGCTATGGCTGCAGGTCTACGCCGCATTCTCGCCTGAGCAGAAGGCGGTCGTGCGTGATGCGCTTGCCAAGCAGGTGGCGCGCATGGAGGCGATGGGTGCGAAGATGCGCGAGCACATGCAACGCGGCAGCTGAACCGGACTGGAGTTGCGCGACTCGACGCGCGTATTGCGTGGTGAACGCGCAGTAAGTTGGAGTGGATGGGGCGCGCTTTAAGCGCGCCCCTTTTTTTGCGGTGAGACCTTGAGGCGATCGGTCCGGCGGTTCCGTGCGGACCATGAATACTTGATTCAATACAACGTCTTGTCGTGGTGTCGATAGAGGTCTATGACATTGGCATTATCGGTGTTATGCTTTTGTCATGGAACGCGCAAAGCGTTCCGCCGCGAGGGGAAGCGCCATGCGGGTCGCACGGAACGGGCAGGGCGCCGACATGTCGGGCTACCGGCCGGGCGTGCGGCCATGGGCCGCGCTGCGGCATTGCGTGGCGGCCCTGCTGCTCCTGTTCATGCTGGTACCAATGGCCGGTGCGCAGTCGCAGGTCAGCCCGGTGTACCGCTTCTTCAATCAGGCCACCGGCACGCACTTCTATACGATCGTCGCGGCCGAACGCGACCAGGTCATCGGCACCTACCCTCAGTTCGCCTACGAGGGGGCCGCGTTCGCAGCCTTTGCTAACGCAGTCCCCGCGTCGCAACCGGTATTCCGATTCTTCAACACTGCGACCGGAACGCATTTCTATACCATCGACGTGGCCGAGCGCGACCGCGTCCTCGCCACCTGGCCGCAATTCGCCTTCGAGGGTGCGGCCTACTACGCGATGCCCGGTCCCGGCGCCGATGCCCGAACAGGCCTGTTCCGATTCTTCAATAGCACGACGGGCGCGCACTTCTACACGGTGTCGGTGGACGAGCGCGATCAGGTGCGCGCGACATTGCCGCAGTTCGCCTACGAGGGTGTGGCGTTTTACGTCTATGGCGCCGATGGCGTGCCGGTGCCGCCCGTCGCCGTGGCGGTGCCAGATGGCTTTCGCTTTCTGCAGCAGGCGTCCTTTGGCGCCACACCCGCGACGCTCGCGCGCATCAAGGCGGTTGGCGTGCCTGCGTATATCGAGGAACAGTTCGGCGCTCCCACCAGCGGTTATCCGGAGGCGGAATACAGCTACCTGTCGCTCGACGAATCCGACAGCTGTTCGTTCAGCGCCGCGCGCGAGGGTGCGGCCTATTCGTGCGCGATCAACCAGCTGACACTGTTCAAGCTACGCAACCAGTTCTTCGCCAACGCGCTGACCAAGCCCGACCAGTTGCGCCAACGGGTCGCGTGGTCGCTGTCGCAGTTCTTCGTGATCTCGGCGATGAAGGATCCGGACATGGAGGCCGCGTACGTGCAGGCGCGGTACCACCAGATGCTGTTCAACGGCGCGTTTGGCAACTTCGAGGACCTGTTGCTGAACGTTGCGCTGTCGCCCCAGATGGGCCACTACCTCGACATGGTGGACAACGCCAAAGCGAATCCGGCCGCAGGCACCGAGCCCAACCAGAACTTCGCGCGCGAACTGCTGCAGCTGTTCTCCATCGGCACCATTGAACTGCAGGCCGATGGTACGCCGCTACGGGATGCCGCGAACCAGACAATACCGAGCTACGGCCAGAACGAGATCAAGGCGTTCGCGCGCGTGTTCACGGGCTGGACCTATCCGCCCTTCGACGCTGCGCAGAAAAAGGGCCCGGACGACAATCGCTACTTCGCCAAGCCGATGGTGCCGGTGGCTGCGGACCACGACACCGCTCCCAAGACGCTGCTCAAAGGCGCCACGCTACCCGCCGGCTTGTCGGCCGACATCGAGCTTCGCCTCGCCGTCCACAATGTCTTCATGCACCCGAACACCGGCCCCTTTTTCGCAAAGCACATGGTCCGGCAGCTGGTGACGGGCAATCCTTCACCCGCGTACATCGGACGCGTTGCCGCAGCATTCAATGACAACGGCAGCGGAGTGCGCGGCGACATGAAGGCAGTGTTGCGCGCGGTCCTCCTCGATCCGGAAGCGCGAGGCGACATGAAGACCGACCCGGCCTACGGAATGCTGAAGGAGCCTGTCCTCTACATCACCTCGGTGCTGCGCCAGTTGGGCGCCCAGAGCGACGGCGCGGGACTGGAGCGGGCGGCGAGGGCGATGGGCCAGGACGTCTACTACGCGCCGACGGTGTTCAATTATTACCCTGCCGAATACACGATTCCAGGAACCGCGCTGGTGGCGCCCCAATTCGGCATCCACAACACGAACACCGTGCTGCACCGGATGAATTTCGCGTACGACATGATCTACAACGACGGCTACGGGCCCGACGGCGACGTGCCGAACGCCATTGGAACGCGCGTGGACCTCAGTGCCTTCTCCAGCGCCGCCGCGGACCCTGCGAAACTCGTCGCGATGGTCAACGATCGCCTGTTCGGCGGCGGCATGCCGTTGGGCATCAGGGCAGAAATCCTCGCCGCAGTGACCGCACTGCCTGCCGACGATGCGGACGAGCGCGCGCGCACCGCGGTGTTCCTCGCGGCATCGTCCTTCCAGTTCCAGGTGTCCCGATGACGAGCGCATCGGGTCGCCGGCGCTTCCTGCGCGCCACCGGTGCCTTTTCGGCGGGCGCGTTGTTCCCGACGCTCTCGGCGTGGGCGCCGTCGACGCTGGCGCAGGCGTCAGATTATCGCGCGCTGGTGTGCGTCTTTCTGTACGGCGGCAACGACGGCAACAACATGGTCGTGCCGTACGACGATTACGCGAGCTACGCCGCGGGCCGCAGCGGCGCGACCGGTGCCGCCCTCGATCGCGGAGAACTCGTGCCCATCGAGCCCGCGGGACTGGCGCGCTACGGATTGCATCCCGATCTCTCGTCGCTTGCGCCGCTGTTCGAACAGGGCAAGCTGGCGGTGGTCGCCAATGTCGGTGCGCTGACCGCGCCGATCACGCGCGCCGACTATCTGGCCGGCAAGGCGCGTCCGCGCAACCTGTTCTCCCACAGTGACCAGCAGTCCGTGTGGCAAGGTCTCGTCCCCGGACAGGCGACGCCCAGCGGATGGGGCGGCCGCATTGTCGACGTCACGGGCGCCGGTAATGCCGGACTCGCCATTCCGGGAATGGTGTCGCTCGCCGGCGATGCGATCTACACAATCGGCGCGACGTCGCTGCCGGTGGCGCTGGCGCAGGATGGGGCGCTCGGCCTCGCGGGCGATCGCTACAGCGATTCCGGCCGGATCCGCTATAACGCGCTGAACAGGATTCTCGCCCGTGACCGCGAACATCAGCTCGTCGCCAGTGCTGCGGACGTGATGACGCTGGCCGTGAAGAGCAGCGAAGCACTGTCCGACGCGCTGAATTCTGCGTACAGCGCGATCGATACGGCGTTCCAGGGCACCAACGGAAGTCTAGCGGACCAGGTCTACCAATGCGCGAAGCTGGTGGCCGCGCGGGCGCAGCTCGGTGTGTCGCACCACGCGTTCTTCACGTCCATGGGCGGGTTCGACACGCACAACGCTCAACGCGGCGAGCAGGCATCGCGCTTCCGCGAACTCGGGCCTGCGCTGGCCGCGTTCCAGAAGGCGATGGACGCGCTCGGTGTTCCGGACAAGGTAACGACGTTCACGCTTTCGGATTTCGGCAGGACATTTCGCATCAACGCCAATGCCGGCACTGATCATGCGTGGGGCAGTCACCATTTGGTCATGGGCGGCGGCGTGCGCGGCCGTGCGTTTTACGGGAGATTCCCGAATCTCGCCATGGGCGGAGCGGATGACGCCGGCGACGACGGCCAGTGGATTCCGACGACGTCGATCGAACAATACGGCGCGACGCTCGCGAAATGGTTCGGCGTGAAATCCACTGCGCTCGCACACGTGTTTCCCAATCTGCCGGCATTCGCTGTCACAGACCTGGGATTCCTCGCCTGACTCCTTTGCGCAGGACATTCCTACGGCATAAAACTAGGGCGATTGGCCGACAACGCCCAGTTGGGGCAAAAGTTTGCGGTAACGCCCGCCGCGATTTCCGCAACTTCGCATGATTCGCGTACCCAACCAAGCATACTGATGGCATTAAGATGTATGGTACACGTCAAGACATTCGTCATATGAATTTTGTACAAACCAATGTAATCAATATATTAAGTGTGATAGTTAACATGGCATGCGCATAAGATTGACTGCAACTTTGCCGTTTGTCGCCAAATTGATAAATTACTTGAATTGTGTATGTTGTCCGTGAATAATCGCCGCACAGGGGAGCGTTCCGATGTACTCACGGCGTCGCAATTGAGCCGCGTGAGAACCTAAGGACGAGCCAACCACGACATCCGTCGTCCCAAGTGCGGAGGCTGGCGATGCAGGGCGAAATCAGCAAGTCCAGGAATGTGGCGGCGCGCACGCGCGGCTGGCTCAAGAATGTGGCGTTGGTCCTCGCGCTCGGCTTCGGCCTCAGTGCCGGTCTCGCGACGCAAGACGCAGTTGCCGCGGACCAGACCTACCCGGTCGTGCGCTTCTACAACGAGCGGACCGGAACGCACTTCTACACCATCGACACCGACGAACGGGACCAGGTCCTGCGCCTGTATCCGTGGTTCGACTACGAGGGCGTCCAGTTCTACGCCTACAAGACGCAAGTGGCCGGCAGCCTGCCGGTTTACCGTTTCTTCAATACGTCGACCGGCACGCACTTCTACACGATCGTCCCCGAGGAAAAGGATTTCGTGCTGCAGCGCTACCCGGTCTTCGCCTTCGAAGGCCCAGCGTATTACGCGCTGAGCACGCCCGGTGCGGGCAGCGAGGACCTTTACCGTTTCTTCAACACTCGCACGGGCGCGCACTTCTATACGACCAGCGCTCCCGAGCGCGACCACGTCAAGGCGACGTGGCCGTGGTTTACGTTCGAAGGCGTTGCTTACCAGGTTTACGCTGACGGGACGCCGGGCGGCGGCGGCGGTGGCGGTGGCTCAGGTGTCACAACGACCGCATTGTTCAGCTCCGCCAATCCGGCGGCTGTCGGCGCCAGCGTGACCTTCGTGGCTACCGTGAGCGGGACGGCGCCTACGGGCACTGTCGCGTTCACCGACGGCGGCGCGGCGATTTCCGGCTGCGCGGCGGTTGCCGCGGGAACCAGCGGCAACACCGCAACGGCGATCTGCACGTCCACCACGCTCACGGCGGGCATCCATTCGATCATGGCGACTTACGCAGGCGACGCCGTCAACGCATCGTCCAGCAACACGCTGACACAGAACATCACCGGCGGTGGCGGCGGCGGCGCAGTCTCGACGACATCGGTGGTGAGCTCGGCCAATCCCGCGGCCTTCGGCGCAACGGTGACGTTCACGGCCACCGTAACGGGCGACGCGCCCACCGGAAGCGTGACCTTTACCGATGGCGGCAACCCGTTGTGCGCTGTGGTTCCCCTGGGAGCTGGCGGAACCGCTACGTGTTCAACGAATGCGCTGGGCGCAGGCACGCACACTATCATCGCGAGCTACGGCGGCGACGCCGGCAACATGGTTTCCAGCGGCATGGTCGCCCAAGTCATCAATGCGGGCGGCGGCGGCGGCGGACCGGGAACGACGATGACCACATTGGTCAGCTCGGCCAACCCCGCTGCAAGTGGCGCGAGCGTCATGTTCACCGCCACGGTGACCGGCACGACGCCAACGGGCAGTGTCAACTTCATGGACGGCACGGGTTCAATCTCCAATTGTGCCGTGGTCAACCTGGCCGCTGGTAGCGGCAACTCGCGGACCGCCACATGCACGACCACGAACCTGGCGGTGGGTACGCACGCCATCGCTGCGAAGTACTCGGGCGACGCCAAAAACGCGCCGTCGACGAGCGCAACAATCAGCGAGACGATCACGGGCGCACCGGCGGCGCTGGTGCCGAAGGTCGCGTTCACGCTGTCCAATACGCTCTTGATCGCTCCGCAAACCGTTACGATCACGGCGACGGCAACGGAAACCGGCGGCACGATCGCCAAGGTCTCCCTGTACCTGGACGGCGTGAAGCTCGCGGACCTGACCGCATCGCCATACACGTTCACCACGCCGGCACTGGGGATGGGCACGCACCAGGTCTACGCGACTGCCACCGACCTCCTGGGCACCGTAACGTCGACGCTGACGCAGAACGTCGTGGCCATTTCCGGTCCGCCGCCCGTGGCATCCGTTGATGCCAACATCTGGCGTCTGCTCAACCAGGCCACGTTCGGCGCCTCGCAGCAGGAAGCGGCGAAGGTCAAGGCAATGGGCATCACGGGCTGGATCGACAACCAGTTCCTGCAGCCGATGTCGGGGTATCCGGACTCGAAGTACAACGTGATCGCGCTGAACCCGATTCCGTCCGTTTGCGCGACCCAGGACCCGCAGAAGAAGAACTACGCGGCGGACTCGCCGCAGGCGATATGCGCCCGCGATCACCTGACGCTTGCGGGCATCCAGCGCGACTTCTTCACCAATGCGATCACGGCGCCGGACCAGCTTCGCCAGCGCGTGGCTTGGGCCCTGTCGCAGATCGCCGTGACGTCAGGCAATGAACGGGACCTGTCGTACGCGTACGTGATGTCGCGGTACCAGAACATCATGTTCCAGGAGGCGTTCGGCAATTACCAGACGCTGCTGCAGAAGATCACGCTGAGTCCCGCCATGGGCAACTACCTCGACATGGTCAACAACGACCGTGCCAGCGGCGCCCGCGTGGCGAACGAGAACTACGCGCGGGAAATCATGCAGCTCTTCTCGGTTGGCCTCGAGGAATTGAACGACGACGGGTCCGTGATCAAGGACGGGGCTGGCGATCCGATTCCGACCTACGACCAGAACACCATCAAGGAATTCGCCAAGGTGTTCACGGGCTACACGTACGCCGATCCGGCCAATCCCGCAGCGCCCGCGACAAAGAAGAACGGCGCGTACTACGCGGCGAACATGGTCACCTACCCGACCACCGCGAACGCCGGCCACGAGACCTCGGCCAAGACGCTGCTGAACGGTATTCCCGTGCCGGCCAACCAGACGCCGCAGCAGGATCTCGACGCCGCGGTGCAGAATGTGTTCCTGCATCCGAACACACCGCCGTACATCAGCCGCCAGCTGATTCAGCGCCTGGTCACGGGTGACCCGTCGCCTGCCTATCTGGCACGGATCTCTGCCGTGTTCAAGGACAACGGACAGGGCGTGCGCGGCGACCTGAAGGCCGTGGTGAGGGCGATCCTGCTGGATCCGGAAGCGCGCAACGTCGTCAACCCTGCGGCCACGTTCGGCAGCCTGCGTGAACCGGTGATTTCGGTGACCGCGGCCATTCGCGCGCTGAACGGCATCAGCGACGGCAACCGCCTCGCGGGTGCGACGAGCAACCTTGGCCAGAACCCGTACTTCTCGCCGACGGTGTTCAACTACTTCCCGCCGGATGCGGCGATTCCGGGCACGTCGACCCTTGCGCCGGAATTCGCGATACACACGACCAACTCGGCGGTCGCGCGCTCCAACCTGGTCTACACGCTGGTCTACCAGCCGTATGCGCCGGACCCGACGATCCCGAACGCGGTGGGAACGCGCCTCGACCTGTCGCAGTTCGCGGCGCTCGCGGCCAACCCGGCGGCGATGGTCACCCGGTACAGCGAAGTGCTGACCGGCGGCCAGCTCGATCCGGCGGCGCAGGCCATCGTCGTGAATGCGGTGAACCAGGTCGCGATCAGTGCAACGCCTACTCCGGCGCAATTGATGGCCCGCGCCCAAATGGGGGCCTACTTGATTCTTTCCTCCTTCCACTTCCAGGTGCAGCACTGATGAATACCAATCGCCGGAAATTCCTGAGGTCGACCACCGCGCTCACCGCGAGCGCGGCCGCGGGCAGCATGCTCCGCTGGGGTGTCCAGAGCGCCGAGGCGCAAGCGATGGGCGGCTACAAGGCCATCGTGTGCGTGTTCCTGTTCGGTGGCAACGACTCGAACAACATGATCGTTCCGATCACGGACTACGCTCAGTACGCGGCCACGCGCACGGTGGCGTCGAACGTGGGCCTCACCCAGGCGCAGCTGCTTTCATTCAATGCGCCGAGCGCCGGCAAGTCCTATGGCTTCCATCCGTCCTTTGCACCACTGACGCCGACTTATGCCTCCGGCAAGCTGGCCGTGATCGCCAACGCGGGAACGCTGGTCACGCCGTTGACGCAGGCGCAATACAAGAATCCGCCGGTTGGCTATGTGCGACCCTCGAACCTGTTCTCGCATTCCGACCAGCAGAATGCGTGGATGGGCCAGATATCGGGGCAGGCGGTGGCCACGGGCTGGGCGGGCCGCGCGGGAGATTCACCGAGCATCACTTCCGCAAGCGCAACGTCGGCGATTCCCGTGACGATCTCGGTCTCGGGCAAGCAGGTGTTCACGATCGGCAACAAGACGGCGCCCTTGGTCATCCCCGGCAACGGGGGCGTGGGGGTATCGGCGCAGGGGGGCGGGGATGGCCCGGCGCGGTTCGCCGCGATGCAGGCACTGCTTAGCACGGGTCAGTCGAACGTCGTGGTCGCCGGTGGATCGAACATCCTGAGCCAGGCGCTGGCTGCCAATGCCACGGCCAATCCGATTCTGCAAGCCACGCTGCCGCCGGTGATTCAGACGGCCTTCACGGTCGGCGGCACGTTGCTCAACACCAGCATTGCGCAGCAGCTGCGGCAGGTCGCGCGGCTCATCAACGCGCGCGCGGCCACCGGCAACACCGTCGGGCGCCAGTTCTTCTTCGTCAGCATGGGCGGCTTCGACACCCACTCGAACACGGTCACCAACCAGACCAACCTGCTCAACCAGCTCGCGCCGGCGATGAAGGCGTTCTACGACTACACGGTTGCCGACGGCGTGGACAGCATGGTCACGCAGTACACCGCCTCGGACTTCAACCGCACGTTCATCGGCAACGGCAATGCCGGCGTCGACCACGCGTGGGGCGGCCATTCCATCGTCCTCGGCGGAGCAGTGAACGGCGGCAACATGTATGGGAAGTTTCCGGACCTCACCGTCAAGGGACCGGACGATTCGGGCAGCAACGGTGCCTGGATTCCGACGACTGCGGTCGACCAGGTTGGTGGCACGCTGGCCAAGTGGTTCGGCATGCCGGCCGGCGACATCGCGCAGGTGTTCCCGAACCTGAAGAATTTCGCGCCCGACTTGGGCTTCATGTCCTGATTCACGCGGAGGCCGCAATTAAGCAGCCCAGCTTGACTACGACGGTCCTGCGTTAGACGACTCCGGCGTTGCATCCCCCCGCGGCGCCGGCGCGGGACCGCCACCTTTTCCTCCGACCGCCGGGCGGGTCGCATGCGCCGCGATCCGCCCGGCGTTTCTTTTTTCCGACCTCGATCCGGCTGATGGTAGTGACACGCACACTCTAAAGCGCATGCGCCGCTGTGCCGCGCGGCACGGCGCGCACGATCAGAGCGGTCGCCACCGCTTCGAGGACATCGGCGACAACCGGCTTGGGAAGCAATGTCAGGCCTGCGGACCGGGCCGCGCGTTCCGCGGCGGCGCTGGTATCGCCGGAAACGATCAGTGCGGGCACCGCGAAACCAAGTTCGGCGCGCAGCGCGCGAACGGTGGTGACGCCGCTGGCGCCATCGCCCAGCCGCAGGTCCGCGACGACGAGGTCGGGATACCGCGCCGATCGACACAGGACATCCAGCAGCGACCGGGCATCGCGCGCGCCGACGACCTGAGCACCCCAGATCGAGAACAATTCGGACATGGCGTCGATCGCCGCGGGGTCGTCATCCACTACCGCCACGAGCGTCCCGTCGAGCGAAACGCGACCGTTGCAGGCAGCACCGTGCGCCGCGCCGGCGAACGCGTGCACGGCGTCGGCCGCCCTCGGCATGTCGATGCGAAAGCTGGAACCGGTGCCCAGGCGCGAGACGACCGCGACGTCGTGGCCGAGCAACTGCGCCAGCCTGCGCACGATGGCAAGCCCCAGACCCATGCCCGCCGGCGTCACGGCACTTCCGCCGCCGCGCCGAACCTGGTAGAACTCCTCGAATATCTTTTCGCAGTGTTCCCTCGCGATGCCGGCACCGGTATCGACGACAACCGCCGAAACCTGCGCACCACGCCGTCGCGCGCCGATGAGGACGCCACCCTGCAACGTGTAGCGCACCGCGTTCGCGACGAGGTTGCGCACCATGCGCTCGAGAAGCGCGGCGTCGCTGTCGACGGTGAGACGCGTTTTGGCGCAGCGCAGCACCAAGCCCTTGCCCTCCGCCTGCGGCCTGAATTCGGCTGCAATGCGCGCGAGTAGCGGCGCCAGCGCGACGCGGGAGCGCTCAGGCGTGTGCGCACCGGCCTCGAGTTGCGACAAGTCGAGCAACTGCGCGAATTGCGACTCCAGTGCGTTGACGGCGCTCTGCACATTGCCGACCAACGGTTGCCACGGCGCGTCGCGCGCCCGCGTGGCGAGTACCGCGGTATACAGTCCCAGCGCATGCAGCGGCTGGCGCAGGTCGTGGCTCGCCGCGGCAAGCAACTGGCTCTTGGCGCGATTTGCGGCTTCGGCCGCGGCGCGCGCTTCGTGCGCCGCGCGCGTCTGGCGCTTGAGCCCATCGATCAGGTCGATGTTCTCGTAACGAATGGCGAGTGACCGGGTCAGCACATCATTGAGGTGATGCCCGAACGCGAGCACGAATCCCAGCACCACGGTCATGACCAACGCGGTGAACGTGTGGACATGGTCGGCGACCAACGCCTCGCGCAATATCAGTGGCACCAGCGCGGGGATGACGAACCCGTAGAAGGAAGGCTTGTATACGGCCGTGAGATTGAGGCCGCCCAGTACGACGCCGAACAGGCACACGATCAGCAGCGCCTGGTGCGACGGTGAATTCGGATACATCGCGACGGAGGCGAAACCCCAGAGCGCGCCGCCAAGCGTCGAGCCGAAAGCCCAATACCGGCCCCAGCGCGGCGCTGCAGCGAGCCCTGGCTGCACGCGGCACCAGGCGCGAACCAGCGCGCCTCGCCACAATTGGTTGGCGAAGATGAGAGACACCCATGACGCCATCAGCCAAGGCGGAGCCTGGCCCCACATGGCCGAGCACAGCAGCACCGCGCCAAGCATCATGGACAGCGACGTGCGGTGCCAGCCCGCATACAACTCTCCCACCTGATCGGCGCGGGCGCGCGCAATCAGGGCAGGGGGAATGCCGGAGAGCGGCGACGTCATCGACGCGCCTCGAGCGTCGTATCCGCGCGTCAGGAATTTGTCGACGACTGGTCGACGCCGATGCCGCGCCGGGCGAGCTCGATGATCGCCTGCGAGCGTGAATGCACGTTGAGGGCTCTGAGGATGGCGCTCACGTGTACCTTCACGGTGCCTTCGGATAGCCGCAGGTCGCGACAGATGAGCTTGTTGGGCTTCCCCTGCAGCAGAAGGCGAAGGACGTCCGACTGTCGTTGCGTGAGCCCGAGTATGTCTACCGGGACGCCGTTGATCACGCGCGGCGCCGAGCGCACGTCGGTGGTAACGTGGCGGCCGCCCGAGAGAATGGTCTCGATGGCGTCGAGAAGCGCCAGCGGACTCGCCGTCTTGGCAATGAAGCCGCGCGCGCCCGCGGCTATCGCAGCGCTCACCGTCGCGGAGTCGTGCGTCGCCGATAGCACGACAATCGGCAGCAGAGGACGGTCGCGGCGCAATTCCGCCAGGAGGTCCAACCCCCGGGCGCCGGGGAGGGTGAGGTCGAGCAGCACCAGCGCGCAGTCGGGATGGCGCGCGAGAAGCGTCAGCGTTTGCGTTCGATCGGACGCGCCCAGCACCTCGAGTCGCCGATCCGATTGTCGCAGCACCTGTTCCAGCGCGTGCAGGATCAGGGGATGATCGTCGACGATCAGTATTTTCATGGCGCCTCCCATGGAGCGCGACGTACCGATTGCGCGCGAGGGCCAACTCTATTCGCGGCGGATGGGCGAGGAAACTGTCACTTACGACAGTGTCTAGCGCACTGCGATTTTGTGCGCGACAGCCATTCACGGCCACAGCCTGCCGCGCGTCCTACGTGCGAAATCGTCATAGTCTGGTGTTCGGTCCGATGTATGAGTGGCAGCATCCCGCATGGGTAGGGGATCTGCAGTTGACGACAGTTGCGCTTCAGCCCGTTCGTTCGCCTCGCACCGTTATGCAGTCCGGCACCAAAGTGAAGGAGTCCGCGATGCCTGCGTTTTGGACCGCGATCCCGCCATCGACCTATCTCGTCGCGGCGCTTGCTTGCGCGATGTTGTTCGGTTGCGCGCAGCCCGAGCGCGCCCCTGAGCCCGCACCGCCGACGCCCGCGCCGGCCGTTCCGCCACCCCCAGCGCCCCCATTGTCTGGCGACAACGCGACAAGCACGCAGCAACGCGGCCGCATTTCGCTGTACGGCAATGATTTCGCGGGAAGGAAGACCGCCAGCGGCGAGCCGTTCGACCCCACGGCGCTCACGATGGCCCACCGAACGCTGCCGTTCGGCACGCGGGTGCGCGTCACCAATCTCGAGAACCAACGCAGTGTGGAGGTCGTGGTAAACGATCGCGGCCCGTACGTGTCCGGACGTATCGCCGACCTGTCCGAAGCGGCGGCGCGCCGCATAGACATGGTTGCCGACGGCGTCGTGGATGGGCTACTGGATATTCTCCAGCCGGGGAAAAAACGCTAGCGAGCGATTTAAAGTGACGGCGCTGGCCTGTGGCGTCGCGGGCCTACCCCGCGCGGCTGAATCCGAGGCGCTGCTGCTCCGCCATTTCCTGGCGCAATGCACGCAAGCGGGTCTCCACCACGGAGAGTTGGTAGAAGTCGCCGTCGCCCGATTTCGTGGCCAGCTCGTATTGCGTGACCGCCAATGGCAGGTTGCCTATCCACGCGTAATACTCGCCCTGGTGCTCGTGCTGCTTGAGGCGCTTGTCCTGCGCCGCATAGGCGCGCGCGGCGATCTCGTGCAGCGGTCCTTCCGCAGGGAAGCGGACCAGTTCCTTTTCCGCGTACGCGGAGGCATCCGCCGGACGCCCCGCCTTGATCAGCGCTTCCGGATAGTCGTGGATCAGCTGCATCTTGTTTGGATACCGGGTCAGCGCGGATTCGAAGCGTTTGACAGCGGCGGGATACTCGGCCGCCGCCAGCAGCACATTGCCGGCCATCGCCTCGACCATCGGATGCGGCGGCGCGATCTTCTCGAGCTGCACCAATGCTTCCTTTGCCTTCGGAATATCCTTCGCTCTCAGCCACGAGGCCACCAGGCCGTAGTGTTCGGCGACTTCGTTGTTGAATTTCTTCTCGGCTATGTTGCGGGCGAAGTTCGCCGCCTGCTCGCGCGCGTCGCCCTGGTAGCTCTGCAGCAGCGCGCGCACAAGATGGAAGTCCAGCGAATCGCGCACCTGCTTGTACGGCAGGTCCTGCGCACGGCTCTTGGCTTCCGCGATTCGCTCGTAGGTGACCGGGTGATCGCGCAGATACGATGGCACGTTGCCTTCGACGAAGCGGCTGGAACGCTGCAGGCGATCGAAGAATTCGCCCATGGCGTTCGGGTCGAATCCTGCCGAGACGAGACGCGTAAAGCCGACGCGGTCTGCCTCGAATTCGTTCTCGCGCGTGAAATTGATCTGCTGTTGCGCGGCGAGCGCCTGCGTGCCGGCAATGGCGGCCGACATCGCCTGGTTGCTGCTCGAACCGCCCGCCTTGGAGGCGAGGATGGCCACGGCGAGACCCGCCAGTGTGGTCAGCAGGACGTTCTGTTGGCTCGCCATTCCCCGCGTTATGTGGTGCTGCGTGACGTGCGAGATCTCGTGCGCCAACACGCTGGCCAATTGCGACTCGTTCTGCGCGAGCAGTACCAGTCCGGTATTCACGCCGACGAATCCTCCGGGTAAAGCGAATGCGTTGATCGCCTGATCGGGGACCGCGAAGAACACGAAGTCCTGCTTGACATCCCGCGTGGCGGTGACCAGTCGGTTGCCGAGTTCGTTCAGGTAGTCGTTGACTTCCGCATCTTCGAGGTAGCCTCCGCCTCCGCGAATCTGCCGCATGATCAACTCGCCCAGTTTTCGTTCCTGGGTCGGGGACATGATGGACTGCGAGGAATCGCCCAGATCGGGGAGCTTCTGGCTGGGCGACAGCGGCACCGCGGGGCCACCGATCGAGCCGTATTTCTGAATGTCCGCGGAATCCGGAAGCGCAGGAACCGATGGCGGAGCTGAAGGGACCGAACCGTATTTGCGCAGTTCGCTGGAGTCCGTGGCGGTCTGTGCTGAAGCTAGCGAGACAAACGGCGGGTGGGACACGGGCGCGACCGCCAGCGCGACGGCGACGAACGCCGCGACTCCCGAGCGCGTGTGGGGCCCGGCGCGCCGTTGGGCGCGAGTGGGTGGCGGTGCCGATGGGGAGGAGGGCGTCATGGGATGGTGCTAAGATTCCCGCCGATCGATCAAGTTCAAACGAAGGGCAATTTCGGTGGCACGTTCACGCACGGCGGGGACCGGGGCGAAATCCGCGGCGGTGAAGGTCGCGAGGACCAGGGGACCGTCGCTCACGGCATCGAAAAAGGGGCCAAGCCCCCATTTTACCCACTTCGACGCGCGTGGTCAGGCGCACATGGTCGACGTCGCGGCGAAGGATGTAACGAGGCGTGTCGCCCGAGCGGGGGGCCGGATCGTCATGCTTCCTTCGACGCTGACGCTGATCGAGACCGGCGGCGGGAAGAAAGGAGACGTCCTGGGCGTCGCGCGAATCGCGGCGATTCAGGCGGCCAAGCGCACCTCCGATCTCATTCCATTGTGCCACCCGTTGCCGCTGACGCGCGTAACGGTGGAGTTTTCCTTCGTCGCCGAAGCGTCGGCAGTTGACATCGAGGTCGTGGCGGAAACGCTGTCGCGCACCGGCGTGGAGATGGAGGCGCTGACGGCGGCCGCGGTGGGTCTGCTCACGATCTACGACATGTGCAAGGCGGCCGACCGCGCGATGCGGATCGAGCAGGTCCGGCTGCTCGAAAAATCAGGCGGCAAATCCGGGCATTTCATCGCC
>Ga0207691_10000290_pt1 | contig 49578 bp, 45 predicted proteins | sample KBSM13metaG_FD_184327 | JGI IMG/M metagenome (GOLD analysis project Ga0207691, IMG submission 184327) | Miscanthus rhizosphere microbial communities from Kellogg Biological Station, Michigan, USA - KBS M1-3 metaG (SPAdes) (version 2) | ecosystem: Host-associated > Plants > Roots > Rhizosphere >...
GGAAAGGACTTCGGCTTCGACGTCGAGGTCCGCCGCGGCGCCGGGGCCTACATCTGCGGCGAGGAAACCGCCCTCTTCAACTCGATCGAGGGCTTCCGCGGCGAGCCGCGCAACAAGCCGCCGTTCCCCGTGGAGAAGGGTCTCTTCGGCAAGCCCACCGTCATCAACAACGTCGAGACGCTGGTCTGCGTGCCGCACATCGTCCTCGGCGGCGGCGCCGCGTTCGCGGGAATCGGCAGCGGCCAGTCGACGGGACCCAAGCTCTTCTGCCTCTCGGGCCACGTCGCCCGGCCCGGCGTCTACGAGGTCGAGTTCGGCGTAACTCTCCGCCAGCTCCTCGAAGAGGCCGGCGGAGTGCCGGAAGGCCGGGCGATCCGGGGCATTCTCCTCGGCGGCGCGGCCGGATTCTTCGTCGGGCCCGACGCCCTGGATACGCCACTCACCTTCGAGGGCACGCGCGCGATCGGCGCTACCCTCGGCTCGGGAGTCGTCATGGTCTTCGACGAGCGCGCGGACGTCGCGGACGCCGTCCGCCGCATCGCCGCCTTCTTCCGCGACGAGTCCTGCGGCCAGTGCGTTCCCTGCCGCGTCGGGACGCAACGGCAGGAGGAGCTCGTGGCGCGCATCGCCACGGGACGGCCGCTGGGCTCGATGGCGCAGGAGCTCGCCCTGCTCGACGAGATGGCGAGGGCCATGAAGGACGCCTCGATCTGCGGCCTCGGACAGACGGCGTCCGGCGCCATTCAGTCGGCCATCGGAAAGCTGGGCGTCTTCGGAGGCGCGAAGTCTTGATCCAGAAGGACAAGCGCCTCGACCCGAGTCAGCCGGTCGAGCTCACGATCGACGGCGACGCGGTCACGGTGCCCCGGGGCACGACGATCCTCGAGGCCTGCCGCTCGCGGGGCGTGGACACGCCCACGCTCTGCTACCTCGAGAACCTGACTCCCGTGAACGTCTGCCGCGTCTGCGTGGTGGAAGTCGAGGGCTCGCGCGTCCTCGTTCCCGCGTGCTCGCGTCCGGTCGAGCCGAAGATGAAGGTCTCGACCGACAGCGAGCGCGTGCGGCTCTCGCGCCGCGTCGTCCTGGAATTCCTGGCGTCTTCGGTCGATCTCTCCTACGCCTCGGACGATGTCCGCCGCTGGATGGAACGTTACGGCGCCGAGCCCGCGCGCTACGGCCCCGCCGCCCCTCCGGCGGAGGCGGGCGAGAGAGACGGGGCGCTGCCCGGGCATCACCACGCGCCCGACGGAGCGGCGGCGACCGCCTCCACGGTCGCCCAGCCCGTCAAGATCGACAACGAGCTCTACGTGCGTGACTACGCGCGCTGCATCCTCTGCTACAAGTGCGTCCAGGCTTGCGGCGTCGAGGCCCAGAACACCTTCGCCATCGCCGTCGCGGGCCGAGGCTTCGACGCCCGCATCTCGACCGAGCTCGCGACGCCGCTGCCCGAGTCGGCCTGCGTCTACTGCGGCAACTGCATCGGGGTCTGTCCCACGGGCGCGCTCATGTTCAAGAGCGAGCACGACCTGCGGCAAGCCGGGCAATGGGACGAGACGAAGCAGACCGTCACCGATACGATCTGCCCCTACTGCGGCGTGGGCTGCACGCTCGAGCTCCGCGTGCAGGACAACGCGATCGTCCGCGTGACCTCGCCCCTCGACCACGACGTGACGAACGGACACCTCTGCATCAAGGGACGCTTCGGATGGCAATTCGTCCAGAACCGGGCGGAGGAGCCAGAGAAGCGCTGACGGAGAGGAGGCGCTGATGCCATCCGGTGCTCGGTTCGGCCGCGCGGCGATCTTCCTGGCGACCTGCAGCCTCGTGTCGGCCTGCGGGAGCACGGCCTCTTCCCACCGCTCCACGCTGCAGCAGAAGATCGGGACGCCCGGCGGCATCAGCGCCACCGAGCTTCGCCTCCGCCTCTACGAGCTGCCCCAGCGGCTCGGCGGCATCGTCGAAGTGGCGGCGGACCGGATCCGTCTGGAATCCACCGATCCCGCCGCTCGGCGCCGCGCCCTTCTCTGGGAAGCGGACGGGATCCCCGCCCTCTACGCCGCCGCCCTCCGTCCGGACCCCCTTGCGGGCGCCCTGGACCTCGCGGTGTTCGTCTACCAGATGGAGGACTACCTCGAGGAGGGCGCCGGAAAAGACGCCTTCGGCCCCCAGCAGGGGATCGCCGTCGGTGCGGTCCAGAAGATGGTGCAGCTCACCGAAAGCACGGCGTCCTCTCTCTACACCGATCAAGCCGTATACGCCCGGCGAACGGCCCAGCTCCAGGAGTTTGCCCGCACACACCCGATCGACGGATCCTTCATGGCTCGCGAGACCGCCATCTCCGTGCTCGCCCGATTTTCGCAGGACGAGAGCGGCGGAACGTTTGCCGCGGTCGGCCAGGCCACGGACACTCTGGAGGACATCTCCCTGCGACTGAACGCGTACATCACGCTTCTGCCCAAGGTGACGCGGTGGCAGGCGGCGCTCGCCACGGAAGACATCACGGGCCGCGACAGCCTGGGCGCCACGGTCGACGACCTCCATGCCATCGGCGTGGTCGCGCGCCGAGCGGATTCGCTGCTCACCGACTTGCCCGGCGCCATGCGCGATGCGCGCGAGCCCCTGCTGAGGCTTCTCGACGAGCAGCGCACCGAGCTGCTGGCGGCCGTCGCGCGGGAACGTCTCGCCATGACCGGGTACATCACGGCGGAGCGCGAGGCGGCGATCGCCGCGCTCGACGAAGAGCGCCGGGCCGCCATGGCGAGCATTTCCGAGGAGCGCGCCGCCGTGCTGGCCGGGCTCGACGCACTGACCCGGCGAACCATCGAAGACGTCTCCGTCCGAGGGCGCGGCATGGCGCGCAACGCCTTCTGGGGAGCGCTGATCCTCATCGCCGCGTCGGCTCTGCTGTTCGCCGCGGCCTACCGGCTCGCGCGCGGCCGCCGGGTGTCAAGCCGAGTAGAATGACCGACCCGGGGCCCGCCCGCCTCCAAGACCGCGGTGGCCCCACCCGGTTCCGTTTCAAGGAGTCTGAAAATGCCGCCGTTCCGCGAACGCGTTCCGGGTCTGGCGAGCCTCATTGTCACCGTTTTCGCGGGGTTCTCATTGGCAGCCTCCGCCAACGGTCAGTCCTGGCCGACGATCTCGATGTCTCCGCCCATCACCGGTTTCAATGAGCCCGTGCACATCACCAACGCCGGGGACGGCAGTGGGCGTCTCTTCGTGTCGGAAGAGCATGGCCGCATTCTGATCGTCAAGAACGGTGTCGTATCGAGTACGCCATTCATGGACCTCTCGACTCGAGTCGGTAGCCACCACGTGCACGGAGTGGCGTTTCCGCCGAACTACGCCAGCAGGAAACACTTCTACGTCAAGTACACCGATGCGGCGTGCAACATCGTGCTGTCCCGTTTCGGCCTGACCGCCAATCCCGACGTCGCGGATCTCAACAGCGAGCAAATCGTTCTGTCGTTTACACACCTGCCCGGAGACTGCGACCATTCCGGCTCGGCCCCGGCGTTCAGTCCCGTCGACGGCTTTCTGTACACCGCCGTGGGCAATGGCACCGAGACGGCCAGCAACCCCATCGATACCTCGCAAGACCCGGGGAGGTTTCTGGGCAAGACGTTACGTATCGACGTCGAAACCGGCAATCCCGCGACCTATACCGTCCCCGCCACGAACCCATTCGTCAGCACGCCTGGCTATCTCCCCGAAATCTGGCAACTGGGATGGCGCAATCCCTGGCGCATGTCCTTCGACAGGCAGACCGGAGATCTCTTCATTGGCGATGTCGGCGAGAGCATCTCCGAAGAGATCAACTTTCAAGCGGCGGCAAGCACCGGCGGCGAGAACTTCGGTTGGAGAATCATGGAAGGAGCGCATTGCTTCGGCGGCGGCACGTGCAACACCGCCGGTCTCACGATGCCGGTTGTCGAGTATGACCATTCCCAGGGCTGCTCCGTGACGGGTGGCTCCGTCTACCGGGGAGCCACGTATCCCGGCATGCAGGGCATTTACTTTTATGGAGACTATTGCAGTGGCCGGATCTGGGGACTGGTCCAACCGGGTGGCGTCCCGGAGACTGCGCTTCTCCTCGACACCGCTCTGGCCATCGTGTCGTTTGGCGAAAGCGAGGCCGGCGAGCTCTTCGTCGCCGATCACACAGTTGGCGGCGCCATCTATGCAATTCAAGGCACGCCGCCCGTTCCGACCGACCTCGAGATCCGCATGATCGACTCGCCCGATCCGGTCATGCAGAACGGCCAGGTGACCTACGACATCGCGGTGACGAACCTCGGCCCCGGGCCGGCGACCGGCGTGAAAGTCACCGACTCCATCCCTGCAGGGACATTCATATCGGCCACGTCGAGCGGCATGACTTGCGTCGGAATGAGGACCGTCAGCTGCACGACTCCCACGATCGCGAGTGGAGCGTCGGTTGCAATCACCCTTGTCGTCAAAGCGACGACACTCGGCACGCTGAGCAACACGGCCACGGTGGAGGCCAACGAACCGGATACCGACGCCACGAACAACTCGTCGACGCAAACCACGGACGTCCTGGAGTTCGTCAAATTCGGAGCCACGTCCTATTCGGTCGCGGAAGGCGGTACGTCGGTTGCCGTCACCGTCACGCGCACGGGCAGCCGGGCCATCTCGGTCGGCTACGCGACGGGGAATAACACGGCCACGGCCGGGTCCGATTACGGCGCCGTCTCGGGCAGACTCGACTTTGCGGTGGGCGAAGTCTCGAAATCCTTCACCATCCCGGTTACGAACGACGCCCTCGCCGAAGGCAACGAGTCGCTCAATGTCACTCTCAGCGCTCCCATCGGCGCCCTCCTGGGAACCAACCGCAATGCCGTCGTCACCATTACCGATGACGACGTCGCCTCCAAGCTTGAGGTTGCTTTCAGTACCACCAGCTACAGCAAGGGTGAGGCAAACGCCTCGGCGACCATCACCATCGTGCGGACGGGTGATACTTCCGGCACCGTCGGCGTCGACTGGAGCGCTGTCTCCAATACGGCGACAGCAGGTACCGATTTCACTGCACCCGGCGGAACGCTCACATTCTCCGCCGGCGTGACGAGTCGAACATTCACAGTCGCCATCACCAACGACACGGCGGCGGAAGGCAACGAGAGCGCCCTTCTGCTTCTGAGCAATCCCACTGGCGGCGCAACTCTGTCCCCGACCCGGCGCGCTGCGCCTCTGACCATCGTCGACAACGACGTTCCCGCGTCGGGCTTCAGATTCCAAAGCGCCGCGACCACCACTCAGGAGACCGGGTCGAAGGCCATTGTGGTTGCGCGCACGAGCAGCTCCGTGGCGCAGTCGGTCACCGTGTCGACCAGCAATGGCACGGCCGTGGCCGGAGCGGATTACACGGCGGTCACGACGACTCTGAGCTTTGCAATCGGCGAGACGTCGAAGACCGTGAACATCCCGATCCTGACCGACACCCAGGTCGAAGGGAACGAGACTGTGAATCTGACCCTCAGCAATCCCACCAACGGTGGCACGTTGGGGGCTGGAAGAAGGGCGCTGCTGATCATCGTCGACAACGACAACTACGGCACGCTCAACTTCAAGACCCTCACGTTCACGGTTGCCGAGAGCGGGCCGACAGCGACCATCACGGTGACGCGAACGGGAAATACCGCTCATGCGGTCGGGGTCAGCTACGCCACCAGCAACAACACGGCGACCGAGGGTCTGGACTACGTGGCCACCTCGGGCACGCTCAGCTTCGCGCCCGGACAGACGAGTCGGACCTTCACGATCCCGATCATCAACGACACGGCACCGGACGGGAACGAGTCTTTGAACCTCACCCTCAGCAATCCCACGGGTGGCGTTGTCCTCGGCCAGGGTCAGCGGGCGATCCTGACCATCACCGACAACGACTGACGCCCATGTTCGCCGCGGCTATCGTCTCGCGCGGGGCCGCCGAGTGTCCGGCCGGGTAGAATGACCGGCCCGGGGGTGCCATGAAGCGAGTTTTCGTCATCGGATTTCTGCTGTCGGCGTCGCTGACCTTCGCGCAGACGATCCCGGAGCTCTTCGGCAAGGCCAAGGAAGAGATCAAGGCCGGGTCCTGGGCCGACGCGTCGAAGACACTGGACGCCCTCGAGGCCGAGGCGAGCAAACCGGGCAACGAAGGCGTGCGCAAGCAGCTCGACGCGCCGCTCGCGTTTTATCGCGGCGTCTGTGCCGCGAATCTCGGGAAGTCGGACGAGGCCGTCGCCTCTTTCGGCGCGTTCCTCAAGCTGCAGCCCAACGCCTCAATCGACAAGGCGGTGTACTCGAAGAAAGCCGTGGCCGACTTCGAGAAGGCGCAGAAAGCAGCGGCGGAGCACACGCCCTCGCTCGCCGAAGCCTATGCGGCGTTTTCGCCGGCGGCCGGGACCGTGGAGACGGCAGACCAGTACTGGGCCGAGGGCCCGGCGCAGTGGATCATGACGGCGGACGAGAAGAGAGCCTGGGCGGCGCTCACCGACCCGAACGCGCGCGCCGCTTTCGTCGAGGCGTTCTGGGCCGCACGCGCCGCGCTCCCCGGTCCCGACGGCCGCACCTACCGCCAGGAGTTCGAGCGCCGCGTCGCATTCGCCGACACCAACCTCGCCCAGGACCCCGAGAAGCGCGGCAGCCTGACCGACCGCGGCATGGTCTTCGTCCTCCTCGGCGCGCCGAACTGGGCGGCGCGAAAGCCCATGCGCACCGGGGACGAGCAGGACATCTCGGACGGGCTGTCGACCGTCGGCTCTCAGGACGCCGCGAATGCGCAGCGCGCCGCCCGCGCCGGAAGCACCACCTCCGGCAGGCTTGCGACCAAGAGCGCCCAGTTCGCCGGTCCCGGAAAGGGCGCCCTCGGCGCGAACACGAACACGGTCGAGACCTGGCACTATCGGAAGGAGCTCCTTCCGGCCGGCGCGCCCTTCCAGGAGCTGGACTTCAAATTTTTGACCAAGCAGGGCTACGGCGTCAGCGTGCTCCAGCGCGAATCGAACATCGTGACGACGCTCGAGGCCGCAAGGCCGGCCCCCGCCTCCCGCTGACGCTCGGCCCGCCCGGCCGGATCGACCCCGGAGAGCCTTTCCGTAACGCCCGCGGTCCTGCGGGAACTTGACCCTCGTTGGCTGGGAGCCGACTGGCGCGGGGGCGAAATGCGAAAGCTTTTTCTGGCGGTTTCCGCACTCCTGATTGCGGCTGCGACCCATGTGAGCCGAGCCCAGACACTTCCGGAGCTCTTCGGGAAGGTCAAGGCCGAGGTCAAATCGGAATCTTGGGCCGAGGCGCTGAAGACGCTCGACGCGCTGGAGGCCGAGGCCGCGAAACCCGGCAACGAGAGCGCGCAGACGCAGCTCGCGGGACCTCTCGCCTTCTACAAGGGCGTCTGTTCCGCCAACCTCGGGAAGTCGGACGAGGCCGTCGCGAGCTTCACGGCGTTTCTGAAGCTGCAGCCCGGCTCCGCCATCGACTCGAGCGTCTACTCGAAGAAGGCCGTCGCGGCATTCGAGCAAGCCCGGAAGCAGTCGGCCGAGCGCGCGCCCTCTCTGGCTGAAGCCTACAAGGACTTTCGGCCGCCGGCCGACGCGAAAGACCGATATCCCGCCGACCAGTACTGGGGCGAGGGAGCGGTCCGCTGGCTCATGACCGATTCGGAGAAGGCCGCGTGGTCGGCCGTCACCGACCCCAACGCGCGCGTCACGTTCGTCGAGGAGTTCTGGACGGCGCGCGCGGCTCTCCCCGGCGCCGACGGCCGGACGTACCGGCAGGAGTTCGAGCGCCGTGTCGCCTTCGCGGACGAGAACCTCGCCGTGGACTCCGAGCAGCGCGGCAGCCTGACGGATCGCGGCATGGTCTTCGTCCTCATGGGCCCGCCCAGCTGGGCCGGCCGCAAGCCGATGCGCACCGGCGAAGACGCGAACGACAACGCGGGCATGTCCACGGTCGGCTCGCAGGACGCCGGCAACTCGGAGAAGCAACTGAAGGCGAGCGGCGGACGGTCCATGACCTCGGGCAAGCTCGCGACCAACAGCGCGCGGTTCGGCAGCCCGAGCCGCAACGCCGTCGATTCGGACAACAACCGCATGGAGGTCTGGCACTACCGGCGCGAGCTCCTCCCCTCCGGCGTTCCCTACCAGCAAGTGGACTTTCAGTTCGTGACGAAGAAGGGCTACGGCATGCAGGTGCTTCAGCGCGAAACCGAATCGGTCAATACGCTCGATGCCGCGAAGTCTCGACGCCAGATTCCCTGAAAACAGGAGGTTCGTTGGTGAGAGGACGATTACGGATTCCGGCTCTTGTGCTCGCGGCGCTCGTGTTCGCGTCGATCTCCGCCGCTCAGACGCTTCCGGAGCTCTTCGGGAAGGTCAAGGCGGAGGTCAAGTCGGAATCCTGGGCCGGCGCGCTGAAGACGATGGACGTGCTGGAGACCGAGGCCGCGAAGCCCGGCAACGAGGGTGCGCAGAAGCAGCTCGCGGGACCTCTGGCCTTCTACCGCGGCGTCTGCTCCGCGAATCTCGGAAAGTCGGACGAGGCCGTCGCCTCCTTCGGCGCCTTCCTCAAGTTGCAGCCCGGCGCGGCCATCGACGCGGCGGTGTACTCGAAGAAAGCCGTCGCCGCATTCGAGAAAGCGCAGAAGGCGGCCGCCGAGCGCGCGCCCTCTCTGGCCGAGGCCTACAAGGAATTTCAGCCGCCGGCGGACGCGAAAGACCGGTATCCCGCCGACCAGTACTGGGCCGAGGGAGCGGTCCGCTGGATCATGACCGACTCGGAGAAGGCGGCGTGGTCCGTCATCACCGAGCCCAACGCGCGGGTCGCGTTCGTCGAGGAGTTCTGGACGGCGCGCGCAGCCCTGCCCGGCGCCGACGGCCGGACGTATCGGCAGGAGTTCGAGCGCCGCGTCGCCTTCGCCGATCAGAACCTCGCGGAGGACGAGGAGCAGCGTGGGAGCGGGACGGACCGGGGGATGGTCTTCGTGCTGCTGGGCCCGCCGACCTACGCCGGCCGCAAGCCCATGAAGACGGGAGACGACAAGGGCGACGCCGCGGGACTCTCGACCGTCGGATCGCAGGACGCGAGAGACGGGGAGAACCAGGCCTGGGCCCGGGCACAGGCCCCGAGCAAGTCTGCCCCCGAGGGCCGTCGCGCCCCGAGCTCGGCCCAGCTCATCCAGACGAACGTCGCCTACGGCGGGCCCGGCAAGAGCGCCGCGACGTCGGGCGACGACAAGATGGAGGTCTGGCACTACCGGAAAGAGCTCCTGCCCAGGAAGGTTCCTTATCAGCAGGTGGACTTCCAGTTCGTTTCCAAGCAGGGCTACGGCGCGAACACGCTGCAGCGGGAAACCGACTCGGTCAACACGCTCGAAGCCGCGAAGAGCGCGGCGAAAACGAATTGACGAATCGACGACACGTCCGGCCGTTGTCAATTCCCGGGGAGACGCTCCCATGAAGCGAAACGCGCTTCCACTCCTGCTGCTCTCCTGCACGGCCCTGCTCCACGCCCAGACGCTCCCGGAGCTCTTCGGCAGGGTCAAGGCGGAGGTCAAGTCGGAATCCTGGGCCGCGGCACTGAAGACGCTGGATGCGCTGGAGACGGAGGCGGCGAAACCCGAAAACGAGAGCGCGCAGAAACAGCTTTCGGGCCCTCTGGCCTTCTATCGCGGCGTCTGCTCCGCGAACCTCGGGAAGGCAGACGAGGCCATGGTCAGTTTCGCCGCTTTTCTCAAGCTGCAGCCGAACGCGACGATCGACTCCGCGATCTACTCCCGGAAAGCCGTCGCGGCGTTCGAGAAAGCCCGGACGGCGGCCGCCGAGCGCGCGCCCTCTCTGGGCGAGGCCTACAAAGAGTTCCAGCCCCCCGCGGACGCCAAAAACCGCGACCTCCCCGATCAGTTCTGGGGCGATGGCCCGGCGCGCTGGATCCTGACCGACTCGGAGAAGGCCGCATGGTCGGCCGTCACTGAGCCCAACGCGCGTGTCGCCTTCGTCGAAGAGTTCTGGACGGCGCGCGCGACGCTCTCCGGCGCCGACGGACGCACTTACAGGCAGGAGTTCGAGCGGCGCGTCGCCTTCGCGGACGCGAATCTGGCGGTCGATCCCGAGCAGCGCGGCAGCATGACCGACCGCGGCATGGTCTTCATCCTCCTCGGACCGCCGACCTACGCCGGCCGCAAGCCGATGCGCACCGGCGACGACGCCTTCGACAACGCCGGCATGTCCACGGTCGGCTCGCAGGACCAGGCCAACGCCGAGAAGGCTTTGAAGGCGAACTCCCAGGCGAAATACGGCCACGCTCCCTCATCGGGCCAGATGGCCGCGAGCGGCGTCCCCTTCATCGGTCCCGGGCTGCGCGCGGTGAACGCCTCCGCCGACGGCCTCGAGGTCTGGCACTACCGGAAGGAACTGCTTCCGAAAAAGGTCCCCTATCTTCAGGTCGACTTCGAGTTCGTGACGAAGAAAGGGTACGGCGTGAACGTGTTGCAGCGCAGCGCCGAGAGCGTCAACACGATGACTGCGGCCTCCGAGCCGCCGCCGGCCAAATCCCCGTAGGCGCCTCAGCCCGGTGTGCGCTCGTTGAGCCAGCGCGTGTAGTCGGTCGAGAGAGGGCTCTTTCCGAGCTGGCGAACGAGCGTCGCCACCTGTCCCCGGTGATACGTCCCGTGGTTCGCGACGTGGAACAGGGCGTCGCCGAGGACGCGCGTGAATTCCTTGCCGTCGAACCCGGCGTAGGACAGCGGGCCGGCGAGCTGCTCGGCCGTGAGCGCCTCGAGGTACGCATCGCGCGCGTCCTCGACGGCGAGCCACTTCGCGCGCAGCGACCGAAGGTCCCTCAGGTCGTCGCTCTCGGGCATGGCGCGGGGCGAGCGCCCGTGGAAGCGCTCGAGCCAGGTCCAGTCGGCGCCGTAGAGGTGGATGAGCGTGCCGCGGACCGAACCGAAGCTCCCGCCGATCGCCTTTGCGTACTCTTCCTCCGTCAACACCTCCACCGACTCGCAGGTTTTCGCGTTCGCCCATCGATTGAACGCGTAGAGCTCGACGAGGTCTTCAAGAGACAGATGCATGGAGATCCCGTCAGGAAGAGCGTTGCGCGTCGAGCAGGCGCAGATAGTCCGTCGCGACCGCCGACTTGCCGAGCTGACGCAAGTGCGAGGCGATCTGGCCGCGGTGGTACGTCAGATGGTTCGCCACGTGAAAAAGCGCCTCTCCCAGGCGATAGGAACACTTCTCTCCGGCGAAGTTGACGTAGGACAGCCACTCCTCCAACTGCCCGGGCGAAAGCTTCGCGATCAGGGCGTCGCGTTCGTCTTCGACCTCGGCCCAGCGGCTGCGGATCGCTTCGAAGCTCGAGAGGTCCTCGCCCTGCGGGAGCGCGCGCGGCGAGCGTCCGCGGAAGCGCTCGAGCCAGACCCAGTCGGCGCCGAAGGCATGCTGGAGCGTCCCACGCACCGAGCCGAAGCTGCCGCCGATGGGCCGGCCAAATTCCTCCTCCGTGAGCGGCGCCACGCAATCCAGGATCTTCGCGGTCGCCCACCGGTTGTAGGCGAAGAGCTCGCGCAGCGTCTCGAGGTCGAAGGGCATACGTCCTCCGGATTCGAAAGCCTATCCGACGGGCCTCGGCTGCTCCTGGAACCCCGGATTCTCCGGAGAGGTTGCACCGCCGGCGCGCGGCGTGGCGCTAAGCGCCCCCCGCCCTCAAGGGCGAAGGCCAGCGGTTGTCCGCGGCGCAGGGCTCGCAGCGAAAGAAGAGCTCCGGATACTCGACCATGCGTTTCGCCGCCCGGCCGCAGGCGCGGCAAGCGAACGCCCGAAGGCGCGTCGCCCTGGCCCGCAGCACGGTGATCCGAGGCTCTGGGCGGGGCCCGACTTCGGCGCCGTGCGGATGACAGGAACAGCCGTCGTCGGGGCGGTGCTCCGCCACTTCGCCGTCGCGGCAAGGCCGGCTGCGGCACCAGGCTCCCGGCTCGAGGACTCTGCCCGTCTCCATCTTCAGCCTCAAGAGTGCCTTGGGGGTTCGGACAGATGATGTCCGCCCGCGGAGACGCTGACCCGCGGGCCAGATCGCGTTCCTGACCTTCCCTGTCCTCTTCCGAGCCTGCCACCCGGAACGCCCTGCCCCTCTCTGTCCTGAACCTTTTTTGGACTCGCGAGCAATTGTGGCCGCCGCCGGCGCCCCCTAGATTCCAGCGCAAGACTCCCGATTCCGGGTTGAGGGTCAGCCCGCACATCCGAGAGCCGAACGAAGGGGAGGCTCCCATGGCCTCGAGAGTTTCGTTTCGGACCGGTCTCGTCGTCCTCGCCGCAGCCGCGCTCGCATCGCTCGCCTTCACGCCCAGCAACAGCCAACCCGCGCCCGACTTCGGCGAACCGCTCGCGGGCCTCGACGCCGAGGAGCTCGAGCGATTCGAGGAGGGCCTCGACGAGTTCTCAGAAGTCGAGACGCCGGAGCAGGGGCTCGGCCCCGTGTTCAACGATGTCTCCTGCGGAACCTGCCATCTGGTGCCGTCCGTCGGAGGCGGAAGCGAGATCCTCGAGACCCGCTTCGGGCGAACGGGCGACGACGGTCTCTTCGACTCCATGCCGGAGTTCGGCGGCGGCCTGATCCAGAAGAACGGCATCGGGATCGCCGACCTTTGTGAATACCTGGCCGAGATCGTTCCGGGCGAAGCCACGATCCTCGCGGACCGGCGGACGACCCCGCTCTTCGGCCTCGGCCTCGTCGACGCCACTCCGGACTCGACGTTCTATGCGCTCGCAACGGCGCAGAAATTCCATCCTGACGGAATCAAGGGGGTCGTTTCGGTGGTGCCCAGGATCGCCACCGGCCGGAACGCCGTCGGCAAGTTCGGTTGGAAAGCCCAGGTCCCGTCGCTCTTCCAGTTCTCCGGCGATGCCTACCTCAACGAGATGGGTGTGACGAATCCGGAGTTCCCGGACGAGAACTGCCCCGGCGGGGACTGCGACTCGCTCTCCTGCAACCCGCTTCCGGGCATGAACGACGACGGTTCGGGCGTGGATGGCTTCCACGACTTCATGACGTTCCTGGCTCCGCCGCCACGCGGCCCGATCACCGCGTCGGCCCTCGCGGGCGACCTGATCTTCCGCGGCATCGGCTGCGCGGGCTGCCACCAGCCGACGCTGCGCACGGGGCCCAACCCCGTGGCCGCGCTCCACAAGGTCTCCTACTCTCCGTTCTCCGACTTCCTCCTGCACGACATGGGCGCGCTCGGCGACGGGATCACGCAGAACAAGGCCACGGGCACGCGGATGCGCACGGCTCCGCTCTGGGGCTTGCGCAAGATCACGCGCTTCCTCCACGACGGCCGCGCGACCACATACGAGCAGGCGATCCTCGCGCACGACGGCCAGGGCAAGAAGGCTCGGGACCGTTTCGCGGCTTTGCCGGGCTGGAAGAAGAACCTCCTGTACGCCTTCCTGGGCTCCCTCTAGAGAGTCTTCCGCCGGCCCGTCGGTCCCCTCTCTCCTGGCCTCCGGGGAGAGAGGGGCTTCTTTTTTGGCGGCGCGAGCCTCGGGTTGGTATCGTCCTTGCTCAGAGTCCTTCCCAGAGGTCACACATGAAACGCGCTGGCATCATCCTTCTCGTTCTGGGGCTCGTGGGCTTCGTCCTGGCGTCCAGTCAGAGAGCGGGTTTTGACACGGTCGAGGGCGGGATCAAGTCGGTCTTCTCTTCGGAGGAGCGCTCCAAGAAGGAAGGCTGGGAGACCGCGCGTTGGGTGTCGATCGGCCTGGCGGCGGTCGGCCTCGTGCTGACGGTCATTCCCGCGAAGAAATAGAACCTCAGGCGAGCGCGAAGCTCCGCATCGAGAGGGTTCCGTAGCGGAAGCCCTCGTAGATGGTCGACGGCCGTTCGCCGGAGCGGGCCGATCCCAGCACGACGAAGACCGGGTCGAAGTGCTCGGACGTCGGCACCGCGTGCTCGGCGTGCGGCGCGGTCGTGCGGTAGGAGGCGATGCCCGCGACGTCCATCGCCGCGAGGCGATGCGCGAACCAGGAGTCGAAGGCGAGCGCCCACTCCGCCGCGTCGCCGGGCTCGGCGAACGGGTCGAGCTTCGACAGGTTGTGCACGACCCCGCCCGTGCCCAGCAGCAGGACGTCCTGGTCGCGCAGGCGCGAGAGGGCGGCGCCCATCCGCAGTCCGTCCTCGGGATTGCGCCGCAGAGGCTGGGAAATCCCGACGATCGGAACGTTCGCATCGGGATAGAGGAACCGCATCGGCACCCACGCTCCGTGATCCAATCCGCGTTGCGGATCCGCCTTCGCCGGGAATCCCGCCTCCTCGAGCAGACGCACGACGAGGGCCGCGAGACCGGGATCGCCCTTCGCCGGGTATCGAATCTGCGAAAGCTCTTCGGGAAAGCCGTGGTAGTCGTGCAAAGTCTCGGGCGCCGGCGAAGCCGTCACGCGCACGGGGCCGGGAGACTCGAAGTGGCCGGAGACGACCACGACGGCGCGCGGCCGGGGCAGGCGCGCGGCGAACGCGGCGAGTGCCCGGCTCCACGGATCGTCTTCGATGGCGATCATCGGCGAGCCGTGGGACACGAAGAGCGCCGGCTGGCGCATGGCGGGCGCAGTCAACGGACGACCTCCTATCTCGAGAAGACCTTTTTCAGGAGGCTCGTGACCTGCGCCGCCGGGTCCGTGCGGATCTTCCGTTCCTGCTCGGCGAGGATGATGAAGAGGCCGTCGAGCGCCTTCGTCACGACGTAAGACTCGATGTCGAACGACGGCAGCGCCGAGGCGAACGGCACCGACTGGTACGCGCTCAGCAGCTGCTTGTACTGCTGGACGACGCCGACCTCTTTCATCGAGGAGTCGACGACGGGCCGGAAGGCGGCGGTGAGGGCCTCGGTTGTCTTCGATCGGAAGTAGTCGGTCGCCGCGGTGTCGCCGCCCGAGAGGATCTTGCGGGCGTCGTCGAAGCTCATGCCCTTGATCGCGGACCAGAAGATCTCTTTGGCGGCGGGGGCCGCCTTCTCGGCGGCCCGGTTCATGGCGAGCACGAGCTCGTCCACCTTCTGGCCCTGGCCGAGGACGCGCAGTCCCTGCTCGACGTTCTGAAACTGCGACGGGAGAAGGATCTTGATCGCGGCGTTGGCGAAGTAGCCGTCGACGTGTCCGGTGAGGTCCACGGTGTTCGTCGTGCCGACCTCGAGCGCCTCCTTCAGGCCGGCGACGATGTCGGCGTTGGACAGGCTTTTCGACGACGGCGCGGACTGAAAGAGCTTCGTGATGTCGGTGGGCTCCTGGGCGCGGGCCGTCCCCACGACGACGAACAGGAGCGCGGCGGCCTTCGCCGCGACCGTGAGCGCGGCGGCGAGAATCGAGCACGTGTGTCGGCGCATAGGGACTCCTTGTTCCTCGAGTGTAAGGCTCGGTCTGTCAGCGTCGAGGCGTGGGCGTCGGACGCGGTCGCAGAAGCTGCTGGAGGATGTCCGCCGCGCCGGGCGTCCGGGCGTCGCCGCCCCCGAGCACGTCGCCGAGGATCTGCCCGGCGGTGCCGCCGACGCGCTCCTGCGCCTGGTGCGCAAGCGCACGGCGGCCGAGGTCGACGACGATGCTCTCGTCGATCGTGACCTTCGGCGATGCGATCTGGCCGGTCGCGTGGAAGGGCAGCGCGATGCGGCCCTCGGGGTCCGCGACGTAGCGGCCCGTCTTGCCGAGGCTCTTCACGATCGCCGGGCCCAGGACTATGCGACCCGAATAGTCGAGCGTCCGATCGAGGCCGATCGAGCCGGTCGCGGCGGCCGACACGTCGGCGCCGGTGAGCGTCAGATCCGGCGTCGAAACCCGGCCGTTGGCGAGGGCCAGCGACGTCTCGAGCCTGGAGAATTTCGTCTCCTCGAGGCCAGGCGGCACCTGGAAGCCCGCGACCTGTCCGACCGCCGAGAGCGCCCGGGCGACTTCGGGCATGAGCCTCACGGTCCGCAGATCCGCCTCCGCGACGGAGAGGCGGCCCTCGCCCTTCCCCGTCTTCGAGACCGCGTCCCAGCCGAGCCCGCGGCTTTCGAGCGCGATCCGGCCGTTCAGGTTCCCCGAGAAGACCTCGCGCAGCGTCGTCGCGGATTCGAGCAGGGGTTTCGCCTGGACGCCGGCCAGATCCAGCGACATGCGGGACGTTGCGTCCGGGCGCGAGAAGTCCGACTCGATCCGCCCGCGCAGCGTGCCGCCGTACAGCGAGGCCGAAGGAACCAGGATCAGCGCGCCCGTGTTCCACGTCCAGTCGGAGACGAGGTTCTCGAACGGGACGCCGCGGAGCTTCCCCGAGGGGATCGTGATGCGCCCTCCCATCGGTCCCGGGCCGCGGCGGGCCAGCGTCGCTCCGGCCGAGACCGCGTCGAGGAGCGGCCCCGCCTCGTTCGCGACCGAGAAGGGCGCGGCGTCGACGGACGCCTGCGTGTCGAGATCGGAGGTCGGGCCTTCGATCTTTGCTTGCAGGCGGACGCGGCCGCCCAGCTTCATGCCGGCCGGAAGCGTCCCGGCGATCCCGGGCAGCCCCGTGACGGCGTCGATCGCGACCTCGCCGGGCGTCTTCGCGCGCAACTCCATGCGCATCTCCTTTCGGAGACCGCTGATGTGGCCTTCGATCTCGAGGGGCAGGTTCGCGACCGAGAGCAGCGTGTCGGTGATCGCGAGGGCTCCCGAGGGCCAGTCGAGTGTCAGACGATAGGTGCCGTCCGCCGAGGGAATCTTCGAGCTGGCCCCCGCCGGCTGAAGAGTCGCACGTCCGACAATCGCCAGCGTGCCCAGCGGAGCGCCGTCGGCGTTGCCCGAGAGCGTCAGGAGGCCCGGATCGGCCGCCGCGAACGCGGAGACGTAGGGCGCGAGGCGGGCGAGCACGAGGCCTTTCGCGGCGAACACGGCTTTGAGCGGCGCTCGTCCCACCGGCCCGCCGTTGGTCGGAGGCGGCCCGAAGCTCCCCTGCAGCGTGAGATTTCGGCCGGTGTCCGCCAGAAACCTCGCGGCGAGGTCGAACCGCGCGGGCGTGGTCGGGCCGATGTCCGCGATCCGGCCCTGCAGATCCTCGATCGCGATCGTGACGGTCTTGCCGGGCGAGACCTTCCGGTCGGCGAAGAGCGCGCGGCCGCCGGCAATCTCGATGCGCGAAACGAGCAGGGCCGTCGCCGCCGTCTCGGCCGCGGAGGCGCTCTCGCGCCCGCCCGCCGAGATGAAATCGCCGACATTCAGCTTCCCCGCCGGATCGCGCTCGACGGTCAGCGCCAGGCCGTGGAGCACGATTTTCTTGACCTCGACGCGGCGGGAGAGCAGTGGCCAGAAGGCGACCTTCACCGAGACTTCGTCGGCCGTGAGGAGGGCCGGGCTCTCCCAGCCCTGCTGGTTGTGGACCACGACCTTCTCGACGCCCGCGCCGAGGCCCGTCAGGATCTGCAGGCGCACCTTGCCGACCTCGACCTTGCGGTGGAGGGCGGCCTCCGCCTTTTCGACGACGCGCTCCCGCAGCGCGTCGAGGGAAACGAGGTACGGCAGCGCGAGGACCGCCAGGACCAGCACGCCGAGGATGGCCCCGACGATCCAGAGCAGGCGGCGAACGGCGGGGCGCATGAGAGGAACCTACCTCAAGGAGGACCCTCCCGCAGGCCCGACCCGCGCTCGCAGTAGAGTCCGGCCGTGCCCGAGGGAAACACGATCCATCGCCTCGCCCGCATCCACAACCGGGATTTCGCGGGCCGCCGCGTCCATGCACGGTCCCCGCAGGGCCGTTTCGCGAAGGAGGCGAAACGCCTGGACGGCCGGCGCTTCCGCCGCGCGGAGGCCTACGGCAAGCACCTCTTCCACCACTGGAGCGGCGGGCTCGTCGTCCACGTGCACCTGGGAATGGCCGGCTGGTTCTACCGCTACGCGCGAAGGATTCCGGAGCCGCGGCCGACCGTGCGCCTCCGCCTGGAGACGCCGTCCGTCACGACGGATCTGATCGGGCCGCCGACCTGCGAGCTCATCCCGGAGTTCGCGCGGCGCGCGCTTCTGGCCCGGCTGGGGCCCGACCCGCTCCGCCGCGACTTCGATCCCGACCGTGTCTGGGAGGCGCTGCGCAAGCGCCCGCGCCGCGCGATCGGCGACGCGCTGCTCGATCAGCGCGTCCTCGCAGGCGTCGGCAACATCTACCGCAACGAGGCGCTGTTTCTGACGGGCATCCATCCTTTGCGCCCGTCGGGACGCGTCACGGCCGAGGAATGGGAGCAGCTCTGGCGAACGCTTCGGACGCTCATGCGCCGCGGCGTCGTCCAGGCGCGCGTGCGCACGATCCTCGCGGACGAGCCCGCGAATCCCATGTCCGGCCGCGGCCCGGACGACGAGTTCTACGTCTACCAACAGGAGATCTGCCGCCGGTGCGCGACGCCGATCCGTGAGTTCCCCCTCTCGGCGCGCCGGATGTTCGCCTGCCCGACCTGCCAGCCTCGGCGTTGACGGAGGCCGTTCGGCTGCCGTAGTATGTAACCGAATGGTTACGCAAGGAACGGCCGCGCAGGTGTTCGAGGCCGTTTCGGACGGGACCCGGCGGGCGATCCTCGATCTCCTGCGTCGCCAGGAAGAGATGCCGGCGGGCGCGATCGCGGCGCGCTTCCCGGTCAGCCGGCCCGCGGTCTCGCGCCACCTCCGAGTGCTCCGCGGCGCGGGGCTCGTCACCGAGAAAAGGGTCGCTCAGGAGCGACGCTACTCGCTCGCGCCGGCGCCGCTCGGCCACATCGACCGGTGGCTCTCCGCTTATCGCGTGCACTGGGCCGCGCGGCTGCACGACCTCAAGCGCTACGTCGAAAAAGGAGAAGGACGCCGATGAGCTGGACGCACAAATATCGCCAAACGCTGCCGGCGGAGCCCGCGCAAGTCTTCCGCGCGTTGACCGATTCCGCCGAGCTTTCCCGATGGTTCGCCGAGCACGCCGAGATTGCGCCCGGCGCCGGAGGAAAATTGCCCGGAGGCCACCTTCGCTTCTGGGGTCGTTACACCTACGGCGCGCCGAGCCGCGATTCGGCCGGCGCCGATCACCCGATCACGCGATTCGAGCCCGGCCGGGCCCTCGCCTTCCGCTGGAATTTCGAGGGCGCCGATTCCGAGGTCACGCTGGAGCTCGATGCGGAGCCCGCGAAGGACGGCTCTCCCGCGACGGGACTGTCGCTCACGCAGACCTTCACTGCGAAGCCCGCAGCGCCGTACGCCGAAGAGCTCGTCGAGGATTACTGGCGGCTGATGCTCGGCAACCTCGACGCGCACCTGCGAGGCGGCGATGGCGTCGTGCGTCCGGACTTCACCGACCCGAACCCCGAGGTCCGAGTCTCGATCGTGATCGACGCGCCGCGCGAGCGCGTCTTCCGCGCGCTCATGGAGCCCGAGGCGCTGAATCGCTGGATCGCCTCGGCCGCGGCCGTGGAGCCGCGGGTCGGCGGCGCATACACGTACGGCTGGAAATACAAGCACGGCGGCCGGGACGTCGAGGGCGGCCCGACGAAGATCCTCGACTTCGTCGAGAACGAGCGGCTCGTCACGGACTGGCCGGACTGGCGGGGAGACGAATCGCGAGGGCGCACGCGCGTGGCCTGGCTCCTCGAGAGCGTCGGCGCGAAGACGCGAGTCACGCTCGTGCACAGCGGTTTCTCGCGGCTGGCCGACATCGGCGACTATCCGTTCGGCTGGGGCGGGTTCCTCGAGCAGCTGAAGGGCGAGGTGGAAGCGCACTAGAATCCGGGGCCGACACAGGAGGTCCCATGCTGCACTCGCTGCTCGCCGTCTCGCTCCTCTTCGGCGCCACGCAGGCCGCGCCCGCCGGAAAGGCGGACTCCTCGCTCCCGGCCTCCGCGGAGACCGCGAAGGCGGCCCTCGACAACTCGCCGCGCCACGGCGAATACATCGACGTGAAGATGCCGGGCGGAGGCCCGGCGATCCGCACCTGGATCTCCTATCCCGAGCGGAAGGACAAGGCGGGCGTCGTCATCGTCATCCAGGAAGTCTTCGGCCTGACCGACTGGCTGCGCGCGGTCGCGGACCAGCTCGCGAAAGAGGGATTCATCGCCGTCGCGCCCGACATGGTTTCGGGCCTCGGGCCGGGCGGCGGAGGAACGGAATCCGTGCCGAGCCGCGACGACGTCGTCGCGCTGACCCGCGGGATCTCGCCCGAGGAGGCCAACAAGCGGCTCGACGCGGTGCGCGACTGGGCGATCAAGCTCCCCGCCGCGAACGGCAAGTCGGCCACCGTCGGCTTCTGCTGGGGCGGCGGGCGCAGCTTCGCCTATGCCGGCGCCCAGCCCGGCCTCGACGGCGCAGTGGTCTACTACGGCGCCTCTCCCGACGCGCCGATCCTCGGCGCGATCAAGGCGCCGGTGCAGGGGCACTACGGCGGCGACGACGAGCGGGTCAACGCGACCATCGCTCCGGCCGAAGCCGAGATGAAGAAGCTCGGGAAGACTTACGAGCCGCACATCTACGAGGGCGCGGGCCACGGCTTCCTGCGCGACCAGTCCGCGCGCGACGGCGCAAACATGAAGGCCACGCGCGAGGCGTGGCCGTTGACGGTGAAGTTTCTGAAGGAGCGGCTGAAGTAGACCGGACGGCGGAAGCGATCAGCGCGGAACGGGTTGGGCCTTCCCGTTTGCAATCGCCTCGTCGATCAGGCGCCAGAGCTTTCCTTCCGCCTCGGCCTCGAGAGCTTCCTCGCGGGAATCCAGCGCCCGTTCTACCGACTCGAGCGCGCGCTGCTCCCCTTCGACGTCCCGCATGCGCGAGCGGACGGCGTCGCGGCGAGTCTCGAGGTTCCGGCGAGCGTTGTCGTCCACGGCCAGGCCGGCTTCTTCGTCCGCGTCGAGATCCTCCAGATCCTGCTCGATCAGCTCCTCCTCACGGTCGAGCTCGTCCTCCCGGGCGTCGTGCTGGCGCTCCTTGCGGCGAAGATCCTCGTATTCGGGCTCGAGCGCCCGCATGGGCAGGAACAGAGCGTCCGCTTTCGCGAGTGTGGCGGCGTCTCCGACCCGGTAGGTCTTCCCGCCGCGGCGGAACCAGAGGAAATCGCCGGCAAGACGCTCCCGCGTCCGGCCGACGTCGGAGACCTCCATGTCCCCGCCCGACGAGGTGAAGTGGTCATCGAGGGACAGAATGTAGGCGTCATCTTTCTTCTGGCCGCTTTCGCGGGTCGCCTTCCGGTCGGGATCCGGCGCTGCCGGCAGGGCGGTCGAGACCAGCGAGATGGCAAGAATGGCAGCGGCGACACGCATGACGTTTCGGTTCCTCCGAAGGGAGGGACGGCTCTCCGGGCGGGAGGTTTCGCGGCTAGACTCGGGATGTAGGAACGACGAACGGATGATCCTGACCTGCCCCTCCTGCGGCAAGAAGAACCGCTCGGCGGCCGAACGGCTCGCCGACGAAGGCCGGTGCGGAAACTGCAAGACGCCGATTTCCCCGCCCTCCCGACCGATCGAAGCCGACCCGGAGACGTTCCGGGAAGTCACCGAGAAGGCTCCGGTCCCGGTGCTCGTGGATTTCTGGGCCGAGTGGTGCGGGCCCTGCAAGATGGCCGCGCCCGAGGTCGCGAAGACCGCGGCGGCGACGGCCGGGCGCGCGGTCGTGCTCAAGGTCGACACCGAGAAGCACCCCGAGCTCGCCGAGCGCTACAACGTTCGGGGCATCCCGAACTTCGCGGTGTTCCGCGGCGGCCGTCTGGTGTTCCAGCAGCCCGGCCTCGTCCCGAGCGAGACGATGACGTCGTGGCTCGAGCAGGCCCGGGCGCAAGCCAGCGAGTCTGCCAGGCGCTAAACGCTAGCCCGAAGCCAGCCTCTCGAGCACCCGCGAGAGCGGAGTTCCATCCTCGACCCCCTCGAGCATGGGGACTCTCTCCCGGAGAGCGGCGAGCCGTCCCGGCTCGTTCGCGAAGTCGTAAGCGATGACGACGCGGGCGACCCCGGCGAGGAGGCTGGCCAGCTCGTCGGCCAGATAGAAGCCCTGCTGGTTCGCGAGATGCTCCGGCGACCGAGCGCGCGTCGGACTCGCATTCGGGTCCCCACAGAGCTTCTCCGGCGGCGTCCGATCGAACACGACGTCCAGGAAAACGCCGTCGATCCGACGGTCTTCGAGAGCGCAGCGCGCTTCGGCGGCGTCGGCGGCGCGGACCAGCTCGAGACCCGGCGAGCGGGAATCCGCTCCGGCGAGGAGACGAAACGCGTCCACGTACTCGGTGCCATCCTCGACCACGAGAACGACCTTCCCGCTCACCGGACGCTCTCGATGGCCGGGAAATCCAGGCCGATGCCCTTCGTAAAACCGCGCGCGGGCGGCGGCGTGACGTCGAACGCGGCGTCGTTCCGTCGGAGGATCTCGGCGATCACACCCCAGCCCCGTTCGGCCGGGCGGCTCCTCAGCTCCTCGGCCGAGAGCTGGCCCGGCAGATCGTCGGCGAGAACCAGCAGGAGGCGCGATTCCCCGGTCGCGCCGTCGCGACGGGGCTCGGCCGAGAGCCCGAGGCGCACAGGCTCCGGCACTCGGGAGCGTCCCGCGGTCATCGCGTTGGCGAACAGATTCCGCCACAGCGTTTCCCAGTCGAGCGGCGCGAAGCGGACGCTCGGCAACGGCTCGCGCGACTCGAGGCCGCCGAGAGGCTCGAGCCGCGGCACGGGCAGGTCGACCTCCACCGCGACCCGCGCGAGAAGATCCTGGAGGGCTTCGATCCGGACCGGAAGCGCCGAGGCCCGATCCAGCATGCGCTCGATTCCGGCGCTCGAGGCGAGAGCGAAACGGCGAGCGCCTTGCGACAGGAGAGTCGCCGCGCGTAACGCGGCATGTCTGTCGTCCTGGTCTATCTCCGCGACACGCTCGAGGCTCGGCCGGGCGCGCGCGAGCGCGTCGAGTCCCCGGCAGAGCTGCGAGAACGCCGGATCGCGCCGTTCGAGATTCAGCCGCGCGCCGTCTTCCCGGGCGACGGCCGAAAGCTCCGCGACGGCGCCCCGCGCTTCGGCGACGAGGCCTCGCGCTCCGGGTTTGGCAGCCGAGCCGTAGAGCCTGGCCGCGATGAGCTTCGCCGCGTCGCGGCGGGCCTCGGGATCGCCCTCGGACAGTCGTCGCGCCGCGTCCGGAAGCAGGAGCGCCCCGTGCTTGAGGGCCTCGTGCCGCAACCGCCCCACGATCGGCCGGACGCGGTGCACGCGCGCAGGATGGTCCGCGAGCCACTCCTCCAGCGTCCGCCCGGACCGCCGGCGATAGAAGACGATGCCGCCTCCGAGAAGAAGCGCCAGGACGACGGCGCCGATCGCGAGCTGCAATCGCGTGCGCGCGGCGTCGAGCCGCGCGACCGCCGCCGCGGCCGCGTCGGCGTGCCGGCCGGATGGCGCTTCGATCCGGTAACGCCGGTAGAGCTCGAGCGCCTGGCCCGTTTGGTTCCGCTCCTCGGCGATGCGGGCAAGCTCGAAAAACGCCTCCGTCGAACCCGCCTCCGCGGCGCCGCGCCACGCGTCTTCGGCCTGTGCCCGGGAATGCTTCGCCGGGTCCTCCTCGTACAGGCGCGCAAGCTCTTCGCGTGGCCCCACCCGGGAAGGGTCCACGCGGATCGCTCGCAAGAGCGCGGCCTCAGCGGCGGCGAGGTCGCCGCGCCGCCGGTGGATCGCCGCGGCCAGCTCCGGCGCCTGCGCGAATGTCGGATCGAGGCGCTCCGCTTCGGCGAGAAGGGTCAGCGCGGCGCCGAAGGATTCGAAGTCGCCCGCCTCGGCAAGGACCTGCGCCTTGCGCCAGCGGTCGACGGCCTCGGAGGCCGGCTCGTCCGTGCCGCCCTCGCGGGCGCCGCCGTCCTCCGCTCCGCCGCCGGCCCGACGGACCAGGGCATCACGCAACGAGGCGACTTCCGCGCGCTCCGAAGGCGAAGCCTTCGCGAGATACCGGTCGAGGCGCTCGAGCGCGCGCGGCGCATCGCCGAGCTCGGCGTACCGCTCCGCCGCGACACGGAGAAGCGAGGGCTCGCCCGGCCGGAGAGCCGCCGCGCGGTCGGAGAGCGCGAGAGCCTCCTCTTTCGCCCGGCGGTCCGGCTCCGCCCAGAGGAGGCTCGCGAGCGAGCTGACCGTTTCGACGCGGTCGGGCTCGGCCGCCAGCGCCTCGCGCGCCGCCTTGAGCGCGGCGGCCGGCTGCCCCGCCCGGGTCTCGACGGCCGAGAGCGCGAGGAGAGCCTCGGCGTAGCCCGGAGAGAGCTTCAGCGCCAGGAGGAGCTTCGTCCGCGCGTCCCCGAGCTGGCCCCGCGCCAGCGCGCGCTTGCCGTCGGCCAGAGCCAGGCGCGCTTCGGCGGGAGGCACGGACGGCGGGGGCGCAATCGCCGCGGCGCGGGCTTCGAGCTCGAGCTCGCGGATGCGCGGGCCGATCCAGGGTGCCGGCTCGCCCTCGGCCGCGAGCGCGCGACGCAGCCCGTCGTAGCGCTGGATGGCTTCGCGCCAGCGGCGCCGCTCCTCCGCTCGCCGCGCGAGCAGGTACAGCTCGCCCGACGAAAGCGCAGACCTGGGGTCCGCCTCGGCGCCCGCCGCGAGCAGGTCGCCCCCCTCCTCGAGATCGCCGGCGGCGAAGGCGAGATCCGCGGCCGCGAGATCGAGGGCCGCCGACCGGCGCGCGCGCCTCGCCGCGCGCAGGAGCTGCCGTGCACGCGCGATTGCGGCTTCGGAAGGCTCTGGAGACTCGGCGAGGGTCTCGGCGGCCCGGGCCGCGAGCGTGTCGGGATCCCGGGCACAATCCCCGAGCACCGGCTCCTGTGTCTGAAAGGCGAAAAGCAGGACCGCGGCGATCACCGGTCTTCCCGCGCGGAGAGACCGATCTTGTTGAATCGCAGCCGGACGGCTCGGGCCTCTCGAGACGAGCCGGTCATGGCCTCGGCCATGCGCTCGAAGTCGCCCCGGGCTTCGCGGAAGAGAGCGCGCATCGCGGCCTTCTCGAGCTCGCGCCGGAAAGCGGCGACGGTCGAGGCGCGCGGACGTTCCAGGGAGAACGGTCCCGCCCCCGACTCGGCGGCGCGAGCGCCGGCGAGCAGGTCGAAGAGCAGGCGCGCGTCCAGCGGGATGCGCGCGCGGCCCGATGGGTCGATCGACGCTCCTCCCCCTGCATATACGGCCGCCGCGAGCACATCCGCCAATGCCATCTCGAACTGCCGGACGTTCCCCGGCCAGGGATGCTTCTCCATCGCGGCCCAGGCCTTGCGCGGAACGACGAAAGTCACGGCGGCCTCGCTCCGGCGAGCCTCGTCCTCCGAGAGCGCCAGCGCCAGGGCTTCGTCGGTGAGCGGAGGCTCGGGCCCTCCCGAGGCCCGCACGAGCGCGGCGATCGCTCGCCGGTGACGCACGTCGGAGAAGAATGCGCCGGCGGTCGCGCGGGCCATCTCCGGAAGATCCTCGCGCCGCTCGGCGAGCCTCGGGAGCTCGAGCGCGAGCGAGGGGTTCAGTCGCATGAGAAGGTCGGAGCGGAAGCTCCCGTCCTTCGCCCGCCGGCCGAGATCGGCGTTCGAAGCCGCGACGAGCCGGGCGGAGTGCGGGACATCGGCGGTCGCTCCGAGGCGGCGGATCCGGCCGTCGTTCACCGCAGTCAGCAGCATCTTCTGGGCGTCGGAGGTCAGGTTTTCGACTTCGTCGAGAAAGAGCGTGCCCTCCGCGGCCGCCTCGAAGACGCCGGGCCGGTCCACGATCGCGCCGGTGAAGGCCCCGCGGAGCGTCCCGAAGAGAGCCGCGGGAAGCAGCCCCTCCGGCACCGTGGCGCAATCGAACGCCACGAAGGCTCCGGAGCGGCCCGACAGCGCGTGGACGACGTCGCGCGCCAGGAGGCTCTTGCCCGTGCCGGTGGGCCCCGTGATCAGCAGCGGCATGGGCGTCGGAGCGAGCGCGGACACCTTCCGGCGGAGCTCTCGCATCGCGGCGCTCGAGCCCCAGAAGAAGCGGCCGGTGCGCGGAGGGGACTCGCGCTCCTCGAGGAGCCGGCGGAGGGCGCGTACGACGCCTTCGGAAGAGGCCTCGTCCTCGCCCACGGCGTATGTGAACGCGTCGGCGCGCAACGTGAGCGCGGCTTCTTCGAAGGCGATGTCGTCGTAGGCCGTCGTCAGCAGGACGGGAAGATCGGGCTGCCGGCGCCGGAGCCGCTCCAGGATGTAGATCCCCTGCCGGTCCCGCCGTTCCCGCCGCCGGCGGCGGGCGCCCGCGTCGTCTCCCAGAGGTCGCTGATCCGGCAGGAGCTCTTCGTCGGGCAGGTCGAAGCGGACGTCCAGGACGACCGCGTCGAGCGGCCGGGCGCCGTCGAGCAGAGGCTCCGCCTCCCGCCAGGACCGGGCGTGCGAACGCGAGTCCCCTCCGGAGCGCACGGAGACGAGCTCGACCTCCGAGGCGAGCAGCCGTCCGAGCGCCTCCGCCGTCCGGGACTGGTCGTCGATGACCAGAATCCGGGGCCGGCCGCGGCGGGGCTTCATCGCGTCATCCTTCGGGCCTTCAACCCTTCAGCGCCGGAGCGCGTCATTGCCGCGCTCGATCCTCCGGAGCAATCGGCGGCACTCGCCGGCGATGGATCGGGTGAGGCGGTCGAGCTCCTCGAGCTCCGCGCGCCCGAGCTCCGGCAGGCGCGCCGCCAGCCGGCCCAGCTCGCGCACGAGATCCCGGAGCATCCCGACCTCGGCGGCGTCGGTGAAAGCACGGCCCTCCTCCGCGAGCCAGTTCTCGAAGATCGCCTCGGCGGGAACGAGGCCTTCCGGCGTGGAGCGGGTGCCGAGCACGTCCCGGGTCAGGCGCTGCCGGAGGGCCTCGGTGTCGGCCTCCAGCTCCTCCGGAGCCGCAAAGCGGATGTACCGGCCCAGGTCGTGCTGGAGGCGTCGGGCGGCCTTTCGGCGGGGGTCGTCGGCCATGGCAAATGATACTTCGTTTTGAACCCTGATTCTCCAAATCAGAGTATTTCACTGCCCGGAAGCCCCGCTTTTCCGGGCACGACCCTTGAAATCCCGAGCCTCCAGTCCGCGGCGTGCGGACGGAAAGACGAGGCACGACATGGAACACATCGATCTCGATCTCGACTCACCCGAGCCCGAGAAGCCCGGGGGCCCGAAGCCGAAAGCGGAATGGCCCCGGGCGCTCCGCGACGCGTTCGCGCGCGTTCCGCGGATGGCGCCTCGCGTCCCATGGAATCCGAAGTCCGCACGCCGCGCCCTCCTTCTCGTTCTCCTGGTCCTCGCGGCCATCGCCGCGTGGCGCCAGACGCAGAAGAGCTTCCAGAACGTCGCTCCGGGTTTCGTCGGCGTGAGCGCCAACCGGTTCACCGGCACGCTCGAAGTCCTCGAACCCGGAACGCATTTCCGGCCGCCGGCCCTTTACGAGATCCACCCGGTCCGGATTTCCGACCAGCTTCTCTCGGGAGAGGAAGGGCAGTTCCAGGTGACGACGAAGGAAGGCGTGCTCGCCCAGGTCGCCGTGCAGGCGCGCTGGGCCGTGGACCGCCGCCGCCTGCTCTCGCAGTGGGCGGCCCTCCCTCCCCGCCCGGAGGTCGAGCTCGTCGCCCCGGTTCTCTTTGCCGCGTTTCGCGCCGCCGCCCCGCGCTACGAGGTGACGAAGCTGATTTCCGAGAAGCGCGAGGAGCTTTCGGCGGTCGCCGCGGCCGAGGCGCGAAAGCGTCTGGCCGAGAGCGGGATCGTCTTGAAGGAGGTCCTCATCGGCGATCTCGTCCTGCCGCCCGAGTTCGAGAAGGGGCGGCTCGCCATGCTCGACGAGGTCCAGTCGACCGAGCGCCTCGACGTGACCCTGAAGAAGAAAGCCAAGGAAGTCGAGGAGACGCGCCTGGTCGCCGAGGCCCAGAAGGCGCGCCAGGTCCAGGAGGCTGAGGCGGCCGCCGCGACGCGCGTCATCGCGGCGCGCGCCGAGGCCGACGCCATGCGCCACGTGCTGGACCTCAAGGAGAAGCAGATCAAGCAGAAGAAGCTGGAGGCCGAGGCCGAGCGGCAGACGATCGTCCAGCGCGCCCAAGCCACGGCCGAGGCGTCGCGGATCCAGTCGCGGGCCGACGCCGACCGGCGCAAGGAGATGGCGGACGCCGAGGCGTACGCGACGCGCGTCCAGGCCGTCGCCGACTTCGAAGGCCTCGAGCGGGAAGCCGTCCTCGTCACGGCGAACCCGCTGCTCATCCCGAAGACGTTTGCCGACCGCCTCTCCCAGAACGTGCAGGTGATCCTCACGCCCTCGATCGAGGGAGACGCGTTCACGGGAGAGGTCTACAAGCGCGTCGTCGCCGGCCAGCAGGCCGTCGCGCCGGCGCCACCGAAGAGTGAAGCCCCACCGAACGAAGCGAAGAACGCCAAAGCGTCCCGCAAGGCCGCAAATCGGAGGCAGTCATGAAAGAGATGGCCCAGGACTTCGCCCGCATCCTCGTCCCCCGCATCCTGATCGCCCTGATCCTTTCGATGGGAGTCGCCGGCGCCTGCACCTACGCGGCGGCGGAAGCCGGAAGCACGGCGTCCATGAGCGGCTCCGACGCCTTCACGACGCCGCGCGAAGCCCTGCTGCGAGAGAAGCCCTCGCGCGACGCGCGCGTCCTCGCGAAACTTCCCCAGGGCTCGCGGCTGACCGTGATCGAGGCGCGCGACCGGTACCTGCGCGTCGAGGGCAAGGGGCTTCCGACAGGATGGATCGCCCGCGAAGTCGCCGTGGTGTTTCCCCAGGACGCCAACGCGACACGAGAGCTGGTGATCATCGGCCGCGCCTTCTCCGACAACGACACGCACCGGTTGCTCGCCGCCTGCCTGCTCGACCGCGCGGCGCAGAGGCTCCGCGACGCGAAGACCCCCGACCCGGAGGTCGAGGTTCTTCTCGGCGAGACGGCCGAAGAGCTCGCCGTCACGGGCGGTCCCTTCCGCGCCGAGCTCGGCCTCTCCGAGAAGAGCGACGCCACGGGGACCCGCGGCTTCTACGACGCCGCGGCCTTCAAGCGCGCCGTGGATCTGCTCGACGGCACGATCACCGTCGAGCAGAAGCGCGTGCGGGATCGAGCCCAGGCCGGCCTCCTGCGGGCCCAGTTTCGTGAGCGGCCGTCCTCGCTCGCCGGGCTCGTGCAGGAGTCGAACGCGTGGCTCGGGCTTCTCGAAACCTCGGACGAGCCCGAGGTCTTGCGCTCGGCCGCCGATCGCGTCGGCGAAGCCTCTCTCGGAATCGGCCGATACCTTCTCGCCCTCGGCAAGCTCGAAGACCTCGCGAAGCTCGAAATGCGCGTCCGCGAGGCCAGCGTCCGCGTGCAGGGAGCATCGCCGGACACGCCGGACGGCCGCCGCCTCGCGTCCCGAGCGGCCATCCTTCACGCGATGCGCGGCGATGGTTCGCCCTCCTTCCCGCAGGAAGTCAAGATCGGCGCCGGCGGGCGGGAGCGCAGCGTGCGCATCGACGGGAAGCTCGGCGCCCTGGCGCTGACGGTCGAGACGCGCGCCGGCGCGACCCGCGAGACGCTGCCGCGCAAGGCCGCCGTCCCGATTCTGCCCGTGCCGGGCTCGTTGCGCATCTCCCCCGACGGCCGCTCCGTCGCCTGGATCGAAGTCGCGGGACCGTCGCAGCTCGTGCCCGTCATGACGTCCCTCGAGCGCGACGAGCCGGCGCGCGAGGTCGCGTTCCTCTCCTCGGGACGTCCGCTCCGCGACCGCGCGCTCGCCCACATCGTCGGCCAGCTCACCGGCTTCTCCAAAGACGGGCAGCGTCTCGGGCTCTCCATCGAGGCCTGGAACTCCACGCCCGGCCCCTCGCCCCGTTACTCGGTCGTCTCGGTCGCCACAGGCGAGCTCCTCTTCGAGACCTCGAGCGACATGAAGAGCTTCCAGCGGCTGCTGCAGTGATGCTCGTCCCCCTCTCCGCCATTTCGGATGGTGCGGCGGAGAGGGGGCTACAATCCGCGCCCGATGGCGTGGGGGTTGCGGCGTTTGCGGTTCCTCTTCGAGCGCGCGTTCTCGGAGCCAAAGCCCACCGACTACAAGATGACCTGGAACGGCATCGCCGTTCAGGATGCCCACGAGGGGATCCTGACGGGCGCCACCGACGAGAGCTTCGAGCGCCTCGGCCGCCAGGACGCCGAGCTCGTGGCGAAGTACCTGCGGGGCGGCGACGCGGTGCTCAACATCGGATGCGGCGTCGGGCGCGTGGAGAAATACCTGGCCCCGCGCGTGCGCGAGATGTGGAGCATCGACATCAGCGGCGAGATGATTCGTCTCGCCGGGAAGCGCCTCGCGGGCCTTCCCAACGTGCACCTGCGCGAGGTCGGCAACCGGGAGTTCCTGTCGAGCTTCCGCGCGGGCACGATGGACGTCGTCTTCTCGTTCCTGGTTCTGCAGCACATGGAACGGGAGGACGCCTTCCTGTATCTGCGGGACGCGCACCGCGTTCTGAAGCCCGGCGGACGGCTCTTCACGCAGTTCCCGAACCTGCTCTCTCCGGTGTACACCCGGGCGCACCTCGAAAACGTCGAAGCCTTCCCGCGGAGCGACGGCCGCGTGCGAGCGTACACGGAGGCCGAGGTGAGGCATGTCCTCGCACTCGCCGGGTTCGAGATCACGGAGCTCTGGCCCGGCGGGCACGAGGATCTTCCCGCCGAGCTCTACGTCGCGGCCGTGCGCCGATAGGTCGCGAAGCGCCGGCGGGCCCGCCGTGCTACCCTCTTTTTCGTATCCGTAGCCGCGCCCATTCTCGGTTCCGAGACCGCCGCGCGGCCGCTCCGGCGGCCGCTTTTGCCCTCCTCCTCGCCTTCGTGGCCGCCGCCGGCGCCACCCCGGCGGAGGAACGGGCGACGATCCTCTGGAAGGGAGAAACCCATCCCATCGGCATGCTCGGCGGACGCGAGTTCGTCGTGTCGGATGCCGCCCGGGCGCTGGGTCTCACCGTCGCCTCCGACGCGTCGACCGGCGTCCTGACGATCACCGGCGGAGGCCATCAAATCCTGCTCGGCCCGGGGACGGCCCAGGTCCCCGTGGATCGGAGGATCGTGCCCATCTCCGGCCCCGCGCGTCTCGTCGCCGGGGCGCTCTACGCGCCGCTCGACTTTTTCGAGAAGGTCCTCTTTCCGCTCGGCGGCGCCGCGGGGACCTGGGATGCCGCGAAAAAGACCTGGACGCTGGTCCCGGCCGGGCCGCCGCCGCTCTCGATCGAAATCGCCGTCGTGCACGTCGCCCCGACCACGCAGGTCGTGTTCCGCCTCTCGGCGGCGGCGAAGACGGCGACGGCGACCTCCGAGCGAAGCTTCCAGGTGCGCTTCGCGGACACGAAGATCGATCCGCCGTTTCCGGAAAAGAAGTACGACGATCCGCTCGTCGCGTCCGTCCGCTTCGCCGGAGAGATCGCGACGATCGACTTCCGCGAGCCCGGCCTCGCGGCGCGCGCCTATCCCCTGACATCTCCGGACCGTCTCGTCGTCGAGATCGGGCGCCGGGCGGCTTTGCCCGCGGCGCCCGCCGCGCCGGCGGGTCCGTCGACGGCCGCTCCCGCCGCTCCCGCCGACGCCGAATCCTTGGCCCCCGTCACCGGCGCTCCGCCTCTAACCATCGTGGTCGATCCGGGGCACGGAGGCGGCGAAACCGGCGCGATCGGCCCGGGCGGGCTCCAGGAGAAGGAGGCCACGCTCGAGATCGCGAAGAGGATCGCCGCGACCCTGCCCCGTGTCCTCGCGTGCCGCGCCGTGCTGACGCGCGACTCGGACATCCAGCTCCCGTTGGACGATCGCACGTCCATCGCCAACCACGAGAAGGCCGACCTGTTCCTCTCGATCCACGCCAACTCTTCGCGGTCGGCGTCGGCCAAGGGCTCCGAGACCTACTACCTCTCGCTCGCGGCCTCGGACAAGATCGCCCAGGAAGTCGCGAGCCGCGAGAACGAGGCGAACGGAGGCGGCGCCGGAGCGGCGGAACCAGGGGCCACGGGCAACCCGGATCTCGACTTCGTCCTCTGGGACCTGGCACAGAGCGCCCACCTCAAGGAGTCTTCCGAGATCGCCGAGGCGATCCAGGTCGAGCTCAATGCCGTCTCGGACACGGCCAGCCGCGGGATCAAGCAGGCGCCCTTCCGCGTCCTCGTCGGCGCCACGATGCCGGCCGTCCTCGTCGAGGTCGCGTTCATCTCGAACGCCGACGAGGAGAAGAGGCTGCGCTCCCCCGAGTTCCAGCAGGCGGTCGCCGATGCCGTCTCGCGCGCCGTCGCACGCTTCTACACCCGGCGGCTGCCGGCCGCGGTCCGCCCCACGCCGAGCCCCAGACCGGCGCCATGAGCACGGCTCACCGCGACGCCATCCGCACGGCGCACCGCGACGCCATCAGCACGGCTCACCGCCGTGACATGAGCGGGCGGACCGCCGCGACATGAGCCGGCGCGCCGCCGCGATCCTCCTCGCGGTACTGGCGGTCGCCGTCGCGGCCCTCATCCTCGCCAACCGCGGCGATCTCGCTCGGCTCACCAGGCGCGTCCCGCGCCCGTTTCTGCGCGTGACTCCCGCTCCCGCGCCCATCGTCACGGCGGCGCCGGGCGCCACGCCGGTGCCGGTTCCCGAGACGGTGCGCGTGACGCTCTACTTCCCGGATCAGAACGGCATGCTTCTGCACCCGGAGGAGCGCGACGTCCCGAAGCCGAGCGGGGGCGCCGCCTACCTGCAGACGCTGTTCGCGGAGCTCCAGAGGGGGCCGACGGGAGAAGGCCTCCTCGCCGTCATTCCGCCGAAGATGCAGCTCCGCAACGCGTTTCTGATGCCCGAGGGCGAGGTCGTGCTCGATCTGGCCCTGGATTCGGGCCTCACATTCGGTTCCGACGAGGAGCTGACCCTCATCGGCGCCCTCGTGAATACGACGCTGCATAACGTGGCGGAGACGTCCCGTGTGAGAATCCTGGTCAACGGCGAGCCCGCCGAAACGCTCGGAGGCCATGTGGATCTGACCCGGCCGCTGCTCTTCCTGAAAGACATCGTCGCGACGCCGGACGTCGAGCCCGAGATCACGCCGCCCGGCGCGACGGACGCGACGGGTGCGAGCGGTGCGGCGGATGCCGTCGCGACGGCGACGCCGAAGCCATGAAGCCATGAGCTCGACGCCGCGGCCCGACGGGCGCGCTCCCGACGATCTCCGCCCGATCGCGATCCAGACGGGCGTCGCGCGCCACGCCGAGGGCTCCGCCCTGATCGCGCTGGGCGACACGCACGTGCTCTGCACCGCTTCGGTCGAGGAACGGGTTCCGCCGTTTCTCAAAGGCACCGGGAGCGGATGGGTCACCGCCGAGTACGGAATGCTTCCGCGGGCCACGCACACGCGCTCGACGCGAGAGGCCGCGCAGGGGCGCCAGGGCGGGCGAACGCACGAGATCCAGCGTCTCATCGGCCGTTCGCTCCGAAGCGTGACCGAGCTTCGCGGGATCGGCGAGCGGACGGTGACCATGGACTGCGACGTCCTCCAGGCGGACGGCGGCACGCGCTGCGCCGCGATCACGGGCGCGTGCGTCGCGCTGGCGATGGCCTTCGCGAAGCTCGTCCGCGAGCAAAAGATCCCCCGCTGGCCGCTCCGCGAAACGGTCGCCGCGATCTCCGTCGGGATCTGCGCGGGCCAGGCCGTCCTGGATCTCGGTTACGCCGAGGATGCGGAGGCGGACGTCGATTGCAACGTCGTCGGCACGGCGTCCGGGGCATTCGTCGAGATCCAGGGCACCGCCGAGCGGCGCCCGTTCTCGGACGCGCAGCTCACAGAGCTCCTCCGCCTCGCGAAGACCGGCCTCGCGGCGCTGCGCGACGCCCAGGACGCCGCGCTCGAAGCGCACCTGTCCGGCATCGACCTGCGCTGAATCTCAGCGACCAGAAGCGGAAGCGGCGGCCGGGCGGGCGCCCGCGTGGTGGGGACTCTCGGCGTAGTGACGCCGCAGCGCGTCGCCGCCGAAGTCGTTCTCGAGGTCGCGGTACACGCTGTGAACGTGATCCGCGTTGCTCTGCGTGACGTCGTACTCGAGGACGAACGTCGACCCCTGGACCCGGTAGTAGAAGACTCCGCCCGGCCGGGTCTCGCCGGCCCATGCGAAGCGGATCCCATCCGGGCCGGCCTTCTCGATCTTCTCGATCTGGGCGCGCGCAAGATCCTCGCGCAGATTGCCGGTGTAGACGGCGATGAGCTCCATGAGCAACTTCCGCTGCGCATCCGTCATCTGCGAGGCCGGGAGTCCCTCGGGGTCGGGCACGGATTTCCGACTCGGGCTCAGGATGATGTCGCCCGGCGCCGAGGTGGCGATGATCGCGACCTTCCTCTGTGCCGCGTCGAGGCTGTCGAAGAGCCGCCGCGCCGCGTCCTCCTGGTCTCCGAGCACGCGCAGTCCTGCATGCGGCCCCGAGAGGACCTTCGAGGGCTCGGCGCCGAAGAAGGCCGGCGTCGAAGAGACCAGCCGGCCGGTCGCGGAGGAGAAGTGGAGAGAGAGGTGATGTCCCTCGAAGCGGAACGCCCACGCCTTGTCGTTCGAAGGCTCCCCGAAGAGAGTCAGATAGTAGAGGTCCGGATCGCGCCCGATTCCGAAGGTCGACATCTCGCGAAGGACGCCTTCGAGCACGATCACCCCCTCCGTCCGCTTCATCCCCTGCGCCGAGAGGGCGGAGCGCAGCAGCGCGAAGGCGGCGGCGCGCTCGGAGGGCTCGAGGTCTTTGAGCGCGATGCCAGGCCGGCGTCCCGGAAAGTAGCTCCAGCGGATCCGTTCTTCCCCCTCGAAGGGTTGGACCAGGGCGGTCCGCTGCGCCGGCCGGAGCGCCGCGACGAGATCGCGCGCGGCGCGAGTCGTGTCGGCTCCGGGCGACGCCAGCGCGCCGATGAGCCAGGGAATGGCCGCGGCGGCCGCGATAGCGAGCCGGGCGAATTTCACGCGCCCGCCAGCCTCGTCACGATCGTCTTCTGGTCGGCCAGCGTGCGATGGACCGGGCAGCGCTCGGCGATCTCGATCAGGCGCGCCTTCTGTTCGGCCGAGAGGTCCCCCGAGAGCTCGATCTCGCGCTCGATGCGGTGGATGCGGGCGTCGCTCTTCGTCTCGCAGTCTTCGCAGTCCTTCGCGTAAATCTTCTGCTGGGAGAGGCGCACCGTGATCCCGGTCAGCGGCCAGCCCTTGCGATTCGCGTACATCCGAATCGTCATCGACGTGCAGGCACCCAGGGCAGACAGCAGCAGCGCGTAAGGGTCGGGACCGCTGTCTGTCCCGCCGGACGCCACGGGCTCGTCGGCGCGCAGGGTGTGCCGCCCCGCTCGGATCTCCTGCGCGTAACCTGTCCCGATCTCGCGTACGACGACTTCGTGTGGTATCGGGCTCATGGCGCCTCCGACCCGCGAAAGCGGTAGTCAGACGCATTCTAGAATCCCGGGGATCCGGAGGCGCCGTGCGCCCTCGGACGCATTGCCCTCGCGAGGAGGATCGTCATGACGCTCAAAGTGGGATTCGTCGGGCTGGGGACCATGGGTATCGGCATGGCGCGCAACCTCGCGAAAGCCGGTTTCTCGCTGACCGTCTCGACACGGACCCCGGGCAAGGCCGAGAAGTTCGCGCGCGAGCTCGGGGGCGGCGTCCAGGCCGCCGGGTCCCCGGAAGACGTCGCCCGCGCATCTCACATCGTCGTCTCGTGCCTGCCCGACGCGCCCGAGGTCGAAGAGGTCCACCTGGGCGAGCACGGGACCGCCCGCGGCGCGGGACCCGGGACGGTCGTCGTCGACTGCTCGACGATCGCGGCCGAGGCCGCGCGCTCGATCGCGGAACGGCTGGCAAAGGCCGGCGTCGCATTCCTCGATGCTCCGGTCTCGGGAGGCCAGAAGGGCGCGGCCGAAGGCACGTTGTCCTTCTTCGTCGGCGGCGATTCGCTGGCTCTCGAGAAAGCCAGCCTGGTTCTCTCGGCGATGGGGAAGCGGATCACGCACCTGGGGCCGTCGGGCGCGGGCCAGCTCGGCAAGGCAACGAACCAGATCGTCGTTGCGGGAACGCTGGTCGCCGTTTCGGAGGCCATGGCGTTTGCGGCCAAAGTGGGCCTGCCTCTGCCGGACCTGCACGCGGCGCTCATGGGCGGCGCGGCGAGCTCGTGGATGCTCGACGTGCTCGGTCAGAAGATGATTGCCCGCGACTTCAAGCCCGCGTTCGCGGTGAAGCACCAGCAGAAGGATCTCGCGATCGTCCTGGCGACGGCGCGCGCGAGCGGCGTGCCTCTGCCCGGAGTGGCGCTCGCGCACCAGTTGCTCTCTTCGCTCGAGGCGCAGGGGCGCGGCGAAGACGGGACACAAGCGCTGCTCACGGTGTACGAGGAGCTCGCCGCGGCCGCTCCGAAACGATGAGGCCATGAAGCCGCGTGCGCTCCTCCTCGACCTCGAGGGCACGGTTTTCCAGTCCGGGGCGCTGATCCCCGGTGCCGTGGAGGCCCTCGACGAAGCGACGCGGCGCGGCGTCGCCTGGCGCTTCGTCACCAACGCCACGAGCCGGCCGCGTTCCGTGATCCTGCGCGAGCTCTCGGCGATGGGCCTCGACGTCGCGCCGGGCCGTCTCTTCACGGCTCCGCGCGCGGCACGGGGCCTGATCACCGCCCGAGGGTGGACGCGCTGCCACTTCCTCCTGCGGCCGGCGCTCCTCGAGGACTTCGACGGAGTCGAGGCGGTCGAAGACGGCGCCGAGGCCGTCGTCCTCGGCGATCTCGGATCGGGCATGACGTACGAGCGCCTCAACCGCGCATTCCGGATGCTCCTCGACGGCGCCGAGCTCGTCACGCTGGCCCGCAACCGCTACTGGCAGGCGAACGACGGGCTGATGCTGGACACCGGGCCCTTCTGCGCGGCGCTCGAGCACGCCTCCGGGAAGAAAGCGATTCTCGCGGGCAAGCCCTCTCCCGCGTTTTTCCAGGCCGCCCTGGCCTCGACGGGCGCCGCGGCGTCCGAGACCGCGGTCGTGGGCGACGACCTCGAGTCCGACGTGGGCGGGGCGCAGCGCGCCGGGATGCGCGGGGTCCTCGTCCGGACCGGGAAGCATCGACCGGATGACCTCCGGCTGTCGCCCGTTCAGCCGGACGCCGTCCTCGCCTCGATCGCCGAACTTTCGAAGCTCTTCGACTGATGTAATCTGATCGCAATGGCCGAGAAGCCGCGCGACGAGCACGAATCCAGGGTCCACGAGTCCTTCGACTCGCTGTACGAGCAGGCCCGGGTGCGCGGGCGCCTCGACGACGCCGGCCGCGACGCCCTCGAAAAGCTCCGGACGGCAGCCGCGGCGCGCAACGGCGAAGCCCTCCGCACGGGATTGAAAGCGCTGCGGGACGAGCACGGCTGGCTCTACCGCGAGCTCGCCTCGCACCCGCGGCTCGCCAACCTTCTCGACGAGCTGGCTCTCCTCGGCCTCTAACCCGGACCCTCGCGGTCACCGCTGCGTATAGCTCCAGCATGCCGTCTCGAAAGAAGTGGACGGAGCTCCTTCGGGGTACGTTCTCCGCCGTCGGGCGGGAGGACCTGACCGGCCTCTACTCGCTGGAGTGGCGCCGCGCCCAGGAGGCCCTGACCGCGGAGGCGGGCGAGCCGCGAAAGACGGGCGGCGGCCGGATCCGGCGGTTTTTTCGAACGACCAACGCCGTCCTCTACGGTCTCGCCCGCCGTCTCGCGCCCGCGCGCCGGGTCGTGTTCCTCGTGGTCCTGCTGTGCCTCGTCATGTCGATGTGCGGTCCGGAGTTCCACTGGACCGACGAGAAGGTCGACGGTGGCGTCACGAGGGAGAGGTCGTACAACATCGACTTCGACGGCACGTTCCTGATGGCATCGACCGTGCTCCTCGGGCTCCTGCTCGGCATGGAGCTCGTCGACAAGATCAATTTCCGAGACGAGCTCGAGCTCGCCCGCGACCTGCAAGCGAGCCTCATCCCGAAGGAACTCCCCAGGACCGCTGCCTACACCGTCGGAGCGCGCAACGAGATCGCGAACACGGTCGGCGGCGACATCTACGACTTCGTTTCCCTCCCGGACGGGCGGCTGGCCGTCCTCTTCGGCGACGCGTCGGGCCACGGGATGGCCGCGGGTCTCGTGATGGCCGTGGCGCACGCGGCGTTTCGGACTCAGCTCGACGTGGACCCTTCGCCGCCAGCGATGCTCGCGACCTTGAACCGGATCCTCTGCCGCACCGGCGGCCCGAGGGCGTTCTTCTCGTGCGTCTATCTCCTGCTGTCGGACGACGGTTCCCTCGCCGGCTCCGTGGCGGGGCATCCGCAGCCGCTGCTTCTCGGCGCCGACGGCGTCGTCCGCGAGCGGATCGGCAAGGGCTCCTACCCGCTCGGCATCCGGCCGAATCTGACCTGGACGGTCGAGACCGGCCGGATGGGGCCGGGTGAAGCGCTCGTCCTGCACTCGGACGGCCTCTCCGAAGGGCGCAGCCCCGCGGGAGAAGAGTTCGGCGACGCGCGCATCGAAGCTCTCCTGCGGCAGTTCGCCCCCTATGACGCCCAGGCCGAAGCCGACGCCATCTTCGGGAGCCTCAGAACCTTCCTTGGCCGGGCGATCCCCGACGACGACGTTTCAGTCGCGATCATCCGGCGGATCTGAGCCCACGGGCTGGCCCCCTGACGGCAGCATTTGCTGATCCTGAACCTGCGTGGCAGGGACTCACGTATTTGGAATTGCCCGCCGTCGGGGCGGGTTGAGCATGTTGCCGGAATCTTGCAAACAACTGACCGGCAAAGAGAAAGGTACCCGCCATGGCGGAATTCAACATCAATCAGAAGCCCCTGCCGGTCGTTCCGATGCGGAACGCCGTTCTTTTCCCTGGCGTGACCTTCCCGATATCGGCGGGTCGGGCCGGAACCCTGCGGGCGATCGAGGCGGCGATGGCCTCCGACGACCACAAGGTCTTCGCGGTCGCCCAGCGCAGCGAGTCGGAGAACGTGTCCCCGTCGGAGCTCTACACGATCGGCACGATCGCCACGATCGGCTCCGTTCAGCGAGGCCTCGGTGGCATCCGCCTGGTCCTCGAAGGCAAGTCGCGGGGCATCGCCCTGCGCTTCGCCCCCAACAAGCAGGGCTACCTCGAGGCCACCGTCCAGGACGCGCACGAGATGCTGCCTCTCGATTCGCGCGATCCCGCGTTCGCGGGCCTGCATCGCGAGGCGCGGGCGCGGGCGGCGGAGCTCGGCAAGCGGCTCGGATTGCCCGACGAAGCCGTGGAGCAGATTCTCGCCGAGGTCGATGAGCCCGGCCGTCTCGCGGATCTCGTGGCCGGCTACCTCGACGTGCCCGTGTCCTCGAAACAGGTCCTCCTCGAGACGCTCTCGGTCGAAGATCGGTTGCGGCGCGTCCTCGTCCACATGCAGCGCCAGATCGACGTGCTGTCGGCGCAGGAAGACATCCAGTCCAAGGTCAAGGAAGAGATCGGCTCGCGGCAGCGCGAGATGTATCTGCGCGAGCAGCTCAAGGCGATCCAGAGGGAGCTCGGCGAGACCGACGGAGCCGGCGACGAGGGGCTGAAGGAGCTCCGCTCGAAGCTGGACGCGCTCGACATGCCCGAGGACGCGCGCAAGGAAGTGGACCGCGAGTGGCAGCGGCTGACGCGCATCGGCCGGGAATCGATGGAGTCGCAGGTCATCCGCACGTATCTCGAGACGATCGCGGAGCTTCCGTGGAACGAGCGGAGCGCCGAAAAGCTCGACGTGCCCGAGGCGGCGCGCGTACTCGAGGAGGACCACTACGGCCTGAAGGACGTCAAGGATCGGATCCTGGAGTTCCTGGCCGTTCGCCAGCTCGGCGAGGAGCGCGAGAAGAACACGCCTCCGCCTCTGCCGACCGCCGAGCCGACGGAGACGAAAGCCAGCGAGGAAACGAAGCGCTCGGGCAAGGGACGGATCCTTCTGTTCGCCGGGCCTCCCGGAGTCGGGAAAACGTCGATCGCGAAGTCGATCGCCCGCGCGATGGGGCGCAAGTACGTGCGCATCTCTCTTGGAGGCGCGCGCGACGAGGCGGACATCCGCGGCCACCGCCGGACCTACATCGGCGCGATGCCGGGACGGATCCTGCAGGGGATGAAGCAGGCCGGCACGAAGAACCCGGTCTTCCTCCTCGACGAGGTCGACAAGCTCGGGATCTCCTACCAGGGAGACCCGGCGTCGGCGCTGCTCGAGGTGCTCGACCCGGCCCAGAACGATTCCTTCACGGACCACTACGTGGGCGTGCCGTTCGACCTCTCGGAGGTGCTCTTCATCGCGACGGCCAACTTCGTCCAGAGCATCCCGGGGCCGCTCCTCGACCGCATGGAGGTCGTGACCTTCGCCGGGTACACCGAGGAAGAGAAGCTCCAGATCGCCCGGACGTACCTCCTTCCCCGGCAGATCGAAGACAACGGCCTCCAGGCCGGGCAACTCCAGGTCATCGACCCCGCGATTCGCGAAGTGATCGCGAGCTACACGAGGGAGTCGGGCGTGCGCCAGCTCGAGCGGGAGCTCGGTAAGCTCGCGCGCAAGGTGGCCCGCCGCATCGCGGCGCGGGAGATCGAGACGCAGGTGATCGGCGCCGAGGACGTCCGTCCGCTCCTCGGCCGACCCCACGTGCACCCCGAGAAGATGGCTCGCGAGGACCAGGTGGGCGTCGCGACCGGCATGTACTACACGCCGGCGGGCGGCGACATCATGTTCGTCGAGGCCTCGCTCATGCGGGGCAAGGGCGAGCTGATCCTGACGGGCCAGCTCGGCGACGTGATGAAGGAGTCGGCGCGGGCCGCGTGGACGTTCGCGCGGTCGCACGCTCCGCTGCTCGGGATCCACGAGAGAGAGTTCGAGCGGGACATCCACATCCATGTGCCCGCCGGGGCGATCCCCAAGGACGGGCCGTCGGCCGGCATCGCGATGGCTTCGTCCGTCGCCTCCGCTCTCTCGGGCCGGGCCGTCCGCAACGACGTCGCGATGACCGGCGAGATCACGCTCTCCGGGCGTGTCCTGCCGATCGGCGGGCTCAAGGAGAAGATCCTCGGCGCCGTGCGGGCCGGCATCACCCGGATCGTGATTCCGAGCGACAACGCGCCCGATCTCGAGGACCTGTCCCAGGAAGTGCGGGACGAGATCGAGGTCTTGCCGGTCGCGACTCTGGCCGAAGCGCTGGCCGTGACGCTCCGGGACGCCGCGCTCGAGAACGGGCGGCTGACCTACGGAGGAGCGGCGCGGGACAGCGGCTCCGCCCGGGACACCGGCGAGAGCACTCCTCAGTAACTCCGGTCCGAGAAAACCGGGAGCGAGCCTGCAACTTGCTCCCGGTCCGTCCGTATACTATGTCTGACATAGTATATGAGACGCAGCGAAGAGGACGCCCCGTCCGCCGACGGGCCCCCGGATCGGAGAGTCGCCCGCGCGGAACGGGAGCTGATGCGCGGGGCCGGGCCCGCCGCGGTTCTGGCCCTTCTCGCGCGACGCGGCGAAATGTACGGCTACGAGCTCGTCGCCGCTCTCTCGGCCGGCTCGGACGGCGCCCTGGACATGGGCCAGGCGACGCTGTACCCGCTGCTCTACAACCTCGAAGCCAAGGGACTCCTCAAGGCGACCTGGCGTGAGACTCCGGCCGGCCGTCGCCGCAAGTACTACGCGCTGACCGCCAAAGGGCGGCGGCGCCTCGACGCGCACCGCCGTGAATGGCGCGCGGTCACGCGGGCGCTCACGCGCCTCGGCGTGCTCGAGCGGGTCCCGGCGCGGGTGCCGATCGCCCCGTGAAGCCCCCTCCGGAGACCGCCGCCCTTCCGCGGCGCGCTCGCGAGCGCATCGCCGCGAGCCTGGATGCCGCGCGGCTGCGACGCGCGGATCGCGAAGAGGTCGCCGCGGAGCTCGTCGCCCACATCGACGACGGCCTCGAGTGCGGCCGGGGTCTCGAAGACATCCTCCGCGACTTCGGCGAGGCCCGGGAAACCGGAGCGCTCATCGGACGCTCGGTGCGGCGACGGCGGCGGGCTCGGTTTCCCGCCCTCCGCGCGGCGAAGACGTTCACGCTCGCGATCGCCGTGGTCTATGTCGGCCTCTTCGCGCGGCTGCACGCGCGCGCACCGGAGCGGCAATGGGAATCGCCGGCCGCCGCCGCAGCGGCGTGGAGGGCCGCGCACGAGAGCGAGCGAGCCGCCTTCGAGACCGTCCTGGCGTCGATGTACACGGAGGGCGAGGACGGCCGGCTCACGGCCGCGGGTCTCCGCGCGTTCCAGGCGTTCCAGGGAAAGAACGCGCCGAGTCTCTGGTCCATCGCGCTCGAGCCGGCTTACTTTCCGAACCCCGCGCGCCGCGGCGAGGCCCGCCGCGAGTTCGAGCGCTTCCTTCGCCTCGCGGAGGATCCCGGTCCGGCATTCGAAACGGAGCGCGATGCGCTGCTCGCCGACGGCCGCCGTGCCCTGCGGTTCGTCGCGCTCCAAATTCCGTTCGAACGACTGGCTGCCACTCGCACGGCGATCCGTAGCCGTAGCCATAGCCATAGCCCTAGCCGGAGAACACCATGAGCACTCTCGCCGGCCTCGCGTTCGCTCTCGTCGTCGCGGCCTCTGCCCCGCAGCCCGATCCCACTCGAGCGGTCGTGATGACCGTGCCCGGCATGGATCGCGTTCGGGTGCGGCGCGACGTGGTCTACGAAAACGTGGGCGGGACGGAGCTTCTGGCCGACGTCTATCTGCCGCCGGAGGACGGAAAAGGGACCCGCGCGCCGGTCGTCGTGTTCCAGGCGGGCGGCGCCGAGAACACCAAAGACTGGGCGTCGTACACCACTCTCTCGAGACTCTTCGCCGCTTCCGGCTTCGCGGCCGTCCCGTTCAATCACAGGCTGCGATATCCGAAGCGCCAGTACGCCGAAGGCGCCGAGGACCTGCGGTCGCTGCTCGAGCTCCTGAAACGCGACGGAAGCGCGCTCGGCCTCGACGGCTCGCGCGTCGGGGTGGCGACGTTTTCGGGGGGCGGCCCCATGCTCGCGCCGCTCCTGCGAAACCCGAATCCGGATGTGCGGGCTCTCGCCGGCTTCTACTCGTTCCTGGACACGGAACACGTCAACCTGAGCGAGGCCGAAATCACGAGCGAGACCGCCAGGGCCTTTTCGCCTCTCGCGGCGATCGAGGCGCCGGCCGGCGGCGTCCCGCCCCTTTTCATCGCGCGCGCCGGCAAGGACGCGATCCCGGGAGTCAACGCCTCCATCGACCGATTCGTCGCGAAGGCGCTCGAGCGCAACCTCACGCTGACCGTCGTGAATCACCCCGCCGGATCGCACGGGTTCGAGCACAAGGAGGACGACGCGCGCACGCGCGAGATCCTCGAGATGGCGCTGGCGTTCTTCCGCGCGCATCTTCTCGGGCCCGCCGCGCCGCGCTAGAAAAGCGCGGCACGCGGCGGCCGCGCTGGAAAAGCGCGGCGGGGCGGGTGGGACGGGAGACTACAGCCCGCTTCGGGCGAACTGGACGCTCGAGTCGTTGGTCGTGTTGTCGATCGTCGCGCCGTAGACGATCGCGTTGCCTCCGATGAGGCCGACGCGGATCACGCCGCCGGGCGGCAGCGACACGGCCAGGAACTGGGTCGCCTCCGACTGGAGGAAGGAGTTCGCCGACATCGACACCGACTTCTGGCTGATGAAGGCCCCCGACGAGTCGCGCACCGTGAACTGGATCGTCGCGCTGGAGGAGAGCGTCCGCATGCCGATGTTGTAACGGAAAGCGTCGGTGTCGGCCGGAAGGATCAGGTGCCCGGCGGTCCCCGCGCTGAGAACGCGGCCGGCCGGGCCGTTGTCGTTGGGGCTGACCGCTTCCTGCGTGAACCCCTGCGTCCCGTCCGCTCCCGCGTCGTCGTAGACGCGAGCGACGACCACGGGCGAGTTCGACGGCGAGGGCACCATGATGTCCAGCGTCCCGAGCCCGCCGATCCCCATCGCCGCGACGACGTCTTCGAACGACTCGGTCTGGAGAGGCTCGAGAGCGATGTTCAGGCTCGGGTCGGTCACGGCGCCCTGGGAGCCGACCGGATGAAAGACGAGCCGGGCGGTCACCGGGAAGCCGAGAGGGTTGAAGAGCTGGACCGCGGTCTTGAAGAAGGACCCTCCGGCGCCGGGCGCGGAAGCGACCGCCGGAATCACGCGGGCGAGCGTGAGTCCGCTGACGCTCACGGCTTCGTCCGACGCCCCCACGGGTTGTGCCTGTCCGGCGACAGCCAGGACGAGCGCGAGAGACACCAGGACCCATACCCGACGAATCATGGGAACCCTCCTCGGCTGTGCTCGAGCGTTGAGATGTTGAGAACGCACAGGTTACAGGCGCTCCAGAGTCCGACCGCGTGCGCCCGGTCACGCCGAACACGATTCAGAACCCGGGCGGCCCGCCGACGTAGAAACCCCCGTGGATAACTCCCGAACACAGGAGGACTTGTGAAGCTTTCGCACACGATTCCGGCGGCGGTCGCCGCGATGGTCGCCGTGCTGGTCATGGACGGCACCGCCGTCCCGGCGCAGACGGCGCCGGCCCCGGCCCCCGCTGCGGGCACCGGGGGGTCTGCCGCGACCGAGAGCCACGGCCTCAACCCTGCCGATCTGGATCGTTCGGTCTCGGTCTGCACGAACCTCTATGCCTTCGGCAACGGCGGCTGGCTCAAGGCGAACCCCCTGCCGGCCGACCAGTCCTACTGGGGCTCCGTCTCGATCCTCTTCGAGGAGAACCGCAACAAGCTTCGCGGCGTTCTCGAGAAGGCCGCCGCGAACAAGTCGTCCGCCGCCGGCAGCGACGAACGGAAGATCGGCGACTTCTGGGCGAGCTGCATGGACGAGGCGGCCATCGAAGCCGCCGGAGCCAAACCGATCCAGGCGGAGCTCGACCGCATCGCGAAGATTGCGACACCCGCCGATCTGCAGGGAGAAATCACCCGCCTGCAGCTGCTGGGAGCCAACGCGGTCTTCGGCTTCACCGCGGAGCAGGACCGCAAGACGTCGACCGAGGTCATCGCCATCGCGTCGCAGGGCGGGCTCGGCCTTCCCGACGGCGAGTACTACACGAAGACCGACGAAGAATCCAAGAAGCTCCGGGAGCAGTACGAGGCGCACGTCGCGCGGATGCTTCAGCTCCTCGGCGACGATGCGACGAAGGCCGCGGCGGACGCGAAGACCATCATGGCCTTCGAGACGCAGCTCGCCGAGGCGTCCATGACCCCGGTCGAGCGCCGCGATCCCGAGAAGACTTACAACCGCATGGACGCCGCGAAGCTCGCATCGCTCACGCCGAACTGGTCGTGGCCGGCGTACTTCCAGGCCGTCGGGGTTCGCCCCGCGGCCGTCAACGTCGCGCAGCCGAAGTTCTTCGAGGCCGTCAGCCGGGAAATCCAGGCGACTCCCCTTTCGAGCTGGAAGACCTACCTGCGCTGGAAGCTCCTGAACGATGCCGCGCCGAGACTCTCGAAGGCCTTCGTCGACGCGGACTTCGACTTCTACGGAAAGGTGCTGCAGGGTACGCCGGAGAACGAGGCCCGGTGGAAGCGCTGCGTCGTCGCGACGGACGGCGAGCTGGGGCAGGCTCTCGGAAAGTCCTGGGTGAAGGAGTACTTTCCACCGGAGGCCAAGGCCGCCGCCGACCGGATGGTGAAGAATCTCGTGGCCGCGCTCCGAGAGGACCTCAAGACGCTCTCGTGGATGAGCGAGGCCACGCGGCAGAAAGCGATCGAGAAGCTCGCGGCGTTCCGCCCCAAGATCGGCTATCCCGACGTCTGGCGCGACTATTCGGGCCTGACGATCGACCGCGGTCCCTTCGTCCTCAACGTCCAGCGCGCCGAAGAATTCGAGTTCCGCCGCCAGCTCAAGAAGGTCGGCCGGCCCGTCGATCGCGAGGACTGGCAGATGACGCCCCCCGAGGTCAACGCCTACTACGACGCGCAGCTCAACGAGATCGTCTTCCCGGCCGGGATCCTCCAGCCCCCTTTCTTCGATCCGAAGGCCGACGACGCGATCAACTACGGCGCCATGGGCGGGGTGATCGGGCACGAGATGACCCATGGATTCGACGACGAGGGCCGGAAGTTCGACGCCCGCGGCAACATGAGCGACTGGTGGACCGCCGAGGACGCCCGGAACTACGAAGCGCGGGCGAAGTGCGTGGAGAGCCAGTTCGCCGCGTTCACGTTCGACGGCCAGAACGTCAACGGCAAGCTCGTTCTGGGCGAATCCATCGCGGATCTCGGCGGCCTGTCGATCGCGCATCGCGCCTATCGGAGCACGTTCGCGGGCAAGCCCGAGCCCGCGCCCATCGGCGGGCTGTCGGCGGACCAGCGTTTCTTCCTCGCGTGGGCGCGCGTGTGGTCGGCGAACGTGCGGCCGGAGCTCGCCAAGCTTCTGATGAACACGAACCCGCACCCGCTGCCCGAATTTCGCGCCAACGGGGCTCCGTCGAACATCCCGTCGTTCGCCGCCGCCTTCTCGTGCAAGGCGGGCGACCCGATGGTGCGCGCGGACGTGTGCAGTATCTGGTGAACGCGACGCGGTAGCGCCGCGTTCACCATCCCGAGGCCGCAGGCCGAGGGATCCCGGACTTGACCCGCGACCGTTGCCGCGGGTCACCATCCGGAGGGTGTAGCCCGAGCGATCCGGACTCCCCACGGCTGGCCCCTTTTCCTCTCGTTCCGGCGGTATCCTTCCGCGCCATGGGCTACCCCACCGTCCACGAAGACGAGCTCGATGGCGAGGGCCTGGAGCTTCCAATCCGTTTCCAGCGGGGCGAGCCCGGCGCCCGCCCTGGGATCGACCTCGCCGAGCTCGAGGGGATGCCCATCCCCGAGGTGCGGGTGCCCATCACCTGCATCGACTACTCGGAGGATCGCGTCGAAACGCGGCACATCACGGACAAGGACTTCGAGGAGTTCATCAAGAGCCGCCGTGAACCGTGGGTCAAGGTGCGGTGGATCAACGTCGACGGACTGAACGATCCCGCGGCGATCCGCGCCCTGGCAATCAAGTACGGCTTCCATCCGCTCGCGATCGAAGACCTGATGTCGACCGGCCAGAGGCCGAAGCTCGAAGGCTACACCGCGGAAGGCGGACGCCCCCCGTACCTCTTCCTCATCGTGAAGATGATCCAGCTCGTCGACAAGAAGCTCGAAAGCGAGCAGATCAGCATGTTCGTGGGCAAGCAGATCGTCGTCACCATCCAGGAGGCGCCTGGTGACATCTGGGATCCCATACGCGCGCGGATCGAGAAGCCCGGCTCTCGCCTTCGCGAGCTCGATGCAAGCTACCTCGCCTACACGTTGCTCGACGCCATCGTCGACCACTGCTTCCCGGTCCTCGAGCACTATGGCGACCATCTCGAGGAGCTCGAGGACCTCGTTCTCGACCGGCCGGACCGCCACACGATCTCCGACATCCACGAGGTCAAGCGGCACCTCCTCCTTCTGCGCCGCGCCGTGTGGCCGATGCGCGAGGTGATCAACTCCATGCAGCGCGAGCCGCACGAGTGCATGAGCGACACGACGCGCACCTACCTGCGCGACGTCTACGACCACATCATCCAGATCATGGACATCATCGAGACCTACCGCGAGGTCGGCACGAGCCTCACCGAGACCTACATGACGTCGATGTCCAACCGACTCTCCGAAGTGATGAAGGTCCTCACGATCATCGGCACGATCTTCATCCCGCTGACGTTCCTCGCCGGCGTGTACGGCATGAACATGCCGATCCCTGAGAACCACTACGCGATGTCTTACCCGATCTTCTGGGGCGTGTGCATCGTTCTCGCCGGCGGGATGCTCATGTGGTTTCGCAAGCGGGGCTGGCTCTAACGACGCGCCGGGTCGGGCGACGCGGGAACGCGCGCCGCAGCGCCCGAACGAAACGCTTTTCCCTTTCCGACAAGACCAGCAGCGGCCAGGCCGCCGCCGGAACAACTTCCGGAGACGGTCCGAGACCGAGCGTCACCGTGGCGGTGCGAGTGCGCCGGCGGCGAATCGCGACGAGCAGAAGCGAGAACCACAGCAACGGAACGGCCGCCGTCATCCAGGCGCTCTCCCACGCGTTCGCGTGCTGGGAAGCCGGCGACGCGCTCGTGGCGCAGCCGCAGGTCGCCTGGGGGGCGGGGCTCCCGGTCAACGACGGGCCCTGGCAGGGTTCCATGGGCACCTCCTCGGAGGAGACGACCCTCCTCATCTTCCTACGGAACAGGACCCCGGCGCGTCGGCCCGGGTTCCCGGCTGTAAGATGCGCGGAATCACGAGGTTGCATGTGCGACTCGCCCGCGCTCTGATCTGGCTCGCATTCTGTCCGACACTGTTCGGGGCCCAGGCGGGCGCCGGCAAGTGGACGCCGCTCGAGTCCCTCAAGTACCGCCAGGTGGCGGACGTTCAGATTTCTCCCGATGGCCGGAAGGCGGCGTACGTCGTTCGCGAGTCGATCCTCGAGCCCGACACCAGCGAGTATCGGACGCAGATCTGGCTGTCGACGATCGGCGCCCCGGGCGAGGCCCCGCGCTCGTGGCCGGCGACGTCCGCTCCGAGCTCCGCTTCGCGGCCGCGCTGGTCGCCGGATGGCGAGTGGCTGGCCTTCATCGGCAAACGCGGCGGGAAGACGGCGAACGTCTGGCGGCTTCCGACGCGCGGCGGCGAAGCCGAGCGCGTGTCCGATGCGGCGGCCGACGTCTCCGAAGCCATCTGGTCGCCCGACGGCGAGTGGATCGCTTATGTCGCGCCGGACGGTCCCCCCGCCGACCGAGAGCGCCGCGAACGGGAACGGGACGACGCCCGCGTCGTCGACGAAGACGACCGGCCGGGGCGACTGTGGCTCGTGCGCGTGAGACCGGACGCGGAGGGCCGCCTGACGGGACGGAAGCTGCTGGCCACGGGGTTCTCGGTGGGTGGCGCCGCCGATCCCACGGCGCCCGATTCGATCGCGTTTTCGCCCGACGGAAGCACGATCGCGTTCTCCCACACCCCGCGTCCCGTCATCAACGACTGGCCGAGCTCGGACATCTCACTCGCGGACGTGGCCACGGGCGCCGTCCGGCCCTTCGCCGCGACGGGCGCCGCGGAGACCTCGCCACTCTTCTCGCCCGACGGCCGCTTTCTCGCTTACGTGGTCACCGACGAGCCGCCGCGCTGGGCCCACCGGGAGAACATCCGGCTGGCGCCGCTGGATGTTTCGGCAGGTCCCGGACGCACCCTGCCGGCCTCCTTCGACGAGTCGCCCGAGCTCGCGGGGTTCTCGGCCGACGGAGCCACCATCTACTTCACCGAATCGAAGGGCGTCTCGGACCTCCTCTACGCCCAGAACGTCTCGACCGGCGTGATCCGCGCCCTGACCGACGAGGGGAAAGTCGTGAGCGGCGCGAACGTCAACTCCCGGGGCACCTGGATCGGCTTCGTGAGGCAGACGGCGACCGACCCGAGCGAGGCGTGGGCGAGCGGACTCTCGAAGTTCGCTCCGCTCCGCATCTCTGACGTGAACGCCAACCTGCCGAAGCATCCCCTTCCCGAAACGCGCGTGATGTCCTGGAACGGCGATCGCGGCGAGAGGATCGAGGGGCTTCTGACGTTGCCGGTCGGGTACACGGCCGGCAAGCGCTACCCGCTCCTCCTCGTCATCCACGGCGGCCCCGCCGGCGTTTTCAAGCTGACTCACGTCGTC